>Ga0206116_1000083_pt1 | contig 150196 bp, 132 predicted proteins | sample 3A1Ametagenome_FD_178000 | JGI IMG/M metagenome (GOLD analysis project Ga0206116, IMG submission 178000) | Enriched microbial communities from leaf-cutter ant dump, University of Wisconsin, Madison, United States - 3A1A | ecosystem: Environmental > Terrestrial > Nest > Insects nest > Nest dump...
CTCGCCCATCACGATCACGCCGGACTTCTCGTCCACCACCACGCGGGCGATCTGATCGGGGGTGATGCGGAGCTGCTCGATCTCCGTCACCAGCCCCACCACGTCTCCACGGCGCGAGTCCGGCACATTGATGAGGACGGAGGCCGGGTCGGTCGCTTGGGCGCGGTTGCCGCGCAGCTGGATGTTGATGGCGGTCGCCACCCGCTGGGCGGTGGTGAAATCGGGGTTGCGCAGGGACAGCCGCAGCACCGGCAGCTCGGCCAGAGAGAACTGGATTTCGCGTTCCACGATGGCGCCGGAGGAGATGCGGCCGGAGGTCGGTACGCCGCGGGTCACGCTGGCGCCCTGGCCTTGGGCGGTGAAGCCCGACACGGCGATCGGCCCCTGCGCCACCGCATAGACCTCGCCGTCGGCGCCCATCATCGGGGTGACCAGCAGGGTACCACCCAGCAGGCTCTTGGAGTCGCCCATCGCCGACACTGTGACGTCGATGCGCGTGCCCTGCGCCGCGTAGGCGCCCAGCGTCGCCGTCACCATCACCGCCGCCACGTTCTTGGTGCGAAGATTGGTGCCGCGGGTGTTGACGCCCATCCGTTCCAGCATGCCGGTCAGGCTCTGTTCGGTGAAGGGCGAGTTGTTCAGGCTGTCGCCGGTGCCGTTCAGGCCCACCACCAGCCCGTAACCGATCAGCATGTTGTCGCGTACACCCTCGACATCGACGATGTCCTTGATACGGGCTGACGCGGCCAGCGCCGGTGCGGCCGGAATGCCGAACGCCAGCAGGGCGGTCAGCAGGGCCAGGACGGCACGGCGGCACAGAAAGCGAAAGGCGGTAGGGGGCATGACGCGGACACTCCTGAACTCGTGCCCATCCCTATACAAACGCCGTGCCAGAGGCCACGAGTGGCGGCTTCCCACGCCCGTCCTGAAAAACACCCGCGATATGGCGCCTTTCGGTCACAGCCGACCGGCAATTTTTGCCCGATTGCGGCAAGCCTTGACCGGATGTTAAGGTTGATCCATCTAATGTGTGCGCGTTTACGCATCCTTTACTGCAAACGGTTGCACGGATCATGAAAGTCGAAGGCTCCGGAAACATACGCGGCGGTGGGTCGGTCCGCCGCACCGGCAAGGCCGAAGGCTCGTCCGGCGCTGCCTTCTCCAAGCAATTGGTGGGAGAGACCGGCTCCGCCCACGGTGTCAGCGGCACCGCCGCCACCGCCGGTGTTTCGGGCGTGCTGGCCTTGCAGGAGGTTGACGTCACCGACGACGCCACCGCGCGTGCTTCGCGCGGCAAGATGCGGGCGGAGGAGATGCTGGACCGGCTTGAGGAAATCCAGCACGGACTTCTTTCCGGTACACTGTCGGTGCAGAAGCTGGTCGATCTGGCGAAGGTGGTGCAGACGCGCCGTGCCCAGGTCGACGATCCGGGGCTGGCCGAAATCCTCGACGAGATCGACCTGCGTGCCCAGGTCGAGCTGGCGAAGCTGACCCCCTGAGCCGTCCGGCTGGTTTCCGGACACATGCATCCGCCTGTGCCGATGGGGCAGGACGTGGCCGGATAACTGACCGCACTGGTCCCCTGGACGGGGACGGTCAGAGGCGGCGAATCTGCAACGCTGACAAATCTTTTTTATTCCAAGGGCTTGTTTGGTCGTTGCGGGGGCGAACCAATGGGTTGCGGACGCGCCGTGGCGTGCCTATACTCCGCGCCGCCCGGATCACCCCTTTTTCGCTGGATGCTTTCGGATGACGTCGCCGCTTCTGCCCCAGAACTATTCCCCGTCGGAAGACGAGGAGTTCATGAACCCGATCATGCGGGAGTATTTCCGCCAGAAGCTGCTGCGCTGGCGCGCGGAACTGCTGGCGGAATCCACCGGCACGCTGAACAGCCTCCAGGAAGGCGGTATCCAGGAACCGGATATCGCCGACCGCGCATCGGCCGAGACCGACCGTGCGCTGGAGCTGCGGACCCGTGACCGCGAACGCAAATTGATCTCCAAGATCGACGCCGCGCTGGAGCGTCTGGTCGATGGCAGCTACGGCTATTGCGAGGAGACGGGCGATCCCATCTCGGTTCGCCGGCTCGATGCCCGACCCATCGCGACGCTCAGCCTCGAAGCGCAGGAGCGTCACGAGCGGATGGAGCGGACCCAGCGCGACGACTGACACCGCGTCGTCTTCCGGCCACGCATATCCGCCGGTACCGCTCAGCGGGGTGGGACGATGCATTGTGCCGGCATCGTCCCGATCGGATGGGCACTGAACGAAGGCAAAGCGCCGGTCTCCGACCGGCGCTTTCGTCGTTTCAAGGCTCCGGTCGCTGGCATGACTGCGTTGGCAAGGGAGCGCACGGCGGGCCGACGATGGAACCAAGCCGTCCTCATGGGGTTCGGAACGTCATTGGAAACGACGCTACCAAGCCGGGAGGGCAATCATGGACAACGAGACCTTAAACCTCGACCTGCGCAAATTCCTGAAGCAGGTCGGCGTCACCTCGCAGAGGGAGATCGAACTGGCGGTTGGCCGTGCGCTGGCGGAAGGGCGGCTGGACGGAGTGAAGTCCCTGTCGGCGCGCATGGTGCTGACCGTCGAGGGCATCGAGCTGACACACGAGGTTACAGGTGAGCTGTCGCTTGAACAGCCGCCGGAGTGACGGTCCGGGTGCCATGGAGTTGCGGGCTGACGGTCATGATCGCGGCGGTCAGCCGGCGTTCGGTCCAGGGCACGTCATGGTGGGCCGAGGTCAGGTAGTGGCTGTTGGGATCGCGGACCCATTCGCCCGGGAACAGCGCGACCTGTCTGCTTGACGTCCGGCCAAAGACGGCGTCATAGGGTTTTCCGGTCACGGCGCAGGCCATTGCCCGGCACAGGTCGCTGCCTGCCAGATTGCCGAGATGGGTCGTCTGGGTCGGCCGGGCGTTGAATTCGAGAAAAACCGGCGGGCTGCCATCCTGCGGCAGAATGGCGTCGATGCCGCCGAATCCGGAATAGTCCGTCAGCTGCACCATCTGCCGGGCCATGTCGATCAATGCCGGATGGTCGGCCAACTCGATCACGGATGCCGGGCCGAAGGGTTCCGGCTCGTGACGCAGGACCGTATAGGCGAAGCCTTCCAGCATTCTCCCGCCAAGCGCGCAGAATGACACCGATGCGGCGCGCCCGGGCACGAATTCCTGCGCAACCACCTGCTGGTCCGGTGTCCTCGCCGGCCCGCTCGCGGCCAATGCCACCGCCTGACGGGCGGAGGACGCGAAAAGCACTCCGCGGCCGGCCGAACTGCCATCGTATTTCAGCAGGAGCGGTTCGCGGAGTCCGGCCAGATCGGCGGCTGTGGTGCGGTTCGGATCGACGCCAACCTGACGCGGCGTCCGGATTCCCGCTTCCGCGGCCATATCCACGCAGCGCGAGCGGTTTTCCTCCCAGGACGCCTCGCCGTACCAAGCCTCGACGATCCGCAGATTGTTGGCGTCGGCACTGTCCTTTCCCACACGTTGCCGCAGCCGTCCTGCCAATCCCAGCACGCGGACGGCCGATTCCTCGCAGCCGATGACGATGTCCGCCTTGAACTGCGCTGCCGCCCGCGCGGTTATGACAGTCAGATCATCAAGCGCCAGCCCGGGTGCGAAACAATATCGGCCGTCGATCTGGTCGCTGAACTCGAGCAGGGAGTTCTGTGGACAGATGGCAAGCACGTGAAATCCCGCCGCCTTCAATGCGGCCGGCATCCTTGCGGTACCGAAACGATAAAGCGCGCAGGACACAAGCAATGCCTTGGGCATGCACACCTTCGTGTGGGAGGGATCGGGTGGATGGTTTAATATCTAATCGTTTCACAGGCAACCGACACTTCCGCCGATGACATCATTGCCCTGGAAGATGTGCGAGTAAGGTCGAACCCTGATGTCGGGGCACCTGCCCATGGAGTTCGGACTGCTTGAGACAGAGCCGTCTTTCCGTTAGGGATGGCCCCTGATCGCCAATCCCGAAGGAAGCCACTTTCATGAGCGACGATCCCGACTGCCTGGGCATGTGCGCCATCGACGGTGATGTCTGTACCGGCTGCGGCCGCACGCTGGACCAGATCAATGCCGCCCTGGACCGTGCCGACACCGATGGCGAGTCCGAGTCACCGGCCACTTGACGCGTTCGGAGCGGCCCCGCGACGATCTTCCGCCGCCACTGTTTCCCTCGTCATCGCCAGACGAAAACCGATCCCAGGCGAGAATTGATTGGGGAGCATCATCATGGCCGACCAGCCCAACCAGCAGCCAGCCGACGCCCCGCGCGGCGACCAGACGCAGAAGCCTGCCGATACCGGCAGTTCGAATGCTGGGAAGATCAGCAGCGAAACCGTGAAAGCGCAGGAGGAAGCGGCCAAGGACCGCGCCCGTGAAGGCGGCTACCAGTAAGCGGCGGACCGATCATGCAACGGCCCGGCTCCCGATGAAGGGGCCGGGCCGTTGCATGTCATGCCTGCGCGCTGCAAACGTGATGCACGCAACAGCGGGCGGTCTGAGTGGAGCGTAAGGTCATCCTCGACCGGCCGATCACGGCCGGTATGAGGGAGACGAACGATGACGAATGATCTCACCCTGTCCCGGAGCGTCACCGATGCGGCCGACCTGATCGACTGCATGGCCCAACGCGACGCTTACCGCCGCGCGACCGAACTCATCGGTCCGGCTTTGGGGCGCATCGGCGGCAGCATGGCCGTCGGCATGATGGATGGTTTCACCGCGGCGTCGCGGCAGTCGCTGGAAGGCTGACCCCGCCGCGCGCGTCGTCTTCGCCGGGGAATGGCGGCCCGGCAACATCGGCCCGGCACAACCCACCGGCCGGCAGCAATTTCCCATCCGACGGCGGCGAATTCCAGAGTTCGTGGCGCTCCCCGACGCGCCGCGGCCACGGAGGGATGTCTCCCGCCATGGCCGCCAGCCCCGCCGGTGCGCCGACCGTCCGTCCTCAGAACGGCATGATGATGTCGTACAGCTGCTGGCCGTAGCGCGGCTGCTGGACGTCGCTGATCTGGCCGCGGCCGCCGTAGGAGATGCGGGCCTCGGCGATCTTCTCGTAGCTGATGGTGTTCTGCGCGGTGATGTCCTCCGGCCGGATCACGCCGTGGATCTGCAGGTCGCGCAGCTCGTAGTTCACGCGGACCTCCTGGTGGCCCTGGATGACCAGATTGCCGTTGGGCAGGGTCTGGGTCACCAGCGCCGCCACCTTCAGCTCGATCTTCTCGTTGCGGTCGACCGAGCCCTTGCCGTCGTTGTTGGTGTCGCTCGACAGATCCACCAGGCTGGCGGCCGAGGCGCCGGCCGGCAGGACGCGGCTCAGTGTGGCGCCTTCCAGGCCGAACAGGCTCGGCATGCCGGCCTTTTCGGTGTTGGCACGCGACCGCTTGCTCTCGTTCGACAGCTTGGCCTGATCGGCGATGGAGATGTTGATGGTCAGGATGTCGCCGACCTTGGCCGCGCGCTGGTCCTTGAAGAAGGCCTTGGCACCGGTCCGCCACAGCGAGTTCGGGTTGCGCTCCGTCGGCAGCGGGGTCGGCATCGGCAGGCTGACCGGCTGGTAGCCGGACTTGGCCTGCGGGTCCTGGATGCCGCTCATCTCGGGGGCCTTGCCGATGTCGGCGATGCGCGAGGCGGCGCCGCAGGCGGTCAGCGAGGTGGCGGCGGCGGCGATCATCGCGAGGCGGATCAGGCGGGCGGTCATGGTGGCGGGCATTGGAGCTTTCTCCTTACTGCGCGATGATGCCGGGCTTTGCCACGGCGACGACGTTGGGGCCCGCGACCGTCGCTTCGACGATGCGGTTGGATTGGGTGTTCACGACGCGGATGACCTCGCCCTTGCCGCCGTCCTGCAGGGCCTTGCCCTGGGTCGTCAGCGTCATGGACTGGGTCGTCAGGGTGATGGTGACCATCGAACCCTTGTCGACCATGCGCGGCGATTGCAGGTCGCGCAGGCGGACGGGCTGGTTTGTGGACACGCCGCGCTTCGGCGTCATGCCGATCAGCTGCGCGTCGGTCGAGGCGGTGTCGCTGGTGGTCTGATCGGCGCGCACATCCTGCCAGTCGATGTCGCCCGGCCCGATGATGTCGCCGGGAATGATCCGGCGCGACAGCACCGGGATCTGCACCACGCCGAAGGCGCGGCCCGATACCGGCAGGCGGACCTGGCTGCCGGTCACCACGATCTCGGCGGCGAAGCGGCCCTGGACCGGGCTGTAATAGAGGTTCTCCACCGCCAGCCCGCCGGAACCCTGGGGGGCGCGCAGCTCCACCGCACGGCTGTCCAGTTCCATCTGCAGCCGACCGGCGGTGATGACCCGCGACAGCGCATCCGACAGAACCGCCTCCACATGCGGCATCCCGTAAACCACGTCGGGCGCTAGCCCCGAGCCGGCCGGGGCCGCGGCCGAAGCCGCGGCGGCCTGCCCGATGCCGAACCCCATGACCGGAACGGTCAGCAGGGTGGCACCGAGGAGCAGGGCGGGCAGGCGGCGGATGGCGAGGCGGCGGATCATGGCGGTGGTTCCCGATGTGAAGGCTGAAGCGAGGCGCCGGCAGCGTTACGGCCTGCGGCGTTACTTCATCTGGCTGGCCTGCTGCATCATCTCGTCGGTGGTCTTGATGACCTTGGAATTCATCTCGTAGGCGCGCTGTGCGGTGATCAGGGTGGTGATCTCCTGCACGACGTTGACGTTGGAGGTCTCCAGCGCACCCTGGGTGACCCGGCCGAAGCCGGGGGCGCCGGGGTTGCCGGTCACCGCCTGGCCGGACGCGCCGGACTCCATGAACAGGTTGTCGCCGGTGGCTTCCAGGCCGGCCGCGTTGGCGAATGTGGCGAGCTGGAGCTGGCCGACATTCTGGGTCGCCGTCTGGCCGTCCAGCTTGATCAGCACCTCGCCCGACGAGTTGATGGAGATGTCCACCGCGTTGGTCGGGATGGTGATGTTCGGCTGGATCGGATAGCCGTCGGCGGTGACGATGGTGCCTTCCGGCGACAGCTTGAAGTTGCCGGCGCGGGTGTAGGCGGTGTCGCCGCTGGGCAGCGTCACCTGGAAGTAGCCCGACCCGTTGATCGCCACGTCCAGCTTGTTGTCGGTGATGTTCAGGTTGCCCTGTTCGAGCACGCGGGCCACCGCGGCGACACGCACGCCGGCACCAACCTGCACGCCGGTCGGCACCACGGTGCCGGCATCCGACGAGGTCGAGCCGATGCGGCGGAAGTTCTGGTACAGCAGGTCCTGGAACTCGGCCCGCTGCTTCTTGTAGCCGGTGGTGGTCGAGTTGGCGATGTTGTTGGAGATCGTCTCGACGTTGAGCTGCTGGGCGATCATGCCGGTGGCGCCGATGGCGAGGCTGCGCATTCTGGTCTTCTCCTCTCGTCGTCGGTCTGGATCAGGCGGTGCGGCCCAGACGCTGAAGCATCGTGCGGATCCGCTCGTGTTCGTTGTCCATCATCTTCTGGGCGGACATGTACTGACGCTGGATGTCGATCATCTGCGTCATCTCGACCACGGGCTTTACGTTGGAACCTTCAAGCAAACCCTGTGCCACTTTCGTCTCGACCGGGGCCGGCTGCGGTTGCTCGTCGGTGACGTACAGGCCGTTGCCGACCTCGGTCATCAGCTGCTCGGTCTTGAAGGTGACGATGTTCAGCTTGGCGACGGGGCCAAGCTCGGTGGCGACGGTGCCGTCGCCGCTGACCTTCACGTCGCTGGTGCCGGCAGGAATGGTGATGGGCTGGCCGTTGTTGGACAGCACCGGCAGGCCGCCGGCATCCACCAGCTGGCGCTGGTCGTTCAGGCGGAAATTGCCGGCGCGGGTGTAGCGCGGGCCGCTGGCGGTATCGACGGTGAAATAGCCCTGGCCGGTCAGCGCCAGATCCAGCGGGTTGCCGGTCTGCGTCATCGGGCCGTTGGACAGGTCGCGCACCACAGCGCGGTCCTGGACGAAGCTCACCTTCTCGTGCAGGCCGGGCTTTTCCAGATATTCGGTGAACAGCATCCGCTGGTTCTTGTAGCCGGTCGTGTTCATGTTCGCGATGTTGTTCGACGTCACGTCCAGCTGGCGTTGCAGCGCCATCTGGCGCGACAGGGCGACGTAGATCGAATTTTCCATCTTGCGGCCTCTTCACCTTGCGAACGGACCGAACGACAGCGTCCGACCGGCGAAAGGGGTATTGCAGGCGGCGTGCCAACTCCGCCGAAGCCCTGGAATCCCAAGAATCCGGGCAAGAAAGGGGCGGTCCCGCCGCGTGGGGCAGGGGATGCCGGGCAGAATCTGCCGGGGGGGAGGGCCTTCCTTGCCGGGTTCCACCGGGCAAGACTCTCCCGTTCCCGCCGCTGGAGGGGTGCGGCAGGGCGACGACCGGCGGCGCCACAGATCCCAAAGGGGATGGCGGGCGGCCGAGGCTGGAGTCCGGGCGTGATTGCGCGTCCACCGGAAAGCGGACGCACTACGGGCACGGATCGCCGGGCAGTCCCAATCAAGAACCGTGCCGAAATGGTGACAGGGGGTGGAAACCTGCCCGTCCGGGGCGGTCCATTCCCCACTCGAAAGGAGTTATTAACTATCCCAAAAGTAGCTTGGACCCTTGTCAGGCGGCGCGTGCCTGAGCCGTTGCGCACCTCGAACGATCCCAGGATGTCATGGCTGCCGAAACCGATGCCGGTGAACTGACCGACGGCCTGCCCCGGAAGAAATTCAGCGGCAAGAAGCTGGTCCTGTTCGTCGTTCTTCCCCTTGTCCTGCTGATCGGCGCCGGTGCCGGCGTCTATTTCTCCGGCCTGCTCGACGGGCTGCTGGGCAAGGAGAAGCCGGCGGAGGAAGGGGAACACGCCGCGGCCGCGGAAGGCGAGCATGGGGCTGAGGCCGGCAAGGGCGACGCCGCCCATGCCTCCCCGATCTTCTACGACCTGCCGGACATGCTGGTGAATCTGAACACCGGCAACAAGCGTCCGGCTTTCCTGAAGATCAAGATCTCCATCCAGCTGTCGAAGCCGGAGGATGTCGGGGCGGTGGAGCATGTGCTGCCGCGCATCATCGACAATTTCCAGGTCTACCTGCGCGAGTTGCGGCTGGAGGATCTGCGCGGCTCGGCCGGCATGTACCGGCTGCGCCAGGAACTGCTTCTGCGCATCACCGCCGCCGCGTTCCCGGTGAAGGTGAAGGACGTGCTGTTCAAGGAAATGCTGGTCCAGTGAGGGCCCGGTCAGGTGGGGATGTGGGCCGATGAGCGACACCGGTGAACTGAGCGAAGAAGAACGGCTTGCCGCCGAATGGGCCGCATTGGCCGAGGACAGCGGCGATGTCGGCGACATGGGCGGCGGCGGGTCGACCCGCGTCCTGAACCAGGACGAGATCGACAGCCTGCTGGGCTTCGACCAGGGTGGCGCCGGCGACGGCGACAACTCCGGCATCATGGCGTTGGTCAACTCGGCGCTGGTCAACTATGAACGCCTGCCCATGCTGGAGGTGGTCTTCGACCGCCTCGTCCGCATGATGTCCACCAGCCTGCGCAATTTCACCTCCGACAATGTCGAGGTCAGCCTCGACCAGATTTCCTCGGTGCGTTTCGGCGATTACCTGAACTCCATCCCGCTGCCGGCGATGCTGTCGGTGTTCAAGGCGGAAGAGTGGGACAATTACGGCCTGATGGTCGTCGACTCCGCGCTGATCTACTCCATCGTCGACGTTCTGCTGGGCGGCCGGCGCGGCACGGCGGCGATGCGCATCGAAGGCCGTCCCTACACCACCATCGAACGCAACCTCGTGGAACGCATGGTCCATGTGGTGCTGTCCGACCTGTCCGCCGCCTTCGATCCGCTGTCGCCCGTCACCTTCCGCTTCGACCGGCTGGAGACCAACCCGCGCTTCGCCACCATCGCGCGGCCCGCCAACGCTGCGGTGCTGGTCAAGCTGCGCATCGACATGGAGGATCGCGGCGGACGGCTGGAGCTGATGATCCCCTACGCGACGCTGGAGCCGGTGCGTGAGCTGCTGCTCCAGATGTTCATGGGCGAGAAGTTCGGCCGCGACTCGATCTGGGAAACCCATCTGGCCTCCGAACTCATGGTGACGGACGTCGACCTGTCGGCCGTGCTGGACGAGGTGACGATGACCCTGCACGACGTGCTGAACTGGCGCGTCGGCACCCGCATCCTGCTGAACGCCACCCCCGACGGCGCCATCGAGCTGCGCTGCGGCGACGTGTCGATGTTCCAGGGTCGAATGGGGCGCAAGGGCGGGCACATCGCCGTCCGCCTCGAAAAGGAACTGCCCAAGCAGGAGGTCATGAGGTTATGAGTCCGCTGGTCTCCATCATCATCGACGTCGTGATGGTCGGCCTGCTGGCCGCGACCATCGCCTATGCGATCATCCTGAACCGGCAGATCATCGCGCTGCGTGAGAGCCGCGGCGAAATGGCCGAACTGATCCAGGGCCTGAACGACGCGATGGGGCGGGCGGAGACCGGTGTGCGCACGCTGAAGAAGGCGGCGGGCGACACCGGCGAGGATCTCCAGCGCACCGTCAATAAGGCGCAGACCCTGCGCGACGAGCTGGAATTCATGATCGAGGCGGCCGACGCGCTGGCCAACCGTCTGGGCGGAGTAGGTGAACGTGACGGCGGACGCCGTGACAGCGGCCGTTCCGCCGCGGTTGCCCCGGCCCTGGCAGCGCGCGTTCCGGCGAAGGCGCCACTGGTAGCGCCGCGTCCGGCCCTGCGCAGCCTGCAGGTCGAGGACGACCACGACCATGACCATGACGACCACGCCCCGCCGCCGGCCCGGCTGGAGGCGCCGCCGCGCCGTGCCGCCCGCGCTGAACCGCCGGCCGAGGCGCGCGACCCCATCGCCCGTGACCCCATTACTCGCGACGGGGAGAGCCTGTCGCGGGCCGAACGAGAACTGCTTCAGGCGATCGAGAACGCCGGCAAGGGGCTTGGATGACCATGCGCACCAGTGATGGCAAGCCCGCTGCCGCGGGCAGCGAACCCAGGGTGGTGATCCGGCCGGCCGGCGCCGCCCCGACCGGCGTCCGCACCTCTCCCACTTTGGCTGCCCAGCAGGCCCAGCAGGCGCAACTGCCGGCCGTCCGCCCTGCCGCAGGAAAGGTCCCGGCTAAGAAGAGCAAGGCGAAGGGCAAGGCACGCAAGCCGGCGACGCCGCGCGTGCCTCTGACCCAGCGGTTGCGGGCGCGGATGCGCGGCGCCCGCTTCCGTCTGCTGCCGTTGACCATCTTCGTCGCAGTGTTGATGCTGGGCGTGCGGGTCGGCGACCTCTGGCGCCTTGCCACCCATGACGCCCGCCTGCCCGATTTCCCGGTCAGCCTCGCCCAGGGGCCGCAGGGTTCCACCCCGGCGACGCCGCCCATCCAGTTGGCGGCGGGGCAGGCTCCCGCCGCGACCACCAAGCCGGCCGCCAAGGACGCTCCCCCGGCTCCCGGCGGGTCAAGCGGCACGGCCAACGCTCCTGCCGCCAATGCGCCCTTGGCCCCGCTCGGTCCCATCGACAACCAGGAACTGCTCCAGCATTTCGCCGACCGCCGCGCCGAGATCGAGCGCCGCACCAAGGAGATGGAGCAGCGCGAAGCCCTGCTGGCCGCCGCCGAGAAGCGGATCGACCAGAAGGTGGCGGAGATGGAGAAGACCCGTTCCGACATCCAGAAGCTGATGGCCCAGGGCGACGAGAAGCAGTCGGCCCAGCTTGAAAGCCTGGTGAAGATCTACGAGACGATGAAGCCGAAGGAAGCCGCCCGCATCTTCGAGGAACTCGACATGCCGGTGCTGCTGGGCGTCATCCAGAAGATGAAGGAACAGAAGACCGCGCCGATCCTGGCCGCCATGGATCCGGTGAAGGCCAAGGAGGTCACCTCGGCCTTGGTCGAACGCCGCGTGCCGCTGACGGCGACGGTCACGACGCCGAAGTAAAAACAATAAGCGCCCTCTCCCGTGATGGGAGAGGACGCTTATTGTCGATACAAGTCTTACATAAACCGGTTGTTCTTCGGGAAGCCGTTCGGCGGCATCTTGCCCTGGCCGGCGCGGTCGCCCATCCAGCCGGTCAGGTCGGTGACGTTGAAGTTGCGCTCGCCGTTCTTCCAGCTCAGGCCCTCGGCCAGCGTGAAGGTCTTCACGTCGGCGACGCTGGCGTCCTTGTATTTCTGAAGCTGGACGCCCTTGCCGCGGGTCATCACCGGCACCTGTTCCAGCGGGAAGACCAGCATCTTGCGATTGTTGCCGATGATGGCGAGCGTGTCGCCGGCCACCGGCTGGCAGATGCGGGCCGCCTTGCCGTCCTCCAGGTTCAGCACCTGCTTGCCGGCGCGGGTCTGGGCCACCACCTCCGCCTCCTCGACGCGGAAGCCGCGGCCGTCCTCCGACACCACCAGCAGGGTGCGGCCGGGCTGGTGGCGGAACAGGTCGACGATGTCGACGTCGTTGCCGAGGTCGATCATCAGCCGGACCGGCTCGCCGAAGCCGCGGCCGCGCGGCAGCTTGTCGACGCCGATGGTGAAGAACTTGCCGTTGCTGGCGAAGACCAGAAGCTTGTCGGTCGTCTCGCACCGCTCGATGAAGCCGCGCGAATCGCCGTCCTTGTACTTCACATCCTCCGCTTCCGCGTCGGTCAGATGGCCGCGCACCGTGCGGATCCAGCCCTTGGCCGAGCAGATGACCGTCACCGGCTCGCGCTCCACCAGCGCGTCCAGCGGAACCTCGATCACCGTCGGTGCGTCGGCCACGTCGGTGCGCCGCTTGCCGAGCGCGCCGCTGCCGAACTTCTTCTTGATCTCGGCCACACCCTCGGCGATGCGCTTCCAGCGCAGCGTCTCGTCGCCCAGCAGCTCCAGAAGGCCGTTCTTCTCCGCGGTCAGCGCCTCGTGCTCGCGCCGGATTTCCATCTCCTCCAGCTTGCGCAGGTTGCGCAGGCGCATGTTGAGGATGGCGTCGGCCTGCACGTCGGTCAGGGTGAAGGTGCGGATGAGCTCCTGTTTCGGCTCGTCCTCCTCACGGATGATGCGGATGACCTCGTCGAGGTTCAGATACGCGGCGAGATAGCCGCCGAGCACTTCCAGCCGGTGGTCGATCTGCCTCAGCCGGTGGTTGGAACGGCGGACCAGAACCTCGTGACGATGGTCGAGGAAGGCCTGCAGAACCTCGCGCAGATCCATCACCCGCGGCACATGATCGGCGCCCAGCACGTTCATGTTCATCGAGAAGCGGATTTCCAGGTCGGTCGCCTGGAACAGCGAGGCCATCAACACCTCGGGATCCACATTGCGGTTCTTCGGCACCAGGACGAGGCGGACGTCCTCCGCCGATTCGTCGCGGATGTCGTCCAGCAGGATCAGCTTCTTGGCCAGCAGCAGCTCGGCGATCTTCTCGACCAGCCGGGACTTCTGCACCTGATAGGGCATTTCGGTGACGACGATCTGCCAAGTGCCCTGGCCCAGCTTCTCCACCTCCCAGCGGGCGCGCAGGCGGAAGGCGCCGCGGCCGGTGCGGTAGGCATCGATCACATTCTGCCGCGACTCGACCAGCACGCCGCCGGTGGGGAAATCCGGGCCGGGCATGAAGCCGACCAGCGTCTCGATGCTGGCATCGCGGTGCTTGATCAGGTGGCGCAGCGCGTCGCAGATCTCGCCGACATTGTGCGGCGGGATGTTGGTGGCCATGCCGACGGCGATGCCGCTCGATCCGTTGGCCAGCAGATTGGGGAAGTTGGCGGGCAGGACCGCCGGCTCCTCGCCGTCGCCGTCATAGGTCGGGCGGAAATCGACCGCGTCCTCGTCGATGCCCTCCAGCAGCGCCTTGGCGACCTCGGTCAGGCGGGCTTCGGTGTATCGCATCGCCGCGGCGTTATCGCCGTCGATGTTGCCGAAATTGCCCTGGCCGTCGACCAGCGGGTAGCGGACGGAGAAGTCCTGCGCCAAGCGCACCAGCGCGTCGTAGACGGAGGTGTCGCCGTGCGGATGGAACTTGCCGATCACGTCGCCGACGACGCGGGCCGACTTCTTGGGCGGCGTCGTCGGTTCCAGCCGGAGCTGGCTCATGGCGAACAGCAGTCGCCTGTGCACCGGCTTCAGCCCGTCGCGCACGTCGGGCAGCGAGCGGGACATGATGGTGGACAGCGCGTAGCTGAGATACCGCTCGCCGAGCGCGTCGGCCAGCGGCTTTTCCAGGATTTCGGAGGCAGGGTTTTGCGGCTTCATGATGATGGGGTCTAGCAGTTTCAGGCGGAGCGCGCTACCGCGTTCGCGTAACGTTCTCTCAAGCGCTCACGCGCGGGCGGCAGCGGCCCGTTCAGCACGTGGCGTTCCAGGAAATGGGCGGTCAGCCGCAGCCCGTCGGCCACCGCAGCCGGCCCACCGCCACCGCGCCCGGCCAGGAAATCGGGCAGGGGAAGCAGCCGGTCGCGATAGGGCTCACCCACCGACGCGGTCACCGCGCGGCCGGTGCGCGGGCTGACATAGGCGAGATAGTCGTTGGCCCCCGATACCGCGCAACGGTCGAGGTCCAGGCCGAATCCAAGCTCCGCCAGCAGCCCGATCTCCCACCGCACATAGGTCTCCGCCCAGGCCGGCCCGTCCAGCAGGCCGAACAGGGCGAGCAACCCATCGAACAGGGCAGGGTGCGCCTCCCGCTCCGGCAGGGCCGCCTCCACCAGCGCACAGGCGCTGATCAGCGCGGCCAGCGCCTGGGCGTCGTCGAAGAAGTTGGCGGCATAGCCCTTCACCGATTCCAGCGTGAAATGGCCGAGATGCTCGGGCAACCGGCCGCGCCAGCGGGCATGGACCAGGGTTCCCGGCTCCAGCGTTCCGCGCTGGCGCACCGACCGTCCGCCCATCACCATGCCTGCATGGCGGCCATGGTCGCGCGTGAGCAGGGTCGCGACGGCGGACCCTTCCCCCTGGGGGCGGGAGGACAGAACGATTCCCTGATCGGACCAATCCATCGGTGCCGGTTTCGGAAGAGGTGGCGAGCTATCCTAATATAGGAAAAAATTTCGTGGAAGGAACCCTCCGCAACCGGCTCAGCCGGCTTACCTGGAGCATTTATGGTTTCTTCACCAAACAGACCCTACCATCCGACCTTCAACGGTGGGAGGCCCCACCAATCGCTGGCCGCCGACAGGTCCGACGAGGGGTCTTGAACACCAACATCGACCGATATCTGCTGGCGGAGAAGGCCGGAACCGAAGGCGTCTGGGATTGGGACCTGCGCAGCGACACGCTGTACCTCTCCCCCCGCTTCAAGGACTTCCTCGGGCTGCCGCCGGGCGATCCCAGCCGGGAGACCAACCGGCCGAACGACTGGCTGTCGCTGGTCCATCCGGAGGACGTCGACTGGTTGCATGCCTCGTTCGAGGCGCAGATGGTCGGGCTGTCCGTCCCCTTCCAGATCGAACACCGCGTTCGCCGCGCCGATGCGTCCGCTACGGCAAAGCCGCACTGGCGCTGGCTGGTCTGCCGCGGCATGGCCGTGATGGACGATTCGGGCGAGCCGATCCGGCTGGTCGGCTCGGTCGCCGACATCACCGACCGCAAGCATGCCGAACAGGAACTGCGCCGCAGCGAGGAACGCTATGCGCTCGCCGCCGCCGCCAGCAACGACGGTCTCTATGACTGGGATCTGGTCACCGACCGCGTCTACTACTCGCCGCGCTGGGCCTCGCTTCTCGGGCTGTCGCCGGCGGATCTGACCGACGAGCCGCAGGAATGGCTGGGCCGTATCCTTGCGGCCGACCGCGCCGTCCTGACCGATGCGATGGCCTCCCTCGGTCGAGTGGAGCCCGAATTGGAAACCGGCGCGGAGGCGGCCTTCCAGGTCGAATACCGCATGCGCAACGCCGCCGGGGCGATCCGCTGGATGGCCTGCCGCGGCATCGCCGTTCTGGACGCCACGGGCAAGCCGATCCGCCTCGTCGGCAGCCAGGCCGACGTGACCGACCGCAAGTCCGCCGAGCAGCGCCTGCGCCAGAGCGAGGAGCGCTACGCCCTTGCCGCCGCCGGGGCGGCCGACGGGCTGTGGGACTGGCACATCGACAGCGGCGAGGTCTATTACTCGCCGCGCTGGAAGGCGATGCTGGGATTCGAGGAGGCGGAGATCGCCGGTTCCGTCGACGAATGGTTCAACCGGGTCCTGCCGGACGATCTGGACGGGCTGCGCACCGCGATCGGCCTGCATCTCGTCGGCGAGCGTCCGCACCTGCAGCAGGAGTTCCGCATCCTCGGCAAGGGCGGGCAGGAGATGTGGATGCTGGTGCGCGGACTGGCCGTCCGCAATGACAAGGGCTTTGCCGTCCGCATGGCCGGCTCGATGACCGACATCACGGCGCGCAAGAAGGCCGAACAGCAAATCCTGTTCAATGCCGTCCACGACAGCATGACCGGCCTGCCGAACCGCACGCTGTTGCTGGACCGCATCGGTCAGGCGCTTGACCGCAACCGTCGCGTCGGCGCCCGTCCCTTCGCCACCATCCTCATCGACCTCGACCGTTTCAAGGCGATCAACGACGCGCTCGGCACCAGCGCCGGCGACCGCATGCTGCGCATCGTCGCCGAGCGGCTGGACGTCAGCCGCCGCGTCGGCGATACGCTGGCCCGCCTGTCCGCCGACGAGTTCGCCCTGCTGGTGGACGAGATGGACGATGCCGGCGACGCGCTGGAGGCGGCGGAGCGGATGGCACGCGCCATTTCCCGCCCGGTGACGCTGGCCGAGGGGCACGACGTGGTTCTGACCGCCTCCATCGGCGTGGCCTTGAGCCAGACCGGCTATGACCGGGCCGAGGATATGCTGCGCGACGCCAGTCTCGCCATGTACCGCGCCAAGAGCGGCGGGCGGGCGCGCATCGACGTGTTCGACGCCAATCTGCGCCGGCAGGCGATGGCCGCGATGCGCATGGAGGCCGACCTGCGCGCCGCGCTGGAGCAGGGGCAGCTCTGCCTCTATTACCAGCCCATCGTCCTCTTGGAGACCGGCGCCATCGCCGGCTTCGAGGCGCTGATGCGCTGGAACCACCCCGACCGCGGCCTGGTGTCTCCGCTGGAGTTCATCCCGCTGGCCGAGGAGACCGGCCTGATCGCACCAATGGGCCGCTGGGCGCTGGGAGAAGCGGTGCGGCAGTTGGCCGCGTGGCAGGCGCGTTTTCCCAGGCCCGTGCCGCTGTTCATGAGCGTCAACGTCTCCACCCGCCAGTTCCGCGACGACGACATTGTCGGCGCCGTGCGCGACCTGCTGGACGAGGTGCCGATCCCGCCGTCCAGCCTGAAACTGGAATTGACCGAGAGCCTGCTGGTCCAGGATCCGGACGAATGCCGGATGCTGATGCAGAGCCTGCGCGACATGGACGTGCGGCTGTCGATCGACGATTTCGGCACCGGTTATTCGTCGCTGGCCTATCTGCACAAGCTGCCGGTGGATGTGCTGAAGATCGATCGCAGCTTCGTCCGCGCGGTGTCGACGGGGGAGGGCAACGCCGCCATCGTCCAGGTCATCGCCGGCCTTGCCACCATTTTGCGGCTGGATTGCGTGGCGGAAGGGGTGGAAACGGCGGACGAAGCGGTGTATCTGCGCGGTCTGTGCCAATACGCCCAAGGCTACCACTTTGCCCGACCGGCCCTGCCTGAGGCGGTGGAGCGGCTGCTGGCCGCCGAGGACGAGCACATTGCCCTGCCAGCATCGGCGTAAAGCCGCTGCAAGCCGTCGTTATTTGGAGTTTGCGCGATGTCCGACCGCAACTGTGGTGAATGCACCCTGTGCTGCAAGCTGATGGGCGTGCCCGAACTGAAGAAGCCCTCCGCCAAGTGGTGCGCGTCCTGCGACCAGGGCAAGGGCTGCTCGATCTACGAGGAGCGGCCGCAATCCTGCCGGAACTTCCAGTGCTTCTGGCTGATGGACGAGAATTTTCCCGACGAGTTCCGCCCCGACCGCATCCATGCGCTGGCCGCCTTCAACGACGTGAAGGACAGTTGCGTCCTGCATGTCGACCCTGCCAAGCCGCGCGCCATGGGCAGTCCCGAGGTCCAGGCGCTGACCGACGCGCTGCTTAAGGTCTATTCGAAGGTGTTCTTCCTCTGCGGCAAGGAAAGCGCGATGATGCAGCGCTGAGTGGGTGGGGCGGGGAATGCCGCCCCGACACCACGCTACCGCTGAAGCCCGCTGTTGTAGACGCTCACCGCGTCCTCGATGCCGACCGCCAGCATGCGGGCGACGCAGTCATATCCGGTGTCGTTTCCATGAACGCCGTCCGGTCCGATCAGGTCGGCCATGGCCATCCCGCGGCTCTCCACCAGCGACCGCATCACATCATAGCGGTGGAACAGACCGATGCGGTTGTCGGCGGCGATTCCGGCGATGCGGGTCAGCATCTGGGCGACGCCGGTCTTTTCCAGCATCTTCGGGGAGTATTGCAGGTCCATCAGCACCACCTCGACCCCGGCGGCGCGCAGCCGCGCCACCCCCTGGCGGACCGACCGCTCGCTCAAGGACTGGTCGCCGTCGCGCAGCACCGTGTTGGCACCCACCTGCCAGATCACCAGATCCGGCTTGGCGCCCAGCGCGTCGGCCTCGATCCGCTTTTCGGTCTGGTCATCAGTCTCGCCGTTGATGCCGCGGTTGAGGACCGCGATGTCGGCGTTGCGGAACCGCTCGCTCAGGTAATGGTCGAGCCGGGCCGGATAGGCCTTGTCCGGCGCACTCGCCCCCGCCCCGGCGGTGGAGGAGGAGCCGATGGCGACAATTCGGATCGGCGCGCCCGTCGCGATGCGCTGCGACAGGTGCGTCAGCGGGATCGACAGGCCGGACGCACCCCGCGGAAGCTGGCAGTTGGCAGGTGCCGCGGACTCCGCCGCCATCGCCGGACCGGAAACGGCCAGGTTGGCGACGGTCAGAGTGGCGATCAGCGACAGGATGCGGACGGCGGACGGCAGGACAGACCTCAATTGCTCGCTCCGGTGCGCCGGCCGATCGACAGAGGGTCGATCATCGTCGCGACGCTTTGTGCCAGCAATTGTCCAATGCATTGGTGAACGAATTCATAAGACCGCCGTTTCGCTTCGTCCGATTCGTCGGCGAAATCGACCCGGCCGTCCTCCACCCAACGCCGCATGATGTCGTAGCGGGGGAAGTGGAAAACGTCGGAACTCTGGGACAGCCACGACATGTAGGACACGTAGGGGGCGAAGTCGATCAACTGTGCGGTGTGCATGCTGTACTGCATGTCCATGATGACGATGTCGGCGCCGCGGCGCTGGACCTCGGCGATGCCCGATTGCAGCGCGGTGCCGAAACTCTCCAAATCCAGGCTGCGCATGGCGTCGACGGTACCGGTCTGCCAGACCACCAGCGCCGGCCTCTGGTTCTCCACCGCACGGGTCAGCGGGGCGACCATCGCCGGGGCGGCCTCGCCGGGCAGGCTCAGCACGGCGGTGCTGACCTGTCGGCCAGGCAGGCGGCGCTTCAATTCACCTTCGAGCCGGGCGGGATAACCGGGGATTCCGGGCTTGGGCGGGGATTTCGCGGAATGGACGACCAGGACCGACAAGGGCAGGCCGGCAGCCAGCTGCGCCGATACCCGCGGCAGCACGCCGCCAGGAGCGAGGATGGAGTCCGGCACGGCACAGGCGGGATCGACGGACGGTGCGGCGGATTGACCAGCCAGGATGCGATCGGGCGAAACGAAGAGCGTTGCCGCCAGCAGGATCGCCGTGACGGTCAGCAATCGCCGCCCCCGCCCTTGCTCCTGCCTTCGCGCCATGCACCCCTCATGTGCCCATCTTCGTTGTGGCAGCAACCCGGTGGCGCCGCGCCCGCTCCGCCGACTGGTACCAGTTCAGGAAGCGCGCCATCAGCACCATCGTGGCGATGCCGAGCACCGTAACAAGGAACTGGGCGGAAAGCGAGCCGCTGACATGGACCAGCACCGTTTGCCCCGCGAAGGACAGCAGCACGCCGAGGCAGAACACGTGCAGCGACTGCCTCCCGCAGGCGAGCACCGGGGCGGCCAGTGGTCCGCGCAGCCAGGACGTCCCCGCCGGCACAAGCCACAGCACCAGATAGGCCAGCGCGAAGAAATGCAACAGGCGCAGCGGGTCGAGGTCGGTCTTGCTGATCGGATAGAGGATCTCGGTCAGCCACACCGGGATCAGTGCGTGCAGCGGGGCGAATTTCCAGGACAGCGTCAGGAACAGGCTGGCCAGCAGGACCGCCCCGGCGGCAACCGCCACCGGCCGGCGGAAGCGGGTCAGCGTGGTCCGAAGATCCGGCTGGAACTGCAGTGACGCGCCCATCACGAACAGGAACTGCCAGGTGAAGGGATTGAAGTACCAGACGCCGCCGTCGGGGTAGGTGGGAAGGTTCCAGCCCCATTGCCGCGCCGCCAGATAGAGCGCCGCCGATCCCGCCAGCATCCCCAGCGGCCGACGGCGCAGGGCCGGCAGGACGAGGGCGAAGGCCAGCAGGAGCACGATGTAGAGCGGCAGCACATCGAGGTTCGCCGGCCGGAATTTCAGCAGGATGGCCTGGGTCAGGGCGGTGACCGGGTCCTGGAAATAGCCGGCGATGCCCATTTCCTCCGCGAACAGCGGACTGTCGAAGGCGCGGGCGGTGTAGGCGATCTGCGCGGTGTAGGCGAAGAACAGGATGATGTAGGTGGCGTACAGCGTCCAGGAACGATGCAGCACCTGGGCCGCCGCCATCGGCATTCCCTGCCGGTCCAGCGTCCGGCCATAGACCAGGGCGGCGGTGTAGCCGGAGATGAAGACGAAGATCTCGGTGGCATCGCTCAGCCCGAAATTCCGCGGCGTGGCCCACGAGATCTGGTTGGCCGGAATGTGGTTCACGAAAATGAACCACAGGGCCAGACCGCGAAAGAAGTCCAGCCGCAGGTCGCGTGCCGCCGTCTCGTTCCCGCTGTCCGCCGAAATCGCGTTTTTCATGGCCGCGCCCCTCATGGCCGTTCAACCCGCAAGTGTCTGCTCCGCCCTCATCAACAAGTCAGCCGGGCCCGGTTCCCGGGGCAGGCCCTGCAAAAGATGGGGGTGCCGCCGCTGGAGTCGAGACATTAAGCGTGGAACGGGGCGGGATTGGGGCCGGGCCGCTGCCCCGGCTGCTGGCCAGGGAGATGGTTGAATGGAACCCGCGGCTTCGCGCCGCAGCCTTAAACCTCTGAAATACAGACCTCAATTCCCGTTCGCACTTGATCCGGACCGTTTGCTTCCTGCATAATCCGGACAGCAAAAGAAAGCTGGGGCGGATCGGCCGAAAGGCTGGCGGCAAACCCGGATGGACGGGAGGAAACGCACGCCAACGCCGGGGAACCGCGGGACCGGACGGGAGCGCCTTGCGCAGGTGCCCTCCGGTCCCGAGGTTCCCCGCGGTGCGCCGTCCGGGCTTGTCGAGCGTGCATCCCACTCATTCCCGCTTTCCCCGCTCACCCGGTTTTGTCCGGTCCTGTGAAAGGGTCGGGCCTGGACGGGTGCGGCCCGGCCGCCCCACAGCGCGGGGTCTCCGCCGGTCCGGCAACAAAAACGCATAACGAGAATGGACAAGGGAGCTTCTGGATGAAACGTCGTGCATTTCTGACCTCCGCCGGTGTGGGCGTCGCCGCCAGCACGCTTGCCGCCCCCGCCATCGCCCAGTCCGCGCCCGAGATCAAGTGGCGCTGCGCCTCCAGCTTTCCCAAGAGCCTCGACACCATCTATGGCGGTGCAGAGTTCGTGGCGAAGCGCGTGGCCGAACTGACGGACGGCAAGTTCCAGATCCGCGTCTTCGCGGCTGGCGAAATCGTTCCGGCGCTCCAGGTTCTGGACGCGGTGAAGGACAACACCATCGAGTGCGGCCACACCGTCTCCTACTATTACGTCGGCAAGGATCCGACCTTCGCCTTCGACGCGGCGATGCCCTTCGGCCTGAACGCCCGCCAGCAGAACGCCTGGATGACCCACGGCGGCGGCAAGGAACTGATGGCGGAGTTCTTCGCCGGCCACAACCTCGTCTCCATCGGCGCCGGCAACACCGGCACCCAGATGGGCGGCTGGTTCCGCAAGGAAATCAAGACGGTCGAGGATCTGAAGGGCCTGAAGTTCCGCATCGGCGGCTATGCCGGCACCATCATGGCCAAGCTCGGCGTCGTGCCGCAGCAGATCGGCGGTGGCGACATCTACCCGGCGCTGGAAAAGGGCACCATCGACGGCGCCGAGTTCGTCGGTCCCTATGACGACGAGAAGCTCGGCTTCCAGAAAGTCGCCAAATACTACTACTATCCCGGCTGGTGGGAAGGCGGCCCGCAGGTCTCCATGCTGTTCGGCAAGGAGAAGTTCGAATCGCTGCCGCCCACCTACAAGGCGGCGCTGCAGGCGGCCTGCGCCGATGCCACGCTGGACATGCTGGGCAAGTACGACGTCCAGAACATGACCGCGCTGAAGCGCCTCGTCGCCAGCGGCACCCAGCTGCGCCCGTTCCCGAACGAGGTGATGCAGGCCTGCTATCAGGCAGCGATCGAGGTATACGAGGACGAGGCGGCGAAGAACGAGAAGTTCCGCAAGATCTACGACGCGTGGAAGAAGTTCCGCGAGGAAGAGTATCTGTGGTTCCGCGTCGCCGAATACAGCTTCGACCGCTTCGTCTATGCTGCGCCGCCGCTTGAAAAGAAGAAGTAAGCGTCTGCTGGGAGGGGGTGGATTTCCACCCCCTCCCGTCCGGGACCTAAAGCTCGATCACCAGCCCATCGTAAGCCGGCTCGACCCCCTCCGGCAGGATGCGCCGCAGGCTGTCGTAGTCCATCGTGTTGTCCATATGGGTCAGATAGGCCCGCCGCGGCTTGACCCGCTCGATCCATTCCAGCGTCAGCGCCAGATGCGCGTGCACCGGATGCGGCGGCGCGATCCGGCCGCAATCCACCATCCAGGTGTCCACGCCGGCCAGCGCCTCGAAGGCCCGGTCGTTCAGCCGCACCACGTCGGTCGAATAGGCGAAGCCGCCGAACCGGTAGCCGACCGTCCGCATATAGCCGTGGTCCTGCTCGAACGGCGCGATTTCCATTCCCTTGACGCTGAACGGCCCGTCGATGCGGTGCGTGTTCAGCACCGGCCGATAGAAGGGATAGCCATCCGGCAGCGGGTCGAAGCAGTAGGGGAAGCGCACCTCGATGTCGCGCAGATGCTCGTCCCAGCCATAGGCGTCGATGGGAGCATGCATATGGCGGCAGATCTCGCGCAGTTCGTCGATGCCGTGGCAATGGTCGGCATGCTGGTGCGTCCACAGTACGGCGTCCAGCCGCGAACAGCCGCTGTCCAGCAGCTGTTGCCGCAGGTCGGGGGAGGTGTCGACCAGCACCGAAACGCCGTCCCGCTCGACCAGCACCGACGGGCGCATGCGCCGGTTCTTCGGATTGGCGGGATCGCAGCGCCCCCACTGGCCGCCTGGAACACCGGCGATCACCGGCACGCCGCGCGACCCGCCGCAGCCAAGGACGGTTACACGCATCGCACCGGTTGATGCGCCGTCCACGGTCATGCAGCAGCCTTGTCGAACAGGCGGAAGAAGTTGTCGGTGGTGACGCGGGCCAGTTCTTCCGCCGATACCCCCTTCACCTCGGCCACGCAAGCCGCGGTGTGGGCGACATAGGACGGCTCGTTGCGCTTGCCGCGGAAGGGGATCGGCGCGAGGTAGGGCGCGTCCGTCTCCACCAGGATGCGGTCGAGCGGCACGTCCTTCACGATGGCGCGCAGATCTTCCGACTTCTTGAAGGTGACGATCCCCGACAGCGACAGGGTGAAGCCGTATTCCAGCGCCTCTTCGGCCAGGGCGCGGCCGGAACTGAAGCAATGCAGCAGCCCCTTCACCTTTTGCCCGGCCGTTTCCTCCTTGACGATGCGCATGGTGTCGTCGTCGGCATCGCGGGTGTGGATGACCAGCGGCAGACCGGTTTCCAGGCTGGCGCGGATGTGCCGGCGGAAGCACTCCTGCTGCTGGTCGCGCGGGCTCTTGTCGTAGAAATAGTCGAGCCCGGTCTCGCCCAGCCCGATCACCTTGGGATGGCGCGACAGCTCGACCAGCGTGTCGACGGTGGTGATGGCGAACTCCTCCGCCGCCTGATGGGGATGGACGCCCACCGTGCAGAGGATGTCGTCATAACGTTCCGCCACCGCCAGGATGCGGTCGAAACGGCTGATGTAGGTGCAGATGGTGACCATCCGCCCGATCCCGGCCTGACGGGCACGGTCGACGACCGCGTCCAGCTCCTCGGCGAAATCGGGAAAATCGAGATGGCAATGGCTGTCGACGAGCATCGGCGGAACTCAGGCCTTCGGTTCTTCGACGTAGCGCGGGAAGACGCCCTGCGGCGTCGGCAGCGCCGTGCCGGCGGTCAGCGCCCCCGACGGACCCAGCGTGCCGAAGCCGCGCGCGTCCGGACCCAGCGCCAGCAGATCGAGGATCTTGGCGGAGGCATCCGGCATCACCGGCTGGGTCAGGATGGCGAGATGGCGGATCGTCTCGGCCAACACATAGAGCACGGTCGCCATGCGCGCCGGGTCGGTCTTCTTCAACGCCCACGGGGCTTGTTCGTCGACATAGCGGTTGGCGTCGCCGACCACGGCCCAGATGGCGTCGAGCGCCTTGTGGAAGGCCTGCGCCCTGATCTCCGCACGCACGATGTCGAGCATGCCGTAGGCGGAGCCGAGCAGGGCGTTGTCGGCGTCGGTGAAGGCACCCGGCGTCGGCACGGCGGCGCCGCAGTTCTTGCCGATCATCGACAGGACGCGCTGCACCAGATTGCCGTAATCGTTGGCGAGGTTGCCGTTGATACGGTTGACCATCTGTTTGTGCGAGAAGTCGCCGTCATTGCCGAACGGCACTTCGCGCAGCAGGAAATAGCGGGTCTGGTCGAGGCCGTAGGTGTTGACCAGCGAGTCCGGGGCGATGACGTTGCCCAACGACTTCGACATCTTCTGGCCTTCGATGGTCCACCAGCCATGGGCGAACACACGGCGGGGCGGCTGGAGACCGGCGGCCATCAGGAAGGCCGGCCAGTAGACGGCGTGGAAGCGCAGGATGTCCTTGCCGACCATGTGCAGGTCGGCCGGCCAGTATTTGGCATAGTCGCCGGTGGTGTCGGGATAGCCGACGGCGGTGATGTAGTTCGCCAGCGCGTCGAGCCAGACATACATGATGTGGGCGTCGTCGCCCGGCACCGGGATGCCCCACTTGAAGGTGGTGCGGCTGACCGACAGGTCCTTCAGGCCCGACTTGACGAAGGACATCACCTCGTTGCGCTTGCCGGCCGGCGCGATGAAATCGGGGTTCTGCTCGTAAAACTCGATCAGCCGGTCCTGCCAGGCCGAGAGCTTGAAGAAGTATGAGGGCTCCTCGACCCATTCGCACTCGGCGCCGGTGGGGGCGATCTTCTTGCCCTCGCCGTTGGTGGTCAGCTCGTCCTCGCCATAGAAGGCCTCGTCGCGGACCGAATACCAGCCGGCGTAGGAGCCGAGGTAAATCTCGCCCCGATCCTTCAGCAGCGTCCACAGCGCCTGCACCGACTTGACGTGGCGCGGCTCGGTGGTGCGGATGAAGTCGTCGTTGGAATAGTTCATCAGCGACACGAGGTCGCGGAAGTTCTGTGACACCCGGTCGGTGAACTCCTGCGGCGCGATGCCGGCCTTCTCCGCCGACTTTTCCACCTTCTGGCCGTGTTCGTCGGTGCCGGTCAGGAACTTCACGTCATAGCCGTCGAGGCGCATGAACCGGGCGAGGACGTCGCAGGCAAGCGTCGTGTAGGCGTGGCCGATGTGCGGCACGTCGTTCACGTAATAGATCGGCGTCGTCAGGTAGAAGGTCTTCGGCCCGGCCATTTGCGGCACTTTCTTTCAAGTCAGGGTCAACCGGCAGGTTCTGAAATAACGCTAGGCGGCTGCCGTTTCCAGCGCCGACAGGGCGTTCAGGACCACCTGCTTGCGGTCCAGGTTTGCGGATTCCGCGCGCGCGAAAAGACGCTGAACCTTTTCCCACACCTCCACCCAACGTTCAAGACCGCGGGCGTTCGCCAATCGGGTCATCAGGGCGGCCTCGCCCGGCACCACCTCCGCCGGCCAGGCGCCGCGGGCGAGCGACCGGGCGAAGCGGGCGAGCCACCAGACCAGCAACTCGGTCGCCGTCTCGAACATCCCGTCGTCCTGCTTGCGGGTCAGCTTGTCGCCGAAGGCGTGCGCCGCGACGATGTCGATGCGCGGAAGGTCTGACAGCAGCCCGATCATCTCGCGGTACAGCGCGAGGCCACCGGCGTCGGCAAGGTCGATGGCGCGGCCGACGCTGCCTTCCGACAGGCGGGCCAATGCCGGGCGGTCGTCGGCGGCGATGTCTGGGCGGTGCTGCCCCAGCAGGTCGATGACCGTGTCTTCCGCCAGCGGCTTCAGCGTCAGCTTGCGGCAGCGCGAGCGGATGGTCGGCAGCATCCCGCCTGGATTGTCGCTGACCAGCAGCAGCAGGGCGCCGGGCGGCGGCTCCTCCAGAATCTTCAGGATGGCGTTCAGGCCACTGAGGTTCATGCGGTCGGCGCCGTCGATCACCGCGACGCGCCAGCCGCCTTCCGCCGAGGTGCGGCGCAGGAAGGGGCCGATCTTGCGCACGTCGTCGACGGCGATGTCGCGCTTCAGCCGGCCTTTCTTCTCGTCGCGCTGGCGCTCCACGGTCAGCATGTCGGCATGACCGCCCGACGCCACCCGGCGGAAGACCGGATGATCGGGGCCGATGTGCAGCGAGGTGACCGGTGCCGCCCCGCCAAACAGGCTGTCACCGGGCGGCTCCTGGGCCAGGACGAAGCGGGCGAAGCGGAAAGCCAGCGTCGCCTTGCCGATACCCGGCGTGCCGCCGATCAGCCAGGCATGCGGCAGGCGGCCGGAGTTCCAGGCTTCCAGCAGCAGCCGTTCCGCCTCCTCATGCCCGACGAGGTCGGGATTGCGCCGCGGGGCGAGCGCCTCGTCCGCGGCAGGGGCCGCCGGTGCAGGGGTGCGCGCCTTGCTCACGAGCCCAGCCCCAGGCGGGTGGCGACGGTGTCCCAGATGCGCGACTGCACGGTGTCGAGGTCGGCGTCGGCGTCGATCACGGCACAGCGCTCCGGCTCCCGCCGGGCGATGTCGAGGAAGCCGTCGCGCAGCCGCTGGTGGAAGCCGATGTCCATCCGCTCATAGCGATCCTCGCCGCCATGGCGCGCCACGGCGCGGCGCAAGCCGGTCTCCACCTCGATGTCGAGGATCAGCGTCAGGTCGGGACGGAAGCCGCCGAGCGCCACCGTCTGCAAAGACTCGACCAGATCGCGCCCCAGCCCCAGCCCATAGCCCTGATAGGCCATGGTGCTGTCGAAGAAGCGGTCGCACAGTACCCAGTTTCCGGCTTCCAGCGCCGGCCACACTGTGCGTTCCAGATGGTCGCGGCGGGCAGCGGTGTGCAGCAGCGCCTCGGTGGTGGCACTCCAGCGGCCGGTCTCGCCGGTCACCAGCAGGCCGCGGATCTCCTCCGCGCCGGGCGATCCGCCCGGCTCGCGCGTCGGCACCAGCTTGACGCCGCGGGCATGCAGGACATCCTGCAAGCTGTCGGCCAGACGGCGCAGCTGCGTGGACTTGCCCGCCCCTTCGCCGCCTTCCAGCGTGATGAAGCGGCCGCGGGTGGCGTAAGGAGCCGGGGCGGTCGGCATCGTCGTCACGGTCACAGGCTGTTGCCGAAGACGAGATATTTGGCGGCGGCGAAGGCACGGCCGACGATGCCGGCCTTCGGCACGTCCTGGGCGGCCACCACCGGCACTTCCTTGCCCGGGAAGCCGGGGGCGGAGATCACCAGCTTGCCCACCGTGTCGCCCTTCTTGATCGGGGCGGCGACCGGGGCGTTGCTGACCAGCGACACCTTCATGCCGGGGCGGTCGGTGCGGGCCATGGTCACGCTCAGATTCTGCGGCACGGTGACCGGAACGGTGTCCTGCTCGCCCAGCCACACCGGCACCTGCTCGATGGTTTCGCCGCCCTTGTAGAGGGTGTAGGAAGCGAACTCGCGGAAACCCCATTCTATCAGGCGGGCCGATTCGTCGGCACGGGCCTGCATGCTGGGCAGGCCGTTGACCACCAGCAGCAGCCGGCGCCCCTCGCGCTCGCCCGACGCGGTCAGGCCGTAGCCGCCGGCATCGGTGTGGCCGGTCTTCATGCCGTCTACGTCCATGCCGCGGTACAGCAGCGGGTTGCGGTTGCCCTGGTTGATGCCGTGGTACTTGAACTCACGGATCGAGTAGTACCGGTAATATTCCGGAAACTCCTTGATCAGGTGCTCGGCCAGCAGCGCCAGATCGCGCGCGGTCATGTAGTGGTTCGGGTCGGGCCAGCCGGTGGAGTTGGCGAAGTTGCTGTTCTTCAGCCCGATTTCCTTGCCGCGGCGGTTGGCCTGCTCGGCGAAGGAGGCTTCCGACCCGGCCAGACCTTCGGCCAGCACGATGCAGGCGTCGTTGCCGGACTGGACGATCATGCCCTTGATCAGGTCGTCGACCTTGATGTTGTTGTGAAGCTCCACGAACATCTTGGAGCCCTGCATCCGCCAGGCGCGCTCGCTCACCGGCAACGTGCTTTCCAGCGTCAGGCGGCCGGCCCGGATCGCCTCGAAGGTCAGGTAGGCGGTCATGATCTTGCTCATCGACGAGGGCGCCATGCGCTCGTCGGCGTTCTTCTCGAACAGCACGGTGTTCGAGGTCAGATCGACCAGGATCGCCTGCTTGGCGATGGTGTCGATGGTCGCGGCCTGGACCGGGACCGCGGTGAAGCCGGCGCCAATCGTGGCCCCGGCCATCGCTATTCCGGCCGCCATTCCAATCGAGGCGGCAACGGAACGGCCGAAAACGGCGCACAGGCGGACGACAACAGCGTTCATGGCAACAATCCTCCAAGGGCACTCGGTACAGGCATAGGGTCGCTGGCGCTCATTCGGAACGCCTGGAGTGGTGTCGGGTGGCCGGATCAATCCACCACGATTTTGGCCTCCGTAAGGCCGGCCTGGATGATCTGGTTCAACAGGGTATCCGCCCTGTCGACGCTGTCCAGCGGTCCGACGCGGACGCGGTGCAGGGTCATGCCGGCGGTCCGCGTCTGGCTGACGCTGGCGCGCTGGCCGATGGCGGACAGGCGGGCACGGGCCTTCGCCACATTCTCCTCGCTGCCGAAGGCACCGACCTGCACATAGATCGCCTCATGCGCCTTCACCGGCAGTTGAGCCACCACCGGGGCTGGGACGAAGCGGCCCTCCGCCATGCTGCCGGCGACGGTGGCCGGCGGCGGGATCGGGGCGCCGACCACCGGCGCACGCGGAGTGCCGGCGGAGGGGGAGAGTGAGGCGGCAAGCGTCGTCGCCGGTCCGGACGGGCCGCTCACCTCGATCCGGCCGCGCGGAGCGGCCTTCGGCGGCGGACCGTCGACCTCCGCCAGCAGCGGGGCGGGCGTGCCCTGGCGCGCGGCGGCGGCGATGGCCCGGCTCTCCTCCGCCAGGATCTGCACGCGCACCTTGGCTGTGCCGGGACCGTCGAAGCCGAGCAGTTGGGCGCCGCGGCGCGACATGTCGATGATGCGGCCGTTGGCGTATGGGCCGCGGTCGTTGATCCGCACGACGATGGCCCGGCCGTTGTCGAGGTTGGTGACCCGCACCAAGCTCGGCATCGGCAGCGTCTTGTGCGCGGCGGTCAGTTCGTTCTGGTCGTAGATCTCGCCGTTGGCGGTGTTCTTCTCATGGAAGCCGGGGCCGTACCAGGATGCGATTCCGGTCTCGTCGTAGCTGAAATCTTCCTTGGGATAATACCAGACGCCGTTGATCTGATAGGGCTTTCCCACCTTGTAGATGCCGCTGGTCGGCAGGCCCGATCCGGTGCCGGCGGGCTTCTGTGCACAGGCGGCGAGCGCTGCCACGCCGACCAGCACGACGATCCTGCCCACCCCGCGCCAGCGACGCATCCGCCAATTTCCTTCTTTCCCCGACCCGGCCCGACCGCCAGGGCGGCGGCACTCTAGCGGAGTGGCACCGCCGCGCCAATGGCTCGAACGCGGCGGCGGTACGATGACACAGCCCGAACATGGACTGGACGCGGGCCGGACCTTCAGGGGCCGGGGAACAGGCTGTCGGTGCGGCCCATCAGCCGATAGGCTGTCAGCCCGATCCATTCCCGCACCGCATCGTCGAGGATCACCAGATTCTGGCCGAACTCGAAGCGCAGCCAGGGCGTGGCGTCGTGCTTCGTGCGGTAATCGACGGGGTAGGGGGTTACCTCCCAACCGACGGCGCGAAAGATGCCGACCGACCGCGGCATGTGCATGGCGGAGGTGACAAGGATCCAGCGTTCCCCTGGCGCCGGCTTGACCATCTCCTTGCTGAAGACCGCATTCTCCCAGGTGTTGCGGGACTCGGCCTCGTAGAGCACGCGGTCGGTGGGGATGCCGGCCTGGGCCAGGGCGGCGCGGGCGGTGACGTCCTCCTTCAGGTCCGGCGCCAGCAGCCGGCCCGATCCGCCGGTGAAGACGGCCTTGGCCTCCGGATGGCGGCGGACGAGGTCGGCGAAGCCCAGAATCCGCTCGGCCGCGTCATTCAGCGACGGGTCGCCGCGGTCGGCGGTGATCGGCGGATTGAGGGCGCCGCCCAGCATGATGATGCCGTCGATCCGCCCCTCCGGCTCAGCCCGCGGGAAACGGTTTTCCAGCGGCAGTGCGACCAGCGCCCCGAGCCCGGTGTACATCACCAGCAGAAGCAGCAGCGCCGCCAGCGTCACCAGCCGCCGTCCGGCGCGCTGCCAGCGCCGCGTCCGCAGCAGCAGTGCGCCCAGCGCCACCGCCAGCACCAGGGCATTGCCGGGCGCGAAGACGCCCCACAGCAGCTTCGACAGGATGAAGGACATCACCGGCAGGCTCGCGATGGTGGACGGGAGGGCGGACCATAAGCGCTGCGGCCGGGGCGGGGCAACCGCGCCGGCCCGCCGCCGTCAGCCGCCGACCGGGGTGCACAGTTCCACCAGCGTGCCGTCGGGGCAGCGGAGGAAGGACACCGTCTGTCCCCACGGCATGGCTTTCGGCGGCGCCAGCTCGCTGGCCCCGGCGATCAATGCCGTGGCGTGCGCCGCCTCCACGTCACCGGTGACCAGCGCGATCTCGACGCCCAGCGGCTTCTCGCTGGCGCTGGCGAACACATAGCCGGCGGGATGGTGCGACAGCGCCAGTTCCTGGCTGGCGAAGGCGAGGGTGGTGGAGCCGGTGTCCAGCTCGCCATAATCGCCCGTCTCGGCGAGGAAGCGCCGGCTCAGCCCGAAGGCCTTCTCGAAGAAGGCCAGCGACGCCGCGACGTCGGGAACATAGAGGATCGTATAGCCGAACTTCATGGAAGCTCTCTCTGGGTGTGGGTGGCCGGGCGTGGGACCCTATCATTCTCCGGCGCGGCGGTATCCCCAGACCGATGCCGGCGGCAGGTTTCGCAGCGTGAAGCCCAGCCGCTCCCCGGTCAGCCCCAGCGCCTCGCGGTTCAGCGGTGAGTGCGGCATGAAGCTGTAGAGAAGGAAGCGCCCGCCCGGCCGCAGGATGCGGAAGGTGGCGTCGAGCACTTCACGCTGGAATTCCAGCGGGAAGGTGATCATCGGGATGCCGATCACCACCGTGCCGACCTTGCCGCAGAGTGCCTCGCCCAGCAGGTCCGGCGCCTTGCGGCAGTCGTCGGCGATGACGGTGACGGCGGGGCAGCGGTCGCGCAGATGGTGGGCGAGGTCCGGGTCGATCTCGAAGCTGTAGAGCCGGTCGGCCGGAATGCCGGACTCCAGCATCGCCGCGGTGATCGGGCCGGTGCCGCCGCCGAACTCGACCACCGCCTCGTCCGGTTCGCGGCGGATCTCGCGGGTGATCCGCCGGCGCAGCGCCTGGGAGGACGGAGCGACCGACCCCATCGCCCAGGGATCGGCCAGCCAGCGGCGGAAGAACAGCCAGGATTCGGAAAGCGGGGCGGGCGCCGTCTCGATCTTCTCGGTCATGCAATGGCTCCCTGGAGCGGGGCGGCCCTCTCCCCTCGTTCCGGGGGGCCGACCCTACTGCAGAGTTGCTGCCAGAAGTTGGTGACCTGCGTATGACAGGCTGCTGGCCACCAGCGTCAAAAACACCAGTGCCGCGACGGTCAGCCCCAGCCCGATGCCGATGGCGCCGCCGTCGCGTTCGATCAGCCCCAGCGAAATCAGCACCAGCGCGAAGCCCGGCAGCCAGCCGGTCAGCGGCAGCGGCACGATGCAGGTTAGCGTCAGGATGAACAGCAGCAGGCCGAACCAGCGTTCCTGGTCGATGCGGGCGAGGCGGTGCAGCCGCGGCTTCAGCATCCGCTCGATCCACACCAGCCGCGGCATGGCAGCGTCCAGCGTCCGCGCCGCCAGCCCTGTGCCGATCGAACGGCGCAACAGCCAGTCCGGCAACCCGGCCCCGCGCCGGCCGAAGGCCATCTGCGCGGTATAGAGCACGATGGGCAGGTCGAACAGGCAGGAGACGCCGAGCGGCACCGGGGCGATGGTCGGCAGCGACAGCGCCAGCAGGATGGTGCCGAGCGAGCGGTCGCCCAGCGCCCGGATCAGATCGCCCAGCGTAACCCGCCCGGCCGGCAGATTGGCGCGGAAGCGGGCCAGCACGTCGGAGGTCCGCTCCTCCTCCACCGCATCGCAGGCAGCGGGCAGAGCGATGGTGCCGTCATGCTCCATTTCAGCCTGATCGCCCGTGCCGGAGCTGTCGATGTGCCGGCGGGCGTTCAAACGCCGGCCTCCGCCGCGGCGCTCTCGTAGATTTCGAGCGCCTCCAGCCAGGTCTCCTCCGCGGTCGCCAGCTTCTTCTCCACCGTGCCCAGCTCGATCTGCAGCTTGGTCAGCTTGTCGGACGGGCCGGTGTAGAGCGCCGGGTCGGACATCTTCGCCTCGATCTTGCGCTTTTCCTCGCTCAGCTTGGTGACCAGCGCCTCGGCGTCGGTGGCCTTGCGCTTCAGGGGAGCCAACGCGGTGCGCGCTTCGGCGGCGGCCCGGCGCTGGTCCTTCTTGTTCGGCCCGGCGTCGCGATCCGTGCCACCCTTGGCAACTGCCCGCTCCGCCTTGGCGCGGTCGAGCAGATAGCGGCGGTAGTCGTCCAGATCGCCGTCATAGGCCTGGACCGTGCCGTCGGCGACCAGCAGCAGCCGGTCCACGGTCATCTCGATCAGGTGGGGATCGTGGCTGATGACGATGACGGCGCCGGGGAAATCGTTGATCGCCTCGATCAGGGCTTCGCGGCTGTCGATGTCCAGATGGTTGGTCGGTTCGTCCAGCATCAGGATGTGCGGGACTTCCCGGCTCATCAGCGCCAGCAGCAGCCGCGCCTTCTCGCCGCCCGACAGGCTGGCGATCTTGGTCTCGGCCTTCACCTGGGGGAAGCCGAAGCGGCCGAGATGGGCGCGCACCTTCTCCTCCAGCGCCAGCGGCATGATGCGCTGGGTCTGCTGGATCGGCGTCAGAGACAGGTCCAGTTCCTCGGCCTGATGCTGGGCGAAATAGCCGATGCGCAGCTTGGACGGGCGCCGCATCTCGCCGGCCATCGGCTGCAAGCGGTTGGCCAGCAGCTTGACCAGCGTCGACTTGCCGTTGCCGTTGGCGCCCAGCAGGCCGATGCGGTCCTCCATGTCGATGCGCAGGTTGACCCGCCGCAGGATGACCTTGTCGCCATAGCCGATGCTGACCCCTTCCAGCGCGATCAGCGGCGGCGCCAGCTCGTCCGGGGCGGGGAAGTTGAAGACGACCTCGGGATCGTCCTCCATCAGCGTGATCGACTCCATCTTCTCCAGCAGCTTCAGGCGGCTCTGCGCCTGACGGGCCTTGCTGGCCTTGAAGCGGAAGCGGTCGACATAGGCCATCATGTGCTTGCGCCGCGCGTCCTGCTTCGCGGCCATCGAGGCGAGACGCTCCTGGTTGGCGCGGCGCTGCGCCAGGAACTGGTCGTAATTGCCGCTGTAGGTGACGAGCTTGCCCTGGTCGATGTGGATCGTCGTGGTCGGAACCGCGTTCAGCAGCTCGCGGTCGTGGCTGACCAGCAGGATGGTGTGCGGGTAGTTCTTCAGATAGCCCTCGAGCCAGATGGTCGCTTCGAGGTCGAGGTGGTTGGTCGGCTCGTCGAGCAGCAGCAGGTCGGGGCGGGAGAACAGCACGCCGGCCAGCGCCACGCGCATCCGCCAGCCGCCGGAAAAGTCGGAGCAGGGCCGCTGTTGCGCCTCGGCATCGAAGCCCAGGCCCGACAGCACCTGTGCCGCGCGCGACGGGGCGGAATGCGCCTCGATGTCGGCGAGCCGGGCGTGGATCTCACCGATGCGCATCGGGTCGGTCGCCGTCTCCGCCTCCGCCAGCAGGGCGGTGCGTTCGGTGTCGGCGGCCAGCACGGCGTCGATCAGCGTGGTCGGGCCGCTGGGGGCCTCCTGCGCCACCATGCCCATCCGCATGCCGGCCGGCAGGGTGACGGCGCCGGCATCGGTTTGCAGCTGGCCCGAGATCAGCTTCAGCAGGGTCGATTTCCCGGTGCCGTTGCGTCCGACCAGCGCCACGCGGTGCCCTTTGGACACGACGGCGGTCGCATGGTCGAACAACACTCGGCCGCCGAAGCGGAAGGTCAGGTCATTGATGTGCAGCATGGCGCGCGAGGATGTAGCACGAGGGGCCGCCGATTTGAAGCGGGGCAGGGCGGATGCCGCGCGAATGGCACGCCTTTGTCCTGCGCAGGACAGGCGGTTCCGCCCTGCTTCGGCTCGGTGCCGGCCATCGGGTTTGTTTGAACACGACCAATTCAAGGAACGGAATCGCCACTCTGTTTTTTTTAATTGAACGTCCAATCAATAAAAATCACGCTGCATCGGACAAACAAAGCGCTGCGGTCCACTGCACCCTTGGGATTTCGGATCAGGGAGACGCGACATGACGCGGTTCGGACGTCTGGCCCATTACATCCACGGTCGGCCTGCCGAAAGCGAGGGGGCGGAGCATTTCGTCACCGTCAACCCGGCGACCGGCGAGACGCTGGCCGAGGTCGCGCAGGCGACAGCCGCGGATGTGGACCGCAGTGTCGAGAGTGCCCGCGTCGGGCAGGCGGTGTGGGGTGCCATGACCGCGATGGAGCGGTCGCGGGTGCTGCGCCGGGCGGTGTCCCTGCTGCGCGAGCGCAACGACGCGCTGGCCGAGATCGAAACGCTCGACACCGGCAAGCCGTTGAGCGAGACGCGTGCGGTCGATATCGTCACCGGCGCCGACGTGCTGGAATATTACGCCGGCCTCGCGCCTGCTCTGGAAGGCCGCCAGATCCCGCTGCGCCCCACCTCCTTCGTCTACACCCGGCGCGAGCCGCTGGGGGTGGTGGCCGGGATCGGCGCCTGGAACTACCCGATCCAGATCGCGCTGTGGAAATCGGCCCCGGCGCTGGCCGCCGGCAACGCCATGATCTTCAAGCCGAGCGAGGTGACGCCGCTGACCGCCCTGCATCTGGCGGCGATCTACAGCGAGGCCGGGCTGCCCGACGGTGTTTTCAACGTCGTCCAGGGCGATGGCCGGGCCGGCGCCCTGCTGGCCGCCAATCCCGGCGTCGAGAAGCTGTCCTTCACCGGCGGGGTGGAGACCGGCAAGCGGGTGATGGCGGCGGCCGGCGGCTCGACCCTGAAGGAGGTGACGATGGAACTGGGCGGCAAGTCGCCGCTGATCGTCTTCGCCGACGCCGACCTCGACCGTGCTGCCGACATCGCCATGATGGCGAATTTCTACAGCTCCGGCCAGGTCTGCACCAACGGCACCCGCGTCTTCGTCCACCGCAGCGTCGCGGCGGCGTTCGAAGAGCGGCTGATGACCCGCGTGCGCCGTATCCGCATGGGCGATCCGCTCGATCCTGACACCAATTTCGGCCCGCTCGCCAGCTTCGCCCACCGCGACAAGGTGCTGCGCTACATAGAGACCGGCAAGGCGGAGGGCGCCCGGCTGCTGGCCGGCGGCGGCGCTCCGGAGGGGGCGGCCTTCGCGCGCGGCGCCTATGTGGCGCCCACGATCTTCACCGACTGCCACGACGGCATGACCATCGTGCGCGAGGAGATTTTCGGCCCGGTCCTGTCGCTTCTGACCTTCGATGACGAGAAGGAGGTCATCGCACGGGCCAACGCCACCAGCTACGGCCTCGCCGCCGGGCTGGTCACCGGCGATCTGGCCCGCGCCCACCGGGTGATCCACCGGCTGGAAGCCGGCATCTGCTGGATCAATGCCTGGGGCGAATCGCCGCCGGAAATGCCGGTCGGCGGCTACAAGCAGTCGGGCGTCGGCCGCGAGAACGGCGTCGAGACGCTCGACCATTATACCCGCGTCAAGTCGGTCCAGGTCGAGTTGGGACCCTACGCCTCGGTGTTCTGAGCCCGCTTTTCACAGAAGGGGTGTTCGATGTCGAACCAACCAACCTCCGGTGCCGCTGCGCCGGAGAACGGCACCGCCATGCCTTCCATCGTCCAGGCGGTTCGCGAGTATGACTACATCATCGTCGGCGCCGGGTCGGCGGGCAATGTGCTGGCCTGCCGCTTGACCGAGGATGCCGGCATCAGCGTCCTGCTGCTGGAGGCCGGCGGGCCCGACCACCGGCTGGACTACCGCACCCAGATGCCGGCGGCGCTGGCCTTCCCGCTCCAGGGCCGCCGCTACAACTGGGCCTACGAGACCGAACCCGAACCGCACATGGACAACCGCCGGATGGAGTGCGGGCGCGGCAAGGGGCTGGGCGGGTCGTCGCTGATCAACGGCATGTGCTACATCCGCGGCAACGCGCTGGATTATGACGGCTGGGCCGGGCTGCCGGGGCTGGAGGACTGGAGCTATCTCGACTGCCTGCCCTATTTCCGCAAGTCGGAGACGCGCGACGCCGGTGCCAACGCCTACCACGGCGACGGCGGCCCGCTGTTCGTCACCACCGCCAAGCCGGGCGTCAACCCACTCTACGAGGCGATGGTGGAGGCGGGAGCGCAGGCCGGCTATGGCCGCACCGACGACCTGAACGGTTACCGCCAGGAGGGCTTCGGCCCGATGGACCGCACGGTGACCGCGCAGGGGCGGCGGTGCAGCACCGCCCGCGGCTATCTGGACCTCGCACGTGGACGGCCGGGGCTGACCATCGCCACCCACGCGCTGACAGACCGCATCCTCTTCGACGGCAGCCGCGCCGTGGGTGTCGCCTATCTTCGCAACGGCACGCCGGTGACGGTGCGGGCACGGCGGGAAGTGCTGCTGTGCGCCGGGGCCATCGCCTCGCCGGCGATCCTGCAACGCTCGGGCGTCGGGCCGTCGCCGCTGCTCCGCGAACTGGGCGTGCCGACGGTGCTCGACCTGCCGGGGGTCGGTGGCGATCTCCAGGACCATCTGGAGATGTACATCCAGTATCACTGCCGCCAGCCCGTCTCGCTCTATCCGGCGCTGAAATGGTGGAACCAGCCGGCGATCGGCGCCGAATGGCTGTTCCTGGGCACCGGCATCGGCGCCAGCAACCAGTTCGAGGCCGGCGGCTTCATCCGCACCGGCGACGACGTGCCCTGGCCCAACATCCAGTATCACTTCCTCCCCGTCGCCATCAGCTACAACGGCACCAACGCGGTGGAGGCGCACGGCTTCCAGGCCCATGTCGGCTCGATGCGCTCACCCAGCAAGGGCCGCGTCCACGCCCGGTCGCGCGATCCCGGGCAGGCGCCCAGCATCCTGTTCAACTATATGGCCGACCCGCAGGACTGGCAGGAGTTCCGCGCCGGCATCCGCATCACGCGCGACATCATGCGCCAGCGCGCCCTGGCCCCCTATCGCGGCGAGGAGATCAGCCCCGGCGCCGAGTGCGTCACCGACGCCGACCTCGACGCTTTCGTCCGCCATCATGCCGAGACGGCCTACCACCCCTGCGGCACTTGCCGGATGGGGACCGACGACGGCGCGGTGGTGGACGGGCAGGGGCGGGTGCATGGGCTGGAGGGTCTGCGCGTCATCGACGCCTCGATCATGCCGCGCATCGTCACCGGCAACCTGAACGCGCCCACCATCATGATGGCGGAGAAGCTGGCAGACGCGGTGCGCGGCCGACCGCCGCTGCCGCGCGCCGACGTGCCCTATTACGTCGCGGATGCCGCCATCAGACAGAAGGAGCCGTTGAAGGACCAGCGGCGGCGGGCCTGAGACCCGCAGCCACCTCGACAAAGACGACAACGAAAACCACAAGCAAGGAGAACAGGGACATGGCCAAGACTTTCTATAAATTCTCCGGCCTCGCCGTCGGCCTGATGCTGGCGGCCGGGTCCGCCGTCCTGCCGGCGGGAACGGCGCAGGCCGCCGATCCGGCCTCCTGCAAGGCGGTGCGTTTCGGCGACGTGGGGTGGACCGACATCGCGGCGACGACGGCGCTCGCCTCCGTCACGCTCGAAGCGCTGGGCTACAAGCCGACCACCAGCGTCTCGTCGGTGCCGGTCGTCTATCTGGGGCTGAAGACCAAGTCGCTGGACGTGTTCCTGGGCAACTGGATGCCGACCATGGAGACCTTCATCAAGCCGGTGCTGGAGGACGGCTCGGTCGAGGTGACGCGCGTCAACCTGGAGGGCGCCAAATACACGCTGGCGGTTCCCACCTATGCCGCCGAGGCCGGGCTGAAGAGCTTCAAGGATCTGGCGAAGTACAAGGACAAGCTGGACGGCAAGATCTACGGCATCGAGGCCGGCAACGACGGCAACCTGATCATCGACAAGATGCTGAAGGCCGATGCCTTCGGGCTGAAGGACTTCAAGATGGTGGAGTCCAGCGAGGCCGGCATGCTGGCCGAGGTGAAGCGCGCGGTCCGGGCCAAGAAATGGATCGCCTTCCTGGGCTGGGCGCCGCATCCGATGAACAAGACCATGGACATCACTTATCTGTCGGACGGCGACGACTGGTTCGGCCCGAATTACGGCGGCGCCACCGTCAGCACCAACGTGCGCAAGGGCTACGCCGCCGAATGCCCGAACATCGGCAAGTTCCTGTCCAATCTGGTCTTCACCGTGGACATGGAAAACTCGGTGATGGACGGCATCATGAACGGCGGCCGCAAGCCGGAAGCGGTGGCGGCCGACTGGCTGAAGAAGAATCCCGCCGTCCTGAAGACATGGCTGTCCGGCGTCACCACGCTGGACGGCAAGGACGGTCTGGCCGCCGCACAGGCCAAGCTGGGTGCCGCCAAGTCCTGACCTGACGCCTGCTTTCCCAAAGCCTCCCCCATAGCCTCCTCGACTCCGGCCGCGCTGGGATGCCATCGCGGCCGTATTTTTTGGGGAGGGCCGGGAAGCAGGCCCCAAACGAACGCCTTGCCGCGCCGCCAAAGCGCCTCTATAAAGCCGCCCATCCGGCGCCCCGGTCATCCGGCGGCGCCTGCGCGTTTTTCAATCGGCGAAAAGCCCCATTCCCGCAGGAGTCACCACCATGGCCGTCGAACGGACCCTCTCGATCATCAAGCCCGATGCCACCCGCCGCAACCTGACCGGCAAGATCAACGCCAAGTTCGAAGACGGCGGCCTGCGCATCGTTGCCCAGAAGCGCGTCCAGCTGTCGAAGGCCCAGGCCGAGCAGTTCTACGGCGTGCACCGTGAGCGTCCGTTCTTCGGCGATCTGGTCTCCTTCATGATCTCCGGCCCGGTGGTCCTGCAGGTTCTGGAAGGTGAGAACGCCATCGCCCGCAACCGCGAGATCATGGGCGCCACCAACCCGGCCAACGCCGCCGAGGGCACCATCCGCAAGGAGTTCGCCGAGTCGATCGAGGCCAACTCGGTCCACGGTTCGGACGCCCCGGAGACCGCCGCCCAGGAGATCGCCTTCTTCTTCGCCGGCATCGAACTGGTGGGCTGATCTTTCGGGTCTGACCTCCCGTCAGGCCTGGCGAAAGGGCTGCTCCCGCGAGGGGGCGGCCTTTTTTGCGTTTTGCGTCAGGCTCTGGCAGTATCTGGGGCCGTGAACCTATTGCCCCGCAGATGCCGGGGTCGATCCCGACAGGAGTTGCCCGCGATGGAATCCCAATCCGCCAAGCCGATCATCGCGGCGCTGCTGCAACCGCTGCCGGTGCTGACCCAGCCGCAGGCCCGCAACGACCTGTCCGACGAATCCGTGGTGCGGCTGCTGGTCCGCCAGTTCATCGACCTCAGCCTGGACGCCTTCAACCAGGTTCTCCAGGGCAACCTCGACCAGGACGAGGCGGTGGACGGCATCAACCGTCAGGCCATCGCGCTCAACTCCGTCTTCCTCGGCACCAGCGGCTTCGAGACCGTCGTCACCCACCCCTGGAACTCGCCGGACCAGCTGGGCGCCTTCCTGAAGGACGTGGTGGCGCTGGAGTATCCCGAAGACGATTGCGTCCGTGCCATGCTGATCCATCTGGCGACGCAGCTGATGCACGCGCTGCGCCTGCCCGACGAGGAGCGCAACGAGGAGGTGGAGGCGCTGACGCTCGACGCCGCCGACCTGCTGCTCGGCCGCGCCCCGGAAGACGACGACGAGATCGACATCGACATTGGCGTCTGATATCGGCGTCTGAGTTCCCTTTCACCCCGCCGGGTTCAGATTCACCTCGATCAGGACGGTGTCCTCGACGAAATCGGCGCTGTGCCAGGCGCCGGGGTCGAAGCGGATGACCATGCCCGGCCGCAGATCGACCGGTCCCGCTTCGCAGGTCAGCAGAGCGCGACCCTCCACGACGATCACGAACTGTTCGTGAGGGTGGTCGTGGCGGGGAGCGGCCGTGCCGGCCCTGATGACGATGTGCTTCAGCGATGCACCGGTGCCGGGAAGGCTGCGGCGCTCCACCCCTTCGGCGATCTGGGCCGGAAGGTTGCTCCAGGTGATCACGTCTGCCTTCGGAGTGTCCTCGGGGGTGGCCGGAGGAGTCATGGTCGGCATGGCATGGTCCTTTCGAAACCGGCCGGGTTTGGGATGGCAACCGGTTTTTACGCGGTCCGCGGGCTTCCGGATCTCCTTTCCGCTGCCGCTACCGCTTCAGGCTGTCGCGCCTGTGCGAAAGCTTAGCTACTAAACCTGCTGTTAACGCCTGACAGCCTAAGACGGGATTGTCCGGTGATGATGTCACCGGACAATCCACTCTTCCGCCACCCTTTCGGACCGACGGAGGCCCCTTGGACGTTGCAGGCACCGACCGACCGCTTCCCGCCGGGGAGGCCGCCAGACCGGTGTCCGGTCCATCGGGACTTTCAGCCTCTCTTCCCGGCCTGCTGGCCGGGCTGACCGGTATCGGCACCTTGGCGGCTCTCTCTGCAAGCGGGCATGTCGAATGGCCGGTCGCATGCGCACTGGCCGCCACCGGCGGTCTGGCCCTGTGGAGCGCCCTGCGCGCTGGAGCCGCCGCCACTGCTCTGGCCCGCTCCGACGCCGATCTGCGTCGGGCACGGGACGAACTGGACGGTCTGCGCGACCGCTCCCGCGACTTTGCCGCAGTGATGACCGGCTGGTTCTGGGAAACCGGGTCGGACCACCGCTATCTGTCGTTGTCGGGCGGGCTTACCGCACTGCTCGGCTGCGATCCGCGGACGGTGTTCGGCGATTCCCTTCTCGACCTTTGGGTGCTGGTCGGCGACGAGGCGACCTGGACCGAATACCGCGCCGACATCGAGGCCGGCCGACCCTTCCGCGACCTGGAGGTGAGCTTCGAGGGGGTGGACGGGCGCGATCTCGTGCTGCGACTCAGCGCCGTGCCGGTGCGCGGTGCCGACGGGCGCTTCCGCGGCTATCGCGGCTGCGGAGTCGATGCCACCGCAGAGACGCTGGCCCTGGTGGAGGCGCGCTTCATGCAGGCGGTGGTGCATGATGCCATCGACAGCGTGTCGGAAGGGTTCGTGCTGTTCAGCGCCGACGGCCGGCTCTTGATCTGCAACGAACAGTACCGCCGCGCCTATCCCACCATCGCCGACATGCTGACCCCCGGTCGCAGCTTTTCCGAGATCCTGCGCGCCGCGGCCGAGCGCGGCGGGTACGAGGGGGAGGGCGACATCGGCGCCTGGGTGGAGCAGCGGCTGACCCGCCATCTCCAGCACTCCACCCCGGTCGACGGCCGGCTGTCCGACGGGCGTTGGTACCGCATCAGCGAGCATGCCACCGGCACCGGCGGCGTGGTGAAGATCCTGATGGACATCACCGAGCTGAAAACGCGGGAAGAGGAACTGGCAGGCCAGACCGCGCGGCTGGAACAGACCGTCGGCGCCCTGCGCGAGAGCGAACTGCGCTACCGCCAACTCGTCGAGCTGGCCCCCTACGGCATCGTCATCTGGGACCGCGCCGCCATCCGCTTCGCCAATGGGGCCGCCGCGGCGATCCTCGGCGTCGCCGCCGATGCGCTGGAAGGCCAACTGCTTGCCGGATTTCTGGCGGAGGGCGAGCCGCTGGCCGCGACGCTCGCCGCCGCTGCCGAGGGGGAGGAGCGCCGGCTGGAGTGCGACGCGCTGCGGCCGACCGGCGAGCGCCGCCGGCTGGAAGTCGCGGCCAGTCCGGCCGCATACGGCGGCGGGCCGGCGGTGCTGCTGGTGCTGAACGACATCACCGACCGCCGCCGGGTGGAAGGCGAGCTTCAGCGCGCCCAGAAGATGGAGGCGGTGGGTCGGATGGCCGGCGGCATCGCCCATGAATTCAATAACATGCTGACCGCCATCGGCGGCTTCGCCCGGCTGGCAGAACGGAATCCCGCCGATCCCGACCGCGTGCTGACCTGCGTTCAGGAGATCGCCAAGGCATCCGAACGGGCGGCGGCGCTGACCGCCCAGCTTCTGGACTTCTCCCACCGCCGGGTGACCGACGAGCGCGAGGTGGTGGCCGTCGCCCCGCTCGTGCGCGACCTGCGCGTCTTCCTGAAACCGCTGCTCAGTGCCGGCATCGACGTGGCGATCCTGGCCGACGACGAGAGCGCGCACGCTCTGGTCAACCCGGTGACGCTGAATCAGGCGCTGCTGAACCTTGCGCTGAACGGGCGCGACGCCATGCCCCATGGCGGAACCCTGACCATCGCCCTGGCGGTGGAGACGCCGGACGACGCCTTCTTCGCCCGTCACCGCGGCCTGAAGCCGGGCCGCTACGTCGCGATCCGCGTCAGCGACCAGGGGCCGGGCGTGCCGGCGGAGATCCGTGACCGCGTCTGGGAACCCTTCTTCACCACCAAGGAGCCGGGAAAGGGCACCGGGCTCGGCCTGTGGATGGTCTATGGCACGGCGCAGCAGTCCGGCGGCGCCGTCGAACTGGAGGGCGAGGAGGGGCACGGAGCCACCTTCGCCGTCTATCTGCCCGCCGTCGAGCCGCCGGCATCGCCGGCCGGGCTCGACCCCCTGCAGGTCGCGGAAGGGGAGGGGGCGGTCATCCTGCTGGTCGATGACGAGGAGTCGGTGCGCCGCTATCTCCGCCTCGTGCTGGAGGAGGCCGGCTGCACGGTGGTTGAGGCATCGGACGGCCAGGAGGCCTTGATTCGCTACGACGAGGCCGGGGGCCTGTTCGATGCGGTGGTCAGCGACGTGTCGATGCCGCGGATGAACGGGCTGGAACTGGCCCGCGAACTGGAGACCCGCAACCAGCTTCTGCCCATCCTGTTCCTGACCGGCTACGCCTCCCGCGAGACGGCGGCCGGGCTGACGGCGCAGGAAGGGCGGCAGATCGTGATGAAGCCGGTGGCGCCCGAGCGGCTGCTGAGCGCGCTTCGCGACCTTCTGGCAGTGTGAGGGCGGCGATGGAGGAGTCCCGCCACGGCACCCCTGCCGCCGAGCCGGTCCTGGAGGAGGCGGAGGGGTCGGCTCCCGCGGCCTGCCGCGAGCCCGCCGATTTCTACACCCCGGCCGGCCGGGACGGGGTCGGCCGCTTCTGCCGCCGCTTCCTCGACGAGAATGCGCTGACCGCGACGGAACTGTTGCACCACCCGCGCCATCAGACCGGGTTGTCCAACACCGCCACCTTCGTCGCCATCCTGACCCAGGCCGAGCGGGCGATGGACCGGAAGGGCGGCATGACGCCGCTGGTCAACGAGATCGCCCGGCTGACGCGCGAGCGGCTGAAAGAACACCCGCCGCCCGATTTCCTGTCTGCCGATTATCCGGGTGCTGCGGCGGAGCTGCTGTCCGTCGGCGGCTTCCTCGGCCGTTTCCTGCTCGACGCGGCCGTCACCCAGCACATCGCCGTCTGCCGCAACTTCGCCGAGAAGGCGGAGGCGCTGCTGAACCTCGCCGAGACCACCGAGCATCCCGACGCACTGGCGCCGGTGGAGCGGCTGCTGGGAGAGATCCTGCTGAGCGACGCCGGCACCGCGTCCTGCGCGCGGGATGCCCCCTTCACCAGCCTGATCGACCTGATCGTGACACTGATCGCCGCCGACCGGGCGATGGCGGATGACGCCCCGTCGGTGTTCCGCCGGCTGGACGCACTGATGCGCCGCGTGCCGATGCCGGGCCTGCGCGACGCGCTGGCCGCCGCCTTCCGCCGCGAGATGGCCAAGCCGGCCTGCTTCACCATCGCCAGCGCCGGCGATATGTTCGGCATCGAGGCGGTGCAGCGCGAAATCCTGGCGCTGAGCGATCTGTCCGCCCGCCTGCGCGACCGCGAGGGCGCCTATGTCGGCGGTGCGCGGACGGAGGCGGCGTTGCAGCGCCGCACCGCCCTGCTGGTCAACGAGGACACGGTCCCGGAGATTACCCGCGGCCGCAACTTCGTGCAGAAGCTGCGCATCCTGTTCGTGCTTCAGAAGATGCCGCTGTCGCCCACCGCAGCGAAGGCGGTGGCCGATTACCTGAAGAGCTTTTTCGACAGCCGCGACTTCGCCGGCCGGCTGCTGGACTGCTGGAAGGACCGGAACGAGAAGCTGAAGGGCCTGGCGGAGGTTCAGCGTCTCGTGCTGTCCAGCGCCTTCCCCGATGAGGAGCGCGAGTATCTCGGCAGCCAGCTCGACGACATCCAGAACGCCTTTCTGCGCACCCAGCGCGTGCTGACCCCGCTGATCCAGGCCAAGGACGATCCGCCGGCCGACACCGTGCTGGACATCGTCCGGCTCGCGGGGGAGGGGGCCTTCTGCATGGGCAAGAGCCGGCTGGCGGTGGCCCGCGTGCTCTACCGCCACTGTCACCGGCCGCGCTTCGTCCGCCATGTGCTGCTGAATGCGCCGGGGCCGAAGGAACGGCTGGCGCGCGCCAACTGGCTGCGGCAGGCGCTGGCCATGGTCGGCGTTCCCTTCATCGACCTGTCCGCCCACCGCGTCATGGTGGTGGATGACGAGGCCGGGCCGCGCGCCTTCGTCACCTCCGTCCTGCAGGAGCTGGGAATCGGCCATATCGTCGCTGCCGCCGACGGCCAGGAGGCGCTGGAGCGTTTCCAGGCCGACAATGCGGCCTACGACCTCATCGTCTGCGACTGGATGATGCCGCGGCTGAGCGGCCTCGACCTGCTGAAGCAGGTGCGTGAGACGCGCAGCGACTTGCCTTTCCTGATGGTCACGGCGCTGGCGACGCTGGATGCGGTGAAGAAGGCGCTGGCCCACCAGGTCAGCGGCTATATCGCCAAGCCCTTCACGCCCGACCAGCTGGAAGAGAAGATCTTCCTGGTCCTGGCGCAGAAGGGCTTTGGCGATTAGCAGCGGGAGGACCGGTCAGCGGAACAGGCCCGGCATGATCTGCACGATGACGCCGGTGGTGGAAACCACCAGCACGGCATCGTGGTTGACGCGGACCCAGCGATGGCCCTGCGGCGGACGGTGCAGGTGGTAGGCGGCAGGACGTGCAATCACGTGACGTGGCGCGCGCCATTCCTGAGGCAGACGCTCGCCGGCCCGCCAGCCATACGCCTTCGGCGGGCCGGGACGGTGGACCGGTTGGCCGGGATGCTCGTGCCGCGGGCCGTGATCGTACCCGCGGGGCGGTTGCGGCTGTGGGTACTGGTGTCCGGGCGGACGGTCGTCCGTGCCGGGCTGCCATCCCTGGGCCATTGCGGGCGTTCCGGTCGCCGCGGTCATGGCGAGGATCGCGGCGGTCACGGCGAGCAGGGTCTTCTTCATGCTGTCCATCCTATCGCATCGAGTGCTCCCCGGTCTTGGCCGGGGGCGTTCCTGTCGATCAGGATGGCTGTCGATCGTTGCCGGCCTGTGTCCGGCGATCATGAATTCGGTAACAGAGTGTATCCGGGACGAAAGCCGGCAGCCGCCTGTTGTGGTGGGACAATCCGACTGAAGGAGCGATCCCATGGCAGACCGGAAATCCGATAGCGGCAATACCCTGTCCAACGAGCCCGACCGCGATATCGCCGACCCGCTCGAGGCGGCCAGGGCGGTGTCCGACACCGGCAAGCCGATCACCCCCGACACCGAATCGGCCAAGCACATCGAGCGCCCTGCCGAAAAGGGCAAGACGGGGAAGAGCACGGCCGGCAAAACGAGCTGAGGCAACGGGTTGGCGGACCGTATGCGGCCTCCTCTCCCCCCAGGGAGAGAGGCTGTCCGTCACCGCAGTTCCAGCCCCGCCTGTTTGAAGGCGCGGGTGAGCGCGTCCACGATGGCCGGGTCGACTTCACCCGTGCCGTAATCGAGGTTCATCACGGCGTACCACGGAACGCCAGCCTTGTTCGCCAGCATCCGTGTCGACCACCCAAGGCGCAGCCGTGCCTCTTGGCACTGCGTCCCTGTCATGATGCGTCGACTCCACACGATAGCGTCCGCCTTCCATGCTCCTACCCCGGTCCGCCTCGGCTTACCCGAACGGCCGGTCCCAGCCGCAACCTGGGGCTATCCACAATAGTGCAAGAATTTGCCCCCCTTGTCATGTGTCGGTTTGTTGCAGAGCGAAACGCTCTGCCTTGCCGGATTGTCATGGGAAGCAATTCGTCGGTATTTTATGAAAAGCGTGTAAGGTTCGCCTGTCCATCTATATGACCCCGCCGACATTGGGGACTTGGCGGCCCCGGTGTCGCCCGGATCGAACGTCCCGGCACACAAGGGTTCCATGACGATTTTTTGCACCGGGCTTTGCGCGAGCTGCCCTTTGCGGTTGCGCCTAGCCGGCGGCGGTCAGCCGATGCGCTTGGCGATCAGGGTTAGATTGCGGCCGCTTTCGCGCCGGTGGCTGGCGCGGTCCATCATTTTGCCGACCAGAATTAAGCCCAGTCCGCCGACGTGCCGGGTTTCCAGATCGCTGCCGAGATCGGGCGAAGGGACGTCGGCGAAGGGATCGAAGGCGCCGGCATCGTCCTCCACCTCCGCCCGCATCTCCTGCCCGTCGGTTTCCAGCCGCACCCGGATCTCATGTCCGCCGGCGCCACCATGGCCGTGGGAAACGATGTTGGTGATGAGTTCGTCGAGGCACAGCGTGAAGCGGAAGGCAAGCTCAGCGGGCAGGTGGCTGCGCGCAATGAAATCCTCCACCGCGGCTGCCAGTCGGCCGAGTTCCGAGATTTCGCTGCGCAGGACCATTTCCAGACGCATCGCCGTGGCCCCCTCCAACCGCTCAGCCTCCGGTCCCACTTTTTCCCTTATGCCTCCGGGTATCGCGGAACGCAAAGGGATGGTCATTCTTAACCGATGGCGTCCGCGTGACAATTCCTCGACCGCCGGCTGGAGAGGTTGAACGGGCGGCGGCGGGGGGACAGACTCGGGCGAAGGGGATCGGCCGCAACGCTGCGGCGACCGGAATAAAGCCGGCTCGCGCGCTGTTCGTGGAGAGGAACCCCGGGGGGACAATCGACGAAGGTGCCGGCGCCATGTCCATGCTTGCCAAGCCCATGCTTGCCACGCCCACTCTCTGGACCCGGATGAAGGCCGAACTGGGCGACAGCGACGCGCAATACCGGCTGGCGGAGGCCGTGCGGACGGCCGACGTCGCCGCCGCTGTTTCCTGGTACCGCCGGGCCGCCCGCCAGGGCCACGTCGCAGCGCAGACCATGCTGGCATTCCTGCTCGCCAACGGCATCGGCGTGCCGCCCGACCCGCGCCGGGCGGTCTCCTGGTATCGCCGCGCAGCCGCAAAGGGCGATGTCGGAGCGCAGAACAATCTGGGCTTCATGCACGAACATGGTGCCGGCGTGCCCTGCGATCCGGCCAAGGCGGCGCTCTGGTACCGGCTGGCGGCGCTCCAGCACTCCGCCCCCGCCCAGGTGAACCTTGCACTGCTCCTGCTCGACGGCCGCGGCGTCGACCGTGACGAGACCGAAGCGGTGCGTTGGCTGCGTGCCGCCGCCGAACAGGGACATCCGGCCGCCCAGTACCGCCTCGGCCTATGCCTGCGCGAGGGAGTCGGTGCCGCACGCGATCCAGCCGAAGCGGCCCTTTGGTTGCAGGCTGCGGCGGCGGCGGGCGATCGCGACGCGCTGGTGGCACTGGCGGAACTGCGCCAGACCATCGTCCCAGGCATGTCGCCAGCGGATTTGTCTTCTGACTGGTCGGACGCCGTGGACGATGAGGACGGCACGGCGGAGTGGCGCCACATGCGGGAAATCCCCAGGCGGACCACCCATGCCGGTGCGGTGTCTCCCGGCTGAGGCTCCCTGTTTCCGGTATATTAGCAAAAATCGGGAAAACAGCTTGCAAGCTCTGTCGGAATCGCGACTCGTCTGACGGGTGGTGCCCCCTCAAGGTACCCCTGGCGGATGAGTATGGAGCTTTGAGCGGCCCGTGGCTGACGCATCGGAGTTTCATGACGGCGGCATGTCATGAGGTTGGGCGGCGCGCTGGCCCCGTACAGCGGTGTCGTCATCGGCCGCGACGGTGGACGCGAACATCGTGCCCGATCTCGGCCGGCCGGGACGCAACGTTACCGGCACCATCCACATCGCGCCCATCACAGTGCAACTGAACACCATTCTGGCCTATCGCCCGATCAGGCGGTTGGGCGTCGTCTACAATCCGCAGGAGCGCAACTCCATCCTCGCCATCGAAGGGCTGCGGGCGGAGACGGCGCTGCGCGGGCTGGACTTGGTGGAGGAGCCCGTGCCACTGACCGACCGTGGTGAGGCGGTTGCCGCCGCCGTCCGCCTGCGTGCGGTGGCCGCCGATCTGCCTGATGGGTTGACTGTCCGACTGCTGGACCCGGACGATTCCGACCTGCTCGCCGATTTCCGCTTGCGGGTGGTGGCGATGCTGGAAGACCCGGACCATTATTGCATGGCCGGGGAGGTCGGCAGCTTCGTCGCCGACCATCTGGGCGACCGCGGGTTGACAGCCGGCATCTTCCGCAAGACGGCACTGGTCGGCTATGGCGCGCTGGGCCTGCCGATGGCCGGGGATCCCAACCGGGGCCGTGAACTGGACCTGCCGGAGGCGGAACTGCCGCTCGTGGCGCACATGCCGTCGGCGATGGTCGACCCCGGGGAACGTGGACGCGGCCCGCACCACCGGCTGATCGACTGGCGGATCGGGCTGGCGGAGTCGCTGGGCCGCCGCCACCTGATCACCACGGTCAGCGCCCGCAACCATCATAGCTGGAGTCATCTTGCCAGGTACGGCCTTTACCCGAAGCGACTAATCCGTGTCGGCGGCGGTCTTGTGCGGCTGCTTGTCCACCGCGACTTCACTGCCGACCCTGTTTTCGATCCCGCCAACGCGGAGCTGGTGCTGGTGCTGGTGGAGGAACTGACCGCCCGTTGGGATGTGTTCGAAGGAGGGCGGGTATGGGGCCGCGTCTCGGTGGGGGAGGGGGCTGCGCAGCGCTGGTATGCATTGTGCGGGCGGGAGCGGGAGGCATACTGAGCGTGGCTCCCGCCGCACTGCGAAGGCATCGTCGGCAATTCGCCGACATGCTATACCCTTAAACCTGCAAGGATGTGACGGGAGCCGGGAATGCACATTGCCGAGCGAACAGAAAATGGCGTTACGGTACTGCACCCGGTCGGACGCATCGACAGCGGAAGCACCGGCGAATTCGAACGCGTTCTGATGTCTGCCATCGGCGATGAGGGCACGCGGATCGTTGTCGATATGGCCCAGCTTGCCTACATCAGTTCGGCCGGGCTTCGGTCCCTGCTGGTCGCCGCCAAGGCAGCCCGGGCGAAGCGCGGTTCGATCGTGTTGTCCGCGATGGCGCCGAATATCCGCGAGATGTTCGATGTCAGCGGGTTTTCGTCCCTGTTCCAAATCCACGCCGATGCGGCCGCCGCCGTTGCGGCCGTGGGTGGATGAGGGGCACGCGTAGACTTCCGCCGGTTGCGGCCGGCTTTTCGATAAGGCGGTTCCCAAAAGGAGCCGGGTGCATGATGGTAAGTGCCAATCGTCCCAACATCCTGGTCGTCGAGGATTCGCCGGCCGTCCGGCTGTCCGTCGCCGGATATCTGGAGGGGCGCGGTTTCGACGTGACCGAGGCGGAGAACGGACGGGCGGCGATCCGTGCCCTCGACCGCCGCAGTTTCGATCTGATCGTCACCGACGTGCTGATGCCGGAGGTGGACGGGATCGAACTGATCAAGGCCGCCCGCAGCACCCAGCCTGACGTGAAGATCCTCGCCATGTCCGGCGGCGCGCCCAACATGCCGGCGGGCTATCTTTTGAAGATGACCCGCATGTTCAATGCCGATGAGATTATTTACAAGCCATTCCTCAACGAGGAGTTGGGGGCCGCGGTTGCCCGTCTGCTCGACCAGTCGCTGACAAATTAAGCAGATTGAAGTCTTTGCCCAATAAAGGGGCGCAAAAGAAAACGGCTTCGGTGCAGGAAGCGCCGAAGCCGTAAGTGATGCGTGGAACCAACCGCGCTACCCTTCGCAAGCCCCGTGCCAGAACTCTCCGTTTTCCCTGGAACCGGTCACTGAATTTCCGGAACGCCGTTCGACCGCCCCTGTTGTTCGGGACAGACGGGTGTGGCGATGCCATGCGTGGCGCCGCCCTCCCATTCAAGAATCCTGAAAAGAGGGAGCCGACCACGATGGCGCAGTACGAGAATCGGTGGCGAGGCGAGGGCCGCGACTGGCGCGACGAGGACCGTGAACCCAACCGGCATCGCGATTGGGGTGAGGGGCCGAGCCGCACCGGCGTCTATGGCCGGGACCAGGACGGGTCTCAGGGTCGGCCCCAGGGCTGGGACGACAGCCGCCGGCACGAGAGCATGTATCGCACCCAGGACCATCGCCATCAGGACGATCAGGGCCGCGACTACCGCGACTACGGCTATGGCGGTCGCGTCGGCAACGAATCGGGCGGCTATGGCCGGGACTGCCATCACGACGACAACCGCCGTGACAATTCCCGCGAGATGGAGCGGGTCTATGACCGCAACTTTGGCGGCGGGCGCGACATGAGCCGCGGCGGCTATGGTGCTGGCTATGGCGGCCGGTCGGGCTCCAGCGGCTATGGCGGTTATGCCGGCGCCGGCAATGCCGGAACCGAAGGCAACTACACCAGCCGTGATCTCGGCAGCGCCGATTACCGGGACCGCGATTATGGCGTCCGCCCCTATGGTGAGCGGAATTACGACGACCGCAGCTCTGAAGGCAGCGACCGCCGCAACCGCGATTACGGGTCCCGCACTTACGGTTCCCAATCCAGCGGTTATGGCGGCGGTTACGAATCCGGCCGCGACCGTGGCGATTGGAACCGCGGCGACTGGAGCCGGCGCGATCTCGGCGGCAGTTCCTCCACCAGCCGTGGCGTGGGCTACGACCGCGACGATTACCGGAACCGCTCCTGGGGCGAAGATCGCGGCGGCATGTACCGCGGCCAGGAAGGCCGTGGCTATGGCGAAAGCCGCGGCCGGGTCGATCAGCGTGGGTTCTGGGAGCAGGCCGGCGACGAGATCGCCTCCTGGTTCGGTGACGACGATGCGGAGCGCCGCCGTCACGAGGACCAGATGCGCGCCTCCCAGCATCGCGGCCGTGGCCCGCGCGGCTACAGCCGTTCCGACGAGCGTGTGCGCGAGGATGTCAGCGACCGGCTGACCGACGACGCCTACATCGACGCCTCCGACATCGAGGTGGCGGTCAGCGGCGGCGAGGTGACGCTGACCGGCACGGTCCCTGACCGCAACACCAAGCGCCGCGCCGAGGATGTCGCCGAGTCCGTCTCCGGCGTGTCGCATGTGCAGAACAACCTGCGCGTCAATACGCAGACCGCCGGCCAAACGCCCGGAAGCCAGGGCGGCTCGACCTGGGGCAGTTCGACCGGCGCCGGCGCCTCGGCAATGGCGAATGTGGGCGGCATCTCGACCAACGGCTCTTCCTCCTCGTCGATGAGGGCCGACAACAGCGGTCTCCAGGGCTCCGACACCACCAGCGCCGGCACCGCTGCCGGCCTTGGCGTCGGCACCGGCAGCAACACCGGGTCCGGCAGCCCCTCGGCCACCGGGACTGGCGCCGGCACCAGCGGCGGCCCCGCCGGCGCGTCCGCCGGCACCGGTTCGATGGCTGGCTCGACCACCGGCGTGACCGGCTCGGCCGGCATCGGCCGGTCCTCCACCACGCGGAGCTGACACCCCCGCGTCACTGCCTTACATTGAGTGGGCGCGAAGCCCGGCCTCCCAGGTAATTCCCCCCTGGGCAGGTCGGGCTTCGCGCCTTTTTACGTTCTTGGAACCGTCAATCCGCCCAAACCGGTCATGGAAAAGAAACAGTTCCCCGACATGACGCCGAATTCATTTTTATTGGAAACAGGTTCCTTGACACTCTAAGGATCTCGACTATCGTCAGTTTTTGAAACCCGTGAGTTCCATTCATGCCTCTTGATGCGGAAGAGATACCCGACTGGCGCGCTCGGCGGCGCGAGGTGATCCTCAACGCCGCGGCGGAGCTGTTCGCCGGCCGCGACTATGCCTCGGTCCAGGTGGAAGAGGTGGCGAAGCGGGCCGGCGTGGGCAAGGCCACGCTCTATCGCTACTTCCCCTCCAAGGAAGAGCTGTATCTGGAATCGCTGGAACGCGCGCTCGGCGGGCTGGAGCACAAGCTGAACGCCGAACTGGCGCCACAGCAGGTGCCGGCGTCCGTGCGGCTGTCCGCCATGGTCTCGGCCCTGGTCGACACTCTGAGCGAGCAGTTGCAGACCCTGAAGCTGTTGGGCGGCGACCAGTCCGATCTGGCCGACCGCACCCGGCGCATCCTGCGGCGCCGCAGCCAGCGCACCGCCACCGCCTTGCAGCAGGTGCTGGCCGACGGCATGGCGTCCGGCGAGTTCCGCAAGATCGACCTGGAGGTTGTGCCTCTGCTGATCATCGGCATGGTGCGTGGCGGCATCATGCAGCTGGGAGAGCGCCCGCGCGAGGCGCTGGAGCGCTCCGTCATCGACATTCTGATGTCCGGCATCACCAATCTGCCCCCCTTCATCTAAGCCTGTGCCGGCCCCTGGCTCCGGCGTTTGGAGTCCCATCGGATGAGACGGTTTTTCCTGGTCCTGCTGCTTGCCGCTGTGATCGGTGGCGGCGGGTACTATTGGTATGCGACCCACAATGAAGGGGCGGATGGCAGGACGGCGGCGGCGGATGGACAGAAGCCGCAGTCCAAGGGGGCGGCTCCGGCCGGCGCCGGACGAACGGTTCCCGTGGTGACCCAGACGGTGGCGGTGCAGGCCGTGCCCGAACAGATCGTCACCATCGGCAGCGTTCAGCCCATCGCCGCAATCGCCATCAAGGCCCGCGTCGACAGCGCGGTGGAAACGGTCAACTTCACCGAAGGGCAGGAGGTGAAGACCGGCGATACGCTCTTCACGCTCGACAGCCGGTCGCTCGACGCCCAGCTGCGTCAGGCCCAGGCCAACCTGGAGCGCGACCGCGCCAATCTCGAAAAAGCCAAGGGCGACGTGAAGCGCTACGCGGAGCTGGTGCGGACCAGCGCCATCTCCCGCACCACCTATGACGCCGCCGTCGCCACCGCCGACGCGCTCGAGGGCACGGTGAAGGCCGACCTCGCGGCGATCGAGGCGGCGAAGGTCTCGCTCAGCTTCACCCGCATCGCCGCTCCGATGGACGGCCGCACCGGCACCGTCGCCGCCAAGGTCGGCACCATGGTCCGCGCCGCCGACACCAACCCGCTGGTCACCCTGACACAGCTGCGCCCGATCAACGTCTCCTTCAACGTCCCGGAAAAGCATCTGCCGGCGATCCGCGCCGCGATGGCCAACGGCTCGCTTCCCGTGACCGCCACCATCGCCGGCGGCCATGGCGAGAAGGCGGAGGGCAAGCTGTCCTTCGTCGACAGCCAGGTCGATCAGCAGACCGGCACCATCCTGGTCAAGGGCGAGTTCCCGAACGCCGACACCCGCCTGTGGCCCGGCCAGTTCGTCGACACCGTCCTGACCCTGCGCGTCGAGCAGGACGCCCTGACCATCGCCGACCTTGCCGTACAGACGGGCCAGAAAGGCCGCTTCGTCTATGTCGTCAAGGCCGATGAGACAGTGGAGGTCCGCCCGGTCACCGTCGAGCGCAGCCATGGCGGTCTCAGCGTCGTCGCCTCGGGCTTGAAGGCGGGCGAGCGTGTGGTGGTCGATGGCCAGTCGCGCCTGTTCCCCGGGGCCAAGATCACCGAGAAGGCCGGCAGCAAGCCCGCGGCCCCCACCACAGGCGGTGAGACCGCGGAGGGTGGGCGCCAGCAGGGTTCCGCCACCCAGGACGCCGCCGCCCGCAGCACGGCAACCAGCGGGCAGTCCGCCGAGGGCAAGAGCACCGGAGGTGCCACGTGAACCTCTCCGAACTCTGCATCCGCCGTCCGGTGATGACCATTCTCCTGACGGCGGCCCTGGTGCTGAGCGGTCTGGCGGCCTACCGCCAACTGCCCACCGCGGCGCTGCCGCGGGTGGATTTTCCGGTGGTCAGCGTCACCGCCACCCTGCCGGGCGCTTCGCCGGAAACCATGGCGGCCTCGGTCGCCAGCCCGCTGGAGCGCGAATTTTCCACCATTGCCGGCATCGACACCATCACGTCGAACAGCACGCTCGGCAACACCAGCATCACCATACAGTTCGTGCTGGAGCGCGACATCGACGCCGCGGCGGCCGACGTGCAGGCGGCCATCGCCCGCACCCAGCGCCGGCTGCCGGCGGAAATGACGACCCCGCCCAGCTACCGCAAGGTCAATCCGGCCGACCAGCCGATCCTGTTCCTGTCGCTGAACTCGCCGACCCTGCCGCTGGCGCAGCTGAACGACATCGCCGAAACTCTGATCCAGCCCAAGGTCGCCACCCTGCCGGGTGTCGCACAGGTCCAGATCTACGGCTCGCAGAAATACGCCGTGCGGGTGCAGGTCAACCCCAACGCGCTGGCGCTGCGCGGCATCGGCATCGACGAGTTGCAGAAGGCGCTGGCCGCCGCCAATGCCAACACGCCGGTCGGCACGCTGACCGGCCAGCAGCAGCAGCTGGTCATCGCCGCCAACCCGCAGCTTCCCGACGCCGCCGCCTTCCGCCAGCTGATCGTCGCCTACCGCAACAGCGCGCCGGTGCGCCTGGGCGACGTGGCGCAGGTGCTGGACAGCGTCGAGAACGACCGCACCGCCAGCTGGCTGAACGGTACCCGCAGCATCATGCTGGCGGTCCAGCGCCAGCCCGACGCCAATACCGTCGACGTGGTCGACCGCGTGCGCGAGCTGGTGCCGGTCTTCCAGACGCAGCTTCCCGCCGCCGCCGCCATCCAAGTGGTCAACGACCGCTCCGAGTCGATCCGTCAGGCGGTGGAGGACGTGCAGTTCACGCTGGGCCTGACCATCGTGCTGGTCGTCATGGTGATCTTCCTGTTCCTGCGCCGGCTGTCGGCGACGCTGATCCCGGCGCTGGCCGTGCCGATCTCGCTGATCGCGACGGCCGGGGGCATGCATCTGCTGGGCTTCTCCGTCGACAACATCTCTCTGATGGCGCTGACGCTGGCGGTCGGCCTCGTGGTCGACGACGCCATCGTCATGATGGAGAACATCGTCCGCTATGTGGAAGAGGGGATGAAGCCGTTCGAGGCCGCCATCAAGGGCTCGCGCGAGATCGGTTTCACCATCCTGTCGATCACCCTGTCGCTGGTCGCGGTCTTCATCCCGATCCTGCTGATGGGCGGAGTGGTCGGGCGGTTGTTCCACGAGTTCGCCCTGGTCGTCACCATGTCCATCGGCGCATCGGCCTTCGTGTCGCTGACGTTGACGCCGATGATGTGCTCGCGCTTCCTGACCCATGCCCATGACCAGAAGGAGGGCTGGTTCGGCCGCATGCTGGAGGGCGGATTCTCCGCCATTCTGAACGGCTATGCCCGCACCCTGCGCTGGACCCTGCGCCACCGCCCGCTGATGGGCTTGGTGATGATCGGCACCGTCATCGGCACGGCGCTGCTCTACCAGGCGATCCCCAAGGGCTTCTTCCCGACCGAGGACATCGGCCAGATCCAGGTGACGACCGAGGCGCGGGCCGACATCGCCTTCCCGTCGATGGCGGAGCGGCAGCAGCAGGTCGCCGCCATCATCAATGCCAATCCGGCGGTGGTCGACGTCATCTCCTCCGTCGGCGTCGGCGGCAGCACCGGCAACCAGGGCCGCATGTTCATCACGCTGAAGCCGCGCGACGAACGTCCGTCGGCGACCGAGGTGATCCAGCAGATTCGCCGGCAGGTCAACGGCATCCCCGGGATGGCGGTCTACATGCAACCGGTGCAGAATCTGCGCATCGGCGGCCGCTCGTCAAAGAGCCTCTACCAGTACACCATCCAGGGCCTCGACCTGGACGAGCTGTACCAGTGGTCCGGCCGGCTGGAGCAGGCCCTGCGCGGCATTCCGATCCTGCAGGATGTCACCAGCGACCTTCAGCTCAACAACCCGCAGGCCTATGTCCACATCGACCGCGAGAAGGCGGCGACGCTGGGCATCGGCGTGGATCAGGTGCGCTCGACCCTCTACAGCGCCTTCGGCCAGCGGCAGGTCTCGACCATCTACACCCCCAGCAACGACTATCAGGTGCTGATCGAGCTGGAGCCGAAATACCAGGGTGACGACAGCTCGCTGTCGCGCATCTATGTCCGATCCGCCACGACCGGCAAGCTGGTGCCGCTCGACGCTTTCGCCCGGGTGGAGCGTACCGCCGGTCCGCTGGCGGTGGCGCACCAGGGTCAGCTTCCGGCCGTCACCCTGTCCTTCAACCTGGCGCCCGGCGCCTCGTTGGGGCAGGCGGTGGATCTGATCCGCGCGTCGGAGCGCGAGATGGGCCTGCCGCCCACCATCACCACCGGCTTCGCCGGCACCGCCCAGGTGTTCCAGGATGCCCAGGCGGGGCAGGCGCTGCTGCTCTCCGCGGCGGTTCTGGTGATCTATATCGTGCTGGGTGTGCTGTACGAGAGCTTCATCCACCCGCTGACCATCCTGTCCGGACTGCCGTCGGCGGCCATCGGCGCGCTGGCCACGCTGATGCTGTTCGACGTCGAACTCAGCGTCATCGCCATCATCGGCATCCTCATGCTGATCGGCATCGTGAAGAAGAACGCGATCATGATGATCGACTTCGCGGTGGACGCCCGGCGCAACGGCATGTCGGCCCGCGACGCCATCGAGCAGGCCTGTCTGCTGCGCTTCCGTCCGATCATCATGACGACGATGGCGGCGATCATGGGCACCCTGCCCATCGCCATCGCCCATGGTGCGGCGGCCGAACTGCGCCAGCCGCTCGGCCTCGCGGTGGTCGGCGGCCTGTGCGTGTCGCAGGTGCTGACGCTTTACATCACGCCGTCGCTCTACCTCTACATGGAGGATTTCGGCCACTTTGTCGGCAACCTGTTCCGTAGCCGCAAGGCGGACATCCCGCATGGCCCGATGCCTGCCGGTGGGGATGATTGAGCGTTTGGGAAATGACCCTCTCCCATCCTGGGAGAGGGAACCTTACACCGCGATCTGAGTGACCAGCGGCGTGTTGACCCCGGCATCGGCGCGGCGGTAGGCGTCGATGGCTTCCGACCAGGGTTCGATGGTCAGCCCTGTGCCCATGGCCTCCTGATGGATGCTCTGGGCGACATAGCCGGCGTTGGGCAGGGCGTTCAGCGGTACGGGGCCGCCAATGACAGGGCCGGCATCCTCCGCTGTACCGCCGATGGCGAAGCCACCGGCCGATCCGGCCGCCGTTTTCGTCCGTGCCGCCGTCGACTCGCCGTCGGCGCGACCGCTTCCCTGAAGGGCGTCGCCGGTTGCCTCGGTACCCTCTTTGCCGCGCCTGCGCTCCTCTTCGCCGGGAACGCGGCGGATCGGCTGGACCGCCGCGGCGTCGCTCGCCAGCATCTGACGCAGCTTCGCAAGGCCCGAGTTGGGCATCGCGCTGGTCGGTGCGGGAAGGGCGGCCAGTCCGGACAAAGGGCGGTTACCTCAGGAGGGCGGGAAACGCTGGGCGAACCGAATGCAGGTCGGAACAGTATCGCTTATCGGACGATCTTGCACAAACCTGTCGCCACCTGAAACAGACTAATGCGGCAAAGGTTCCGAAATACTTAAAATGTCCCATAAATGTCGTCTGGTTGCGATGCCGTCGCGCAGACGAAGGCTCGGCAGGATGGGCCTTGGCTGTTAGAGTGGGACGTTCGATTGTGGACACGCGTAACGATGGATGGCGCGCCGACCTTGCCAGCCCGGATCCCCGACCTCCCGACGAACCATTCACCTGCGGTTGATTTGCCCGGGCCGGAACCCGTTGCCGGCGACGATCTCGCGGTGCTCGCACTGGAACAGATGGACCAGGGCGTGATGCTGGTCGATGCCGACCTCAGGGTTCGCGTGATCAACCCCCGTCTCTACGAGATGTTCGACGTGCCGACGGGCTACCTGCCCGGCGACGACTATGGCCGCATGGTCCATTACCTCGCCCGTCGCGGCGAGTATGGTCCGGGCGATCCCGAGGCTCTGGCCGCCCGTCATCTGGAGCGGACACGTCGGGCCGATCCTCCGCTTTATGAGCACCGCCGCCCCGACGGCCGTGTGCTGGAGGTGCGGACCCGCCGCACCTCCGCCGGCGGCTTCGTCCGTACCTATTCCGACGTGACCGAGCGTCGGCGGGCGGAGGACGACCTCGCGACGCAGCGCCACATGCTGCGGCTGACGCTGGAGAATATGGGGCAGGGCATTGTCCTGCTGGACCGCGACCTGCGCTACATCGCCTGGAACCGCCATGCGCTGGACATCCTTGGCGTGTCGGAGGAACTGATGTGCAGCAAGCCGGCGCTGTCGGAGATCGTGCGCCACCAGATCGCCAGCGGTCTGGTCGCCATGCCGGCGGGAGCCCCCGATTTCGGCGACGATCTGGATGCCAAGACCGGCTATCTGATGGACCGTCTGGGCCGGCCGGAGCGGGAGTTCGTCTATGCCCGCCCCCAGGGAGATGGCCGCTTCATCGAAGTGCGGGTGGTGCCGCTGCCGGACGGCGGGCAGGTGCGGACCTTCACCGACATCACCGACCGCGTCATCGCCGACGAGGCGCTGCGCCAGAGCCGCGAGATCCTGACCGGGGTGATCGACGCCATTCCGGCGCTGATCGACGTGAAGGACCGGGACGGCACGATCCGGCTGACCAACCGCTTCTATCGCGACACCTACGGTCCCGCCGCCGGCCCGCCGCCCGGTCCTGCGAGCGACCGCGCAATGGCGCTCGACCGGCTGGTGGTGGACAGCGGCCGGGGCGTTCCCTTCCATGAGGATCGCGGGCCCGACGGTGCCGGCGCGATGCGCGACTGGCTGGCGACCAAGATGCCGCTGACCGACGAAGAGGGCGAGGTCACCCACATCGTCACCGTGGCGCTGGACATCACCGCGCGGAAGCGGGCGGAGGCCGAACTGCGCGACGCCCAGGCCAGCCTGATCCAGGCGGAGAAGCTGTCGTCGCTGGCCCAACTGGTCGCCGGTGTCGCGCATGAGGTGAACACGCCCATCGGCGTCACCCTGACCGCCATCTCCCATCTGGGTGAGGAGGTCGGCCGTATCCGCGCCCTGTTTGAGGAAAACCGCATCCGTCGCAGCGATTTCCAGGACTTCCTGGACGTTGCCTGGGAATCGACTCGGATGATCCTGGCGAACGTCGAGCGTGCCACCGGCCTGATCCAAAGCTTCAAGCAGGTCGCCTCCGACCAGGCGAGCGGCGAGCGCCGCCCTTTCGATCTCGCCGCCTATATCGACGAGGTGCTACTGAGCCTGCGCCCTCGCCTGCGCCGGACCCGCGTGACGGTCGACCTCGATATCCCCACCGGCCTGATCGTCGACGGCTATCCCGGCTCCTTCGCGCAGGTGCTGTCGAACCTCATCATCAACGCCCTGGTCCATGCCTATGATGAGGGCGAGGCTGGCCGCATCCTGCTCACCGCCCGCGAGGAGCCGTCCGGCTGGATCGAGATGCGCTATGCCGACGACGGCAAGGGCATTCCCGCCGACATCCGCCCCCGCATCTTCGACCCCTTCTTCACCACCAAGCGCGGCAAGGGCGCCAGCGGACTGGGCCTCAGCATCTGCGCCAACATCATGACCGGCACCATGCGTGGCAACATCGCGCTGGATGATGGCGGGGGAAAGGGCACGCGGTTCCTGCTGCGGTTTCCGATGGGGTTCGACGGTTAGCCCGTTCTCCGATCTCGCGGATGACCGCCGTTGAGAATATCAGGCAGCGACGCGCTTCCGCTGCCGTTCGGACGCTTCGCAGGATTGAAATGCAATTTCCGCAAGGTTGAAATTCATTCGAAAGTGATGAGGCGACTTCAATCGTTCGCTGCCGTTGCGCGACGAAGAGTGGGTAGAAGATTACCTGGATCGAAAAACAAAAAATTCATGGAACGAATGAAAATGCACGAAGATGGCATTCTTGTGAGAATTATGTAAATAAAATTGGTGAACTCCCTTATTGAAATATATTCGAATCTATAAATATTCATAAGCGGTGATTGGTTGAGTTTCTGAAGAGGAAAAAATCTTGCCGGCGAGAAGGAAAGCTCGTTTCCATCTGACGATATGGATCTCTGTAATCGCGATTGCGTTCGTTTTGTCCGCCTCATCTCTTTGTATGATTGCTTTCGACAATGCCAGAAATTACCGAAATCTCGACCAGAAGATGGCTGAGAGCAACGTCCTCATGATGTCGAAGGCGTATCGTGAGTATGTGCTCAGGATCATTCAGAAAATCGACCAGACAGCTCAGATAATTTTAAGCGAATATAGAGAGGGGCATGCTCCCCTGGAATCAATCGTAAAAAACGCATCTTCCATCATTATGCCGGAATATCTATTTCAGGTTTCGGTGGTAAACAAAAACGGATTTTTGATATTTTCGAACTTGAGTAAAGTTACAGAGCCGATTGACTTGTCTGACAGGGAACATTTTCGAATGCATCTGGAGGACAAGCGCGACTTCCTATACATCAGCAAGCCGGTTCTGGGGCGTGTGTCCCGTAAATGGTCGATCCAGTTCACCCGCAAGATTATCAACAAACAAGGGGAATTCGATGGAGTGATCGTGCTGTCCGTCGATCCCTCCTATCTCGCGAATTTTTCGAGCAGTGTCCTGCTCGGAGAACGAGACGCGATCGGTTTGTCGCGGGACGACGGAACGATCCTGTCCAGGGTGGTTGGGGGAATCTACCAGGAGCAATATTTCGGCACCGTGATCGGTTCACGCCCCTACATGAGCGAATTTGCCCCCGATGCCGGCGTGTACGAGGCTGAAAGTCCCGTCGACGGGGTCCGGCGCTTCGTCGGCTACCAGAGGATTCGCGACTATGGATTGGTCGCCGTCGCACTGTTCGATAAGCAGGCGGCGTTCGGCCGGTCGGACCAAGCGCTGTCGACCGCCTATCTGATCGTCGGCGCCGGGACGTTCCTGTTGGCGCTGGCGTCCCTGGCATCCGCCTTGGCGATACGCGCGGTTCTGCACGAATATGTAGTCGAGCAGACGATGAACGCCGAATTGCGGAATGCCCATGATGAATTGGCGGTTGCGCACTCGTGCCTGAAGATGAGGGAAGAGGAACTGGTTGTTCTGTCGGAAACCGATCCGCTTTGCCGAATCGCCAACCGACGCCGTTTCATGGCCGTTGCCGAGGCCGAACTGATCCGGCATCGCCGTTACGGGAGAACGTTCAGCCTGATGGTTCTTGACGTCGATCACTTCAAGGCAATCAACGATACGTATGGCCATGCTACCGGCGATGCGGTGCTCGTGGGCCTTGCGCATACCATCAAGACGCGTCTGCGTGAGGCGGACACATTCGCTCGGATCGGTGGCGAGGAGTTTGCAGTCTTTCTTCCCGAAACCGATGTCAACGGGGCTCTTTCCCTGGCGGAAGACATGCGGCAGGCGGTATCGAGGACATGTATCGATGCAGGGAAGGGGCAGACGGTCTCGTTAACGGTCAGCGTTGGAATCGCCTGTTCCCACAAAGACTCGGCTTCGGTGAGCGACATCTTGAACAATGCCGACCATGCGCTTTACGCCGCCAAGCGCGGTGGCCGCAACCGTTCCATGGTTGAGGGAAACCACACGCTTCCGGTTTGACTGTCCGGCAGCGTCATCCCGCGATCAGTTCCCGGATCCGTGCCGCCAGCACGTCCATGGCGAAGGGCTTGGTCAGCACCGACATGCCCGGCTCCAACTGGCCGTTGTTCAGCAATGCATTCTCGGCGAAGCCGGTGATGAACAGCGTCTTCAGCTGCGGACGGCCGACGCGGGCCAGATCGATCATCTGGCGGCCGTTCATGCCGCCGGGCAGGCCGACGTCGGTCACCACCAGATCGATGCGCGCATCCGATTGCAGAACCCGCAGGCCGGCGGCGCCGTCCGCCGCCTCGATTGCCGCATAGCCCAGGTCGCTCAGCAAATCCATCACCATCAGGCGCAGGCTCGGCTCGTCGTCCACCACCAGGACGGTCTCGCCCACACGCGCCGGCTCAGTCGTGACCGGCTCGTCGCGGATCTCCTCCTCCACGGCCTTGCCGCGGTGGCGGGGCAGGTACAGGCACACCATGGTGCCCTCGCCGACCTCCGAATAGATCTTCACATGGCCGCCCGACTGCTTGGCGAAGCCGTAGATCATCGACAGCCCCAGCCCTGTGCCCTGGCCGATGGGCTTGGTGGTGAAGAAGGGGTCGAAGGCCTTCTCGATCACGTCCGGCGTCATGCCGGTGCCGTTGTCCGACACACAGAGCGAGACATACTGGCCCTCCTGCATGTCCTGCTGCCGCGCGCCCTCGCGGTCGATCCAGCGGTTTCCGGTCTCGATGGTGATCCGGCCGCCGCCCGGCATGGCGTCGCGGGCGTTGATGCAGAGGTTCAGCAGCGAGTTTTCCAGCTGCGACGGGTCGACCATTGTCGCCCACAGCCCGGACATGCCGACCATCTCCACCTGGATCCCCGGTCCCACCGTGCGCTGGATCAGCTCCAGCATCCCGCCGACCAGCCGGTTGGCGTTGACCGCCTTCGGCGCCAGCGTCTGCTGGCGGGAGAAGGCGAGCAGCCGGTGGGTCAGCGCCGCGGCCCGCCGCACCGCGCCCTGCGCGGCGATGATGAACTTGTCCAGCTCGTTGACGCGGCCCTGGTCGATGCGGGCGGAGATGCGTTCCAGCGCGCCTGAGATTCCGGCCAGCAGGTTGTTGAAGTCGTGCGCCAGCCCGCCGGTCAGCTGTCCGACCGCCTCCATCTTCTGCGACTGGCGCAGCTGCTCCTCGGCCCGCATCAGCTCCGCGGTGCGTTCGGCGACACGCTGTTCCAGCGTCTCGTTCAGGGCGCGCAGCGCCGCCGCCGCCCGGTCGCGCTCGGCCTCCACCGCGCGGCGTTCCTGGACATCCATCAGCACGCCGGGGAAGCTCAGCGCCTTGCCGTCCGGCCCGAGCTCGACCCGACCGTTGGCCTCGATCCAGTAGTAGTTTCCGTCCGCCCGCTTCACCCGGTACTGGTGGGCATAGGCGCCGCCGCGGACCAGCGCATTCTCCACCGCGGCGACAAGCGCCGCCTTGTCGTCGGGATGGACGTTGGCGATCACCTGCTCCAGGCTCAGCCCGTCGCGGCCCAGCGACGGATCGAGTCCGAAAGCTTCGGCGAAGGGCTTGTCGACCGTGAAGCGGTTGCTGGGCACCTCCCAAATCCAGGTGCCGATGATGGCGCCGGCCGCTAGGGCGAGCTGGACGCGCTGCACGTTTTCCCGCGCCAGTGCCTCGCTGACGCGCAAGGCCTCCTCCGCGCGACGCCGCGCGGTGATGTCGCGGAACAGGACGGAGACCTGGCGCCGGCTCGCCGGCTCCAACCTTGCCGCCGACACCTCGATGTAACGCTCCACCAGCGCGAAATAGCGCTCGAACCGGATCGGCTCGCCGGTGCGCAGGACATTGCCGTACAGCTCGATCCAGCCATCCGCCTCGGCGGGCGCCAGATCGCGCACCGCCATGCCCACGATGCCGCGGATGCCGGTCTGACGCTCGTATCCGTCATTGGCCTCGACATGGATGTAGTCGGTGAGCGTCCCGTCCGCGTCCTCGCTGAACTCGATGATGCAGAAGCCGTCGTCGAGGGCGTTGAACAGGGCGCGATAGCGATCCTCGCTGCGGTCCGACAGCTCAGAGATCAACCGATGTTCAGCCACCCAACTCTCCCTCGTCCGGCCGGATCAGCACGTTCCACGGCCCTGTTCTATCGGCCTGGAGACGTTCAAGAGCAACTCGACGTAGTAAATATGCGGAAAGTATAATTCTTTCGCAGAGTATGTGTTAAGACGGATGTGGCATGCAATGACGCAATCTTTGGGCAGTGCCGCGCAAGGATTGCCGGCCTGTGAACCGCTTGGCAGTCGCACCGATCGCTCGGCTTGTCAAAGCGGAAGGGCGGCCGAAGCCGCCCTTTCTCTAACTCCGGTTGTCGGTTTCCCTGCCATCGCCATCGGTGTGGGAGGGTAGGAGCGTCGTCCCCCGTCCCCCGATCCTCACGCAGCGCGGATGCCGGACAGGAAGCGTTCGACCTCGGTCTTCATCTGCTCTGACTGCCGCGACAGTTCACCGGCGGCGCCCAGCACCTGGGTTGCGGCGCTGCCGGTCTGGGTGGCGCCCTTGCTGACTTCGGCGATGTTCACCGTCACCACCTCGGTGCCGCGTGCCGCTTCCTGGACGTTGCGGGCGATCTCGCCGGTGGCTGCCCCCTGCTCCTCGATGGCCGACGCGATGGAGGTGGCGATCTCGTTGATCGCGGTGATGGTGCCGCCGATCCCGGTGATGGCGTTAGCGGCTTCGCCGGTCGCCTGCTGCATTGCCTGGATCTGGCCGGCAATCTCCTCCGTCGCCTTGGCGGTCTGGTTGGCGAGGTTCTTCACCTCGCTGGCCACCACGGCGAAACCCTTGCCTGCCTCGCCGGCGCGTGCCGCCTCGATGGTCGCGTTCAACGCCAGAAGGTTGGTCTGGCTGGCGATGTCGGTGATCAGCTTCACCACGTCGCCGATGCGCTGGGCGGCCTCGACCAGCCCCTGGACCTGCCGGTTGGTCGCGTCCGCTTCACCGACCGCCTGGGCGGCGATGGTGGTGGAGCGCGAGACCTGCGCGCTGATTTCCGAGATCGACGCCGTCAGCTCGTCGGTCGCCGACGCCACGGTCTGGACATTGACCGATGCCTGCTCCGCCGCCGCAGCGGTGCTGGCGGCTTGGCTGTTGGTCTGCTCGGCGGTGTGCGACATGCTCTGTGCCGTGGCGTCCAGTTCGGTCGCTGCGGCGCTGACGGTGCGCAGGATGCCCGACATGTTGTTGTCGAATCCGGCGACCAGCCGTTCCACCGCGGCGGTGCGCCGTTCCTTGGCCAGACGTTCCTCCTCCTCGGCCGCCGCCATGCGGGCACGGTCCAGCGCGTTCTGGCGGAAGATCTCGACCGCACGCGCCATGCCGCCGATCTCGTCGCCACGGTCCTTGCCGGCCACCTCGACCGACAGGTCGCCGTTGGCGAGGCGGGACATCGTCGCGGTGATGCCGGTGATCGGCTTGACGATGCCGGAGCGCGATACGGCGACGCTGGCCGCGGCAGCCAAACCGATGCCGCCGATGCCGACCGTCAGCATCAGCGTGATCATCCGGGCACTGAAGGCGTCGAGTTCGTCGTTCGCCTGCTGGATGCTGTCGATGTTGCGCTGCGCGGCCGCCTCAAGTCCCTTGCCCAGCGCGGTGCGGCTGGCCCGGCTCTCCGGTGTGTCGCCGTGCTTCTGCGCCGCCTCCGGAGAGACTTCGACGCCGAGCCGGGCGACTTCGTTGCGGATGGCGATGAACTCGTTGGCGCTGGCCATCATCTTCTGGAAGTCGGCCTTGCGGTCGGGCGTCAGCAGGCGTTCCCACTCCGCCATCCGCTTGCCGATCGACGCCGTCGATTCCCGGATCCCCTTGCTGAACAGCTGCGCGTCCTCCTGCGTCTTGGCGGCGTAGAGGCCGCGGCTGTCCATCACCGTCTTGTAGATCAGGCTGCTGACCTGTTCGGCAAGCAGCGCCCGCTGCGAGCGGATTTGGATATCGTCGACCCTGCCGCCGAAGGTCTGGATCGCGGTGAAGCCGATCACGCCGATCACGGACGCGATCACCGTCATCAGGATCACGACGGCGGAGATCTTGCGGCTGATGCTGATGCGGGTTAGCAGGGTGCCCATGGGCCGGCTCGTTTCTGGCGGGAGGAATACTCCCCTCACCATACTGTAGTATGCCTATGGGCTTATCGAGCCAAGTTGCAGCGAATTCGGTCGGGAATCGCCTTGCGGCAGCGAATTCCGTCCGTGAATTTCAGAAATATTTAATGGCTATGCCGCATTTCGTCACTTCAACGTGAAAACTGTGACGTTTCTGAAATGGGTCTGCGGCGCTGCTCGCGTTTCCAACATTAGCAGACACTGCGGCTTTCGCTATGAGACTTTGGTCGTGGCCGACAGCGTGGCAGGTAAAGCATTGTGTGGAGAAGCCCAATCGCTTGGGCTTCTCCAGATTCTATTTGCTTGCCTGCACCGCCTCAGGACTACCTCACTCTGCCGCCAGCGGCTGCGGGGCGGCGACCGGGGCGCGGAAGTTGGCCAGCAGCCTGGCCTCCTTCGCCTTCGCCGCCGCAACATTACGGGCCTTGACCGGGCCGTAGCCGCGCATCTCCATCGGCACCCTGGCGATCTCCACCGCCAGATCGAGCTTCTCGCGGGTCAGGCCGTTCAGCAGTTCGCCCACCACCGCCTCATAGTCGGCGATCAACTGGCGTTCCTGGCGCCGCTCGGCGGTGCGGCCGAACGGGTCGAGCCGGGTGCCGCGCAGGCGCTTGCCCTTGGCCAGCAGGCGCAGCACCGGCAGCATCCACGGACCGAAGCTCTTCTTCTTCGGCTCGCCGCCATCCGCTTCGGCCTCGCCCATCACCGGCGGGGCCATGTGGAAGGTCAGCTTCCAGTCGCCTTCGAACATGCGCTGGACATTCTCGACGAAGCCGCTGTCGGTGTAGAGACGCGCCACCTCATACTCGTCCTTGTAGGCCATCAGCTTGAAGTGGGCGCGGGCGACCGCCTCGGTCAGCGCGGTGGAGCCGGGCACCTTCTGCTGTTCGGTCCGGCGGGTCCAGTCGATCAGCGCGTGGTAGCGGGCGGCATAGGCGGCGTCCTGGTAATCGCCCAGGAAGCGGTGGCGGCGTTCGATCACCTCTTCCAGGCTGCCGGACGGACGGCGCTGGTCGAGCAGCAGCGACTGCGCAGTCTGCGCCGGCTCCTGCGGCTTCGCAGCGGCTTCCACCGCGGCCAGATCGACGGCGGCGCGGCGGCCCCACTGGAAGGCGTCGAGGTTCAGTTTCACCGCCACGCCATTCAGTTCGATGGCCTTGAGGATCGACTCCTCGCTCAGCGGGATCAGGCCCTTCTGCCACGCATAACCCATCAGGAACGGGTTGGCGTAGAGGCTATCGCCGAGCAGCGCGGTTGCGAGCTTCGTCGCGTCGAAGGCGTCGACATTGGCCTCGCCACCGCAGGCCTTGCGGATGTCGCCGACGAGGTCGCGCACCGGGATCACCATGTCCGGCTTCTTGATGAAGTCGGCGGTGATGCTGTCATGGGTGTTGATGACGGCGCGGGTGCGGCCGGCGGTCATCTTGGACAGGCCGTCGCCCGCCGCCGCGACGATCAGGTCACAGCCCAGCACCGCGTCGGCCCCGCCGGCGGCGATGCGGACGGAATGGATGTCCTCCGGCGTGTTGGCGATGCGGATGTGGCTGGTGACGGCGCCGCCCTTCTGCGCCAGCCCGGTCATGTCGAGTACGCCGACGCCCTTGCCCTCGATATGGGCGGCCATGCCCAGCAGCGCGCCGATGGTCACGACGCCGGTACCGCCGACACCGGTGACATACAGGCTCCAGGTCTTGTCGAAAGCCGGGACGACGGGGGCGGGCAGGGCGGTGGCGTCGGCCGACTTCGCCGCGGCCGGCTTCGGCTTGCGCAGGGAACCGCCTTCCACCGTCACGAAGCTGGGGCAGAATCCCTTGGTGCAGGAATAGTCCTTGTTGCAGCTGGACTGGTCGATCTGGCGCTTGCGGCCGAACTCGGTCTCCTGCGGGATCACCGACACGCAGGACGACTTGGCGGAGCAGTCACCGCAGCCTTCGCAGACCAGCTCGTTGATGACGACGCGCTTGGCCGGGTCGACCATCTTGCCGCGCTTGCGGCGGCGCCGTTTCTCGGTGGCGCAGGTCTGGTCATAGATCAGGACGCTGACGCCGGGGACCTCGCGCATCTCCTTCTGCACGCGGTCGAGGTCGTCGCGATGCTCGACGGTGGTGAATTGCGGCAGGCCGTTGCCGATGCCGTACTTCTCCGGCTCGTCGCTGACGACGGTGATGCGCTGCACGCCTTCCGCCCGCAGGACATGGGCGATGGACTGCACCGTCAGCGTGCCGTCGAAGGGCTGGCCGCCGGTCATGGCGACGGCATCGTTGAACAGGATCTTGTAGGTGATGTTCACCTTGGCGGCGATGGCTTGACGGATCGCCAGCACGCCGGAATGGAAATAGGTGCCGTCGCCCAGGTTGGCGAAGATGTGCTTTTCGTCGGTGAAGGCGGCTTGCCCAACCCACGGCACGCCTTCGCCGCCCATCTGGGTGAATGTGTCGGTCGAACGGTCGAGCCACGTCGCCATATAGTGGCAGCCGATGCCGCCCAGCGCCCGGCTGCCTTCCGGCACGACGGTGGAGGTGTTGTGCGGGCAGCCGGAGCAGAAGGTCGGCTTGCGCACCACGCGCGCCACATGGGCCTTCTGCTTCTCCTGCGCATCGAGGAAAGCGATACGGCGGGCGAGGTTCTCGTTCTCGATGAAGCGCTGCAGACGGCGGCCGATCACCACGGCGATCTGGGCCGGGGTCAGCTCGCCGGCGCTGGGCAGGATCCACTCGCCCTGCTCGTCGAACTTGCCGACCACCTTCGGGCGGACATCGGGGTTCCAGTTGTACAGCTGTTCCTTCAGCTGGTTCTCGATGACCGCGCGCTTCTCCTCGACCACGACGATCTCTTCCAGACCCTCGGCGAAGTGGCGGACGCCGTCACGCTCCAGCGGCCAGGGCATCCCGACCTTGTAGACGGTGATGCCGCAGTCGGCGGCCATCTCCTCGGTGATCCCCAGTTCGTCGAAGGCCTGACGGACATCGAGATAGCTCTTGCCGGTGGTGACGATGCCGAAGCGCGGGCGCGGGCTCTCCATCACCACCCGGTCCAGCTTGTTGGCACGCGCGAACGCCAGGGCGGCGTACAGCTTGTGCTTCATCAGCCGGTATTCCTGCTCCAGCGGCGGGTCGGGCCAGCGGATGTTCAGGCCGCCCGGCGGAAGCTCGAAGTCGGTCGGGATGATGGGCGCCACCCGGTGCGGGTCGATGTAAACGGACGCCGATGTGTCCACCGTCTCCGCGATGGTCTTCATGGCGATCCAGCAGCCGGAATAGCGGCTCATCTGCCAGCCGATCAGGCCGTAATCCAGGATCTCCTGAACCCCCGACGGGTTCAGCACCGGGATCATGGAATGCATGTAGGCGTGTTCGGACTGGTGCGGGAAGGTGGAGGATTTGCAGTTGTGGTCGTCGCCGGTCAAAACCAGCACGCCGCCGTGCCGGGAGGTGCCGGCGGCGTTGGCATGCTTGAACACGTCGCCCGAGCGGTCGACGCCGGGGCCCTTGCCGTACCACATGGCGAAGACACCGTCATACCTGGCGCCCTTGAACATACCGACCTGCTGGCTGCCCCAGACGGCGGTGGCGCCCAGTTCCTCGTTTACGCCGGGTTGGAACTGGATGTGGTTCTTTTCCAGGAACTTGCGGGCATTCCACAGATTCTGGTCGAAGCCGCCCAGCGGCGAACCGCGATAACCGGAAATGAAGCAGCCGGTGTTGAGCCCGGCGGCGAGGTCGCGCTGGCGCTGCATCATCGGCAGGCGCACCAGCGCCTGGGTGCCGGTGAGGTAAACACGGCCCTGTTCGAGCGCGTACTTGTCTTCGAGAGACACTGTTGCGAGCGCCATTCTTCATCCCCTCCCATCGGTCGGCGGCCTGGCAAACTCCTGGACGGAGTGCTGGGGAGCCGATTTGTTCGCTGGGCAAAAAGGTAATGAAGGCTGTCTTATATCGCAACGGCTGCGGCCGGCCGGCCTGCAAAAAGCAAGGAACGGCGCGGCAACCGCCGGTCTTCCGTAACGGAGCGTATGGAATGCCCTGCCTTGCGGAAATTCCCTCTCCGTCCCTCTCTGGCCCAGATCATCACTGGACGATATGGGAAGGGACTCAGCGTCCCGTCAGGGGGGACTTGCCCGGAGGAGTCGGGCTGCCGCCCTCCGGCCAGTTGCCGAAATCGCTCTGGCCGCGGGCCGCCAGCGTGCGGACGCTCGCTCGCAGGGTGCGGATCAGGCACAGCGCCACCGCCATCGATTGGGCGCCGCCATCCGAACCCGCCAGCCAGCGCAGGGCCGCAGCATGGGCCTGGAGCGCGTCGACATAGCCTTCGATGTCAGGTTCCACCCAGGTGACGCAGGTTGACAGCGATGCGACGACCGACGACGCGGCGGAATCGCCGGCGGTGGCGATCTGCACATCCGACAGGGCATGGCGCAGCCGGCTGCCGATCGGGTCGGGCCGCTCGATTGCCGCCTCAAGCTTGTCGAGGGCCAGCAGCAGCCGCAGCCGCTTCGGATCCTCGCTGCGCATGGTGGCGGCACCGCGGTCCGGCGGCAGGGTGGAGGCGGGAACTGCGGTCGGCGGCACCGGGGGGACCGGCGTGATGGGTGGCGTTGCGGGAGGGGGCAATTGCGCAGCGCCGCTCACCGCCGGGCGCGGCATCGCCGGTCGGGGGGACGGCAGGCCGGCGTTCAAGGGGCTGGCCTGGGGGCTGCCCTGGGGACCGCCCTGATCGGCCGGGCGCACGGTGTCGCGCTTCGGCTCGGCGGTTCCCGTCCGGGGGGAGCCGTCGCGGCGATTCAGCACCGCGTCGATGCGGCGGGCCAGGGTGGCTGCCGGTACCGGCTTGGCCAGCACGGAATCGGCGCCGGCATCCCAGGCGCTGCGCACGGTGGCAAGGTCGGCATTGGCGGTCAGCACGATGATAGGCATGCCGGGCCGCAGGCTGCCCGGCGACTGGCGGATCCACTGGACCAGCTGCGCGCCGCCCACCGGCTCCATTACCCAGTCGGTCACCATCAGGTCGAAGACCTCACGGCGCAGCGCATCCTTGGCCTCCTGCCCGTTGCCGACCGCGGTGATCTGGCCGACGCCCCACAGCCCCAGCATGTCCTTCAGCGCCCGCTGCAACAACGGATTGTCGTCGACAATCAGGATCTTGATGGGGGAGGCGGGACGCTTCGTCATGGAGTGGTTCCGATGATGCGGCTGTGTCTGTCCCGATATCCGCCTCGACGGCCCGCTTTTCATGGAGGGGGACGGGTGAGCGCCCAATGAGACAGCCGATGCACCGTTGGGTGGACCGGGTTATCCCCGCCGCGGTTCGAATGGGTAGCCCACGCAGGCAGGCACCTCTTTCGATACCGGAGCGGCGGACTTTTGCATATCAGAAAACCCTTATGGTGATGGACGCTCGTGTCCGCCGCCTCTATGATCTTCCGGCGATGGTTTCGATGGGAGCGGGCGATGAGCGGCGGTTGTGGTGGCGGTTCCTGTGGCGGCGGATCATCCCGTCTTTCCAGCGGATCGGGCGATCTGAAACACACCATGCGGATGTCTATGGCCGTGAACGGGCTGCTCGGCGCCCTGCTGCTCGCTTCCGCCAACGCGACCCAGGCGGTCACCCTGTGGGCCGCAGCCCTGCTGGTGCTGAACCACGCCGCCAGCCATGCGGTGACGCTGGTCGGGCTCGGCTATCGGCCGGACTGGCGTGGGCGGCTGTCGATGCTGCAGGGGGCGGCGCTGGCTGTCGCGGCGGTGGCGCTGGTGGTGACGGCCGGGCGCAGCATCGTCGGAATGGCGATTCCCGATGTGCCGCTCGCCAGTCTGGCCCTGCTGCTGGCCATCGGCGTGACGGTGGCGACCGCGACCCTGCTGTTCGCCGGCCGGCGCGGCACGCTGACCCTGCGGGCGGTCTGGCTGTGTTCGCGCAAGGATGTCCTGCCGCTCGGCGCCGGTCTGGCCAGTCTGGCGGCAAGCTGGCTGCTGCTGGATGGCGCGCCCGACGCGCTGGCCGGTGCCGCGATTGCGGCCTTCCTGCTGCCGGCGGCTTGGAGCCTGCTGCGCGGCGGTGTCGGGGGTGCAATGGGGGGCAAGGGGTTGGCCGGCCGATAGCCTCGGCCAACCGCCGCCCTCCGAACCTCACGACCGCTGGCGCAGCCGCTCCAGCAGGGCCTTGGTGGCGAAGCCGTCGGGGATCTCGCCGACCGACGCCTGGAAGCGCCGCACCGCGTTGCGGGTGTTGGCCCCGACGATGCCGTCGGCCGTACCCGGCTCCATGCCCAGCGCCGCCAGACGCTGCTGCAGGTCGATGCGCTCGTCGCGGCTCAGCGCTTGTTCCTCGCGCGGCCAGGGGCCGCGGACACCGGGTTTGCCGGTCATGCGGTCGGCCAGCATGGCGACAGCCAGCGAATAGCTGGTCGACGGGTTGTAGCGCATGATCGCGCGGAAGTTGTCGCGCACCAGGAAGGCGGGGCCGCGATGCCCGGCCAGTACCAGGATCGCCGCCGATCCCTCGCCGCCCAGATCGCTGCCATCCACCGGACGGACGCCCAGCCGGCGCCATTCCGACAGCGGCTTGGTGATGCTCAACTCAGCCTGATCGTAGGGGAAGCCGTCGGGCAGTTGTACCTCCTGTCCCCAGGACTCTCCCTGCCGCCAGCCATTCGCCAGCACGAACTTGGCGGTGGAGGCGAGCACGTCGGGCATGCTGCCCCAGATGTCGCGATGGCCGTCGCCATCCTCGTCCACCGCGTTGCGCAGGAAGACGGTCGGCATGAACTGGGTCTGGCCCATGGCGCCGGCCCAGGATCCGGTCATCCGCTCGGGCGCGATATCGCCGGAATCGAGGATGCGCAGCGCTGCCAGCAGCTCCGACCGGAAATAGGCGGCGCGGCGTCCTTCGAAGGCCAGCGTCGTCAGTGCGTCGATGACCGAGAAGTTGCCCGTCGACTTGCCGAAATCCGATTCCACCCCCCAGAAGGCGACCAGGATTTCCCCCGGAACACCGGTGCGGCGGGTGATGCGGGAAAGCAACGCCGCATGCTCCTGCAACTTCTGACGGCCGTCCTGGACGCGCTTTTCATTCACGGCGCTGTCCAAATACTGCCACACTTGCCGGGTGAACTCGGGCTGGGCGCCATCCAGTTCGACGACGCGGTCGGACAGCTTGACCCGCTGGAAAGCGCGGTCGAAGGTCTGCGGACGGATGCCCTGGCCCAACGCCTCGGCGCGCAGCGCCGCCAGCCATTCGGGGAAGGAGGCTGGCTGCTGCGCCACGGGCTGGACGGACGCCGGAACCGCGGGCGTCGAGGCGCCGGCCGGGACGGGGGCGGTGGCGCCGGTGCTCTGGCAGCCGGCCATCAGCAGGGTGGCGAGAAGGAGGCGGGCGGGATGACGGAACGGGACTCGCATGCGCTCGACCGTGATCGGAGGGGAAGCCGGGCCGTGACCCTAAGGCCCCCGGCCGGAAGGCTCAACCGCCAAATGGGCAGCCCCCTGGGGGAAACGCCTATTGCGAGGGGTATAAGCTTGCACGGCCGTGGGGCCGGTCCATATCAAATTCCAATGCAACGCTTTCGCAATTCCCGTCCTGCGGGTCTTCTTCCTCCGGCGCCGATCCTGCCGCCGGCAGTGCCGCCGGGATGGGCGCGAAAGCCGGAACACCGTCTTCCTCAATCGCGTTGATCTGGAAGCGCTTCCCTGAGGAAGCTGCTTCCCGTCGCGAAACGCCAAGGGTGCCGACGCCATGAAAATCGTGATCTTCGGCTTGACCAACGGGTATCGCCAGGATGGCGGGCACAGCATGCGCTGGCGCGCGTTGATCCATGGGCTGGCGATCCGCGGCCATCGCGTCGTCGCGGTTGAGCGGACCGTCCCTGGCTCCAGTGTCCCCTGGACCATTCCCGGTGGCGAGGTGCTGTCCTACGGCGCGTGGGACGAGGTGACCGCGGTGGCGGCAACCCAGGCCGACGATGCCGGCGTGGCATTGGTGGTGGCGCAGGGGCCGGACGCCCGCCTTGCCGCCGACCTCGTCCGGCAGTCCAAAGCCCCGCGCCGCGTGCTCTACGATCCGGAAGCTCCGGTCAGCCTCACGGCGCTGGAGGCGGGGGAGGCGGTGGACCATCTGCCGTCCGATGGGCTGGCCGGCTTCGACATGGTGCTCGCGTCCTGCGGCGGGCCGGCGCTCGACCGCTATCGTGCCAAGGCGGGGGCGGAGGCGGTGGCGCCGCTCTATCCCTGGATCGTGCCGGAGGCCGACAAGCCCGGCGACTTCAAGCGGGAGTATCTGGCCGATCTCTGCTGCATCGTCGGCGGGCCGGACGGCATCCGCGAGGGGCTGGGCAGCTTCTTCATCGATCCGGCCCAGCGGCTGACCCGCCGGCGCTTCGCGTTGGTCGGCGCCGATCTGCCGGACGGTGTGCCGCGCGCCTCCAACATCCTGACCTTCCCCGACCTCGACCCGGCACGGCATGCCGACGTGCTGGCCTCGGCCAACCTGGCGCTGACGCTGGCCCGCGACGACGAGCGCAGGATCGGCTGGTGCCCGTCGTCGCGCCTGTTCCTGGCGGCAGCCTGCGGGGCCGCCATCGTCGCCGACCGCTGGGAGGGGCTGGACAGCTTCTTCGAGCCCGGCCGTGAGATCCTGGTCGCCGCCCAGACCGACGACGTGACCACGGCGATGATGCTGCCGCGCAACCACCTGACCGACCTCGGCCGCCGGGCGCGCAAGCGGGTGCTGGCCGAGCACAGCGCCGAGCGGCGCGTGCAGGACCTGCGCAGCATCCTGGACCTGAAGGGCGGCGGCGACGACTGACACCGTCCGGGTCAAGGGGAAGCGAAAGTGTGCTGATGCGAAAATTCGGGGAGCGGGCTATGGTCCGCTCCCCGATTCGTTTTGCGCCCGATGCCATATCGCCGATTGCCAGGGAGACCGCCGCCGATGCCGACCGTCACCATCCGCCCCGCCATCGAGGAGGATTGCACCACCATCCTGCGCTTCGTCCGCGAACTGGCGGAATTCGAGCGCGAGGCCGATGCGGTCAAGGCGACCGAGGACGATTTCCGCCGCGACGGTTGGGGGCCGCAGCCGGTGTTCGAAGCGCTGATCGCCGAACTGGACGGCGCGCCGGTCGGCTTCGCGCTGACCTTCCGCAACTTTTCCACCTGGGAGGGGCGGCCCGGCCTTTATGTCGAGGATCTCTATGTCACGCCTGACGCCCGGCGCTACGGTGTCGGCCGCAAGCTGCTGGCAGCCGTGGCGAAGAGAGCGGTGGAGCGCGGTTACCGCCGGGTGGATTTGAGCGTTCTGGACTGGAACCCGGCGCGTGGATTCTACGACCGGGTCGGCTTCCGCCAGATGAAGGAATGGCTTCCCTATCGCCTGACCGGGGATGCACTTTCCGACCTTGCCGCGGAAGTCGGTGCCGGCGAAGAGTAAAAGGCAGGGATCAGACGGCGCGGTTCAGTGCCGACGCGCCGATGATCTCGGCATAGTCGGCACGCTCGCTGCGCAGGTTCGACAGAAGATCGACCAAGCTGTCGCGGATGAAAGCATCGTCCTGTTCGACGATGGTGTCTTGCGTCAACCGAATGAACTGGTCGAGAAGCGCGACATGGGCCGCGGAGGAGGAGGTGATCTTCTTCGAGTTGACGGCGCCGATCATGTAAATCTCCCTAGGCCTGAGCGTTCCCGATGACCTCATCAAGCCATCGGGCCAGTTAAAGACTTCCTAACGGGACTATGCGGCAGGTGGTATCTTCGGGGGTACTTCCGATCTATGGTCACGCTGCATAGAATCGCCCCAAGGAGTTACCTCAAAACGACTAGGTGTAGATTTGAGGTTCTGCTGCAATCGATCCCCGTCGGATGCCCCGGCGGGTAGCATGCATGATGACAACACGCACCGCTATGCCCGGTTGCTCAGACCGCCCGAGGGATTTGGGGGGAGGGACTACCGAAGGGTGCAGTCCCGACAACCCGGTTGGGCAGGCACAACCCCCTGAAAATGCTGACTCCCGAAAAAGTCGGTCAGGCGGCGCGGCGGGCGGCGACGCGGTCGCGGGTCTCGGCGCGCTCCAGGGCGCGGGCGATCAGATCGCCGAAAAGCCCGCCGACGGGCTCCTCCAACACCGCAGCCCGGCCGGCCGGCATCGGGCCTTCCATCAGCAGGGACCCTTCCTCGCCGGGGCCGAGGACGCGCCAGCCGCGGCTCTTCATCTCCGCAACGCGCGTCCGGGCAATGAAGGCGCGGATATGGTCGTATGCCAGATCGTCCATCCTGTTCCCCCAATCGCTGTCCCAATCACAGGCGATAGCCGCTGGCCTCGCGGCGGATCGTTCACGAAAGCGTACGGAAGAACAGCGAACGCAACAAGAACAAATTCGAGTGAACAGCGAGGATTTCCGCCGAATCGCTCAAGCTCCCGCTTGGAGCGTGGCCCTGGCCTGCGCATTGCCGGCACTTGCCGTTCAGGGCACCACCGCAAAGATCAGGCGGGACGGGAGCATTTGCAACCCGCCCCACCCGTGACCAAAAGCGGCGATCAGGAAAGGTCCGACCATGAGCGGTGTCCGCACCGAAACCGACAGCTTCGGCCCCATAGACGTTCCGGCCGACCGTTACTGGGGCGCGCAGACCCAGCGCTCGCTCCAGAATTTCCGCATCGGCGGGGAACGCATGCCGGTGCCGCTGGTGCGCGCGCTGGGCATCCAGAAGCGCGCCGCCGCCGCCGCCAACCTGAAGCTGGGCGTGCTCGATCCGAAACTCGGCGCCGCCATCATGGAGGCGGCGGACGAGGTGATTGACGGCCGGCTGGCCGATCACTTCCCGTTGGTGGTCTGGCAGACCGGCTCCGGCACCCAGACCAACATGAACGCCAACGAGGTGATCGCCAACCGCGCCATCGAGCGGCTCGGCGGCATCCTGGGGTCGAAGACACCAATCCACCCCAACGACCACGTCAACATGGGGCAGTCGTCCAACGACAGCTTCCCCACCGCCATGCACATCGCGGCGGCCGACGAGATCGTGCGCAGCCTGATCCCGGCGCTGGAGCATCTGCGCAATGCGCTCGACGCCAAGGCCGACGCCTTCCGGGACATCGTCAAGATCGGCCGCACCCATCTCCAGGATGCGACGCCGCTGACGCTGGGGCAGGAGTTCTCCGGCTATGCCGCCCAGGTCGCCTACGGCATCGGCCGGGTGAAGGGCGCGCTGCCGCAGCTCTACCGGCTGGCCCAGGGCGGCACCGCGGTCGGTACCGGCCTGAACGCCAGGCCCGGCTTCGCCGAAGCCTTCGCCGAAGAGGTCGCGGCCTTCACCGGCCTTCCCTTCGTCACTGCGGAGAACAAGTTCGAGGCGCTGGCGACCCACGATTCGCTGGTCGACGTGCACGGCCATCTGAACACGCTGGCGGTGTCGCTGATGAAGATCGCCAACGACATCCGCCTGCTGGGCTCCGGCCCGCGCTCGGGCATCGGCGAGCTGTCGCTGCCGGAGAACGAGCCCGGCTCCTCCATCATGCCGGGCAAGGTCAACCCGACCCAGTCGGAGGCGATGACGATGGTCTGCGCCCAGGTGATGGGCAACCACACCACCGTGACCGTCGCCGGCGCCACCGGCCATTTCGAACTGAACGTGTTCAAGCCGGTGATCGCCTTCAACGTCCTGCAATCGATCCGCCTGCTGGCCGACGCCGCGAACAGCTTCACAGACAATTGCGTGGTGGGGATCGAGGCCAATCGCGAGCGCATCGCCAGGCTGGTGTCGGACAGCCTGATGCTGGTGACGGCGCTGAACCCCCACATCGGCTACGACAATGCGGCGAAGATCGCCAAGAAGGCCCACAAGGAAGGGACAAGTCTAAAGGAGGCCGGGCGGGAACTCGGACTCCTGACGGATGAGCAATTCGATCAATGGGTTCGACCCGAACGGATGGTTGGTCCAGGCTAAGCTTGGGGTTAGGGTGGGGGTGAGTTCTGCCGGCCGCACCGGCCTTCCTCTGACCACCCCCATCTCTCCACTGCGATGCGTTGAGTGACCATGAAGAAGCGCTCGGTCCTGATTGCCGGCCATCCCACCAGCGTTTCCCTCGAGGAAGAGTTCTGGGACGCCCTGAAAACGGTGGCGCAGTCCCGCGGCCTGTCGGTAAATGCCCTGATCGAGGAGATCGACCAGACCCGTACCGGCAACCTGTCCAGCGCCATCCGCGTCCACGTGCTGAAGGCGGTGCAGGGGCGCGGCGAGTAGCGGGTGTTTCGGGTACCCGCAGGTGGACACCCGCCCGTTGCCGGCGTACACGGGTGCCTTGCTCCCTCATCACCCGCGCCAAGACCCCGCCGCCATGCCGCCAGACGTCACCACGCTCGACATCATCGCCTTCGTCTGGTTCATCGGCTCCTGGGTCGGCTTCACCGTCACCCAGGACCATCTGCTGTCCAACCGCAACGTGGTGAACCGGCATCTGCGGATCGTGCGCCGCCACTGGATCGAGCGGATGCTGGAGCGCGACAACCGCATCATGGACGCGCAGCTGTTCGGCCACACCATGCACAGCTGCACCTTCTTCGCCTCCACCAACATGCTGGTTCTGGCCGGGCTGATCGGCTCCTTCGGTGCGGCGGAACGGGCGCAGCAGGTGATATCGGACCTGTCCTTCGCCGTCCCGACCTCGCACCAAATGTTCGAGATCAAGATGCTGCTGATGGTGGTGATCTTCACCTTCGGCTTCTTCAAGTTCACCTGGGCGCTGCGCCAGTACAATTACTGCTGCGCCCTGATCGGATCGGCGCCGATGCCGCCGGTCCCGCCGCAGGACCGCCGCGAGATCGCCCAGACCATCAGCGAGGCGCTGACCCTGGCCATCGTCGCGCTGAATGGCGGCATCCGCGCCTATTATTTCGCGCTGGCCGCCCTGGTCTGGATCATCGGACCCATTCCGCTGATCGCCGCGTCGAGCGGCGTCGTTTTCGTGCTGACCCGCCGTCAGGCCTTTTCAGCCACCGAGAAGGTCATCCGCGTACAGACCCAGTGGTTGGAAAGAAACGAGTCAAGAAAAGCAAAATAACGAATAAAATCCAACGCGTTATCTTGCGCATGCGACCAAACGTCCTCTACCTGGCGGCGAGTTGCGGCGGCTAAGGTCTGTGCATCGTGGATCGCTCGACAGCTTGTCGACGCGGCGCAGAGAACAAGAGGGCGATGATGGACGCCGATACCGCAGTGACGATTATGGAAGCGCTGGACCAGGCGGAAGCTCTGCTGAACTGCGTGCATCTGCGCGACGGTTATGCCGGCCGCGACACACTGGCACGCAACCGGGAACTTCTGAACGCGGCCCGCCATCGGCTCGACCAGGTCCACAGCATCGAGGAAATGGGTGCGTTCGGCGGCTTCGGCCGGTCCCCGGTTCTCGCCTGAGGCCGTATCGGCAGGCCCGGCGCGTCAGCCTTTCAGCAACACCTTTCCGCCGCTGCGCACCTTCGACCAGTCCTTGGCAAAATAGGCGAAGTCGCTGGACGGCCGGCTGAAAAGGAAACCTTGGGCAAACGACACGCCCAGCCCGCTCAGCAGGTCGGCGTGGACCGCCTCCTCGACCTGTTCGCCGATCAGTTCCAGCCCCAACTGACGGCAGACATCGACCATGCTGCGCAGCATCGCCATGTCGCGCGGGTTGTTGACGGCGCCGCGGACGAACTTGCCGTCGATCTTGGCATAGTCGGCCTGGATGCCGTACAGGGACTGGAAGCTGGTGGAGCCGGCGCCGACATCGTCCAGGCAGATGCGAAAGCCGCTTTCCCGCAGCCTCTGCAACACCTCGTTCAGCTTGGCGATGTCGGTGACGACGACGGTCTCCGTCACCTCGATCAGCAGCTTCGCGGCCAGATCGCCATAGGGGGCGACGACCGACTGGAACTGCTTGAAGAAGATCGGGCTCATCAGCGTCTTGGCCGACAGGTTGATCGCCACATCGGGTAGTTTCGGTTCCCTGCGGAACTGCTGCAGCGTGTCCAGCACCGTGCGGGTCAGCAGCAGGTCGAAGTCGTAGATCAGCCCGACATCCTCGGCGAAGGTGATGAAGTCCGCCGGCGAGCTCATTCCTTCGACACGGGTCAGCGCCTCCAGATGGTGGACGGCACCGGTGCCCATATCGACGATCGGCTGGTAGACGACGACGAAGTTGCGGTTGTCGATGGTCGAGCGCAGCTGCCCGATCCGTTCAACCGCCCCGGCCATCAGGCGGTTGGCGCCATCCTCGAGGCTGGAGATGGTGAACTCGCCGCCTTGCGCGGAGGCGAAGGCCTGCACGGTGTAAACCAACGCGCGGGCCGCATCCGCGGCGTCCAGCCGGTCGTCGGCCATGTCCAGCGTCCAGGACCGGATGCCGCCGGGCAGGGCGCCGCCTGCGGCCTCGATGATCTGGGCGATGTGGCCCTGGACCTCGCGCCCGTCGATGTCGGCGGCATGTACGATGCCGTAGCGGTCGCCGGTCAGTTGCCCGGCGCTGTCACCATCGGCGGAAATTCCGCGCAGATAGGCGTCGATGCCCTCGCGCACCTCCGCCGCCGCTCCCTCCGGCATCGAATCCACCATCGCCTGCAACCCTTCGACCAGCAGCAGGGTCAGCCCCTGGTCCAGTCCCCGCTCGCGCGCGGCGTGGATGCGCTCTTCAAGGATGCCGGCGAACCCGCCCTGGTCGAGCAGTTCTCCCTGCGCCGCCGTGGCAGCACCGACGCCACTGCCGCCGGCACGGGCCGGCGGAGCGGTCAGCAGCACGGTCAGGAACAGCGACCCCGGACAGGAATCGAGCCGGCAGCCGCCGAGCAGCGCGGGAAACATCTGACCGTCGAAGGCCTGGAATGTCACGCGCGACGGCTTGATCCGGGCCTTTTCGCGGATGCGGTCGAACAGGACGTGGACGTATTTGCGGTCGCCGGGTGCCACCACCTCCATCAGGTTCGTGCCGACCAGCCCGCCGACATCGCCCTTGGTCAGCCGGCAGCGGGCACCGGCGGAAAACAGGATGTTGCCCTGCGCATCCGACTCGATCAGCAGATCGGCGGCGGCGAAGGCGAAGCCGACGAAGCGGTCGCGGTCCCGGCTGGACTGCGGACGGCGATGGGCAGCCGCGCCGGAAGCCGGGGTGGCTGCCGGTCCGATCGGGGGAGGGGAGCGACCTGCGCTTTGCTGCGACAAGGGCATCGTCATCCGGCTGCAAATTACATCAAAGTTTAGAGAGTTTCTTCCTGAATGCAACAGAGAGTATCCAATATCGGTACGAGATAAAAGCCGCATCGAGAGGAAATGACTTTCGCCTTACTCGAACGCGACAATTTGAGACATCTATTTCGCAAATGCAAAATGATGGAAGTGGCTTTATCGGATGCTGATGGTTGCGACAAATAACGTTACCAGGAGATTGGCCAGATCGTTTCGATTTCGGAACAATCTCTGCTGACGTTGGGTAAAGTGAAAAGATGGCCCCGTCAGGCCTTTCCCGCCGGGGCCGCCTCGCCATGCCTCGTGGTTAAGACGGTCAGGCTGCTTCCACCGCTGCCGGCCGGACCGCGGGCTTGCGCCGCTTCAGCAGCATGGCGTTGACGCTGGATTGCCCGGGCATTTCCACGAAGCGGTAGGTCAGGCTGGCGACCGCGACCACCGTCGCCAGATAGCCGAGCGCCAGAAAATCCATCATCCAGGGGACGCCGAAGGAGATCAGCCGGTCTTCGGCGCCCCCGGTCGTATGTTTGACGAACATGGGCTGGCCCGACAGCTTCTGCATCGCGACCGCCGCCTTCTCGTACAGCGCGATGACCAGCGCATGCACCATATAGACAGAGTAGGAGCGGGCGCCCAGCCATTGGAATGGCCGCATTGCCAGCAGCCTTGAAAAGGCTCCGCCCTCGAAGGCGAACACCCAGACGACAAGACCGAACAGCAGCGGCGAGGCATAGGACAGGGCATTCCCGCGTGCCGTTGCGACGAAGCCGATCACTGCGGCAAGGCTGACTCCCTCGGCCAAACCCGCTATCGGCAGCCCGGCAATAGACAGCCTGGACAGCCCGGCGCCGCGGCCCGCCTGGAACAGTCGATACGCCACATGGCCGGTGAAAAAACCATAGAGGCAGCGGAAATATCCAAAGTCGAAGCTGGTGTCTATGTATTGGTCGGACCATCCCATGACCACGAAGGCGCCGGCGGCAGACAGCGCCACCGCCGACGCCGTTACAAGCCATGGGCGGCGGGCCAGCAGGCAGAGTGCGGCGAAGGTGACGTATGCGAGGAACTCGGCGCTGATCGACCAGCTGGGAACGTTCCAGGTCAACCCGTCCTCGATGCCCAGAGAATGCACGAGCAGCAGGTTGCTGAGAATGGAGGACGGCGCAAAGCGGGCAGTGAAGGCCGCTGTCTCGCCGCTGACAGCCAGCGCTTTGACGATTTCCAGCGGGATGAAGGCAATCAAAGTGGCAGCATGCAGCGGCCAGACCCTGCCCAGCCGTCGAACCAGAAAATTGCGGCCGTCCGAAGCCGATTTCAACCGGTCGACATAGGCATGGGTGATGACGAAACCGCTGAGGACAAAGAAGAAATCTACAAACAAGTAACTGCCACGAACGAACGGGACGAAATAATAGTGTCCTAAGGCGTTGAAGTGGAATAATGCGACGAGCAAGGCGCATAAACCGCGCCAGCCGTCGAGAACTGGAAAGCGCATTTTGGATCTCCAGAGTTTATTGCTGATTCAGTCATCTCATGCCAGTGGTCAATACTTTTATTGCGAAGGGTGATATCTGCTCCGCTGTGCAGATTCTGCGCCCGATTACCGTTGGGTGAACGTAGATGTGTGAACCGCAACCAAAAAGCGGAAATCGGGCTTATTCCGAACGCCGGCCGGTGATTACCTCCGACAGGTTGTGACGACGAAATACCCGCTTCCTGAGGACCGCGGATTTGCCCGACCGCCGAGGTGGCCGTACCTGTCGTGAGCGGCGCCATATCTGGATGGGACCTGCAACACCGTTCGGTTGTCTTCAAAGCGGTACGCTGCCCGCGCCTTCAGGTTGCGCTTTTCCAGCCTTGAGCATGGCAGGCTCAACCGTTATTCTTGGGTCATCCCGTCGTGGCCGAGAAACCGGTGATGTCCATCCACCGGCGCGGCGCGTGCAGTGGCTGTACATCGGTCGTGGCGGGACCGACTGCCTCACCCGAAGAAAAAAGCCCCGCCGACCTTACCGGTCGCGGGGCCCTCCGGCTCGTATCTTTGTCCCGGCGTCAGCGCCGCGGGAACAGCCGGTTGACGTGCCCCATCTTGCGGCCGGGCCGGGCTTCGGCCTTGCCGTACAGGTGCAGCCGGGCGCCGGGCTCGGCCAGCAGATCCGGCCAGCTCAGCACGTCGTCGCCGATCAGGTTGGTCATCTCGGCATCTGCCACCCGCTCCACCGAGCCAAGCGGCAGGCCGCAGACGGCACGGACCAGCTGCTCGAACTGGCAGGTGGCGCAGGCATCCATCGTCCAATGGCCGGAGTTGTGAGGGCGCGGCGCCATCTCGTTGACCAGCACGGCGCCTTCGGCGGTGACGAACATTTCCACTGCCAGCACGCCGACCAGATCCAACGCCTCGGCGATGCGCCGGGCGACGCGGTCGGCCTCCGCCGCGGTCGCCGCCGACACCTTTTCCGGCGCGGCGGGCGCGACGGTGACGTCGAGGATGCCGTCCTTGTGGCGGTTTTCCACCGCCGGATAGGCAACCATCGCGCCGTCGGCGCTACGGGCGACGATCACCGACACTTCGCAGGCGAACGTGACGAAACCCTCGACGATGCCCTCGACGCCAGGCTTGCCGCCGCCGATGGCCGCCCAGGCGGCAGCCGGATCGCTGCCGCTGTCCAGCCGGGCCTGACCTTTCCCGTCATAGCCGAGCCGCGTGGATTTCAGGACGCAGCGCGGACCGATCTCGGCCACCGCGCGGGCGACCTCCCCGGCGCTGTTGGCGGCGCGCCAGGGGGCGGTGGCGATGCCGAGAGCGTTGACGAAGCTCTTCTCGGCGATGCGGTCCTGCGCCACCGACAGCACGTTCGGGCCGGGATTCAGGTTGGTGAAGCGCCGCAGATGCTCGGCCGTGGCGACCGGCACATTCTCCCATTCCAGCGTCACCGCATCGACCGAGCGGGCGAAGCGCTCCAACGCTTCCAGATCGTCCCAGTCGGCCACGGTCGCCGCGGCACTGACCTGCGCCGCCGGGCTGTCGGCGGCGTCAGGGGCATAGACATGGGTCTTGTAGCCCAGGCGTGCCGCAGCCAGCGCCGTCATCCGGCCAAGCTGTCCGGCACCCAGCATGCCGATGGTGGAGCCGGGGGCGAGGCGGGGCAGGGGGGAGCCGGTCATGACGGTCTGGCTTTCAGGTTATCAGTCGGTCCGATATCAGGCGGGATCGTCGACGGGGGCTTCGGCGACCGCGGCGGTCTGGCGGGCACGCCAGCCGTCCAGCGCGTCGGCCACCGCCGGATCCATCAATGCTATGACCGAGCCGGCCAGCAGGGCGGCATTGATGGCGCCGGCCTTGCCGATGGCCAGCGTACCGACCGGCACGCCGCCCGGCATCTGCACGATGGACAGCAGGCTGTCCATGCCCTTCAGCGCGTGGCTTTCGACCGGCACGCCGAAGACCGGCAGCGGCGTCATCGACGCGGCCATGCCCGGCAGATGGGCGGCACCGCCGGCGCCGGCGATCACCACTTTCAGGCCGCGCGCCTTGGCGGTTGTGGCGTAGTCCACCAGCCGGTGGGGGGTGCGGTGGGCGGAAACGATGCGGACCTCGCATGGGACGCCCAGCGCCGCCAGCGTGTCGGCGGCGTGCTTCATCGTCGTCCAGTCGGACTGGCTGCCCATGATGATGCCGACCAGCGGCTGAACGCCGGCAGCCGAAGCGGTGCTGTTGGGGGAGTGATCGGCGGTCACGGCCTGGCGCTTTCCTCAAGGTCCGGAAAGCGGCGCATTATAGGAAGAGTCGGGCTTCTGTCCAGAGGCGGCGCCGTCGACCAACGCCAGCGCGGTGCGATTCCTACCCTGCGGCTGCGACATTCCGGCCCTTCCGGCGGAACATGGTTCCACTTATGGTGCCGGCCTATATGGACTGGATAGACCCTGCTCATTTCATTCGGCGGACCCATCGCATGACCGATCCCGTTCCCAGCTCCGTTCCCGGCAAAGATCCCGGCGACACCCAGCGCAAGGAGCACCGCGACATCCGCACAGCCATGGCGGAAGAGCGGATGGCCGCCGTCGGCATCGATGAGGCGTCCATTGAGAGGCTGGTGCGGACTTTCTACGGCAAGATCATGACGGATGAGGAGCTTGGCCCTATCTTCGGGCGTGCCATCACCGATTGGGAGCCGCATCTGCGCAAGATGATGGATTTCTGGTCGTCCATCGCCCTGCTGACCCAGCGTTACGACGGGCGCCCGATGCCGGTCCACATCTCGCTGGGGCTGGAGCCGCCGCATTTCGAGCGCTGGCTCGGCCTGTTCCGCCAGACCGCCCATGAGGTCCTGCCGGCCGAAGGCGCGAATTTCCTGATCGGAAAGGCCGAGAACATCGCCCGCAGCTTCCAGATGGGCATCCAGTTCTTCACGGTGCCGAAGAAGGGGTGACGCATCGGTTCGCAGCCAGCCTGTCATTCCCGCGAAGGCGGGAATCCAGATTCCTGAAGCGCTTTACCTGGAGCCCTGCATCCCCGCCTTTGCAGGGACGACGGCAAAAGCACGCCGCGTGTCCCGTTAAGCGATGATATCCGGCAGCAGCCGGCTCTCCAGGACCATGATCTGGTCCTTCAGCATCAGCTTGCGCTTCTTCAGCCGCTGCATCTGCAACTGGTCATAGGGCGCGCGTTCGACCAGCCGGGCGATGACGTCGTCCAGGTCGCGGTGCTCGCTGCGCAAGCTCGCCAGCTTTTCCTTCAAAATCTCTTGCTCGTTCATCGCGCCCGTTAGGAATGGCCGTTGCCCCGGGTGGTTCGGGGGTGCTCTTGCGGGTGACCCTTTGGCTGGGCGGGCCGGACTATACCAGATTTCCGGCGGCACGGCACCGGCAAACCGCTGGCTCGGACCTTTGGCCTGCCGGACCCCTTCGTGGAAGAGTGCGGACGGTCAATGCCCCCTTTTCGGATGCGGGCAACGATTGCGGGAAACTCCTGTTCCGGTAACATGGTGGTCCATTTCAATGAACAGGCGAACGGGACGGGAAACCCTCAATGACTGCCCCTAATAAAGCCGGCAAGCGTATCGGCATCCTGACCAGCGGCGGCGATTGCGCCGGGCTGAACGCGGTCATCCGTGCAGTGGTCCACCGCGCCACCGGCTATGGCTGGCAGGTGCTGGGCATCAAGGAAGGCACCCAGGGCCTTCTCCAGCGCCCGGTGCAGTACCAGACGCTCGATCTCGGATCCGTCGACGGCCACATGATGCGCCAGGGCGGCACCATCCTGGGCACGACCAACCGCGGCGACCCCTTCGCCTATCCGATGCCCGACGGTACGCTGAAGGACCGCTCCGACGAGATCATCGGGGGCTACCGCGAGCTTGGGCTGGACGCGCTGATCGGCATCGGCGGCGACGGCAGCTTCGCCATCCTGCACAAGCTGGCGCAGAAGGGCGGCTTCCCGATGGTGGGGGTGCCCAAGACCATCGACAACGACCTTGGCAAGACCGAGGTGTCGGTCGGCTACGATACTGCCGTCGCCGTGGCGGTGGAGGCGCTCGACCGCCTGCAGCCGACCGCTGCCAGTCACCACCGCGTGATGGTGCTGGAGGTGATGGGCCGAGACGCCGGCCACATCGCGCTGGCTGCCGGCATCGCCGGCGGGGCCGACGTGATCCTGATCCCGGAGATCCCCTATTCCATCGAAAGCATCGCCGCCAAGATCCAGAGCGTGCGCGACTCCGGCCGCAACTTCGCCTTGGTCGTGGTGTCGGAGGCGGTGAAGACGCTGGAGGGCACCGGGGTCAAGAAGATCCTTCAGGGCGGAGAGAAGCGCTATGGCGGCATCGGCGACTATATCGGCGAGAAGATCGCCGACGCGACCGGGGCCGAAACCCGCGTCACCGTGCTCGGCCATGTCCAGCGCGGCAGCATGCCCAGCCCGCGCGACCGCCTGATCGCCTCGGCCTTCGGCGTTCATGCCGTCGATCTGATCGCGGAGGGCAAGTTCAACCGCATGGTCGCCTGGTCGAACCGTGGTGTCATCGACGTACCGATCACCGAGGCGATCGAGCATTACTCCTGCGTCGAACTGGACGGCGCGCTGGTGAAGACGGCCCGTGGCCTGAACATCAGCTTCGGCGACTGACGCCGGCAGGTACGGACACCATGTCGGCGAATCCCTTCTGGGACTTCTCCCTGGCAGTCTACGGGCGGCCGGGGGTGCCGGCCTGCTGCCTGTCCCTGCAGGACCGGTGCGGAGTCGACGTCAATATCCTGCTGTTCGCCGCCTGGGCCGGCCTGGAGTGCGGCATCCGCCTGTCGGCCGGGGAGCTGGCCCGCATCGACGGGGCGGTTGCCGGCTGGCGCGACGAGATGGTGCGTCCGCTGCGTGCCCTGCGCCGCCGCGCCAAGACGGAGGACGATGCACTCTATCGCCGCATGAAGGCAGCCGAACTGGAGGCCGAGCGCGTGCAGCAGGACCGTTTGTTCGCCGCCGGTGGGCTCGTCCCGCGACCGGGCGGCGGCCTGGAGCTTGCCGTCGCCAACATGGCGCTGCTGGTGCCCGGCGGCGATCCAGCGCTGGAGGAGTTGGCTGGGGTGCTGACCGCGGTAGCGGGCAACTGATCTAGCGGTTCAGGATCAGCTCGTTCGGATCGCGCACGGTGTTGGACACCAGCACCGGCTTGCCGGCATAGAAGGCGCTGCACCGCTTGCCGCTGACCAGCCGCGTCAGCGCCGCTTCCCACTCGCGCCCCTTGGGGCCGATGATGCGCAGCTTCAGCTGGTCGATCAGAGGGAACACCTTGAACTGCTCGATTTCCAGCGGCTCGGGGCTGGTGGTGGTGAAGGCGTCCTGCTTCAGGGTCAGCGTCTTCCCGTTGATTTCCAGCGTCACGTCCTGAGCCCACGGGCAGCCGTTCGGCTTGGCGCCTTCATTGGCCTGGGCAGCGGTAATCCCGAAAAAGACGCTCAACGCGGCGGCGACAGTGATCCGGCTGAGGCCGGAGTGGCAGAGTGCCCGGATTGGGCGGGTGGTCATGGTCCGCTCCTCGAAGAACGGGGCGGACAATAGCGATGGGTCAGCGTCATGACAATCCAGGGAAAATCCCAATTCTGTGACCGTTTGCGACGATTTCAGGCGTCGGCCAAGCTGGACCGACCGGGTTCCGAGGAGGCATGATCCAGGTCCCGGCAGCAAGCCCGTCATCTTTTCCATCACCTTACAAGTGTTCCGATGGTTACTTTGTCGCAGGCCCTGCTGATCGCGCTGGACCACCATCAGGCGGGCCGGGTGATGGAGGCAGAAGACATCTATCGCCGAATCCTCGGTGCCGATCCCGAGTATGCCGACGCCATGCAGCTTCTGGGCGTCCTCGCCGCCCAGACCGGCCGGCATGCGGAGGCGTACCGACGCCTGCGTATTGCCGTGGCGTTGCGTCCCGACGGGGCTGGCGGACTGTCGAACCTCGCCGGCGTCGAGCAGTCCGCCGACGCCCTTGACGACGCCGTGCGGCACTATGGCCGGGCGCTGCGCCTGATGCCGGACTTTGCAGATGCCTATGCCAGCCGCGCCGGAGCATTGCGCCGGCTGGGACGGACGCCGGCCGCGCTGACGGCCACCGGCCAAGCGCTCGCGCTGGCGCCCGACCATGCCGACGCGCTGGCGAACCGGGCCGCCGCCCTGCTGTCCTGCGGAGATGCTGAGGCGGCCGAACGCTGTGCCCGCCGCTCGCTGAGCCTGAACGACCGGTCTGCCATTGCCCTTGCGACCCTTGCAGCGGCCCTGGCAGCCCAGCGCCGTTGGGAGGAGGCCGAAGCCGCCGCCCGTGGCTCGCTTGCGCTCGACCGCGAGGCGGTGGAACCGTGGGAGGTGCTGGGCGCCGTCCTGGCCAAGCTCGCCCGTTTTCCCGACTCGCTGGACGCTTTCTCCACGGCGGAGCGCCTTCGCTCCGGCCCGTCGGTCCGGGCCGCGCGCGGCATCGCCCTGATCGCCATGGCCCGGCCGGTGGAGGCGGCCGTCGAGTTCGAGCATGCGCTGGCCGACCGACCGGACGATGTCGGCCTGCATTGGAATCTCGGCTTCGCTCGACTGATGGCGGGTGATTATCGGCGCGGATGGCCCGAGTTCGATTGGCGCCGCCGCGACAGCCATGCCGAGCCGCCCTGGCGTCCGTTCCCTCAGCCGCTGTGGCAGGGCGAACCGCTGAACGGACGCACCATCCTGCTTTATGCGGAGCAAGGGTTGGGCGATACGCTGCAGTTCCTACGCTACGTTCCGCTGGTGGCGGCCCGCGGCGGGCGGGTGGTGCTGGAGGTGCAGCAGCCCCTGCTGCCCCTGATGGCTGGGCTGGAGGGGGCGGCACAGGTCATCGCCCGCGGCGATCCGCTGCCACCCTTCGATCTCGAATGTCCGCTGATGAGCCTGCCGCGCGCCTTCGCCACCGGTTTGGACGGAGTGCCCGCCGCCCCCTATCTGCGCCCCGATCCGGTGCGCGTCGTCCGTTGGCGGGAGCGACTGGGGCATCAGGACGGGCTGCGCGTCGGCGTCGTCTGGGCCGGCAACCCACGCTTCCCCGGTGATGCGGAACGCTCACCGGGGCTCGCCGGACTGCGCGGCCTGTTCGATGTGCCGGGCTGCCGGTTCTATGGATTGCAGATGGGGCCGGGCCGTGCCGGGCTTGCCGACGCTGGCCTCCCTGACAGCTTCACCGATTTGGGTGCCGCCATCTCGGACTTTGCCGACACGGCGGCGATCATGGCAAACCTGGATCTCGTGGTGTCGTCCTGCACCGGGCCGGCCCATCTGGCCGGGGCGCTGGGCGTGCCGCTGTGGGTGGCGTTGCCCTTCTCGGCAGACTGGCGCTGGCTGACCGGCCGTGACGACAGCCCCTGGTATCCGACCGCCCGCCTGTTCCGGCAGCCGGCGCCCGGCGACTGGCCTGCGGTCGCCGGGCGCATGGCCACCGAACTGGCGGCGCAGGCTCAGCGCTTCAGGCCGTTGCCGTAGCGGGAGCAATCGTAATCGTCGGTCCCGGCCTCGGCGTGGCCGCCGTTGGAGGTGTTGTAGCGCGGATCGTCGCAGCGGCCGTTGCGGACGTAGGAATCGGAATTTCCCGACCCGAACAGTCCGCCCCCGCCGCTGTTGCCGAACAGCCCACCGCCGCTGTTGCTGCTGGTCTGGTTGCACGCGGCAAGCGCCAGCGGCACGGCGGCGGCGATCACGAAGCGGAACGCGGTCTTCATGGCAGTCCCTTTCCCTAGTGAGGAATGCGAAGGAGAGTTGATCCTTCATCCTCAACAGGGCAGGGGGCCGGCAAATCCCGTGCCGGCGCTCGGGTTAACGCTTCCTGGCCTTGAAGCCGTCCGCCGAGCCGCTCACTCGACCGGCTGGAACAGGCGGGTGACGGGGTGGATGGCCCACATTTCGCCCGACTCGATGTCGAACCACCAGCCATGGATGTTCAGCGTGCCGGCTTCGACCCCATCGCGCACGAAGGGGAAGGTCATCAGGTTCTCGACCGAGGCGCGGACCGCGGCGCGCTCGATCACCGCCGGGGTGTTCTGCAGCTTTTCCGCATCGGCGCGCGCCTGTTCGGAGCCTTCCGGCCCGACATAGGGGTCGAGTGCGGAACCGGCGATGGACACCCAGGGGGAAACGAAATCATCATCCGCCTTCTGCCCGGCTCGCAGCCGGATCAGGCCCTGGATGCCGCCGCACTTGGCGTGGCCCAGCACGATGATCTCAGACACCTTGAGCGCCTTCACCGCATATTCGATAGCCGCAGAGGTACCGTGATAGGCGCCGTCGGGCTGGTAGGGCGGGACGAGGTTGGCGACGTTGCGTACGACGAACAGTTCGCCCGGTTCCGCCATCGTCAGCAGCGCCGGGTCGACGCGGCTGTCGGAACAGCCGATCAGCAGAACCTCGGGGTGCTGCCCTTCGGTCGCCAGTTGCCGCATGCTGTCGGGGCGCCGCTCGTAATAGCGGGCGCGGAACGCCTTGATGCCGGCCAGTAGCTGGCGGATGGGCTCGGTCGGTTTGCTGCTGAAGGGCATGATGGGCTTTTCCCCTTTGGCGCCGGCCGGCGGCGAAGCCGGTTCCGCGTCGTGGTGCATCGACAGCGGTATACTGGCATTGCGCCCGCGCTCCAAGCCACCTGTTAGGCAGCGGTCGCGGATCAGGTTTCTCCCCTATGCTCGCCCCAGCGCCGCAGGTTTCCGGCGTCAAGCCCGAACAGGTCGAGCACCCGGCCCACCGAATGGTCGACCAGATCGTCGATGCCCTGCGGCTTGGCGTAGAAGGCCGGGACCGGCGGCGCGATCACCGCGCCCATTTCGGCCAGCGCGGTCATGGTGCGCAGGTGGCCCAGATGCAGCGGCGTCTCCCGCACCATCAGCACCAACCGGCGCCGTTCCTTCAGCGCCACGTCCGCGGCCCGCGTCAGCAGGGTGGAGGTGACGCCGCTGGCGATCTCGCTCATCGTCCGGACGGAGCAGGGGGCGACCACCATGCCCAGCGTGCGGAAGCTGCCGCTCGACACCGCGGCGCCGATGTCGGCGGCGGCATAGCTGACATCGGCCAGCGCCCGCAGCTCCGCCACCTTCATGGCGGTTTCATGCGCCAGAGTGACCTCGGCCGACCGGCTGACCACCAGATGCGATTCGACGCCGATCCGCCGCAGCGTCTGCAGCATGCGGATGCCGTAGATCACCCCGGACGCGCCGCTGATGCCAACGACCAGCCGGGGCGGTGGGGTGGTGGGATCGGTCATGGCCGGCTTCTAAGCTCTCATCAAGCGGTATTCCCTCTCCCGCTCCGGGAGAGGGATATCCCCCTCAGTGCGCGTCTTCCTGTTCGGAATAGCGATCGTCGTCGCGGCCTTCGCCATAGAAGTCCTCGGCGGCATCTTCCGGCGAGCGCGGCACGCCGCCGCGGCGGATCGCCAGCGCCAGCGCCTCTTCCAGCTCGCGCTGCGAGCAGAGGCCCAGCATCACCGGGCTGCGCGGCTTGATGTTGGCGACGTTCCAGTGGGTGCGGTCGCGCACCGCGGCAATCGTCGGCTTGGTGGTGCCGATCAGACGGCAGACCTGGGCGTCCGACAGTTCCGGGTGGTGCTTCAGCAGCCAGGCGATGGCGTCGGGCTTATCGCCCCGCTTGGTGATCGGGGTGTATCGCGGACCCTTGGACCGGGAGGCGACCTGCGGCAGGTCGGCGACCAGAAGTTTCAGGCGCAGGTCCTGGTTCTTCTCGCAACGCTCGATTTCCTGCTTGGTCAGCTGTCCGTTGGCGATGGGGTCCAGCCCGACCATGCCGACCGCGACCTCGCCGTCGGCGATGGCCTGGACTTCCAGCGAATGCATGCCGCAGAAGGCGGCGATCTGCTCGAAGGACAAGGACGTGTTCTCGACCAGCCACACGGCTGTCGCTTTCGGCATCAAGGGCAGTGCCATCATCCCTCCTGGCAAACTCTTCACCGGCCGCACCCCCTTGCGGGTGGCGCAGTCGGCCGTTCTAACTGGTTATGCGGCGCGGCGGCTGCTTCGCGGCCCCAGGGCGACCCTGTGGCGCCCGCCCCATTCTCGTCACCACGATATAGGGCGAATACCGGTCCGCGTAAGCATGCTTGCGCAGGCGCACCGGGAAATCCCGGCCGCCCGCTCGCCTCTGCTAACCTGTCTTGGCAGCGGATGGCAAGCCCGACGGCGCCGCAGCGGTGAAGAAAAACGCAAAATCAGGCAGCGTCCGGCCTCACCGTCAACACGATCTTGCCGATATGCGCGCTGCTTTCCATCAGCCGGTGCGCCTCGTCCGCCTGTTCCAGCGGGAAGGTGGCGTGGATCTGCGGCTTGATGCCGCCGCTTTCCAGCATCGGCCAGACATGCTCGCGCAGGGCGGCGGCGATGCGGCCCTTCTCCGCCACCGGCCGGGCGCGCAGCGTCGATCCGGTCAGCGTCAGCCGCTTGGTCATCACCGGCGCCATGTTCAGCGACACCTTCGCCCCCTGCAGGAAGGCGATGGAGACGTGACGGCCGTCCACCGCCATGATGTCGATGTCGCGGGCGATGTAATCGCCGCCGACCATGTCGAGCACGACGTCGACGCCGCGCCCACCGGTCGCCTCGCGGATCACCGCGACGAAATCCTCGGTCTTGTAGTTGATGGCGCGGTCGGCCCCGAGATCCTCGCAGGCGCGGCATTTGTCGTCGCTGCCGGCGGTGGTGAACACCGTGGCGCCGAAGGCTTTGGCCAACTGGATGGCGGTGGTGCCGATGCCGCTCGACCCGCCATGGATCAGCAGCGTCTCGCCGCGCTTCAGGGCGCCGCGCTCGAACACGTTGGTCCAGACGGTGAAGAAGGTCTCCGGCACCGCCGCCGCTTCGACCATCGACAGCGGTCCCGGCACGGGCAAGGCCTGCACCGCCGGCACCGCGCAATACTCGGCATAGCCGCCGCCAGCCACCAGCGCGCAGACCCTGTCGCCGCTGGCCCAGCTCTCAACCCCCTCGCCGATGGCGATCACCGTGCCGGACAGCTCCAGCCCCGGCAGGTCGGAAGCGCCCGGCGGCGGGTCGTAGCGGCCCTGGCGCTGCAGCGTGTCGGGGCGGTTCACGCCGGCGGCGGCGACCTCCACCAGGATTTCGCCGGGACCGGGCACCGGGGCGGGGCGGCGGGCGGGACGCAGCACCTCCGGCCCTCCGGGCTGGGTGATCTCTACGCAGCGCATGCTGTCGGGGAGGCTTAGGCCCATGGCGGTCGTCCCTTCGGTTTTGTCCGTTTGGCAATGTCAGGCCCGAAAGGTAGATTTGCCCAAGCGGCCTGACAAGCCAGAGCACCGGCAGGGGAGGAATCCGATCATGGCCATCGACGAGCGTTTCGAGGATCTGGAGCCGCGCAAGGCCAAGCCGGCGCCCAAGGACCTGACCGTGATGGGCGTGGCCGAGATCGAGGCCTACATCGCCACGCTGGAGGCGGAAATCATCCGCGCCCGCGCCGCCATCGCCGCCAAACAGGCGCAGAAATCGGCGGCCGAGGCCTTCTTCAAGAAGGGGTAATGAAAAGCCCCTCTTCCGTCAGGGAAGAGGGGCTTTTTCTGCTCGCGGGGGCGACAGCTACACGCCACCGCTCGATGTCACCGGCCGATGCCGACCAGATCGCGGTAGCAGTGCCAGGAGGCATGCCCGACCACCGGCAGGGCGATGGCCAGCCCGAGGAAGCCGGTGACCATCCCGGCGCTCATGAACAGGGCGATCAGGAAGCCCCAGGCGATCATCGGCTTGATGTTGGCGCGCACCACCGCGATGCTGGTCGCCATAGCGGTGAAGACGTCGGTCTCGCGGTCCAGCAGCATCGGCACCGACACCACGGCGATGGAGAACACCGCCGAGGCGATGATCCCGCCGAACACCGTCCCGGTCAGCAGGAACGGAATGGTCTCCGCCGAGAAGAAAATGCGGTCGACCAGCTGGTCCAGCGCCGGCGGCTCGCCGGAGAAGAAGAGGGCGAAGATCAGGAAGGCGACGCGGATCCAGGCGAGCAGCGCCAGCATCAGCACCATGCCGATCCCGGCGATCTGCACCCCGTTGCGGCGATAGGCGGCGACCACCTTGGCCAGCGTCGGCCGTTCCCCCAGCTCCAGCAGGCGGCTGGTCTGATAGAGCCCGACGGCGAACAGCGGCCCGACCAGCATGAAGCCAGCCGCCATCGGCAAGAGCAGATATTCCATCTCCAGCGACGCCAGCCCGACCACCAGCACGAAGCTGGAGATCACAGCCAGCGCGCCATAGGCGAAGCTGATGCCGGGGGCGGCCATCATGTCCTGCCAGGCCGATGCCAGCCAGACCCAGGGCCGGTCCATCTCGACCGAGCGAATCGCCGGCAGCCAGCTGGGGGTTTGCGTCTGAGGCGTCTGCACCGTACCGCGAAAAGACGTCATGTCGACCATGATGACGACCCTCCCCATCAGCCAAGGAAGGCGCCCGCCGGCGCCCATGGCAGGAACTGTCACACAGCCGCCCGGATAGTCGCAATAGGGAACTATCGGCATACCCAATAGTAACAAAAACAGAGCGGTTATTCCCACTTCACAGCTTGGTCTTTGCCGTGCTTTCGGTGTATGCGGTCAGTCTTCGCCTTCCAGCTTATGCCCGTCCAAAGTCTGAGTGCGCCGCTCCGCCTCCTTGCGGTCGCGTTCCTTTTCCGCCTTGGTGCGGCCGAATCGGGCCCGATTCGCCTCCGCTTCCTTGGTGCGTTCGGCCTTGTCGCGGGTCTTGCGAAAACGGTTGAGGTTGACCACGTCGCCCATGGCACGGTCTCCAGTGGCTGTTTTCAGGGGGTTGAGCGCCGCGCGGCCGGTTCCGGCGGGCGGTGGGACGAAAAAACTTGGCGAAAAATCCGGGCAGACACCGACTTGGCCGTGGGATTGCCCAAATTGCTTGTTTCTTCTGCGGGCGCTAGCTTACCGAAGGATGGCGCGTACCGGAAGCGGACGGTGCGGCGGGTGGGGGAACTGGTCTTTGTATAGACGTTGCAAAGGGGCGCGGCCGACGACAGGGCCGGTCGCAGGGAAGGCGGAAACCCGGTGAAGAAGATCCTGATCGCTGCACTGGCCGGACTGGCGGTTTCGGCCGGTCTGCTGCTGGCGGCGCCGAGCCTCATCGACTGGAACGCCTATAAGGGCATCATCGCCGAGCGGGTGTCGCAGGCGACCGGCCGGCAGGTGGAGCTGCGGGGCGACGTCGGCTTCACCCTGCTGCCGTCGCCGGCGCTGACGGTGCGCGACGCCCGGCTCGCCAACGCCGCCGGCGCCGCCGAGCCCGACATGGTGCGCCTGAAGAAGCTCGACGCCCGGGTGGCGCTCGGACCGCTGCTGGGTGGCCGCGTCCAGGTGGAAAGCATAGCGCTGGTCGAACCCACCTTCGTGGTCGAGGTGCTGAAGGACGGACGGATCAACTGGGACCTGTCCACCGCCGGGCCCCGTGGCGGCGACGGGCTGGGGGCGGCCGAAGGGCTGGTTTCCGCCGTCAGCTTCGATCAGGTGCTGATCGACAACGGCACGATCATCTACCGCGACGACCGCAACGGCCGGACCGAGACGGTGGCGGGCCTCAGCGCCCGCATCGCGGCCGGCAGCCTGAACGGTCCCTTCCAGATCCAGGGCGACTTCCGCTTGCGCGGCCTGTCCCTGCATGGCGAGGCAACCGCCGGCCGCTTCACCGAAGGGGCGGCGGTGCCGGTGCGCGCCACCCTGTCTATGCCGCACACCGACGCCACCCTGCGCTTCGCCGGCATCCTGACCGGCGGCGGCAACAGCGGGGGCAATGGCGGAGGCGGGTCGAAGGTCCAGGGCGATCTGCGCGCCGAGGGCAGCGACTTCGCCAAGCTCATCGACTCCCCCAAATCCTCCTGGGCCCCGGCCGCACTGGCCCAACCCTTCAGCCTGCGCTCGACGGTGGAGGCGGGAACCAGCCTCGCCACCTTCAGCGGGTTGGAGGCGCAGTTGGGCGACACGCGCGCCACCGGCAACGCCACGTTCCGCGCCGGCGATCCGGCCAAGCGCGAGGAGCCGCGTACCGAACTGACCCTTGCCGTCAACCGCCTCGATCTCGATGCGTGGATGGCCCAGGCTGCGCGCAACGGCGGCAACACGGCCTCTGCCGCGCCCGCCGCTACCGCCGCTTCCGGCGCCGGCAAGGCGCCAGCCTTGTCCGTCGTGCTGCCGGCCGGGGTGGAGGCCAAGCTGGATGTCGCCGTCGACGCCATCGCCTACAACCGCGGTGTGGTGCGTCAGGGGCGGATCGAGGCCAGCCTGTCCGGAGGACGGCTGAACATCGACCGAATCAGCGCGCTGCTGCCCGGGGGCTCCGACTTCGTCGCGGCGGGGGAGGTGACGACGCCGGGCGGCCAGCCGACTCTGGACGTGCGGATGGAGGCGAATGCCGACAATCTGCGCGCCCTTCTGGATTGGGCGAAGCTCGACCTGCGGGGTGTCCCGGCCGACCGGCTGCGCCGCGCCTCGCTGTCGGGCCGTCTCCAGGGGCATAGCGACCGCTTCGAGCTGTCCGGCCTCGATTTCCGCTTCGACAGCAGCCGCCTCAGCGGCGCCGTCGCCTATGTCGACCGCGGCCGTCCCGCCTTCGGTGCCCGGCTTGAACTCGACCGCCTGAACCTCGACGGCTACCTGCCGGTCGATCCCGCTTCCACCCAGGCGCCTCCCCAGACCGCGGCCCAATCCGCTGCCCAGCCGGCCGGCCGCGCCATCGGTCCGCGCAACGGGACTGCCAACGGCTCCGTCGAGTCCGCCCAGACGCCGCAGCGCATGCTCGGTCTTGCCGATGCCAACCTCGACTTGCGGGTCGGGCAGCTGACAGTGGGCGGGCTGCCGGTGCAGGGGCTGCGCCTCGACGCCACCGTCGCCTCCGGCGCGCTGACGGTGCGCGAGGCCAAGGTGGACGACATCGCCGGCCTCCAGGCCCGCATCGACGGTCAGGTCGCCAGCCTGATCCCGCTGCGGGGCGTGAACCTCGCCCTGACGGCCGACGCCAAGTCGCTGGGCGGCCTGCCAAGCGCCGTTTCCTGGCCGCGCGGCCTGCCGGTGCCGGAACGGCTCGGCGCGGTCAGCGCCAAGGCGCGGCTGGCCGGCGACGGTGAGCGGCTGGCGGTGGAGGCCTCGGCCGGCATGCTCGGCGGCACGCTGGAGGCTGGTGGCGTCCTGCTCGGCCTGGACCGCACACCCGGCGCCGACCTGAAGCTGCGCCTCACCCATCCGGAAATGGGGCGGATCGCCGCCCTGTTCACCGACACCGGCATGGCACGCGCCTATGGACCGCTCGACCTTTATGGCGAGCTGTCGGGTTCGGTGTCGTCTCCCGCCCTGAACAACCTGCAGGGGCTGGTCGCCGGTGTTCCGGTGCGCGGCAAGCTGGTGCTGGACCGCAAGGCGGAACGGCCTGCCTTCCAGGCCGACATCCAGACCGGCGACCTCGACCTCGACCGGCTGCGCAACGCGCCGCCGGTCGGCGACGGTGCCGGGCGTCCCGCCGGCGCCGCTGCCGATCCCGCCGCAGCGCCGGCCGACCCGCTGTCCGACCTCGCCTGGATGCAGTCGCTGGACGGCCGCCTCGGCCTGACCTCCACCTCCCTGACGGTGGGCGGGCAGCGCATCGCCCAGCCGGCACTGCGCGCGACCCTCTCCAAGGGCGTCGCGACGCTGGAACAGCTGGACGGCGAATGGCAGGGCGGCCAGATCGGCCTCAGCGGCCGTCTCGCCACCGTGGCCGGGCAAGCGCCGAAACTCGACGCCGATCTCACCGTCATCAAGGCAGACATGGGCAACGCGCTGTCCGGCCTCACCGGGCTCGGCCTCAGCGGCGGCACCGTCGGTCTCGACGTGACCCTGTCGGGCAGCGGCCGTGGCGACGCACTGCTCCGCAGCCTGACCGGCCGCGGCCGGGCGGTGGCGTCCGGCGGCGTGCTGCGCGGCGTCGACCTCGCCGCGTTGCGCAGCCGTCTTGCGGGGGTGGAGCGCACGCAGGAGGTGCTGACCGCCGTTGCCGGTGCGCTCCAGGGCGGTGAGACGAAGCTCGACCGGCTCGACGCCCGCTTCGCCATCGACAATGGAGTGATCCGCACCGAGGACGCCCGCCTGACCACCGCGCCGGCCGACGGCACGCTGGCCGGCACCGTCTCGCTGGCCGAGGAGCAGGTGGATTTGGGTTTGACGTTGAAGGTGAAAGCGGACGGCGATCTGCCGCCGCTGACCCTGCGCATGGCGGGTCCTTGGGCCGCCCCGACCCAGACCCTGGATCTGAAGGCCCTGCGTGACCGCTTCAACGCGGCGCCCGCGAAATGACGGCCGGTCCGAGTAATGCCCCAGCGAAATTGACGGCCTGCCCACACGGCCAAGGGCGTTGAAGTCGCCGCGCGCGGCGTCCATAATGAACGAACGGTAACCGGAAGTCAGAGCGATGCAGGTGGACAACAGGATTTTGGACGATCTCGCCCGTGTGGCGGGTGGCGCGCTCGGCGCCTTTTCGTCCTTGCGCGAAGAGGCCGAAGGCCAGCTCCGTGCCCAGCTCGAACGCGTTCTGTCGCGGATGGACGTCGTCAGCCGCGAAGAATACGAGGCTGTCCGCGCCATGGCCGCCAAGGCCCGCGAGGAGCAGGAGGCGATGGCCGAGCGGCTGGCCGCCCTTGAGGCGACCGTCGCATCGCTGAGCGCCGCGAAGGCGCCGCTGCCGGTCGTGGTCGAGGCCGCCGCTGTCCCTGCGGTGGTCGAGCCCGACAGCAAGGCCACCCCGGCCACTTGAGCCCCGGTGCCGAGCCGCACGCTTCGACGCCCCCTCCCGTCGTTCCTGTCCGTGCCGCGTCCTGCGGCCGGACGGGTGTGCGCCGGCGCCAAGCCCGCCCTCTATCGAGCCCGTTTCTTCATCACCTTGGGGTATTGGCCCGGACCGCGCGCTTTCGCCGGCGCGTCTCTTCGGTCCGGGTGAACGGTACAGCCCATAGCGCCTTCACAGGAGGACGCGGACATGTCGGCAGTCGCCGTCGAAACCACCACTTCCGCCCACAATCCGCTCGACGTTGTCGAGGAGATCGTCACCGCCAACGAATGGCCCTTCGACCGCGCCACCGATGACGAGCTGGTCGTCGAGATCGGCGGGCGCTGGTGCGATTACCGGCTCTATTTCGTCTGGCAGCCGGACGTCGCCGCGATGCAGTTCTCCTGCCAGTTCGACATGAAGGTCCAGGCCGCCCGCCGCACCGCCGTCGCCGAGCTGCTGGCCGAGGTCAACGGCCGCATGTGGCTGGGCCATTTCGACGTCTGCTCGGAAGAGCATACGCCGATGTTCCGCCAGACCATGCTGCTGCGCGGTGCGCGCGGCGCCGCGGTGGAGCAGCTGGAGGATCTGGTGGAGATCGCCCTGTCGGAATGCGAGCGCTTCTATCCCGCCTTCCAGTTCGTGATCTGGGGCGGAAAGTCGGCGTCGGAGGCGGTGTCCGCCGCCATTCTCGACACCATGGGCGAAGCGTAACAAGACAAGAAGCCAGGACGGGAAAGCCTTGGCGAAGCGGAGAGGGGCAGGAGTCATGACGGCGGAATCGGGTGCGTCGCTGCTGTTGGTCGGCTGCGGGAAGATGGGTGGAGCAATGCTGGACGGCTGGCTCGCCGCCGGGATCGCGTCGCGCGTCGTGGTGGTCGACCGCGCCGGCCTGCCGCAATCGGTGGCGGGCGACGCCCGTGTCACCCTGGCATCCGGCGCCGACGCCCTGCCGGCCGGCTTCGTTCCCGACGTGGTCGTCCTGGCGGTGAAGCCGCAGGTGATGGAGGACGCGCTGCCGTCCTACCGCGCCCTGGTCGGCCCCGGCACGGTCTTCCTGTCGGTGGCCGCCGGCAAGACCATCGCTTATTTCGAGCGGCTGCTGGGCGAGGGGGCGGTCGTCGTCCGCTCCATGCCCAACACGCCGGCCGCCATCGGCCGCGGCATGACCGTCGCCGTCGCCAATGCCCGGGTCAGCGAAGGCCAGCGCGCTCTGTCCGACCGCCTGCTGCGCGCCGTCGGCGATGTCGCCTGGGTGGAGGACGAGGGGCTGCTGGATCCCGTCACCGCCGTGTCGGGCAGCGGCCCGGCCTATGTCTTCTTCCTGGTGGAGGCGATGGCGAAGGCCGGCGAGGCCGCCGGACTGCCGGCCGATCTGGCGATGCGGCTGGCCCGTGCCACCGTGTCGGGTGCCGGCGCCCTGCTCGACGCCTCGCCGCAGCAGGAGGCCGCCGACCTGCGCAAGGCGGTGACCAGCCCGAACGGCACCACCCAGGCCGCACTTGAGGTGCTGATGGCGCCGGAGGGTGTGCAGCCGGTGATGACCGCGGCCATCGCCGCCGCCACCCGGCGGTCGCGCGAACTGGCGGGCTGAGGCCGCGCGGCCATGACGGCGCTAAGCCCGTCCGCCGCGCGCGTCCAGGCCCTGCTCGACGGCATCGGCCTCGGCCATCGCGTGGTCGAGCATGAAGGCAGCACCCGGACCTCTGAGGATGCCGCCAATGCCGTCGGCTGTGCGGTGGCGCAGATCGCCAAATCGTTGATTTTCCGCACGAAAGAGACCGGCCGTCCGGTTCTGGTCGTCGCGAGCGGCGCCAACCGGGTGGACGAGAAGGCGGTCGGCCGGCTGATCGGTGAGAAGATCGAGCGGGCCGACCCGGAGTTCGTCCGCGAGTCGACCGGTTTCGCCATCGGCGGCGTTCCGCCCATCGGCCATGCCGTGCCGCCGCTGGTGCTGATCGACGACGATCTGCTGCGGCTGGAAACCATCTGGGCGGCTGCCGGCACGCCCAACGCAGTCTTCCGCCTGACCCCCGCCGATCTGGTCAGCATGACCGGCGGCCGGGTCGAGACCGTGCGCAAGGCATGATCGACCGGTTGGACGGGTGACGTTCGCCCGTCCACGCACCACCTTATAAGGCAATCCCTGTCGCCTGGAGGTGCTGCGATGTCCGACATGTCGTCCGACAAGCCTGAAGACAACAGCTTCCGCTCCGATCCAACGGTCGATCTGGCAGATCCCGATTCGCTCGACCGTGCCGTCGCAGCGGCGGCCATGGGGCTGGCGGCCGGGAAGGGCTGGCGGCGCGTCGGCCTGCTGGAGGTCGCGCACACCGCCGGCATCCCGCTGTCGCGCTTCCATCATCGCTATCGCGGGCGGGCCGATGTGCTGGCAGCTGTTTCGCGCGTCGCCGATGCCACCGTCCTGGCCGGCGATGCTCCCGTCGATCCGACCGAATCGGCACGCGACCGGCTGTTCGACGTGATGATGCGCCGCTTCGACGCGCTTCGCCCTTACCGCGATGGCCTACGGTCTGTCTTGCGCGACCTGCCGGGCGATCCGGCGGCGGCGCTTGCCTTTTCCTGCGCCTTCGGCCGCTCCATGGCCTGGATGCTCCGCGCGGCGGGGATCGATCCCGACCGGCGCGGCGGGGCGGCGCTTGTGGCCGGGCTCGGCACCGTCCATGCCCGCGTCATGCGGGTGTTCCTCGACGACGACAGCGCGGACCTGTCGCGCACGATGGCGGCCCTGGACAACGCGCTGCGCGGGGCCGAGCACTGGGGCGCGACCTTCTGCCGCTGGACCCGGCCGCGCGGGCCGCTCGGCAAGCAATCGGGAACAGAGTCCATGGCATCAGGCATTTAGCAACGGCGCGGCGAGCCAAAGCGGGGAGTTTCTCCCGTCAAGGTTATGCTGCGCCGCAAAAAGCGGATTGACTAACTTTTCAGCACTCTGCATAGTCGGCCTCTGTAATGTTGCGACGCAACATGCCCGTATTCAGATGCGGGCAGCAAACACCGATGCTGGGATGAGAAACATGGCCAAGATCAGCGGTAACCCCTTCCTCGAATTCGATCCGTCCAAGCTGATGGGCGACCTGAAGGTTCCGGGTGTGGATGTCGAGTCCATCATCGCCAGCCAGCGTCGCAACATCGAGGCGGTGACCGCCGCCAACCAGCTTGCCTTCGAAGGCTTCCAGGCCATCGTCCGCCGTCAGGCCGAGGTGCTGCGCACCGTTGCCGAGGACGTGAACCGCGCCGTCGGCGAGCTGTCGGCCGCCGGCACCCCGGAAGAGAAGGCCGCCAAGCAGGCCGATCTGGTGAAGGCCGCCTTCGAGAAGTCGCTGTCGAACATCCGCGAGCTGAGCGAGATGATCGCCAAGTCCAACACCGAAGCCGCCGAGATCCTGACCAAGCGCGTCTCGGACAGCCTGGACGAGGTCAAGGCCGCCATCGCCAAGGCGAAGGCCTGATCCTTTCCGCTTCGCCGGAAATTCAGTGAGAAGGGGTCGCCAACCGGCGGCCCCTTTTCGTTTGGGCCACAACTTGCGCTTGCCCATTCCGATGCCGGCCCTGCCGCGCTACCTTGGCGCTGACCGCAAGAACCGCATCGGATCCGTCATGACCATCAGCTACGACGATTTCACCAAGGTCGATATCCGCGTCGGCACTGTCCGCGCCGTCGAGGCCTTCCCCGAGGCGCGCAAGCCGGCCTACAAGCTGACCATCGATTTCGGAGGCGAGATCGGCACCAAGCGCAGTTCGGCCCAGATCACCGGCCACTACGCCGCCGATGCCCTGGTTGGTCGGCAGATTCTGGCGGTGGTCAACTTTCCGCCCAAGCGCATCGGCTCCTTCACCAGCGAGGTGCTGTGCCTTGGCCTGCCCGATGCCGAGGGCGCGGTGGTGCTTGTCGGTCCGGATCACGCGGTGCCGGACGGTGCCCGGCTGTTTTGACGTCACCTCGGTCATTTTTGCAAAGCAAGCGAGTTCGAAACAACCAGGGGACAGCGACCCCCATGTGTGTGACGCAATCGTGACAGGCGAATCACTGCATTTGATTTAAATCATATGACGCCAGTCCAATTCCGGATGACATGTTCTGCGTGACTGTGAACCAGCACCTGCAACATGCTCATCCGGTGGATGGTAGTGATGAATGTCATGCGCGTCTTTGTCGGCCGGCTTTCGATTTCTACGAAAGTCACTGTGTTGAACCTTCTCGGCATGCTGATCCTCAGCACGGCGATCCTGTTCGCCATCGGTCAGGTCATCGTCCGCGACCTGGAGCGGCAGGCGATCGAGATGCAACGCCTCAGCATGGACATCGCCTGGTCCTCGCTGCAGGAGCGCGGCGGCCGCTTCACCATCGCCGACGGTAAGCTTCTGCTGGATGGCGTCGTGATGAACGACAACAATCTGGTGGTCGACAAGATCAAGCGCATCACCGGCGGCACCGCCACACTGTTCCTGGGCGACCGCCGAATCGCCACCAACGTGATCGCCACCGACGGCGCCCGTGCGGTGGGTACCACACTGGCCCAGGGGCCGGCCTACGATGCGGTGCTGCGCCAGGGGATTCCTTACCGCGGCATGGTCGATATCCTGGGCGAGCCCTACTACGCCGCTTATGACCCGATCAAGGATGCCGGCGGCAAGCCGGTCGGCATCCTTTATGTCGGCATCAAGAAAGCGGAGGTGTTCAAGACCTACGACGACAGCATGCGCTTCGCCACCATGCTGGTGGTGCTGTGCGCTGTCGTGCTGGCGGTTCCGGGATATCTGGTGTCGCGCCGGCTGCTGCGTCCGCTGGGCCAGCTCAACCATGTTATGACCGCCCTGTCGTCGGGCGATCTGACCGCCACGGTGGCCGGTGCCGACCGGCTGGACGAGATCGGCGCCATGTCGCGCTCGGTCCTGGTCTTCCGCGACGGCATGGCCGAGGCCGAACGGCTGCGCGCCGAGCAGGAGCGCCAGCGCACCGAGGGCGAGGCGCAGAAGCGCAAGGCTCTGCAGTTGATGGCCGACACGGTGGAGTCGGAAAGCCGCCATGCGGTGGAGCGGGTCGCCGCCCGCACGCAGGAGATGGACCACAATGCCGGCGCCATGGCGAAGTCGGCCGGGCTTGTCGGCGCCAACGCCCAGAACGTCGCCGCCGCTGCGGCCCAGGCGCTCAGCAACGCCCAGGCGGTGTCGTCTGCCGCCGAGCAGCTTTCCGCTTCAATCGAGGAGATCGGCACCCAGGTCGGCCATGCCGCCGGCGTCACCCGTGCCGCCGTCGCCGCCAGCAACCGGACCGAATCCACCATCGAGTCGCTGTCGACCGCCGTCGGACGCATCGGCGATGTGGCGGAACTGATCCAGGGCATCGCGGCCCAGACCAACCTGCTGGCGCTGAACGCCACCATCGAGGCGGCGCGGGCAGGGGAGGCGGGCAAGGGCTTCGCCGTCGTGGCGGGAGAGGTGAAGAACCTCGCCAACCAGACCTCGCGGTCGACCGAGGAGATCTCGCGCCTGATTGCCGAGATCCAGTCGGTCACCGCCCGCAGCGTGGAGGAGGTGCGCGACATCAGCCGCACCATCGGCGAGATCGACGCCATTTCCGGGACGGTCGCCGCGGCGGTGGAACAGCAGGCGTCGGCGACCCAGGAGATTTCGCGCAACGTCGCCCAGACTGCCGGAGCAGCCACCGATGTGTCGACCCGGATCGACGAGGTGTCGCGTGAGGCCCAGGTGACGGAGGAGCGGGCCGAGGTGCTGCGTGTCGGCGCGTCCGAGGTGACGCACAGCATCGACGAACTGATGCATGTGCTGGTCCGTGCCGTGCGGACGGCGACCGAGGATGTCGACCGCCGGAGCCTGCCACGCTACCGCGTCGAGGCGCCTTGCATGGTGGAAGGACCGGAAGGCCGTCTGACCGTCCGGCTGCTGGACATCTCCCGCCATGGCGCAGCGCTGGCGGAGGCCGACACGGTCGGCGCCCGCGGCACCCTGCTGTTCGACAGCCTGGGCATGGCCTTGCCCTTCGAGGCTTTCAATCGCGAGGAGGGGGTGGTGCGCGTCCGCTTCCGGTTGTCCGAGATCGACCGACAGACGTTCGATGCCCGCTTCGGGCGTTTCGAAGAGGCGATGGCCGGACGCCGGCTGACGGCCTGATCCCAGCTGCCTGGACGGGACCGGGTCGGGGGGCGTCGGCGGACCGCGCGGATCACTGGCTGTTCCGGCGCGGTTCCGATCTCAGGTCCGGACCCGTCAGACTCCGGCGCGGCGGACGGCGGCGTGGACGTGCGGCGGGGTCATGCCGGTCCGCGCCTGTTCCAATGCACCTTGCTGGCGGGCGGCGAAGACGCCCGCTTCCGTGCGGTTGCGGAAATGCAGCTTGGACAGCACGCTGCGCACCATCGACTTGATGACGGCTTCCGACAGGTCCAGCGCGTTGGCGATTGTCCGGTTGTTCATGCCCTCGCCCAGAAGGCGCAGCGTCTCGAACTCCGGATCGGACAGGCGCGGCAGCAGTGTCAGCCGGATTTCGTCCACGCCCAGGCGTGAGAGGAACTGCTTGGGCATCAGGCAATGGCCTTCCAGCCCCAGGTCGAGCAGCTCGTTGATGCGGTCGACGTTCAGGTCCTCGAACACCCAGGCATCGGCGAAGGCCAGGATATGGGCGGCGTCCAGCAGCTCGCGCGACGACAGCACGACGACGATCCGCGAGCGGCGCGACAGCCGCAGATAGACCATCGGTTCATTTTCGCGCAGTGCGGTGAACTGCTGCAGCCCGATCAGGATCGCATCCGGCGTCAGTGCGCTTTGGGTCAGTTCCCCGATGTCGTGCAGGACCGTGACGCGATGGCGGCCGCCCCGGTCGAGCTGCTGCACCACGTTCTCGGTCAGCGCGTTGTTGTCGAGGATCAGGCAGACATGCATGGGAGTCACCGCGTTGCGGGTCTGGTGAGATGCTTTCTCATGGGCGTACTCATGGTGTGTGTGCATGGGTCAGCTCTGTCTGGAGGAGGCATCCACGGCCGGCCCGGCTCAGGGCATTGCCGCCTGCGTCTAAGGGTTGAGGAGGAACCGGCCGGTTGGCCCAGGCACGTCATGGATTGGGTCACGTCGTTGGGGAATATTTCAGGGGTGAAAGTATTTCCGTGCGGACCGCAGACTCCCTCCTTGTCGGGGTTCGGGAAGTCCTGTTCGCACCGCGTGATTTAGAAATGATCGGTGCTCTGCGTAAATCAGGCGATGGATGATCAGCCAAGATCGCTTCCCGTCTCCTTGTTGGTCGCCTCAGGTTTCGAAACGGTAACACCTATGGAATGATGTGTGCTGGCCGGGTCACACGGGATTGCGCGTTGGTACAGGCATCCTTCAGGACTATCCTTTCGGTTTCGCAATGGCTTTTCCCTCCTCTATTGCGTGATCGAATCGGGATTAGCCGCATCCATGCCAGACGAACGCCGCAAAGATGGCAAGGTTCCAGAAAAATTCCCGTCGATAATGGAGACAGCAGGCCTCTCTTCGAATGATCCCGTTCGGAGCGAATGAATCCAATGGGCCTGGGCGATAACTCTATTCGCAGCCGCAATAGTCTCTATGACTTTAGGCGGAGACGTTTCTTGCGTGTCGCATGACGAACGGTGCCTCGAAGGGGGATGGCGGCTTCGAATGACCTATGGCCCTTGTCGGGATACAGAGCCCCTTCCGATCGTGGTATCAGATACTCAACACAGCGAAGAAATGGCCCACAACGGCAGACAGCCTTCCGGCCGATGCCCGAACGGGGCCGCTACACAAATCGGCCACCAAGCCGTGCAAGCGGCAAGAATTCGGTGATCCGGGTGCCGCGGGGGCGCACCGGACAAGATCGACAACAAGCCCTGACGGGCGGTCGTCCGCAAAGCGGACGGCACCGGCGAGGGCCGGCGAGCGAGGATGACGGGGACCATGAAGATTCTGATCGGGGACGACCATCTGCTGTTCCGCGAAGGCCTGCGGCGTCTGCTGGAACAGTTGCAGGGCGATGCCAGCTTCGTCGAGGCCGGGACCTTCGACGAGGTTCTGGAACAGTGCCGCACCAGCGGCACCTTCGACATTATCCTTATGGATCTGCATATGCCGAACTGGCCGGGCTTCGATGGCCTGCGCGAGATCCAGGCGCTGCAGCCGGGCGTGCCGGTGGTGGTGATCTCCGCGTCGGAAGCGCTGGGCGACATCCGTGGCGCGCTCGACCATGGCGCCACCGGCTACATCCCGAAGTCGAGCAGCGTGAAGGTCATGATGGGCGCCCTGAACCTGGTGTTCTCGGGCGGCATCTACCTGCCGCCGGGGGCGCTGACCGCCAGCATGGACGCCGCCCCGCGCCGCCGTACCGTCGACATGTCCGACCGCAGCGCCGGTTATGGCCTGACCCAGCGCCAGCGCGAAGTGCTGGAATGCCTGCGGCTCGGCAAGTCGAACAAGCAGATCGCCTATGAACTGGGCCTGTCGGAAGGCACGGTGAAGATCCACGTCACCGCGATCTTCAAGTCGCTGGGCGTGAAGAACCGCACCCAGGCCGTCATCGCCGCCGCCGCCATGTCGGCGTAAGCCGCTGAGGCCATGTCGGCGTAATAAGCCGCTGAGGTGGTTTCGGCGTAAGCCGCAGCGAAGCTTTCCAACTGGAATCGACCGGTCCGGGGCACGCCCGGGTCGCGCTACTGGGCTGCGGGGGATCGTCTCCGCGGCCCATTTTCCTTTGTCTGCGGCCTCATCCGCTCGCTTCGAAACAGCCTGCCTCTTGACCGGGCGGGTTGCCCGATGCTATCCGCCCCTCTTGATCTTGTGGAATCGTCCGTCCGGCTTGCCGTCCGGAAAAATTCCGCCTGACCCGCGCCGCCATCCGGGCCGTGCGCGAAGCCGCCACCGCAAGGACGCCACCGCAGCGCCATGAGCGATATTTTCCGCGAAGTCGACGAGGATCTGCGCCGGGACCGCGCGGAGCACCTGTTCAAGAAGTATGGCGGCGCCATGATCGCCGCGGCCGTCCTGGTCGTCGCCGGCACCGGCGGCTACAGCTTCTGGCGCCATTGGCAGGCACAGAAGAAGCAGGAGCAGACCGCCGCCCTCGTCACCGCCATCTCGCAGAGCGGGCAGGGACCGGAGAAGGGTGTCGAGGCGCTTGCCGCCTTCGCCGGCTCCGCCGATCCCAGCCTCGCCGCCATCGCCCAGTTCAATGCCGCGGCGCTGATGATCCGTCAGGGCAAGCAGGCCGATGCCGCGACCGTCTATGACGGCATCGCCGGCAACACCTCGGTGCCTGCGCAGTATCGCGACCTCGCCACCCTGATGGGGGTGATGCAGCGTGCCGACAGCGGCGACCCCGCGCAGCTGACCGCGAAGCTGCAGCCGCTGACCGCCGACACCAGCCCCTGGCGCTTCTCGGCGCGCGAGCTCACGGCGATGCTGGCTGCCCGTGCGGGCGATACCGAGAAGGCGCGCACGCTCTACAAGCAACTGGCGGATGACCAGCAGGCCCCGTCGGGCGTGCGCGGCCGCGCCGCCGATCTCGCCTCCCTCTACGGCAAGGGCTGACCCGCGCCATGACGACCAAGAACGGGAAGACCGCAATGGCCGGTTCGATCCGCCGCGCTGCGCTGCTGTCGGCATCGCTGCTGACCGTCCTGCTCGCCGGCTGCGACACCATCGACAGCTGGATGGGCAAGACCCCCGATCCGCCGCTGCCGGGCAAGCGCGTCGCCGTACTCCAGCGCGAGCGCAAGGTGGAGCCGGACGCCCAGCTCGCCGCCACCGCCGTCACCGTGCCGCCGCCGGTCGCCAACGCGGCCTGGGCGCAGCCGGGCGGCACGCCGGACCATGTGCTGGGCAACCTCGCCCTGTCGGCCAACCCGTCCGACGCATGGCGCGCAGATATCGGTGCCGGGTCCAGCAGCTCGCGCGCGCTGCTCGGCACGCCGGTGATCGCCGACGGCCGCATCTTCGCCATGGATGCCGATTCGCACGTCACCGCGCTGAACGAGCGCAGCGGCCAGTCGCTCTGGCGGGTCGACACCCGTCCGGAGAACGAGCGCGGCGGCGCCACCGGCGGCGGCGTCGCCTATGCCGACGGCCGTGTCTACGCCGCCACCGGCTTCGCCGAGGTGCTGGCCTTCGACGCCGGCAGCGGCAAGGTGCTGTGGCGCAAGCGCATCGCCGGTCCGGTTCGCGGCGCGCCGACGGTCGCCGGCGGCCGTGTGCTGGTCATCACCCTGGACAACCAGACCGTCGCCCTGTCCACCGACGACGGTGCGGTGCAGTGGTCGCAGCAGGGCATCCTGGAAACCGCCGGCCTGCTCGGCGCCGCCAGTCCGGCCGCGACCGGCACGCTGGTCGTCTCGCCTTATTCCTCAGGTGAGCTTTTCGGCCTGCGTCCGGAAAACGGCCGCGTTTCCTGGCAGGACAGCCTCGCCAACATCCGTCGCACCGGTGCCTTGAGCAATCTGGCCGATATCCGCGGCCTGCCAGTGGTCGACCGCGGCGCCGTCTACGCCATCGGCCATTCCGGCCGCATGGTCGCCATCGACGAGCGCATCGGCGCCCGCATCTGGGAAACGGAGATCGGCGGCGTCCAGACCCCCTGGCTGGCCGGCGATTACCTGTTCACCGTCACCAACGACCAGGAAATGGTCGCGGTGGCGCGCCAGAACGGCAAGGTCCGCTGGGTGGCGCCGCTCGCCCGCTTCAAGGATCCGGAGGACAGGTCCGGCCCGATCGTGTGGTCCGGCCCGGTGATGGCGGGCAGCCGCCTGTGGGTCGCCGGCTCCAACGGCCAGCTGCTCGGACTGTCGCCCTCCGACGGTAAGGTCGAGGTGACCCGGTCGCTGCCCACCGGTTCCTACTTGTCTCCGGTCGTTGCCAACAACACTCTCTATGTGCTGTGCGACAACGGAACGCTGGTCGCGTTCCGCTGATCGCGGATTTCCTCCGTCTGTTGTGAAAGGCCTTTGGCCCCATGTCGTTCACCGTGGTCCTCGTCGGTCGGCCGAACGTCGGCAAATCGACCCTCTTCAACCGTCTGGCCGGCAAGAAGCTGGCCCTGGTGGACGATACGCCGGGCGTCACCCGTGACTGGCGCTCGGCCCCGGCCCATGTCGGCGGCCTGTCCTTCACGGTGGTCGATACCGCCGGGCTTGAGGACGTGACCGACGATAGCCTGGAGGCGCGGATGCGCCGCCAGACCGAGCAGGCGCTGGCCCGTGCCGACGTCGCCCTGTTCATCATCGATGCCCGCGCCGGCATCACGCCGCTCGACCGCCATTTCGCCAAGCTGCTGCGTCGGGGCAAGACCCCGGTTCTGCTGGTCGCCAACAAGACCGAGGGCAAGGCAAGCCAGCCCGGCATGTTCGAGTCCTATGAACTCGGCCTGGGCGAACCGATCCCGCTGTCGGCCGAGCATGGCGAGGGCATGGCCGATCTGGTCGAGGCCCTGCTGCCCTACGCCCCGCCCGAGGATGCCGGCGAGGTCGAGGAGAAGGACGACGGCTTCGACCCTTCCCTCCCCATCGGCGACCAGCCGGAGCCGGAGGAGGACCGCAGCAAGCCGATCCAGATCGCCATCGTCGGCCGTCCGAATGTCGGCAAGTCGACCCTGCTGAACAGCCTGCTCGGCGAGGAGCGCGTGCTGACCGGGCCTGAAGCCGGCATGACACGCGACGCCATCGCCGTCGACTGGGAGTGGCGCGACCGCCGCTTCAAGCTGGTCGACACCGCCGGTATGCGCCGCCGCGCCCGCGTCGACGAGAAGGTGGAAAAGCTGGCGGTCGCCGACAGTCTGCGCGTCATCCGCATGGCGAATGTCGTGGTGCTGGTGGTCGATGCAGCCGCCATCCTCGACAAGCAGGACCTTACCATCGCCCGGCTGGTGATCTCCGAGGGCCGAGCCCTGGTGATCGCCGTCAACAAGTGGGATGCGGTCGAGGACCGCGCCATGGCCCTGCGTCAGGTCGAGGACAAGCTCGAGGCCGCGCTCGGCTACATCAAGGGCGTGAAGGTCGTCACCATCTCGGCGCTGAAGGGCCACAAGCTCGACACGCTGCTGGACGGCGTGCTGGAAACCTACACGGTCTGGAACCGCCGCATCCCGACCGCCCAGCTGAACCGCTGGATCGAGGGCGTGCTGGACCACCATCCGCCCCCCCTCGTGGAAGGCCGCCGGCTGAAGATCCGCTACGTTACTCAGGTGAAGACCCGTCCTCCCACCTTCGCCCTGTTCGTCAACAAGCCGCTGGACCTGCCGGAAAGCTATCAGCGCTACCTGACGACGCATCTGCGCGAGAGCTTCGACATGCCCGGCGTTCCGGTGCGCCTGCTGCTGCGCAAAGGCAAGAATCCGTACGCGGAGGATTGATCCTGTTGCCCCCTCTCCCCGCCGGGGAGAGGGGGCAACAGGCAATGTTTATCTGGCGTGATCCGTGCCGATGAGGCACGCCGTCAAAAATTGCGGTGACGCGCGCTCCCGCTTCTGACGGCTCGACACGCGCTCGACGGCGAGAGCCGGCCGCTGACCTGTCGCATGCAGACAGTCCAGGCGATCTCCGCCCGTTTTCTCTCTGCCTGCGGGCGGTCCCAGAGCCACCGGTGCCCTCGAAGCTTCAGGTGACGGCCCCTTGTTAGCCCGATCCAGGCCCTCCACAGCTTTCGCCAGGGTCGCTTGTGTCCCACCATCGATGATCGGGCGACCGGTGGCCCCGCCTGGCGCTCGGCACGCGATCCCGTCGTTCGAAACCCCAAATATGGTTGCCCATCTGAAGGTAAATCCCGTCTCGACAGCGAAGCCTGCAACTGATATCCATTCTCATGTAATTGAGAGCCATTCGCAGTCCGGGAGTGATGGATGTTCATCGATAAGATCGCTGGTGTCGCCTTTGCCGTCAGTGCCTTGACCGCTTTTTCCGTTCAGGCACAGGAAGTCAATGTCTACAATTCGCGGCATTACAATACCGACCGCGCGATCTATGAAACCTTCACGAAGTCGACCGGTATCAAGGTCAACATTATTGAAGGCAACCACGATGAACTGATCCAGCGCATGAAGTCGGAAGGCGCCAGCAGCCCGGCCGATCTCTTCATCACCGTCGATGCCGGTCGTCTGGCCGCTGCCGCCAAGGAAGGGCTGCTCGCCTCCGTCACCTCGCCGCAGCTCGATGCGATCAAGGTCCCGGCCAACCTGCGCGATCCGAACGGCGCGTGGTGGGGCCTGTCGAGCCGCGCCCGCATCGTCGTCTATGCCCGTGACCGGGTGAAGCCGGAGCAGATCAAGGATTACGAGGATCTCGCCAAGCCGGAGTGGAAGCACCGCGTGCTGACCCGCAGCGGTACCCATCCCTACAGCCTGGCCCTGACCGCCTCGATGATCGAAGCGCTGGGCGAGGAGAAGACGGAGGAGTGGGTCAAGGGCCTCGTCGCCAACCTCGCCCGTCCGCCGCAGGGCGGCGATACCGACCAGATCAAGGCGGTCGCGGTGGGCGAGGGCGATCTGGCCATCGCCAACACCTATTATGTCGGCAAGATGATCACCTCGGCCAAGCAGGAAGACCGCGAGGTCGCGTCCAAGATCGGCGTCATCTTCCCCAACCAGGGCAACCGCGGCACCCATGTGAACCTCAGCGGGGCCGGCGTGGTGAAGACTTCCAAGAACCAGGAGAATGCCCGCAAGCTGCTGGAATATCTGCTGAGCCCGGAGGCGCAGCGCCAGTTCGCCGACGGAAACATGGAATATCCGGTCAACCCGGCGGTCCAGCCGCATCCGGAACTGGTGAAGCTCGGCAGCTTCAAGGCGGCCGAGGTGAATGCCGCCTCCTTCGCCGCCCATACGCCGCAGGCCCTGCGCATCATGGACCGTGCCGGCTGGAAGTAAGATGACAGAAGCCCTCTCTCCATCGGTCGTCCTCTCCGGCATCACACACCGCTACGGTCGCTCCGACGGTGGCGTGACGGCGGTCGACGGTGTCTCGCTGTCGGTCGCCCCGCGCGAGGTGGTGTGCATCGTCGGCCCGTCCGGTTGCGGAAAGTCGACTTTGCTGCGCCTGATCAGCGGACTTGAGGCGGTCCAGAAGGGCGAGATCGCGGTGGATGGGCAGGTGCTCGCCACCGCGGATCGGTCGCTGCCGCCGGAAAGGCGGCCGGTCGGCATGATGTTCCAGGACTTCGCGCTGTTCCCGCACCTGACGGTGGCGGGCAACATCGCCTTCGGCCAGACCGATCGTCCGCGCGCCGAACGCAAGCGCCGGGTGGACGAGTTGCTGGAGACCATGGCGCTGACCCGCTATGCCGACGCCTACCCGCACACCCTGTCGGGCGGCCAGCAGCAGCGGGTGGCGCTGGCCCGCGCCATGGCGCGCGACCCCAAGGTCCTGCTGCTGGACGAGCCGTTCTCCGCGCTGGATGAACAGCTTCGCCGTTCGGTGCGGGAGGAGGTGGTGCGGATCATCCGTGCCAGCGGCATCGCCACCGTCGTCGTCACCCACGACCCGGAAGAGGCGATGGAAATGGGCAACCGCGTGGTGGTGATGGAGGCCGGACGCATCGTTCAGGCCGACACGCCGGTGACCCTCTATAGGCGCCCGGCCAACAGCTTCGTCGCCCGCCTGTTCGGCGAGGTGAACCGGTTCGAAGCAACGGTGCGAGACGGGCAGATCGTCACGCCGCTGGGCCGCATCATGGCCCCCGGCCTGCCCGGCGGGACGAAGGTGGAGGTCGCCTGCCGGGTCGAGGATCTGGAACTGCTTCCGCCGGGCACACGGCCCGACGCCGTTCCGGTGCGGGTGCGCCATTCCAGTTTCCTCGGGCCGGCAACGAGGGTGTGCCTGGATCTGGCCGGATCGGAGATCCATGCGCGCCTGCCCGGCCATGTGGACGTGCGTGCCGGCGATGAACTGTCCGCCGCTATGGCGGCCGAACGGGCGATGGTGTTCCCGGCAGGCTGAGGGATTAGGGCAGGGGCGGCCTCAGGCCCCCGCCCGCACCTCGTCCTCGCCGAATTGCAGCCGGCACAGCCGGGCATAGGCCCCGTCCGCGGCGAGCAGCGCCTCGTGCGGGCCCTGTTCGATGATGCGGCCGCCTTCCATCACCACGATCCGGTCGGCATTGCGCACCGTCGCCAGACGGTGGGCGATCACCAGCGTTGTCCGCCCCTGCGTCAGACGCTCCAAGGCCGCCTGCACCAAGCGTTCCGATTCGCTGTCCAGCGCGCTGGTCGCCTCGTCCAACAGGAGGATCGGCGCGTCCTTCAGGAAGGCGCGGGCCAGAGCCAGACGCTGGCGCTCGCCGCCCGAGAGCTTCACGCCGCGGTCGCCGATCACCGTGTCGTAGCCCTCCGGCAGCTTCGACACGAAGTCGTGCGCGGCGGCTGCCTTGGCGGCGGCGATCACGTCGTCCATCCCGGCATCGAGCCGGCCGAAGCAGATGTTCGCCCGCACCGTGTCGTTGAACAGCACCGTGTCCTGGCTGACGATGGAAACGGCACCGCGCAGGCTGCGCAGGGTCGCGCCGCGGACATCCTGGCCGTCGATCAGCACCTCGCCCCCCGTCACGTCGTAGAGGCGGGGGATCAGGTTGAAGACCGTCGACTTGCCGGCACCGCTGCGCCCGACCAGCGCCACCGTGCTGCCGGCCGGCACGTCGAGGTCGATGCCCTTCAGCGTGTCGGCCCCGGCCTCATAGGAGAAGCGGACCCCGCGCAGCGCGACGGCGCCCGTCGAGACGGCGAGTGGCTTGGCGCCCGGCCGCTCGACAATCGTCGGCTGCTGGTCCAGAAGTTCGAAGATGCGCTGGGCGGCAGCAAGCCCCTCCTGCAAGGCGGCGTTCAGCGTGCCGATGGCGCGCACCGGCTGGGCCGCCATTAGCAGCGCGCCGACGAAGCCGGAGAAGGCGCCGACCGACCCTTCCCCCATCGTCATGCGATAGCCGGCGAAGGCGATCACTCCGGCAACAGCCACGCCGCCCAGCACCTCCATCATCGGGTCGATGCGCGACCGGGCGCGCACTGCCTTCATGGTCAGCAGGTAGTTCTCGTGGAAGGCGCGGCCGGCGCGGGCGCGCTCATAGTCTTCGAGGTTGTAGGTCTTGACCATGCGCGCGCCCGACAGGCTTTCGGTCAGCAGCGAGGTCATGTCGCCCATCTGCGCCTGGGTATCGCGGGAGACGCGGCGCAGGCGCTTGCCGATGCGCACAATGGGAACGGCGGCGATGGGATAGATGATGAAGACGATCAGCGACAGCAGCCAGTCGAGATAGAACATCGATCCCACCAGCGCGATCACCGTCAGGATGTCGCGCACCAGCCCGGTCAGCGTCCGGGTCAGCGCGTTGCGGATCAGATCGACGTCGTTGATGAAACGCGAGGTCAGCGACCCGGTGGGCGTGGCATGAAGCTGCGCCATGTCGGCGGTTTGCAGATGCGTGAACATCGCCAGCCGGACATCGGCGATGATGCGCTGGACGATGTCGCTGGTCACCACCGTCTGGGAATAGAGCGACACGCCCTTGATGATCGTCACCGCGACGATGGCGAGTGGAATCACCAGCAGCATGCCGCGATCCTGGGCGGAGAACATGGCATAGGACCGGTCGATCAGCAGCGGATAGGCGCCGGTGGTCGCCGCCACCACCGCCATCAGCACGAAGGACAGCAGCAGCTTGCCACGATAAGGTCGCACCCATTCGCGCCACATCCGGGCCGCCAGCCGTTCGGTCGCCGCATCCAGGCGCAGGGGCTTGCCGCTCTTGTTCGTCACGGTCGCATCCGATCTCTTGTCCAATGCGGATGGCTTAGCCCATGGGCTTCGGCTTTGTCCACCGGTCGACGCGGCGGCGCCGGTGCTGGTTACAGGCTTCCTTTACCGATTTGGTACGAAAATGCTGACGATCGGGGCGGCGAACATTGGTGCCGTCGGGGACAGGGGGATAGGCCAATGCCGAACGGAACCAGCCTGAATGGCGGAAATGGCAGCGGGAGCGCGCGGCGTCCACGCATCGGTCTTGCGTTGGGCGGCGGCGTGGCGCGCGGCTGGGCGCATATCGGGGTGCTGCGGGCGCTGAAGCGCTATGGCATCGAGGCCGACATCGTCTGCGGCTCCTCGGTCGGGGCGCTCGTGGGCGGCGTCCATCTCGCGGGGAAGCTCGACACGCTGGAAGAGTGGGTGCGCACGCTGACGCGCATGAAGATCGTCGGATATCTGGATCTGCGGCTGCGCCAAAGCGGCGGACTGATCAGCGGCGACCGGCTGCTGGCTGAACTGCGCCTTCATCTTGGCGACGTGCGGATCGAGGAGCTGCCATGCCCCTATGCTGCCGTCACCACCGATCTGGTGACCGGCCACGAGGTTTGGCTGCAACGCGGTGAACTGGTCGACGCCATGCGTGCGTCCTTTTCTCTGCCGGGGGTGTTCCCGCCGGCATCCATCGACGGGCGCTGGATGATCGACGGCGCGCTGGTCAATCCGGTGCCGGTGTCGGCCTGCCGGGCGCTGGGCGCGCAGATGGTGATCGCCGTCAATCTGGCCGGCGATATCCTGGGGAAGGCGCGCAAGCCGGGGGCCAGCGTGCCTACCGCAGCGGGCTTCGACCTGTTGCGACTGGTCGAGGACGAGACGCCAGGCCATCGCCCGCCGAGCGGCATCGGAGCCCTGACGCGGCGGATCTTCCGCCGCGACTATGAGGGGCCGAGCCTGTTCGGTGTGATGGTCTCGTCGCTCAGCATCGTCACCGACCGCATCACCCGGTCACGGCTGGCCGGCGATCCGCCGGACGTGCACATCGTGCCGCGGCTGGGTCACATCGGGCTGACCGAGTTCGACCGGGCCGACGACTGCATCCGCGAAGGAGAGGCGGCGGTGGAGCGCGTCCTGCCGGAACTGCATGACGCGCTCGCCGTCTTCGCCACCGGTCCGCGCGAATCGACGCGCGCACCGGTGCGCGACTGAGACCTTCTTGCGGCCGGTCTCAGTGATCGATGGCGGTGCCCAGCGCCGCACCGCCCAGACCGCCGATCACGGCGCCGCGGGTACCGTCCACGGCGTATCCGCCGGCCGCACCGGCCGCACCGCCGACCACGCCGCCAGTCGAGCAGGCGGTGACGGAAAGGAGCGCGAACACCGCACCGATCAGACGCAAACGGGACATCATACTACCCTCCACGTGTTGACTGTTCGGTCTCTAAACACGCGGAAACGCATTTTGCTTCCATCATCCCCTGATCTTTTGGTCCTGCTTCTTTGGGGGAACTTCTTCTCCCCATAAGCGTTGACCGGACTTTAACCGTGAAACGTTGATACGGGGGAACCACCATGCGGACCATGACCAACAGGTTGCGCGTCACGGCCATCGCTGCGGTCGCGGCTCTGTCGCTCGGCGCCTGCCAGACCGGCAACAGCAGCGGCGGCGGCATCGGCGGGATGAACACGTCGGAGACTGTCGGCACGCTGGGTGGCGCCGTCGCCGGCGGCCTGCTCGGCTCGCGCTTCGGCGGGGGTGCGGGCAAGCTGGCGACCACGGCCATCGGCACGCTGGTCGGCGCCTATGCCGGTCAGCAGCTGGCCCGCCATTTCACCTCCGCCGACCAGAACCGCGCGTCGGACGCGGAGGAGCGCGCGGTCGCCAACAACCAGACCATCACCTGGAACAACCCGCAGTCGGGCAACAGCGGCACCATCCAGCCGGTTAGGACCTATCAGGGCACCGACGGCCAGACCTGCCGCGACTACAACCATACGGTCGTGATCGACGGCAGGACCGAGGTCGCGCGCGGCACGGCCTGCCGTCAGGCTGACGGAAGCTGGAGACTGGTATCGTAAGCGTACAGCCTATCCGAATGACCGCCTCCGGGTCCTACTCCTTGCGGATGTGGGGAGTTGCCGTCAAAATCAAGGAGTTCCGCCGGATGGCGGCCCGATAAGAACGGCGTGCGGGGCTTATGGAGGCGGTCAGCTACATCATCCTCATCGGATCGACCCTGCTGATCGTCAGCGTGCTGACCAGCTACCTCGCTTTGCGGGTGGGCGCACCGCTTTTGCTGATCTTCCTCGGCATCGGCTTGTTGGCCGGCGAGGACGGAATCGGCCATATCTCCTTCAACGACGCAGGCTCCGCCTTCCTGATCGGATCGATGGCACTGGCTGTCATCCTCTTCGAAAGCGGCTTCGATACAAAGCTGGCCAGCTACAAGGCCGCAGCCTGGCCGGCAATGACGCTGGCGACAGGCGGGGTCGCCATCACCACCGGAGTGGTCGGTGTCGCCGCCCATTACCTGATGGGGCTGGGCTGGGGGGAGGCGCTGCTGGTCGGGGCGGCCTGCAGCTCCACCGACGCGGCAGCGGTCTTTTTCCTGCTGCGCGTCGGCGGCATCACGCTGCGCGACCGGGTCCGCTCCACCCTGGAGATCGAATCGGGCAGCAACGACCCGGTCGCCATCATGCTGACCATCCTGCTGGTGGAGGCGGCGACCCACGGGCTGGCATCCCCCATCGCCATCGTCGGCGAACTGGTGCTGGCATTCGCGCTGGGCGGGGTGATGGGGCTCGCCGGCGGTTGGCTGCTGGTGACCTTCATCAACAAGGCGAATTTCGAAGGCGGGCTGAATCCGGTGGTGACGCTGACCTTCGCCCTGTTCATCTTTGCCGTCACCAACGTCATGGGCGGCAGCGGCTATCTGGCCGTCTATGCCGCCGGGCTCTATGCCGGCAATGTCAGGCTGCGCGGGGCGCTGGAGCTGCGTCGTTTCCATGCCGGACTTACCTGGCTCAGCCAGATCGTCATGTTCGTGATGCTGGGGCTGCTCGCCACGCCGCGGGAATTCGGCGGAATGATCCTGCCGGCGCTGGGGGTGGCCTTCGTCCTGATCGTCATCGCCCGTCCTGCCGCGGTGTGGATGTGCCTGCTGCCCTTCCGCTTCTCGGTCCGGGAGACCAGCTTCATCGCCTGGGTGGGTTTGCGTGGGGCAGTGTCGCTCTTGTTGGCCCTGGTGCCGGTGCTGGGCGGGCTGGAGAATGGACAGCTGATCTTCAACACCGCCTTCATCGTCGTGGTGGTGTCGCTGCTGGTGCAGGGCTGGACCATCGGCACGATGGCGCGGGCACTGGACTTGATCGTGCCGCCGCGCCGTGGACCGGTCGAGCGCGTGGAACTGGAACTTCCCGGCAATGCCGACCAGGAACTGGTTGCCTACACAGTTCATGCCAAGAGCCCGGCGGCCAGAGGACAGCGCATGCCGCGCTGGGCCAAGCCGTCGCTGGTCATCCGGTCGGGTGCCGTGGTGCCGTTGCACAAGGCGAAGCCGTTGCAGCCCGGCGACCATGTCTACCTGTTCACGCCGCAGCACCGGCTGACCCTGATCGACAGGCTCTATGGCGGCAGCCGGGCACTCGACCAGAACGACCGGGAGTTCTATGGCGATCTGGTGCTGAGCCCCGACGCGACGGTGGAGCAGATCGCCGAGATGTACGGACTGCCGCTGTCGATGGCCAACGCCCGGCTGACGTTGAGCGATCTGCTGCGCAACGAGTTCGGCGGCTCCTGCGAGTTGGGCGACCGGGTGCGCATGGGCGGCGTCGAGCTGATCGTGCGCGACATGGAGGACAACGTCATCACTTCTGTCGGCCTGGCGCTGGAGCCGGCCCGCGTGACAAGCCGGCGCCGGCCGCTCTATCAGCGCCTCATCGACATCGGCGGGCGGCTGCGAGGCTGGTGGAACGAGCAGTCCTTCCGCCGCTGGAAGGAACGCGAAAAGCTTAGGGCGTGCCGGACGGGCGTCCCGTCGGCCGAACCGCGGCATGACGAGCGGGTGGAAAGCCGCACTGAAATCTGACGGTCAGTCGCGGTGCCCGGGCCGCGACGCCGCGATGGTGCGGCTGAGATAGATGACCGGGGCGAGGCCGACCAGAACAATCACGAGGGCGGGCAGGGCGGCGTCGTCCAGCCGCTCGGTGGAGGCCATGCGGAAGGCCTCGATTGCCAGCGTGTCGAAATTGAAGGGCCGCAGGATCATCGTCGCCGGCAACTCCTTGGTGATGTCGACGAAGACCAGCATGGCGGCGCTGAGCAGGCTGGGGCGCAGCAACGGCAGATGGACCCGGCGCAGCACCTGCAACGGCGTGTGGCCGAGGGAACGTGCCGCCCCTTCCAGATTCGGTCCGATCTTGGCGAAGCCCGACTCCAGCGGTCCATAGGCGACCACGAAGAAGCGGATCAGGTAGCCATAGAGGATGCCGGCGATGGTGGTGCCGAGGATCGCCCCCATCGGCCAGCCGGTCCAGTCGCGCGTTAGCCCGACGGTGATGAGGATGCCGACGGCGATCACCGTGCCCGGCGTGGCATAGCCGAGCGAGGCAAGACGTGCCGCCCCGGTGGCGAAGCCGCTGCGGTCATGGCGTACGCCATGGATCACCATCAGCGCCACCGCGACGACCAGAACCGCGCCGCTGGCGCCCAGGATGAAGGTGTTCACCGTCAGGTCGGTGAAGCGGGCCAGCGTCAGTTCGGTGCCGCCGCGCAGGATCATGCGGATCAGCACGGCACTCGGCAGCAGGAAGCCGAACAGCACCGGCGTCAGGCAGACGATCCAGGCGACCACGGTGCCGCGCGCCGACAGGCGCGGGGCGGGCAGGGCGCGGTAGCGGCCGGTGGTCTGGTGGAAGCGCATCTTACCGCGCGACAGCCGCTCCAGCCCGACCAGTGCCAGCACCACCAGCAGCAGGACGGCCGCCAACTGCGCCGCCGCAGCCGGGTCGCCCAGTGCGAACCAGGTGCGGTAGATGCCGACGGTGAAGGTGTCGATGCCGAAATAGCGGACCGCACCGAAGTCGGCCAGCGTCTCCATCAGCGCATAGCCGACGCCGGCCACCAGCGCCGGACGGGCGAGCGGCAGTGCCACGCGGCGGAAGGCACCGAAGGCGGTGCAGCCCAGCGTGCGGCTGGCCTCCAGCACGCAGACGGACTGTTCGAGGAAGGCGGCGCGGGTCAGCACATAGACGTAGGGATAAAGCACCGACGACAGCACCAGCCCGGCGCCCCAGGCGGTGTGGATGTCCGGGAACCAATAGTCGCCGCGCCGCCAGCCGAAACTGGCACGCAGGAAGGACTGCAGCGGTCCGGCAAATTGCAGGAAGTCGGTGTAGGTGTAGGCCAGCACATAGGCCGGCATGGCGAGCGGCAGCAGCAGCAGCCATTGCAGGACCCCGCGCCCGCGGAAGTCATGCATGGTGACGGTCCAGGCGCAGGCGACGCCGATCACCAGCGTGACGACCCCGACGATGCCCAGCAGGATCACCGTGTTGAGGATATAGCCGGGAAGCACCGTCCGCGCCATGTGCCCCCACAGATCGGTGGAGACTCCGGCGGACTGGATGAAGACGGCAAGAATCGGCAGGGCGATCAGCAGGGCGAGGATCAGGGCGAACAGCCCGGTCGGGCCGATTCGTGTCCACAGCTGGCGGGGAGAGAAGGACGGGGAGCCGGGGGACTTCACGTCGGTCGCCATCGCCATGCGGAAACATCCTCGCAGTGTGCAAAAAGAAGGCGGCGCCTGCTCCCTGTCAGGGGGCAAGCGCCGCTGGTACTTTACCCTATATGCGAACCGTTATCAGCTGGCTTCGGCAGCGCGCGAATGACGCTTGCGCTCGTTCGGATCGAGGTAGCGCTTGCGCAGGCGGATCGACTTCGGCGTCACTTCCACCAGCTCGTCGTCGGAGATGTAGGACAGCGCCTTTTCCAGGGTCATCTGGATCGGCGGGGTCAGGCGGACCGCCTCGTCCTTGCTGGTGGTGCGGATGTTCGTCAGCTGCTTGCCCTTGATGACATTGACCTCAAGGTCGTTGCCGCGGGTGTGCTCGCCGATGATCATGCCCTGATAGACCGGCACGCCCGGATCGATCAGCATCGGGCCGCGATCTTCCAGGTTCCACAGGGCGTAAGCCACCGCGGTGCCGTCGCTGTTGGAGATCAGGACGCCGGTGCGGCGGGCCGCGATGGCGCCCTTGAACGGGGCGTAGCCATGGAAAAGGCGGTTCATGATGCCGGTGCCGCGGGTGTCGGTCAGGAACTCGCCCTGATAACCGATCAGGCCACGCGACGGCGCATGGAACACGATGCGGGTCTTGTTGCCGCCCGACGGACGCATCTCGATCAGGTCGGCCTTGCGCTCCGACATCTTCTGGACGACGGTGCCCGAGAACTCCTCGTCGACGTCGACGACGACTTCCTCGATCGGCTCCAGGCGCTGGCCGTTCAGCGGATCGGTCTTGAACAGCACGCGCGGACGGCTGATCGCCAGCTCGTAGCCCTCGCGGCGCATGGTCTCGATCAGGATGCCCAGCTGCAGTTCGCCGCGGCCGGCCACCTCGAAGGCGTCGCCGCCCTCGGTGTCGGAGATGCGCAGCGCCACGTTGCCTTCGGCCTCGCGGAACAGGCGGTCGCGGATCATGCGGCTGGTGACCTTGTCACCCTCGCGGCCGGCCAGCGGGCTGTCGTTGACCGAGAAGGTCATCGCCAGGGTCGGCGGGTCGATAGGCTGGGCGGCCAGAGCCTCCTGCACTTCCGGAGCGCAGATGGTGTCGGCAACCGTGGTGTTGGTCATGCCGGCCAGTGCCACGATGTCGCCGGCATGCGCCTCGTCCACCGGAACGCGCTCCAGGCCGCGGAAGGCCAGCACCTTGCTGATGCGGGCATTCTCGACCAGCTTGCCGTCGCGGCTCATCGACTTGACGGCCATGTTGACCTTGACCGAACCGGTCAGGATGCGGCCGGTCAGGATGCGGCCCAGATACGGGTTCGCTTCCAGCGTGGTCGCCAGCATGCTGAAGGGCAGGTTTTCCTCGACCTTCGGAGCCGGGACATGGTCGCGGATCAGCTCGAACAGCGGGGTCAGCGTCTCGCGGGCGCCGTTCTCCAGGTCCGTGGTCGCCCAGCCGTTGCGGCCCGAGGCGAACAGGGTCGGGAAGTCCAGCTGCTCGTTCGAGGCGTCGAGCGAGGCGAACAGGTCGAACACCTCGTCATGCACCTCATGCGGACGGCCGTCGGGACGATCCACCTTGTTGATGACGACGATGGGGCGCAGGCCGAGCTTCAGGGCCTTGCCCAGCACGAACTTGGTCTGCGGCAGCGGGCCTTCGGCCGCGTCGCAGAGCAGGACGACGCCGTCGACCATGGAGAGGATACGCTCCACCTCGCCGCCGAAATCGGCGTGGCCCGGGGTGTCGACGATGTTGATGCGCAGGTCGTTCCACAGGACGGACGTGCACTTGGCCAGGATGGTGATGCCGCGCTCGCGCTCCAGATCGTTGGAGTCCATGGCGCGTTCGGCGACCTGCTGGTTCTCGCGGAACGAGCCGGCCTGCTTGAGGAGTTGGTCGACCAGCGTGGTCTTGCCGTGGTCGACGTGGGCGATGATGGCGACGTTACGGAGATTCATGGAGCCTTCGGTCTCGCAAGGGCACCCCCGACACGCAGCAGCGTCATGCCACAAACAACAAAAAGGCCCGCCGAAAGAAATCGGTGGGCGCTGTCGGGGAAACTGTTGCGGCGCAATATATGGATCCGCGGCAAAAACGCAAGCGTTGTACCCTTTGGTCTAGGGCGAATTTCCGGGATGGAGCCATGCGTCAATGGCCCCTACATTGGGGACGATGATCCGCTTCGCTTCCGCTTCCCGCCGCCGCGCGGCCGCTGCAACGGGGATTGCAGCCGCTTCGCTCAAGGCCCCGATCGCCGTGCCGATGGTCGCCGCCCTGCTGATGCTGGGTCCGGTCGATGCCGGCCATGCCCAGGATTCGCCACCCGACAGCATCCCCGGCGCCGTGCCCGCGGCGCCGCCGGCGGGTGCCCTGCCGGACGCCGCGCCACCGGACGAGGAGGTGAGGCCGGCCGGCATCACCTATGAGGTGGAGATCACCGGCGTCGAGGATGAGGGCCTGCGCGGCACGCTGCGCGACGCCTCCACCCTGGTGGAATTGAAGGACGACCATCCACCCTCGCTGATCGGGCTGGAGCGGCGGGCCGACAGCGACCGCGACCGTTTGCAGACGGCACTGCGTTCCGCCGGCTATTACGACGCCAAGCTGGACATCCGCATCGACGATCCGGCGGCGGCCGGCACCCTGCCCGCAGGCGGGCAGGCTCCGCCGGTCAAGGTGACGGTCGCGGTGACGCCGGGGCCGCTCTATCACATAAAGACCGTGACGGTGCGTGGCGCCACCAACGCCACCGGCAGTTCCACACTGCCCAAGGAGGTCGCGACCGACGATCTCGGTCTCGTCGCCGGTGCCCCAGCAATCGCGCAGAAGGTGCTGGACGCCGAATCGGAACTGGTCGGCCGGCTGAGCAAGCGTGGCTATGCCTTCGCCAAGGTGCCGGACCGCGAGGTGGTGGTCGACCATTCCGACCGGACGATGGATGTCACCTACAGCGTCGATCCCGGTCCGCTCACCCGCTATGGCGAGACCCGCATCGAAGGGCTGGAGCAGGTCGACGAGGATCTGGTGCGCGGGCGTCTCGCCTGGAAGGAGGGGCAGGTCTACGATCCTGGCGCCACCGACCGGGCGCGCCAGGACATCGCCGCTCTCCAGGTCTTCGACACCGTCCGCGTGCGGATGGCGGACGAGCCCGGTCCGGACGGCGTGACTCCTGTCATCGTCTCGGTCGGCGAGCGCAAGCGCCGCTTCATCGGCGGTGGCGTCACCTATTCGACCCAGGACGGACTCGGCACGAACGCATACTGGGGCCACCGCAACCTGTTCGGTGGGGCGGAGCAGCTTCGTGTCGGCGTCGATGTCGGGCGCGTCGCCGGATCCTCCGGCGGCACGTCGAGCAAGAGCAACGACCTGCCAGACCTGCGCTTCAGCGTCAATTTCCGCAAGCCCGACTTCCTGGCGGTGAAGCAGTCGCTGGTTGTCAATTTCGCCGTGGTGAATGACCAACCGCCGGCCTACAGCCGCGTCGCGTCCGAATTGACGGTGAAGCTGGAGCGGCCTTTGACCGACCAGTTGACCGTCAGCTACGGCGTGACCGGCGAGCGTGGCCGGGTGCGGACGGAGGACACCACCTATCAGACCTCCTTCATCGGCGTGCCCTTGGGAGCAGCCTGGAACGGCACCGACAATCTGCTGAACCCGACCTCGGGCCAGCGGGCGTCCTTGCAGGTGACGCCGTGGTTTCCGGTCGGCGGCGACACCAAGTCGCCCTTCACCTCCGTGTTGCTGAACGGCTCCACCTATTACGATCTAGGCAAGGACGGTAACTATGTCGCCGCGGCTCGGATCGGGTTGGGCAGCATTCTCGGCACGTCGCTGAGCGACATTCCGCCGGATCATCGCTTCTACGCCGGTGGCGGCGGGTCGGTGCGCGGCTATGGCTTCCAGAAGGCGGGGCCGCGCGACCGCTACGACGATCCGGTCGGCGGCCGGTCGCTGTTCGAGATCGGGGCGGAGCTGCGCATCAAGGTGACGGAGAGCATCGGCGTGGTGCCTTTCGTCGATGCCGGCACCGTCTATGACAAGGCCTACCCCGACTTCAGCGAGCCCCTGCGCGTCGGCGCCGGGCTGGGGCTGCGCTATTACACCGACTTCGGCCCGTTGCGCGTCGATGTCGGCGTTCCGCTCAATCCCGCCAGCGGCGATTCGCGCTGGCAGCTGTATCTCAGCCTGGGTCAGGCGTTCTGATGGCGCATTTTCGTCCCAATCCTTTGGGACGATGACCGTTTATTGCGGTTGAGACAAAGATGGTGCTGGTGAAAGGGCATGGTGTGACGGCGGTTCGCTTTTTTCTGGTGGGTCTGACGATCCTTGCCGGCCTGCTGGCCGGTCCGCAGCCCGCTCGGGCCTTCTCGCTGTTCGCCGGCGATACCGCCCGGGAATGGCTGGTCGAGAAGATCGAGGGCGCCGTCGAATCGCCGGACATGCACCTGAAGCTGGGCGCCATCGAAGGCAGCATCCCTACCGACTTCACCATCGCGACCGTCACTCTGGCCGACAGCCAGGGCGTGTGGCTGACCATCGACCGGCTGCATGTGGTGATGTCCCCGTCCGCCCTGTTCATGCGCAGCGCCAGGATCGACGCGCTGGAAGCGGCGTCCGTCGTGGTGACCCGCGCGCCGGTCAGCACCCAGCCGGCCGCGCCCTCCGACCCCAACGCCCCGCTGCTGCCCAGCCTGCCGGTCGACATCGATCTTAAGAAGCTGGTGGTTGAGCGGCTGGAACTGGCCCCGGCGCTGCTTGGCGAGCAGGCGGTGCTGCGCATCGCCGGCGCCCTGGCGCTGGAGCACAGCGGCGGGGCGCTGAACACCAACCTGTCGGTGGCGCGCATCGACGACAAGCCGGGCAAGGCCGATCTGGTCGCCGTCTACGATCCCGGCAAGAACACGCTGAACCTGTCGGTCGATGCGTCGGAACCCGCAGGCGGCGTGATGGCCCGCGCACTGTCGATGCCGGGCCTGCCGCCGGTCGAACTGACGCTGAAGGGCGACGGCACGCTCGACGACTGGACCGGCAAGCTGACCGCCATGGCCGGCGAAGCCGCGTCGCCCACCGGAACGCTGAATGCCGACGCGACCATCAAGAAGGGGCCGGAGGGGCATGCGCTGACGCTGGCGGCCGGCGGCAATTTCGCCCCGTTGATCGCCGGGCTGGCCGGCGACACGGTGGTGCCGCTGATCGGCCCCAACCCGACGCTGAACGCGACCGTTCTGCGGGCGCCGTCCGGAGCCATCAGCCTGCGTCCGTTGGCGCTGACCGTCGCCGCGGCGAATGCGACGGTGAACGGCGATGTCGCCGCCGATTACAAGAGCCTGAACCTGCGCTGGAGCTTGCAGGCCGGACCGGACTCCACCCTTCATCCGCTGGTGCCGCTGTCCTGGCGCGAGGGCGTGGTGGAAGGCTCGGCCGAAGGGGCGTTGAACGCCTTGAACGTCGCGGTGAATGCCACCCTCCGCGATCTCGCCGCCGACGATCCGGCGCTGTCCCATGTGACCGGGACGGATACGATGCTGGCCGTCAAGGCACAGATCGACACCGGCAGCGGCCGGGTTGGGCTGGAGACGTTGGCGCTGACCGCCGCCGCGGCAAGGGTCGAAGCGAAGGGTACTGTCGACGGTTGGGGCCAGACGGTCGATTTGAGCCTGACCGCGAATGCCGACGACCTCGCGCCGCTGTCTGGTATCGCCGGCCGGCCGTTGGCAGGTGCCGTGGCGCTGTCGGGCCCGGTGAAGCGCGGTGCCGATGGCACGCTGACCGCCGACCTGACCGGGGGCCTCGACCGGCTGTCCACCGGCACGCCTGCCGATGCCGTGCTGGGCGACAAGGCGACACTGGCGCTGGCCGCCCGGATGGAGCCGGACGGCGCCATGCGGCTGACCGACCTGACGATCAACGGCCGCAACGGTAAGCTGACCGGCAACGCCGCGCTGGCCGACAACAAGGTCGATGCCCGTACCACCCTGACCGTGGCGAAGCTGGAGCCGCTGGGCGGCGCGCTCGGCACGCCGATGGAGGGGGCGGCGACGCTGGAGGCGACCGCCCGCGGCCCGCTCGACGCCATTGAGGCGCAGGCGACCCTGAACGCCCGTGACCTCGTGGTCCAGGGCCGCCGGCTGGGCGCCACGGAGGTGAAGGCGACCGCCGCCGGACTGCCGGCAACGCCGAACGGCACGGTCTCGGCGCGGACCAACCTGGACAAGACTCCGCTGTCGGTGGACGGGCGCTATGCCCTGCGGGAACAGACACTGCAGCTGGATGGGCTGACCGTCGCCAATGGCAACAACCGCATCACCGGACAGGCGCAGGTGGCGCTCGACACGCTGCTCGCCACCGGACGGCTGGAGGGCAAGCTGCCCAACCTGAACGGCCTGTCGGCGTTGGCGGGGATGCCGCTGGGCGGTGGGGCGAGCTTCACCCTGGCTCTCGACGGCAAGGGCGGCAAGCAGGCGGCCAACCTGACCGCCGACGCCAGCGACCTTCGGGTCGAGGGGGAGGGCGGACCGCTGCTCACCGCCCGCCGGCTGACCGCCAAGGCCGATGTTGCCGATGCGCTCGGCACTCCCAGCGGCAAGGCGCGGGTGGAGATGACCGACGGCAATGCCGCCGGCACCGAACTGCGCAGTGTGACGGCATCGGTCGATGGGTCACTGGCGAAGGCCGGCTTCCAGGCGAATGCCGCCGGAGCGGGCGCCCAGCCGGTCGCGCTCGACCTTGCCGGCAACCTGACGCGGGAAGGACAGGTGACGCGCATCCGGCTCGACCGCCTGCAGGCGCGCTATGCCGGCGAGGAGCTGCGGACCACCGCCCCGGCGACCATCCTGCTGGCCGACCGCCGGTATGAAGTGAAGGAACTGCGGTTGTCGTCGGGCAATGCCCGGCTGGCCGCCGACCTCGGCCTGAACGGCGACCGGCTGAGCGGCGAGCTGACCATCGACCGCCTGCCGTTGGCGCTGGCGAAGCTGGCAAGCCCGACGCTGGCATTGGACGGTGTCGCCAACGCGCGGGCGTCGCTGGGCGGCACCCTGCGCAACCCGCGCGCCGACGCCACCCTGCGGGTCAGCGGCTTGAAGGCCCAGCAGACGACCCAGGCCGGGCTTCCGGGCATCGACGCGACGCTGGACGCCCAATGGCGCGACCGCCGGCTGTTGCTGAACAGCCGGATCGCCATGCCAAAGAATGCCGGCACGCTGACCGCCAGCGCGGCGCTTCCGCTGGTGATGAACCCTGACAGCTATGCCGTCGGCGTGCCGCCCAACGGGGCGCTTGAAGCGGCAGTGAACGGCACCGTGGATCTGTCGCTGGCGAACGACCTGCTCGCCGCCTCCGGTGACCGGGCGCGCGGATCGCTGCGGCTCGACGTGCGTGCCGGCGGGACAGTGGACAAGCCGTCGCTCGGCGGGTCGGTGGTGCTGGCGAACGGGCGTTACGAGAACCGGGCGTCGGGTGCGGTGATCACCAACATCGAGGCGCGGCTGGTCGGCGACGGCGACGTTTTCACCATCCAGAGCTTCCGCGGCCGGACACGCAACGGTGGTGCGATCAGCGCCAGCGGCGTCATACGTCCGGGCGCTCCTGCCGACCGCCAGCTCGACATCGCGCTCCAGGCCGACAATGCACGCCTGGTGGAGATCGATCTTGTGACGGCGGAGATCGGGGCGAACCTGACCCTGACCGGCGGCTTCGCCAATGCCCGGCTGGCCGGGCCGGTGGACATCCGCCGCGCCGAGATCCAGGTGCCCGACCGCATGCCGGCCAATGTCGTCGATCTGAAGGTGACGGAGGTCGGCAAGGGCCGTCGCGCCCGTGGGACGACGCAAGTGTCGACCGCCGGCAGTACACGTCGTGTTCCCCAGCCGGCGGATGCACCGCCCGCCGCGACGCCCTTCGTGTTGGCGCTGGACATGACTGTGAATGCGCCGAACCAGATCTTCGTGCGTGGCCGTGGGTTGGATGCCGAACTTGCCGGCAACTTGCGCGTCAAGGGAACGGCTGCGGCGCCGGAGGTGACCGGCCGCTTCAACATCCTGAAGGGCAGCCTGAACCTGCTGGCCAAGAATTTCGAGTTCAAGCGTGGCATCTTCGACTTCGACGGCACCCAGCCCATCGACCCGCGGCTCGACCTGCTGGCGGAGGCGACCGCCAACGGCATCACCGCCGACGTGGTGGTCAGCGGCACCGCCCGCCAACCGAAGATCGAGCTGACCTCGCCCCAGGGACTGCCGCAGGACGAAGTGCTGGCCGGCGTGCTGTTCGGCAAGTCGGTCGGCGATCTGAGCGCGGCGGAAGCGGTGCAGCTTGCCCAGTCCGCGGCTGCGCTGGCGGGCGTCGGCGGGGGAGGCGGCGGTATCCTGGACAAGGTGCGCCGCGGCCTGGGCGTCGACCGTCTGGACTTCACCCAGGGCGAGAACGGCAAGGGCGGTGCGGTGCAGGCCGGCCGCTATGTCAGCGACCGCGTCTATGTTGGCGTCGAGCAGGGAATCGGCGCGAACCAGAGCCGGGCTAAGGTCGAGGTCGACATCACCAAGAACCTCAAGGGCACGGCGTCCGTCGGCGCCAATTCCGAGACGAAGTTCGGCGTGGTGTACGAAAAGGATTACTGACCGGGCGGTGCGGCGCGTCGCGTCGCTAGCCCGCCACCCCGACCACGATCCGTGCGTGCGACGGCACGGGCACGATGCCTTCCACCGCCCTGGCGCCGAACCGCCAGGCGATGTCGGTCTCCAACGCATTTCGCTGCTCAGCAGTCAATCCGCCGAGCCGGTGGCCGAAGCTCATGTCGAGGGCGGCTCGCCAGAAAGGCTGGCCGGCAGGCGCCTTCCGAACCGGGGTCAGGTCGGTTTCGGATGTCTCCGCAAAGCCAGTGGAGCGCATCAGATCGGACAGCAGCCCCGGTGCCGCGAAGCGGAACAGCGGTTCCAGGCTTCCATCCTCGCCGAGATGGTCGGCGACCGCGTCGCCGATCTCCGCGAACAGGCCGTTCCCGGCACGCGATCCCCATACCATGAAGGCGGCCTTGCCGCCGGGACGCAGGACACGCCGCACCTCGCGCAGAGCCGACTCCACCGCCGGTACGAACATGATGCCGAAGCGGCAGGTCACCCCGTCGAAAGCAGCGTCGGCGAAGGGCAGGGCGGTCATGTCGGCGGCAGTGAAGGCGGGGGCCGGTCCTTCTACGCTCCGGGCGCGGCGGATGGCTCCCGCCATCATGCCGGGCACCAGATCGCTCCCGACCACCAGCCCGTCCCGACCGGCCCGGCGCGCGGCGCTCAAGGCGGGTTCCCCTGCGCCCGATGCAAGGTCGAGCAGTCGATGACCCTCGACCAGCCCCGCCGCGTCAAGCAGCGGGCGGTTCAACTTGTCGGCAAGATCGGCCATCGGATCGGCCCAGCGGTCCCAGGCGTCGGCGCTGGCGGCCCAGCGGTCGCGTTCGCGGCCGGCATCGGGCATAGTGCCATCGGGGTTGGCGGCATCGGCACTTGCGGCGTCGGGAAGGGTGGGTGCGGTCAATGAAGAAGCCTCGCCGTGCCGGCCACGCGCTGGACCGTGTCGGCATCGCTCAACCGCTCGCCCAGGGCCGACAACTCGTCGGACAGCTTGCGGTTTGCGTCGGTCAATTGTTGGATGCGGGTCTGCGCCGCCTGCTGCTGCTGGGACAGGGTCGCCACCGTCTCCGTCAGCTTGCGGATTTGCTGGGACTGGCGGGCCGCGGCCTCGTTCTGGCTGCGGCGGATCGATCCCACGGCCACCAGCACAACAAGGCTGATGGTCACGCCGGCCATGATGGCGACGATGCTGATCCCGGTGAACCAGTCCATGGGCGCAAAGCTTCCGCCCATTCGACCCGATGGTCAAGCAGCCTGACAATCCATTGACGCAACGGACCCGGCACCGAGGCGGGTGCCGGGTCTATGGTGTCGGGGAAACACTGGAAAGGTCGCTGCGGTCAGCCGACGGAGCCGGTGACCGGGCGTTCCGCCTTCAAGCGCAATTCCTTCAGGTGATCGCCGAAGGCGCGCAGGACCGGCATGATCCGCTGGGTCTGGTCGGAGGTGACGTGGGCATCCGTCTTCAGCACGATGGTCGGCGCCTCGGCCATCAGGCGCTTGGCACGCATCGGGCCAACCTTGTCGTCGAGGAACATGGCCATGCCCATCAGGATGCCCAGCGTGACGTCGTCCGGAGCCTTGGGCAGGGCCAGGACTTCATGAAGCTCGTTCAGCAGCGTGTAGGCGACGATGGAGGTGCGTTCGATGGTGTCGACGTCGGCGGCCATGGGCATCGGGCAGGTCCTCGGGAAACGTTCGGATGAAACGTTGCGGGTGAGACACTGGCGGGTGACGCGGGATGGCGTCCCGAAGGGAGCCAGCGCTTGCGAAATCCGTCGTTCCCCGAGGGTAATCGTCAGTTTATAACCAAAGTGTTAACCAACCGCCGTCCGAGTCGCCCGAGTCGCATTTTTCCGAGTCGCAATCTTCCGTTCTCATCGTTTTCCGCTGCTGCGCGCCTTGGTCGAAAGCGACAGTTCAGCCACTTCCTCTCGCGCGCTGCTGACGAGGCCGGCCGACTGCACGATGTCGCGGTTGAACGGATGATAGGTCTGTGCGTAGATCCCGCGGATCTTGGTCACGTAATCCTGCGTCTCACGGTAGGGTGGGATGCCCTTGTATTGCAGCACCGCTCCTTCGCCGGCGTTGTAACCGGCCAGCGCATAGGCGACATTGCCGTTGAAGTAGGCCAGCAGCCAGCGCAGATACTTCATGCCGCCGCGCATATTCTGTTCCGCATTGAAGGGGTCGGACACGCCGAAGCGCTCCGCCGTCTCCGGGATCAACTGCATCAGACCCTGTGCGTTCTTGTTCGAGACGACGTCGACGCGATAGCCGGACTCGACCGCGATGACGGCGAGCACCAGATCGGGATCGAGGCCATAGGTCGGCGCCATCTTCTGCACCATGGCGCGGATTTCCGCCGGCGGCTTGCGGACGATGCCCCAACGCAGGTTGGGCGGTTCGCACCGGTCCGGTGTCTTCACCGTCCCCCCGGCGCTGCCGACCAGACGCTCCGCCTGCTCGTTGCCCAGTGCTGCGGCCTTGCGCAGCCAGGCACGGCCAAGGTCGGCATCCTTGGACACACCGCCGAGCCCAGCCATATGCATGCGCCCGGCCATCAGCGCTGCGTCGGAATAATCCTGGCGGGCAGCCCGGCAGTAGAGCGACAAGGCAAGCCGTGGATCGGCCTTTACCCCATCGGCACGTTCGTAATGCTGTGCCAGTTCGTACTGGGCGCGGGCGCTGCCTTTGTTGGCGAGAGCCTCAAGCGCAGCGACGGTTTTCTCCGCAATGCCGGCGCTGGCCGGCGCCGAAGCCAGAAGGCAAGGCAGGAGCGCTGCCGCGGCAATCACCGGGAGGCGTGCGCTGCGGGTTCGGCGCTTGGTATCGGTGTGCGGGATATGCGAAGCGCGCAACGCGGACGGTGTACCGCAAAGGTTCGTGTGGTCTTCCACCGGACCCCCCTGTATGATTTTCTTCGCGCTTTCGGACACCATCATAAGGTCGAAAGCAGATATCTCGGGGAGGACGCCGCTGCATCCAACTGGCTTCGTACCAGGCATGGCGGCATAAGCCGAAACGGAAGGCTGGCTGCCGGAGAATACATCACCGCAAGAGGTTGATGTGGCGCCGCCAATAAAAAATACATAGGCCGATCGACTGGTGTCGGTCGGTCTTTTTCTTTTCACGTTGGTCATGCGTCCTCCAATCGAGTTGGAGAAATAACGAACGACCATGTTTTAAGCCAATGCCCGAACGGTGATTGGCATGGGATAGCGGGGGTACTCTAGGGGTTAGTTGTCTCCATTGTATGACCCATTAGCCTTTTTCCCAACTGGCAGCTCCTTTGTGCGCTCATTACGTACGGATCGGGCCAGATAATCGGCTGCGAATTCGACGGCCCCGGACGGCGGAGTCTCTCCATTGTCCGGGGCCGTCGCGCCGGAGGCCCCGGCAAAGCCATCCGCACCAAGACGCGGAGAGCCGCCGTGGCGAACGGCATTGAAGGAGGCATCGTTTTACCGATGGCGAACCACGTCGCGACCACCTTGAGCCACCGACAGCGCGTCCCGGTCGAGCCGGTGCCCTTCGGCGCCGAGGCCGTTGGCCGGACCCGTTCGGACCGCCTGCCGACGTATCTTGACCAAGACACCGCCGATGCCGGGATGGAGACCCATTTGACTGTCCATGCGGAGGCCGAGATGGCCGAAGCCAGCACCGAAATCGACGAAGCCCCGGCCGATGTCGATACCGATGTTGATCGTGCCGACACCGCCGACACGGTTGTCCAGGCCGCTGCGGAGGACGACTTCCGCCCCGATCCGAACGCACCTCCCGACCCCGCGGTGATCCGCCAGATCGAAGAGGAAATTCCCCGCCTGCGCCGCTTCGCCCGTGCGATGGTGCGGGACGCCACTCTGGCCGACGATCTGGTGCAGGAATGTCTTGAGCGTGCCCTGTCGCGCCTGCATCTGTGGCGCCCCGGCACCAACCTGCGGGCCTGGCTGTTCACCATCCTGCGCAACCTGCACATCAACGGTGTGCGCCGTCGCCAGCCGGTCGTCGATATCGACGCCGAGGCGCAGGCCGCCATCGGTGCCGCTCCCGGGTCGCAGTTCGTGCGGATGGAACTGCGGGACCTGCGCCGGGCACTGGCCCTGCTGCCGAACGAGCAGCGCGAGGTGGTTCTGTTGATCGGGCTGGAAGGAATCTCTTACAACGAGGCGGCCGACATCCTGGGCATTTCCATCGGCACGGTGAAGTCGCGCCTGTCGCGTGGCCGCCGCGCCCTTCGCCTGCTGATGGAAGGGGAAAACCCCTCGGACGACGCAGACGCCTGATCGTGCCGGTTGCGCGTTTCCCGAGTGCCGAAAATGCGGAATTCCGAGGGGCGCCCGATGGCCGGGTGCCCCTTTTTCCATGTCCGTCCGATATGTTTAGCGGCAGACGCAAAAGAATGGCGGCGCCCGTGATGGGCGCCGCCGGAGGCGGGGACGATCAGGATTCCGTCAGGGCTCGCCGGCTCTGGCGGAATCTCTGGAGGAGAGAGAGGGTCTTTCGGCCTCAAGGAGAGGCTTGGATAGACCGGCCTAACGTCGCCGGACCAGGCCCATGATCAGGCTGATGGCGAACAGGACCAGGAACAGGAAGAACAGGATCTGCGCGATACCGGAACTGGCCGACGCAATTCCACCGAAACCGAGCGCGCCGGCAATCAGCGCGATGACGAAGAAAACGAGAGCCCAGTAGAGCATCATACCCTCCCTCGCTCGGCCGTATAGTCACCAGGGACTGCCGGCGTCACGCATGAGACAAGTCGTGGCCGCATCCGCCGACCCACTGTATCCATCTCCTGGCCTCTGCTTGGCGATGCAAGTCGGGGTGAGGCGATGGCAAGCACAGCCGGTGCGGCGGCATTCGAAGAACAGAACAACGCTCTGGGCGCGATGTTCCCTGTTCCTGATCGACCGGAGTGTCGGAGCACCGCAGGGCTGGTGCGGACTGGCATTTATGCAACAACGGGGCTTCCTGCGCGTTTCCGCTACCTGAGAGGTCCGGCATCCGCCGGCCACGGGGACGACAACAGGTGAGGGCCCGATGAAGACCGGATTGATCCTGGCGGCGATGGCCGCCTCAGTCGCGATGGTTCCGGCGGCAATGGCGCAGCAGACCTATTCGCAAAGCTATTCCACCTATTCGAGCCAGAACTATTCCGGCAGCACAGGCAGCGACATTTCCGGCCTGACCGGCTCCGCTGGAGGAACCTCCTCCGATCTTGCCGGGCGCCGTGGCCGCGGGCAGAAGCCAATCGAGCTGCAACAGACGACTCTGCTCAACCAGCTCAGTGCCGCCGGCTATGTCTCCGTGCGTGACTTCCGCAAGGAAGGCGACCGTTACGTCGCCAACGCCATGACCCCGCAGGGCCAGTGGACGACGGTGGTGCTCGATCCGCGCAACTCCTCGACGACACCGGCCATCGCTCCGGGCAGCAAGCCGGTCCGTTGACCTAGTTGAGCAGTCGCGACCAAGTGCCGGTGAGGCGGCCGACGCCTCCCGGCACACGGAGATCGTAGAGAGGCAGCGGCTGTTGCAGGCGCTGCCCGGCGTCGCGTCCCAGCGTGCGGACCGCCGTCTCCACCGTGCCGCCGACCGGCAGCCACCCCGATGCGGCAATCGGCACCACCAGCGCCACGCCCCAGTCCATCCTGCCGCCGAACCGGCTTTGCGCACCGTCCGGCCCTTCGGTCCAGGTGGCATGGGCGGTCAGGCCGATGCCTCCGTCAAAGCGGCGCATCACCTCCACCGTGCCGCCCCAGTCGCCGCCGAGATAACGGCCGAGCCGAAGCGCGGTCGTGGTGTCGGCCCCCGGCGATTCCCAATAGAAGCTGGCATGGCCGGTCCCCCGGGCGTCGGTGCGGTCGAAGCCGAGCAGGCTGTCCGGCCGTCGTTTCCAGACGTGGTTGAGGTCGAGTCCGAACGCCCAGCGAGCGGCGATCGGCTGCACCAGCGCCTCCGCACCGATGCCGCCATACATCTCCTCCAGATGGCCGGCGGAGAGCCGGGCGGTCAGCCCATCCGCCGGCCGGGCGAGCCATGCCCCATAGGCATGGTCGAGGGACAACCGACGGTCGGCGTAGCGGGGCAGGTCGCTGCGCACGGGCTGTGCCGCCGGCAGGGCATTGGTATCCAACAGTTCCAGATCGCTCGGCGCGTTGATACGCAGCCCGCTACCCAATACCAGCCCGCGCACGGGCTCCCCCCGCAGCATCACGTCCGTATGGGTGCGCTGGGCCAACGGTGTTCCCAACTCCGCCAGATCGATGGCGGTGACAAGCCGGGTGGAAAGGTCGAGGTACGGACGCCAGTCGGGTGGCGGCTCGGCTGCCGGGCCTAATTGCGTTGTTCGCCAGATCTCCTCGGCGCTGCCGCGATGGTTGGCAGCTCGTTCCAACTCTCGGCGCAGCATGGTCACGGCGGCCGTGTCCAGACCGGCGGCGCCGGTGACGACGCGCAGCCGCTCGACCTCAGCCGGAGCGAGGTCGGCAAGCAGCCGGGCGGCGTCGCCGACCTCGCGCGCCAACGGCATCCGCCCACCGCCGGCCGGGTCCAGCCACAGGGTCGCCAGGTCTCCGTCGATCCGGGCCGAGCGGACGGGCAGGCCCCGGCTGCGGGCCACCAGGGCGATGGCATTGGCGGACAATGCCGATCCGGCCGAGGGGCGTGGCCCGATGGTCGGGGGAGGGCGGTCGGGTTTGTCGGCATTCACCGCCGGATCGAAGCGGACCGACAGCCGCAGCATCAACCGGCGCCCCTGCTCATAGGCAGCGCCCAGATCGGCCCAGGAGGTGGGGCGCCAGGACAGACCGAGGCTGTAGCGGCTGCCGGGATCGAAACCCGGCTCATCCTGTCGCTGGGCGCGGAAGCGATTGCCGGAGGATTCCAGTTTAAGGCTCAGCCCGTCGACCGGCATGTGCCACTCGGCACCGCCGAACAACGCCACCCGTTCGCCACTGAACCATGCCTTGGGTCCGCGGGTGGTCGGCCAACTGGAGGGATCTCGGTCGCGGCGGAATCGGCCTCCGAGAAAGCGCAACGGGTTGCGCAAGTGTCCTGCCTCTCCCAGCGTCCCCCATCCCATGCCGAGCGACAGGTCCACATCCCACCAGCGGCGTGACAGGGCGATGTATTCGCCAGCGAAGCGGCCTTTGCCCGGAAGGTCCAGCCCCGACCCGGTGATGTCGCGTCCGCCGACCACCAGCGCCGGCCCGCGCTCGTCCTCCTGCCGCAGGCGAAGTTTCAGGTCGAGGCCGGGTTCGCTGAGGCCGTAGTAGCCGGGATAGGCGCTGTTGCGCCCGGTGACCTCCAGCCAGGGCAGCGGCTGGGCCGAGATCGTGTAATGACGGTGCAGATCGCCGAGCGCGGTCAACCCGCCGCTCATGGACCCGTCGGGTGCCATCCTTGCGTTCGGCATCTGCAAGAGCCCGATCCCGCCCCAGTCGGACAGGCTGAACTTCGCCTCGTCGGCAAAGGCGGGGGCAGTGAGCGCTGCAAGAAGGGAGGCGAGAACGAAAGGTCGCACGCAATGATCGCGAAGGGGTGGCGAGAATGTCCGATCCTTCGCGAGTCATGCGTATGAATGCAACCGAAAAGCTGTGGAACCGACCTTTTATGGCGCCTCGACCACTTCGAAGTCGTGGGTGATGGTTGCGGTCTGGCCCAGCATGATGGAGGCCGAGCAGTATTTTTCCGCCGACAGGGCGATGGCGCGCTCGACCTTCGCCGGGTCCAGCTTGCGGCCGGTCACGGTGAAGTGGACATGGATTTTGGTGAAGACCTTCGGGTCGGTATCCGCCCGCTCCGCCTCGATGGCGGCAACGCAATCGGTGATCTGCTGGCGGCCCTTTTCCAGGATCATCACCACATCGAAGCAGGTGCAACCGCCCATGCCGATCAGCAGCATTTCCATCGGCCGGATACCGGCATTGCGGCCGCCGGCTTCCACGGCGCCATCCATCACCACGGCATGGCCGCTGCCGGATTCGCCGACGAACATCTTGCCGTCCACCCAGGTGACGCGCGCCTTCATGACCATTTCCTTCGTTCACTGTTGATCGTGAGTGATCGCGCGAAGCTAGGCTCCGCGACGGATCGGTGCAAGAGGGCGGCGCGAGAGGTGCGGCACACCGGGATACGCCCTCCAATGTCAGGCTTGTCCCAGGGCACCCGAGCGCCCAGACTCCGGTGCACTGCAATACACGATCCGATGGCGAGATCAGCACCATGCCGCACGGCCATTCCCATGGCGGTTCCACCCACCTCGACCATGACCATGCGGAGCATGATCATGCCGGCCATCACCATCATGGGCCGGTGCGGTACGATCGCTCCTTCGCTCTGGGCGCGCTGCTGAACATCGGCTTCGTGGTGGTGGAGGCGGTCTATGGGCTCATTGCCAACTCAACCGCCTTGATCGCCGATGCCGGGCATAATCTCAGCGACGTTATGGGGTTGCTGCTGGCCTGGGGAGCGGTGTGGCTCGGGCGGCGAATTCCGCAGGGACGCTATACTTACGGATTCGGCAACGCCTCGATCCTCGCATCGCTGCTGAATGCCATGATCCTGCTGATCGCCGTCGGCGCCATCCTGATGGAGGCGGTCAACCGGCTCGCCGATCCGGAACCGGTGGGAGAAATTACGGTGATGGTGGTGGCGGCGGTCGGCATCGTCATCAATGGCTGGACCGCCTGGCTGTTCATCGGCGGGCAGAAGCACGACATCAACCTGCGCGGCGCCTATCTGCACATGGCGGCTGACGCGGCGGTTTCGCTGGGTGTGGTGGTGGCGGCGCTGGCAATCCGCTTCACCGGCTGGCTGTGGCTGGATCCGGTGACCAGTATCCTGATCGCCCTGGTCATCGTCGCCGGCACTTGGGGATTGCTGCGCGACTCTGTGCGCTTGGCGATGGGCGCGGTGCCGGATGGCGTCGACCGGCCGGGGGTGGAGCGCTATCTGGCCGGGCTGCCCGGCGTCACCGCCGTGCATGACCTGCACATATGGCCGATCAGCACGACCGAAACCGCCCTGACCGCCCATCTCGTCCGTCCCGGTTTAGGGCAGAGCGACGCGCTGCTGCTGGACATATCGATGGTGCTGAAGGACCGCTTCGGCATCGGCCACGCCACAATCCAGGTGGAGCATGACGGCAGTTGCTGCCGCCTTGCTCCTGCGGACGTGGTTTGATCGATCAGGCCTGCTCGCGGGCCAGGCGGCGGGCGTTTGCGCGCACCTTGCGGTAGGCGGGGTTCATGCCGGCGGCGGCGAGGGAGGCCGTCGCCTCGATCAGCCGCAGGTTGGCATGGATGCCGGCATCGACGGCATCGGCCAGCAGGCGCTGTTGGACGTCGATGATCTCCACCGGGTTCTTGCAGGTCGCAAGGCCGCCGATGGTGGCGGCCGCCGCCTGGGTCTGCCGGGTGATCATGGTGATCCAGCCTTGCCCGAATTCGCCGATGCCTGTGGCGACGGCGTGGAAGGCTTCCACCGCCGCTTCGACCTTCTCCGCACCCATGCGGATGAATTCCGGATTTGCGAAGTCTATGGGGTTCGACAGCGCCGCGGTCATCATTGCGGTGCGATAGCCGATGGTCTGCGCCGCCGCGACGCCCATCTCGCCACTGCGAAGGCCGGTCTTGGTGAGCTGGCCCGCCACCGCCATCAGCCTGTCGGTGGGATGGCCGTTGCCGGCATTTTCTCGTGACATGGGCGTCGCCTCTCTCGGAAATCGTTGCCGGAACTTGACTGCGGGGTCAACGCTGCACTGCAGCATAAGTTCCGGCACGATCTTTACGCTTCGGCGAGCGCGCGGTCGAGATCTTCGATGATGTCCTGGGGATCCTCTAGACCAACGGACAGTCGCAGCAGACCGGGTTCGATCCGGGCGGCGACCTTCTCCTCATCTGTCAGCTTGGAGTGGGTGGTGGTGGCGGGATGGGTGATCAGGCTCTTCGAATCGCCGAGATTGTTGGAGATCATCACCATGCGCAGGCCGTTCAGCAGGTTGAACGCCTCGGTCTTGCCGCCCTTCAGGAAGACCGACAGCATGTTGCCGCCGCCGCTCATCTGCTTGCGCACCAGATCGTATTGCGGATGGCTGGGCAGCAGCGGATACAGCACCTGGGCCACCTTCGGATGGCTTTCCAGGAATTCCGCGACCTGGAGCCCGGCGGCCGACTGGGCCTGCACGCGCAGTTCCAGCGTCTCCATGCCCTTCAGCAGCAGCCAGGAATTGAAGGGGGAGATGGTCGGCCCGGTGTTGCGCAGGAAGGGATGGATGACCTCCGAGGCGTATTTCCTGTCCTTGGCCAGGATGACGCCGCCCAGGCAGCGGCCCTGGCCGTCGATGTGCTTGGTCGCCGAATAGATGATGACGTCGGCACCGAAGTCGAACGGACGCTGGAGCACCGGCGTGGCGAAGGCATTGTCGACCACCACCACCGCCCCCGCCTTGTGGGCGAGATCGCAGACGGCCTGCAGATCGACGACCTCGAGCCCGGGGTTGGACGGGGTTTCCAGGAAGACCGCCTTGGCCGGCTTGGACAGCGCCTCTTCCCACTCCGCCAGGTTGGTGCCGTCGACGAACACCGTCTCAATGCCGTAGCGGCTACACAGCTCCTTCAGGATCCAGTAGCAGGAGATGAAGAGCGCCCGCGGCGCCACCACCCGGTCGCCGGTGCGAAGCCCGCTCATCAGGGCGCCATGCACCGCGGCCATGCCGCTGGAGGTGGCATAGGCCCATTCCGCCCCCTCATATTCGGCCAGCCGGTCCTCGAACATCGCCGAGGTCGGATTGCGGAAGCGGGAATAGACGTGGCGCGTGCCGTCGTTGGCGAAGGCGTTCTCCGCCTCTTCCGCCGAGCCGTAGACGAAGCCGGAGGTCTGGTACAGCGCCTCGCAGGTTTCGTCGAACTGCGAGCGGCGGATGCCGCCATGGACCAGCTTGGAGCGGGGGCGCAGCCCCGCGACGTTCGGATTGCGATGATCGGTGCGCGACATTCCGCGACTCTCCCCTGATGATCGCCGGTGGGGCAAGGCCGGCCGCACACAAAAAAAGCCCCGACCGATCGGGTCGAGGCGCGGACGCGGCTCGGACCTTTTTAGCGGGTTGTTTTACGTGGCCCGCAAGCCGGTCGACCAAATCACCACGTTGATCCGCTTGTACGACTGCCTATGACCGCCGTCAAGAGGGGCTAGCCATGACGCGCCGTCTCCTCTGCCCCTTGTGGGGAGGAAGATGGGGAAGGGGATTTCGATAGCATACCTTTCACGTCTCCCAGATTGGCCCCGCCCAGCGCCGCAGCCAGTGCGCCGAAGGCTGCGGCACCGCCGGACACCAGCAGGGCCAGCGCCAGAAACCGCAACGCGGTGGAGGGCGCGTCCAGCCAGGGCATCAGCACTTGTTCGCCCGCCAGAAGGGCGGCCCCCATCCCGAGCGCAGCCGCCGCGATCCGGGGAGCGCGGCGTTTCAGCCGGTCATCCAGGTCGAACAGGCCGCGCCTGCGCATCGCCGCCACCAGCAGCCCGACATCCAGCCAGGCCGTCAGCCCGGTGGACAGCGCAATGCCGACATGGCCGAGCCAGGGCATCAGCACCAGCGCCAGCAAGGCGGTCGCCACCGTCACGATGACGGCGACACGCACCGGCGTCACCGTGTCATGGCGGGCGAAGAAGGCGGCGTTCAACGATTTCACGATCACATAGGCGGGGATGCCGATCGCATAGGCGGCGAGCGCCATCGCCGTGGCGTGCGCCTCCTCCGGACCGAAGGCACCGCGCTGGAACAGGACGGCGACGATCGGCGTCCCTGCCACGCCGAGTGCCACCGCGGCCGGCAGCCCGAGCAGCAGGCTGAACTCCAGCGCGCGGCTCAGGTAATGGCGGACCATCCGCTCGTCTCCGGCGGCGACATGGCGGGCCAGCACCGGCAGAAGGGCGGTGCCGATGGCGATGCCGATGACGCCCAGCGGCATCTGGTTCAGCCGGTCGGCATAATAGAGGAACGATACCGCGCCCGATGGCAGCAGCGAGGCGAGCACGATGTTCAGGAACAGGTTGATCTGCATGACACCGGCACCGATGGCACCCGGTCCGATCAGCCGGAACAGCCGCCGCATCCCCTCCGTCATCCGCGGCGGACGCAGCTTCAGCACCACCCCGGCCTTGGCGCAGGCCCAGGCCATCCAGGCGACCTGGACCACCCCCGACAGCGTCACCGCCGCCGCCATGGCGGTGCCGGGCTCCAGCCCCAGCCGCGGGGCGATCAGCAGGGCGGCGACCAGCGTCAGGTTGAAGGCGATGGGCGCCGCGGCGAACGGGCCGAAGCGGTCGAGCGCGTTCAGCACCCCGCCCAGCAGCGCCACCAGCGAGATCAGCGCCAGATAGGGGAAGGTCAGCCGCGCCATATCCACCGCCAGCGCGAACTTGCCCGGTTCGTCGACGAAACCGGGGGCAAGCCCGTGCATCAGCCAGGGCATGGCGACGATGGCGGCCAGCGTGAAGGGCAGCAGCATCGCCAGCAGCATCGCCAGCGCCTCTTCCGCGAAACGGATGGCGGCGCTCTGTCCGCGCGTCTGAAGCTCGGCGGCGAACAGCGGAACGAAGGCGACGCCGAAGGCGCCTTCCGCGAACAGCCGGCGGAACAGGTTGGGCAGCTTCAGCGCGACGAAGAAGGCGTCGGCCACGGGGCCGGCGCCCAGAACCGCCGCGGTCAAAATGTCGCGTGCGAAGCCGGCCAGCCGGCTCAACAGGGTCAGTCCGCCGACGGTGGCGATGGCGCGTGCGAAGCTCATCGCGGCGGTATAGCCGGCTGCGGCAGCTCGGCAAAGCCGGCTTTTCGGCGCGGTCGCAGCTTCCACCTCGGCCCTGTGCCCAGGCGATCCGGTGCGCCGGAGCGTCCTTCGGAACGCTGTGGACGAGAGGAAAGGGGACGTGGTCTGCATGGGTGGAGCAACTGTCAGCCGGTGCCACCTTGCCGGTTACGGCGTTGCGTCGGCATCTGCGTTGCGGCATGCTTGCGTCCGCCTGCCGCCGCCGCCGGCTTTCCTGGCGATGGACACGGCCGGCGGACGATCCACTGCGTTCGGGGTATACGTGAAGCGGGCGCTCTGGCTTTTTTCCGGTTTTGGTGGGCGTCTGGTCCTGCCTGCCCTGGCGGTCGCGCTGGCCATCGCTGCCCTGTGGTGGATTCTGCTCGACCGCCTTCATCGGGAGGAGCGGCTCCTCGACTTGACCGCCCATGAGAAGACCGCCGTCGTCGCCCGTCTGGTGGAGGAGCATGCGGTTTCCACCTTCCGCCGCGTCGACGACCTTCTGCTGGACCTGATCGCCAACACCGAGCGCAACCGTTCCATGCGCCTGGATTCCCGGCGGGCCTTCGAAGAAGGTCTGGTGGTCGGGGTTCGTGTCTATGACGCTTCGGGCCTGCTGACCATGGGGGGGGGACGGGCCACTTTCCAGGGCACCATCACCGACCGCGACGAGTTCCGCGTCGCCCGCGACAGTGCGCCGCGCGGGCTGGTGATCGGCATGCCCTACCCATCGTCCGAAACGCAGGACCTGCTGATCCCGGTTTCGCGCCGGCTGGAGAATGCGGACGGCACCTTCGCGGGGATCGCGGTCGCCGACATTCCGGTCGAATCTTTTTCCCGCTATTACCGCGTTCTTGGTTTGCCGGCGGACGGGGCGGCGACGTTGCTGCGGACCGACGGTGTCATCATCGCCCGCAATGCAGGGCCCAGCAGCGTTGCGGGGCGAGGTGCGACCAACAACGAACTGTGGCAGGCGATCCGGCAGAATCCCGTCGGCCACATCCGCATGGTCAGTCCCGTCGACGGGGTGGAGCGGATCACCGCCTTCCGGTCGGCGCCCGACTATCCGGTGGTCGCCATCGTCGGCGAATCGGTGGAGACCGTGTTCGGTCCCTGGCGCGACAATGCCCGCCTCTATATCGGCTGGGCGGTCGCCACCACGGTGGTGATCCTGCTGTTCGTCATCGCCTTCATCGTCGAGCTCCAATGGCGCCGGCACACCGACCGGGCGTTGCGGGTGCGCAACCGGGCGCTGGCCTGGAGCAACGACGGCATCATGATCGCCGACGCCACCCAGCCGGGCATGCCGATCGTCTATGTCAATCCGGCACTCGAACAGCTTCTGGGTGCGCCAATGTCTGCCTTGATGGGCAACGGCGCCCTGACCGCGCTGGAACGGGCGACCAACGACCGGGCGGCCTTGCAGCCTCTGCGCGATGCCATCGTCGTCGGCCGCGATGCGCGCGTGGAACTGACCCGGCCCGATCCCGGCGAGGAGGGGGCGGAACCGAAAGGGGCGCGCTGCCTGGAGCTGAGCGCGTCGCCGGTCCGCGATCATGACAACCGGCTGGTCAGCCTGATCGCCACCGTCCGCGATATTTCCGAACACAAGCGCGCCCAGGCGGCGCTGACCGACGCGAGGCGGGAGGCGGACCTGGCGAATGTCGCCAAGTCCAAATTCCTGGCTGCCGCCAGCCACGATTTGCGCCAGCCGGTGCAGTCGCTGATGCTGCTGATGGAGGTGCTGTCGAGCCGCGTCAGCGATCCCATGACCCGCAATGTCCTTGGGACCATGGAACGGGCGCTCGGCGCCTTGAAGATGCTGCTCGACGGGCTGCTCGACGTCTCCCGGCTGGAAGCGGGAGCGGTGGTGCCGGAGGTCGAGGTCTTCGCGCTGTCGGACGTGATGGACCGCGTCGCTGCCAACAGCCGGCCGGTCGCCGTCCAGAAGGGGCTGCTCCTGCATATCGTCCCGAGCAGTGCCCATGTGTACAGCGACCCGATGCTGCTGGGCCGCATCCTGCAGAATCTGGTGGAGAACGCTCTGCGTTACACCGACAAGGGGCGCATCCTGATCGGCTGCCGCCGCCGCGGCCGGACGCTGCGCATCGAGGTGTGGGATACCGGCATCGGCATTCCCATCGACCAGCAGGAAGATATCTTCCAGGAGTTCGTGCAGGTCGGCAATGCCAGCCGCAACCGCGACCAGGGGCTGGGGCTCGGGCTGGCGGTGGTGCGGCGGCTGTCGGTCATGCTGGGCCACCAGGTGACGGTGCGGTCGACACCCGGCGAAGGGTCGGTCTTCGCGGTCGAGCTTCCCGTTGCCGACGCTCCGGCGGTGAAACCGGCGCCCGTTCCCTGCTCTCTCCCTCCGCCCTTCGCCACCACAGTGTTGGTGATCGAGGACGACATGATCGTCCGCGAAGGGCTGCGCGCCATGCTGGCGGAGTGGGGCTATGGCGTCATGGCGGCCGAATCCTGTGCCGAGGCTCTGGATCTGGCCAACCGTGGGCCTGCTCCCGACCTGATCGTCGCCGATTACCGGCTGCGCGACGGCCGCACCGGAACGGAGGCCATCCGCGAGGTGCGGCTGGCCTTGGGCCGCATCCTGCCGGGCATACTGGTCACCGGCGACACCGCCCCCGCCCGTGCGCAGGAGGCGGAGGCAGGCAATTTCCGTGTGATGCACAAGCCGGTGATCGCGGCCGATCTGCGCCGCGCGGTTGCCGAGGCGCTGGAACCGCTGCGGCGCGAACAGCAGACCGTTGCCTGACCTGCCGCGGGTCGGTGCTGGAGATCAGCCGAAATCCGGCGCCTGCCGCGGCACCCGCAGGGTGAAGACGGCACCGTGGCCGGGGCTGTTGCGGACGCTCAACTGGCCGCCGAGCGTCTGGGTCGCCAGATTGTATGCGATGTGCAGTCCCAGGCCGACGCAGCCGGCATGGCGCGCAGTGGTGAAGAAGGGATCGAAGATTCGTGGCAGATCGGCCTCCAGGATCCCCTGGCCGTCGTCGCTGTGCACCACCTCGATCCAGTCCTCGCCGTCGGCGTGAATGTCGATGGTGATCCGGCCGCTCTGCTCCGGCCGGAAGGCATGCGTCAGCGAATTGCGCACCAGATGTGTCAACACGCGGGCGAAGGCGCCGGGGAAACTTTCCAGTTGCAGTGCCTCCGGACAGGCCAGCTCCACCCGGTGGCCGGAGGAGCCGATCTGGGTGTGCAGGCTCAGCAGCACGTCTTCGGTGTATTCGCGCAGATAGAAGGTGCGGCGTTCGTCGCCGGTCTGGTCGGCCGCCACCTGCTTGAACATGTGGACCAGCGCGGCGATGCGTTCGGTGTTGCCGACCAGCAGTTGCCCGGCTTCCTGCGCCACCTCCAGAAAGCCGGCCAGGGCCGAGCGGGTCAGGGCATTGGCGGCGAACTGGCGCTTCACGTCCTCCGCCCGGCTCAGCAGATGGGAGGCGGTGGTCAGCGCCACGCCGACCGGCCCGTTCACCTCGTGCGCCACGCCGGCGACGAGTTGACCGAGGGAGGCCATCTTCTCGGTCTGGACCAGACTGTCCTGGGCGGCCTGCAGCTCTCGATAGGCCTGCTCCACCCGATCCTTTGCCGCGCGCAGGGTGTCGGCAGCCCGCGCCCGCTCGGTGGTGTCGAGCATCACGCCGAACAGGTGGGTCAGCCGTCCATCGAGATCGAAGCGCGGCGCGCAGGAGGAGGACACGTAGCGGACCTCCCCTGCCGAATCGATCGCACGGTATTCGACATAGACGCGGCGGGAGTTGCCGATCACGCTTTCCAGCATGTTGCCGAAGGACATGCGGTCATCGGGGTGCAGGATGTTCAGCAGATTGTCGAAGGTCGGTTCGAACCGGTCCGGATCCTGGCCGTAGATGCCGAAGGCCTCGCGATTCCACACCAGCGTGCCGCTGTGGATGCCGTACTCCCAATAGCCCAGATGGCCGGTGCGGTAGGCCTCCTCCAGCCGCTGTTTGGCGGCTTCGAGCTGGGCCGCGGCCTCCGCCCGCTCGGTGCTGTCCATCAGCACGCCGAAGACGTGGGACAGCCGCTGCTCTGCATCCAGCCGCGGTGCACAGGAGGCGGAGACATAACGGACCCGGCCATCACGGTCGTGGACGCGGAATTCGACATAGACCCGCTGGGGGTTGCCGACCACGCTTTCCAGCATGTTGCCGAAGCGCGGCCGGTCGTCGGGGTGCAGGATTCCCAACAGGGCGTCGAACCCCCCGGTGAACCGGTCCCGCTCATGGCCCAGCACCGCCAGCCCGGCATCGCTCAGCACAAGTCCACCGGACTGGATGCCGTATTCCCAATAGCCGAGCTTGGCTGTGTGATAGGCCTCTTCGAGATTTTCGGTCGCCAGTTCAAGCCCGCGGGCAATGCGGCGCTGGTCGGTGACATCCTCCACCGTCGCGATCCATGGCGGACCGCCGATACGGACCAGCAGGTCGCGGGACTCGTTGACGGTCGACAGAAGGACGCTAACCTCGCGTTCCTCACCTGTCTTGGCATCTGCGAGGTCGGCGGGAAAGGCGTCGGCGTTGCCGTAGCGGTCGATGAAGCTTCGATTGCCCCGCAGCCGCCCGTCGGGATCGCGGAGCAGGGCGGCGACGGGCAGGGCTTCGAAAAGCGGGGGCACGGAATAGGATGCGGAGGATGGGACGGACGGCCCCGGTACGGAACCGGTCTCCAGCCCCGGAGCCCCCGTCACGTCCTTGGTCCGACCCGCTGCCGTCATGTGCATCTCCACAGTTCGCACCCCATCGATTGGGCGCAACTGTCGGGGGACACTACACAAGCAATTCGGCGGGTCCTATGCCCAATTCGGCGCAAATCGTCGCGAATTTCAGGGTATCAGGCTGTTGAGGTCGAAGTCCTGGGCGAAGGCGATCATTGAACCGCAGGCGCTGCCCGATCCGATCCGCATCACGCCTTCTCCGACCACCGTCGGGAACTTGCTCTTCTGCAATGCCTGCTGGGCTTTCACCGGATCGGCGACGCGCACCACGAATCCGGCGAAGAAGGGCAGGGTGGCTGTGGCGAAGGCGGGATCGGCGGTCCAGGCCCATTGCAGGCGGTCGGGCGTGGCGACCAGCACAGGCACCTGACCATCACCGGAGCCGGCCGGTTCGACGACGCGGGCGGAGCCACGGTCCGTGACTGTACCGCCAAGCAGCGTGGCATAGGTGGCGGCGACCGCATCGGGATCGGCGGCGGCGATCACCAGAGCCTCGAGCCCGGTGGCACTGTTGGCATGCTCCATCTGGTCGGGACGCCAGACCAGATCGGGCGTGTGATGCTGGCACAGGAAGACGCGACCGGCCGGGGTCGCTGCCGGGTCGATCTGGGTGATGGTGAAGTTCGCGTCGCGGCTGCCCCCCGGCAGTTGGACCGGCCGGCCGAAATCGACCGGATCCGATGCCGGGAAGCCGGCCGCGGTCAGCGGCCCGGCGGCGGAGCGGGCGTCCGGCGTCTTCAGCGCAATGGCGGCGATGCCCTCGCGCTGGCGCAGGAAGGCGGCGTAATGGGCGTTGACCGGCCTCTGCTCCTCGATGCCCAGCAATTCCAGATAGGTGCCGGTCGGGAACAGGATGGTGTGGTTGGCGGACTTCAGCTGGGTGTGGTGGCCGCGCGGCGTCACGGTGAAGCCAAGCCGGGCGTAGGCGTCGCGCGCCGCGTCCAGGTCGCGGGTCGCGATGACCAGATGGTCCAGTCCGGTGATGCCGTCGATGCTCATGGCGTCCTGCCGCTGTCGGGTTTCTGTGCCGCCAGCGATAGAACAGCCGGTCCGCCGCGGCAAGCGCGAAGCGGCCGGGCCTCCTGTGTGGAATGCCCGGCCCTTCGGTCACAAGGTCTCAGTCAGCTCCGGCACGGCCTTGAAGAGGTCCGCGACGAGGCCGTAGTCGGCGACCTGGAAGATTGGCGCTTCCTCATCCTTGTTGATCGCGACGATGACCTTGCTGTCCTTCATGCCGGCCAGATGCTGGATCGCACCCGAGATGCCGACGGCGATGTACAGCTCCGGCGCCACGATCTTGCCCGTTTGCCCGACCTGATAGTCGTTCGGCACGAAACCCGCGTCCACCGCGGCGCGGCTGGCGCCGACGGCGGCGCCCAGCTTGTCGGCCAGCGCCTCCAGCAGCGGGAAATTCTCGCCCGATTGCA
>Ga0206116_1000084_pt1 | contig 149530 bp, 137 predicted proteins | sample 3A1Ametagenome_FD_178000 | JGI IMG/M metagenome (GOLD analysis project Ga0206116, IMG submission 178000) | Enriched microbial communities from leaf-cutter ant dump, University of Wisconsin, Madison, United States - 3A1A | ecosystem: Environmental > Terrestrial > Nest > Insects nest > Nest dump...
AGGTGTCGGTGGTGCCAACCGCCGAGACGCTGCCGACCACTTCCTTGCCATCTGTGAGCATGATCGGCGCGGCGATACCGGTGAGGCCCAGGTTCAGTTCGTCATGGGTGATGCAGTAGCCGTCCTTGCGGATCTTCTTCGCCGCCCGGGCGAACTCCGACCAGCTGCGCCTGCTGTAGGGGTTGTTGGGATCCTTGGAGATCTGCTCTTCGAAAATCTTCTGCAGGCGCCGGCCTTTCTGGTAGGCCACCAGCACCTTGGACTGCGCGCCGCGAAATGGTGGCAGGGGATGACCACGGCCGAAGGCGAAGTGGTGCTGCTCGTTGGGGTCGGTGATGAAGGTATTGATGATATGGCCGTCGTAGAAAACGCTGGCGAATACCGCCAGACCGGTTTCTTCGGCCAGGCGCTGCATCGGCTCGCGGCCGGCGATGAGGATGGGGTCGTACTGCCGCATCATCCAGTCCAGCTCGATGATGCGCGGGCCTAGGGCGTAGCTGCCGGCGCCGACGCGGCTCAACAGCCCAGCCTCGCACAGGTCCTTGACGTAGCGGTAGACCGTGGCGCGCGACAGTCCCATGCATTCTGCGATGGTTTCCGGCTCCAGTTGCAGTTGCTGCGGGCCGAACAGATCCAGCACCCCCAGGGTCTTGCTCAAGCTGCTCATCGTGTTCCTTTCAGGTTCTGCCCCGTACAGAGGGGGCGGTGGACGCGTGCCTCGAAGCATAGCTGGGAAACGAATTCGTTTTCGAGGGTATTTTTAAGCTTAAAAATCTCATTTATCTCGTATTTTGAGCTTTTTGCTAAAAAATGCTTGTTGGTATTGCGATGCGATGCAATAAATCTCGCATTCGTCAACGCATGCCATGGGATCTTCAAATGAATGGTGCCGAATCGCTCATCAAGGCCGCTGTCGCCAGCGGTGTGGAGTACTGCTTCGCCAACCCCGGAACCACCGAGATACCGCTGGTCGCGGCGATGGGCGCCGAGCCTGCGCTGAAACCGGTACTGTCGATGTTCGAGGGCGTCTGCACGGGGGCCGCCGACGGCTATGGGCGTATCGCCGGCAAGCCGGCCATGACCCTGACCCACCTTGGCCCAGGCTTCGCCAATGGCATCGCCAACCTGCACAACGCCCGCCGCGCCAATACGCCGATCGTCAACGTGATCGGTGATCACGCCTCCTGGCACGTCAACTACGATCCACCTCTGGCCAGCGATATCGAAGCCCTGGCCGGCGCGGTCTCCGGCTGGGTACGTACTTCGCGTCATGCGCAGCGCATCGGTGAGGATCTGCAATGCGCCGTGCAGGCAGCCTGGCAGCCTCGCGGGCAGATCGCCAGCCTGGTGCTGCCGATGGATCTGCAGGCCAACCCGGTCAATGCCGAGGCCCTGCGCTTCGCCCCGCTGCAGGCGCCGGTGCGCCGTTTCGCCGGTGACAAGGTCGAGCATGTGGCGGCTGAACTCAAGGCCGGCAAGCGCCTGGTGTTCATCGTCGGTGACGATGGCCTGACGGCTGCCGGCCTGGAAGCGGCCGGACGCCTGGCGCAGCTCGATGGCGTGCGCCTGTTCGCCGAAACCTTCCCGCGCGTCAGCCACCGTGGTGGCGGCCTGCCGGATCTGGATCGCCTGCCGTACTTCCCGGAAGTGGCCATCGACATCCTCGACCAGTACGACGCCGTGGTCTGCGCCGGCGTGCCGGAGCCGATCAGCTACTTCGGCTATGAAGGTATCGCCTCGCGTCTGGCCGAGCGTGACCGCCTGCTGTCGCTGGCCGAGGTCGGTGACGATGTGGTCGGTGCGCTGACCGCCCTGGCCGACGCCCTCGGCGCGCCGGCCCACGTACCGACCCCGCAAGGCATCGAGCTGCCGCCGGCCGATGAGCAACTGACGCCGCAATCGGTCGGCCGCGTGCTGGCCGCTGCGCTGACGCACGACTGCATCGTCTCCATCGAAGGCGGCACCTGCGGTTATCCCTTCTTCACCGCTTCGGCCGGCGCGGCGCGTCATCGCGTGCTGACCAACACTGGCGGTGCCATCGGCCAGGGTATCCCGGCCGGTTTCGGCGCGGCCCTGGCCGAGCCGGGCAATACCGTGTTCTGCCTGCAGTCCGACGGCAGCGCGCAGTACACCATCCAGACCTTGTGGAGCATCGCCCGCGAGCAGTTGCCGGTGGTCATCCTGATCGCCGCCAACCACCGTTACGCGATCTTGCAAAACGAGCTGCGCCGTTTCGGCGTGACCGAGTTCGGCCCGCAGGCGCTGGCGCTGACCGAGCTGGATCGTCCGCGTGTGGACTGGAAGTCCCTGGCCCAGGGCTACGGCGTACCGGCCAGCAGTGTACGTACCAATGCCGAACTGCAGCAGGCCCTGAGTCGCGCCATCGCTTCAGCTGCGCCCTGCCTGATTGAAATGGAGCTGTAAGACCATGAGCGATATCGAGCTGTTGCCTGCGGTACGCGAATTTCTCGCCACGCCGCGTCGCTTGTTCATTGGCGGCTCCTGGCAGGATGCCGCCCTCGGCCAGACCTTCGCCGTGGAGAACCCGGCCACCGAGCAGGTGCTGTGCGAAGTCGCCGACGCCTCGGAAACCGACGTCAACGCCGCCGTGGCGGCGGCCCGTGCCGCCTTCGAGGGCCCCTGGCGGCGTGAGACGCCGGCCCGCCGCGGCCTGTTGATGATGCGCCTGGCCGACCTGATGGAGGCGCACGCCGAAGAGCTGGCGCAACTGATCACCCTGGAGAACGGCAAGACCATCGCCAACGCTCGGGGCGAGGCGGCCAGTGCCGCCAACATCATCCGTTACTTCGCCGGCTGGCCGACCAAGATCGAAGGCAGCACCGTGCCGGTGTCGCCGGCCAGCGGCGCGCCGATGCTCAACTACACCCTGCGTGAGCCGGTGGGCGTGTGTGCGCTGATCGTGCCGTGGAACTTCCCCCTGACCATGTGCGTGTGGAAGCTCGGTCCGGTGCTGGCCACCGGCTGCACCGCCGTGCTCAAGCCTGCCGAGCAGACGCCGCTGGTGGCCGTGCGCCTGGTGCAACTGATCGAGCAGGCGGGGATCCCTGCCGGCGTGGTCAACCTGCTCACCGGCTTCGGTGCGCGCACCGGCGCACCGCTGGCACAGCATGCCGACGTGGACAAGATCGCCTTCACCGGTTCGACCCAGGTCGGCCGGCTGATCGCCCAGGCTGCCACCGGCAACATGAAGAAGGTGTCGCTGGAGCTGGGCGGCAAGTCGCCGAACATCATCCTCCCCGACGCCGATATCGCTCGCGCCGCCAAGGGCGCTGCCGACGGCATCTTCTACAACCAGGGCCAGGTGTGCACCGCCGCCTCGCGCCTGTATGTGCACGAAAGCGTGCTCGACCAGGTGCTCGCCGAATTGCGCCGGCATGCCACCTCCTATGTGCTCGGCTCCGGCCTGAACCCGGCGAATAGCATGGGGCCGCTGGTTTCCGGGCGGCAACTGGGCACGGTCAGCGGCTACCTGCAACGCGGCCAGGCCGAAGGCGCCGAGCTGATCTGCGGTGGCAAGCGCCCCGAGTATCTGGACAAGGGCCACTTCATCGAACCGACCGTATTCCTCGACCGCGCCGAAAACGCCTGCGTGGCCCGCGAGGAAATCTTCGGCCCGGTGGTGACCGTGATGAGCTGGTCCGACACCGACGAGCTGGTCAGCCGCGCCAACGATTCGCCGTTTGGCCTGGCCGCCGGCCTGTGGACGCGTGACCTGCGCGCCGCTCACCGCCTGGCTGCCGAACTCAAGGCCGGTTCGGTGTGGATCAACTGCTGGAACGTGGTCGATCCGGCCTCGCCCTTCGGGGGGTACAAACAATCCGGCTGGGGCCGGGAAATGAGCAAGCACGTGATCGACGCCTACACCGAGACCAAGAGCGTCTTCGTCGATCTCGCCTGACCCAACGCACAACAAGAGGAACGATCATGGATCTGCAACTGCAAGGCCGCGTGGCCATCGTCACCGGCGGCGGCATGGGCATCGGTAAGGAAGTGGCGCGCTTTCTGTCCCAGGAAGGCTGCAAGGTGGTGATCTGCGCGCGGCGCATGGAATACCTCAAGCAGGCCGCCGAAGAGATCAGCGCCGAGACCGGCAACGAAGTGCTGCCGCTGTTCTGCGACACCAACGAGATGAGCGCCGTGTCCGAGATGGTCGCCGAGACCCAGCGTCACTTCGGCCGTATCGACATCCTGGTCAACGGTGCGGCCGCGCCGTCCGGCGTGGTGCGCAACGACATCGAGCACGCCGGTGACGACGAGCTGCTGTCGGATCTGAACACCAAGGTGATCGGCTACTTCCGCTGCGCCAAGGCGGTGACCCCGCACATGAAGGCTGCCGGCTTCGGTCGCATCATCAACATCGGCGGCCTGACCGGCCGTGGCAGCAAGGTGCTGTCGGGCATGCGCAACCTGGCCATCGCGCACATGACCAAGACCCTGTCCGACCAGCTCGGGCCGGACGGCATCACGGTCAACCTGATCCACCCCGGCGTGGTCGATACCCCGCACATCCAGGAGCTGTACGAGCGCGAAGGGATAAAGCAGGGCAAGACCCCGCAGCAGGTCGAGCAGGGTTATATCGATGCCACGCCGATCCGCCGCACCCTGCAGCCTATCGAGATGGGCTGGCTGATCGGTTTTCTCGCCTCGCCCAAGGCTGGCGCCGTCACTGGCGAGTCCATCGGCATCGATGGTGGCCTGACCCGTGGCATCTTCATCTGAGGAGCAAGCAGCTATGAGCAACGGAACCTTTCTGGTCGCGACGGTTGGCCAGGCCATCATCCGCAGCGCCGACAATGGCGCCACCTGGCACCGTCAGGGCCTCGGCCAGCCGCTGGAATTCGATGCCATTACCCGCTCGCTGAGCCTTGATCCGCAGCAGCCGGAAGTGATCTACGCCGGCGCCGATATCGGCCTGATCGTCAGTCGGGATGTCGGCAGTCACTGGGAGCTGGTGGACTCGCCGTTCAACGGGCAGACGGTATGGAAAGTGGCGGTCGACCCGCAGGATTCTCAGCGCATCTTCGTGGGTACTGGTGCGCCTTCGCGTGCAGTGCTGTGGCGCACCCTCGATGGCGGGCAGAGCTGGTACCGCGTGCCGGTGGAGATTCCCGAGTTCTGCGCCGGGGTCAGCAAGCCGCGTCTGCTGGCCTTCGCCTATGACCCGACCGACCGCGATCAGGTCTGGTTCGGCCTGGAGGAAGGTGGCCTGTTCCACAGCCGCGATGGCGGCGAGACGTTCAGCCGTGTCGATGACCGTCTGCTGTGGGATTACAACTCGGATATCCACAACATTCTGGTGATGCCCAACCATGGCAGGAAGATCATCGTCGTGGTGTGCGTCAACGCCATCTACCGCAGTGAGGACGAAGGCCTGACCTGGAGCGGACAACTGGCCAGGGATGACTTCGGCCTGTACTACGTGCGCGCCATGAACGCACCGCTGGGCAGCGAGGACACCGTCTACCTGAGCATTTCCGATGGTACGCCGGGCACCACCAGCAAGGTGCTCGTCTCGCGCGATGCGGCGGCAACCTGGGAAGTGCTGCCGCTGCCACAGCAGCCCAACTCCTGCGTATGGGCCATCGGCATCAACCCGGCCAACCCACGGCAGATCATCGCCGGCACCAAGTATGGCCACCTGTTCACCTCGGAAAACGGCGGTGACGGCTGGCTCAAGCAGTGGCGCGATTTCAGCGAGATCGCCGACGTGCTGTGGACGCCCGCCGTGGCGCAGATCAAGCCGGCCCATACCTCTGTCACCAGCAAGAAGTGAGGAGTTTCGCCATGAAAGTCGAGGTCGTGCGTACCCATCTGTCCTTGTTCGTCAGCGACCCGGATGCCTCCGCGCTCTGGTATGCCGATGTGCTCGGCATGCACGAGAGTGCGCGTGGCGAGGCCTGGGTGATGATGGCCTTCGGCAGCAAGCACCACGATATCGCCCTGATCAAGGCCGCCCCCGGCGCCCATCACGGCGGCCTGGGCCTGCAGCATTACGGCCTGGAGATCGCCGGGGACATGACCACCCTGCGTCAGCTCTACGGCATGTTGCTGAGCAAGGGTGTGGAGGTGGTGAAGATCACCGACCACGAGATCGGCAACGGCCTGTACTTCAACGACCCGGACGAGAACCGTCTGGAATTCTTCCTCGAGACCGATCACGACGACGACCGCGCCAAGGCCCGCTTCAAGGCTGCCTGCGCGCCCAGTCGCAACATCACCCTCGACCCCCTTTAAGGACACGATCATGAAACCGAGCAACTTCGCCAACTATCACATCCGCAAGTGGTACAGCTTCAGCGAAGAAACCCTGGCCAACGAGTCCGGGCAACTGGCCGATGGCGAACCGCTGTTCAAGTACGTTATCGCCGCTGCCGTGCACAACCCCTATGCCGGCCGTTTCAGTCAGGATCTGAGCGAGCTGATCGACGACTCGCCGGCATTGGGTGAGGAGTTCGGCCGGCGCATCCGCGAACTGGCAGGCGAGCGGAAAATCCTCAGCTACGGCAAGGCCTGCGTGGTGGGCGCCAATGGCGAATACGAGCACGGCAACGCCTTTCTCACCAACCCGGCGGCCGACCCGATCCGGGTGGCGTTGGGCGGCGGCAAGTCCTGGGTGCCGTCCACCGGCAAGCGTGGTGCGCCGGGTTGCACCATCGATGTGCCGCTGGCGCACAAGGATGCGCTCTACGTGCGCGACCAGTACGACACCATCTCGGTGTCTTTCGGCGATGGCCCGGCCCCGGACGAGGTGATCATCGTCTGGGCCTTCGCCACCCGTGGTCGCCTGCATGCACGTCTGGGCGGCTTGCGCGCCGAGGACATCAAGGGTGACAACGGCCTGACCTGATCCGGAGCTTTGCGATGACCGTGCACAGCCAGTTCTTCAACAACCGCAGCGGGTTGCGCCTGCATGTCCTGCGCTGGGGTAACCCACAGGGCACACCGCTGATCCTGCTGCACGGTCTGCGCGCCTACGCGCAGACCTGGGAATCCCTGGCCCGCGCGCTGGGCGATGACTTCTGCTGCTACGCCCTGGATCAACGCGGGCGCGGTCTGAGCGACTGGGCCGAGAGTGCCAGCTACCACACCCAGTCCTACGTGCACGACTTGGAAGATCTGGCCGCACACCTGGGGCTGCAGCGCTTCGCCCTGGTCGGCCATTCCCTCGGCGGAGCCAATGCGCTGGAGTATGCGCGGCAACATCCGGGGCGCCTGCTGGCGCTGGTGGTCGAGGACATCGGCCCCGGTTCGTCGAGCGTCGGCGATGGTGCCGAGCGCATCCGCCGTGAGATGCGCCAGACGCCGCTGGTGTTCGCCGACTGGGACGCCGCGCGGGCCTTCTGGGTCAAGTCGCGCCCCGGTCTGTCGGAACAGGGTCTGCGCTCGCGCTTGGCCCACTCCATGCAGGAAACGGCGCAGGGCATCGTCTGGCGGCATGACCAGCAGGGTATCGCCGAGGCGCGCCTGAGCATCGAGCCGGTCGACCTGTGGCCGGCCGTGCGCGCGCTGGATTGCCCGACGCTGTTCGTCCGTGGCGGCAATTCGGACTTCCTGCCGCCGGCTACCCTGATCGCGATGCAGGAACAGAACAGCAACATTCGCACCGTGGAGATCGCCGGTGCGAGTCATTACGTGCACGATGACCAGAGCGAAGCGTTCAACCGCAGTGTTGCCGGTTATCTTCGGCAAATGACCAAGCCATCAGAATAAGAAACGGGTGAGCGAAAGATGAAACGGGAAACTACCCAGGTCGTGATAGTCGGTGGCGGCCCCAACGGCATCACCGCTGCTCATTACATGGGCCTTTACGGCATCGACTGCGTGGTGCTGGAACTGGCCCAGGGCATCCTGCCGTACCCGCGTGCGGTAGGCATGGACGATGAGGCCCTGCGCGTATTGCAGACCGTCGGTGTGGCCGAGCGTGCGCACCGCGACATGATCGCCAACGTGCCGCTGCGCTACTACAACGCACGCGGCGTGTGCTTCGCCGAGGTCAAGCCGAGCGTCGCCGACTACGGCTGGCCGATGCGCAACATCTTCATGCAGCAGTTGCTCGAAGGCACTCTGCGCGAGGCGCTGGTGCGCCACGAGGGCGTCGACCTGCGCGAAGGCCATGAGATGCTGGCGCTGGAGCAGGACGACGACGGCGTCACCTTGCAGGTGCGCGATGCCAGCGGCGAAGCCTACGAGTTGCGCGCGCGCTACGTGATCGGCGCCGACGGTGGCCGCTCCTGCGTACGCAAGCAGCTGGGCATTCCCCTGGTCGGCTTGACCCATCCGCGCAAATGGGTGGTGGTCGATGCCGCCAACGACACCCTTGATGCGCCCTATACCGCGCTGCATGCCGACCCGCAGCGACCGTTCGTGTGCATCTACCTGCCGTACCGCCAACGCCGCTGGGAGTTCATGCTGCTCGAAGGCGAGAGCGAGGAGACGATGTGCGAGGAGGGCAATATCCGTCGCCTGATCCGTGGCCACATTGGCGAGGCCGTTGATCAACTCGAGATCGTGCGTATTCGTGCCTACACCCATAACTCGCGGGTGGCCGAGCGTTTTGTCTCCGGCCGCGTCGCGCTGATCGGCGATGCCGCGCATATCACCCCGCCGTGGGCCGGACAGGGCCTCAACTCCGGCCTGCGCGACGTCGCCAACCTGTGCTGGAAGCTGGCGGCAGTGCTCAAGGGGCGCGCCAAGCCGTCGATCATCGACAGTTACGACGTCGAGCGACGTGGCCATGCCACCGACTTGATCGCTCTGGCCGACAACATGGGCGCGGTGCTGGGCATGACCAACCCGCTGGTGGCAGGGGTGCGTGACTGGCTGTTCCAGGCGGTGAACACCGTCGACAACCTGCGTTCGCACCTGGTGGAGTTCAAATTCAAACCCAAGGCGACCCTGACCAAGGGCCTGGTGCATCACGAGCGTCCTGATGTCAGTGAGGGCGATCTGGTTGGCCAGTTGTTCATCCAGCCGGATGTCGAGAACGCCGAAGGTCAGCGCCAACGCTTCGACGAAGTGCTCGGCCCCTGGTACGCGGTAATCGGCTATCGCTGCAACCCCCTGGAGCCGGTCGATGGCGAGATGCGGAGCTACTGGCAAGGGCTGGAAACCCGTTTCATCCAGGTCAATCGTTCGCGCAGCGGGGCACGCAACCAGCCGCTGAGCGCCGCAGGCGTGATCAGCGTGGAAGACGTCGATAACCGTCTGGGCGACTGGTTCTCCAAGGCTCGCGACAGCATCGTGATCGTGCGCCCGGATCGTTTCATCGCCGCCATCACCACGCCGGAACGGCTCAACGAGGTGCTGGGCAAGCTGGCCCGGCAACTGTCATGAGCCGCCTGAGCGAACTGCCTGCCGCGCTGCGCCAGGCACTGCAACAGGCCCAACCCTTGCCCAAGCTGGAGCAGGCGCTGTCACTGGAACAGGGCTACCGGTTGCAAGGCGAGGCGTTGGCGCAGGCCGGCGTGGCCCTTGGTGGCTGGAAGGTGGCCTTGAGCGGTGCAGTGGCCCAGGCGCGCCTGGGTCTGAGCGAGCCGGTGTATGGCTGGTTGAGCGCCGACATGCAGCGTGCGTCCGCCAGCCAGCTGCCGCTGACGCAGCTCATCGCGCCCAAGCTGGAGGTGGAAGTGGCCTTCGAACTGGGCCGCGACATCGCCCCCGGCGAGCATGACGATGCCAGCCTGTTGGCGGCTGTGAGCCGCATGGCCGCTGCCTTCGAGGTCGCCGACTGCCGCTGGCAGGATTGGCGCTTCGACATCGGTGCCTTTCTGGCCGACGATTCTGCGGCGGCGTTGTATTGCCTCGGCCCCTGGCAGGCGTTCGACGCCCAGGCCTGTCGCCGCATCGATTGCCACCTGACGCATGACGGTATCCTGCTCGGCAGCGCCAAGGCCGGCGAGATTCCCGAACAGAACCTGCTCTGGCTGTTGCGCCGGTTGTTGGCCGACGGCCAGCCGCTGCGCGCCGGCCAGGTGATTCTGTCCGGTGCGCTGCTGGCGCCGGTGGAGGTGCAGAAGGGCCAATACACGGTGCAGATGATGGGAGTAGAGTTGGCTCTACGCTTCGAATAATTAAGCTAAGAAAGCGCGTAGCGGTTCAGGGATGAGTGTTTCCTGGCGGTGAATTGCGCAGAGAGGCGATGGTCATGTTCAGCGAAATTCGTTCCTTTTCCGATCCGCAGCAGCATGCCAGCTCCATCCTGGGCTGGCAGCAGGTCTATGACCAGCAGAGTTGCGGGAGCTTTTCCAGCGAATTGCGCCAGGTGGCGGCCGACCACTTCCAGATATTCCAGGAGAGCCTGGGCAAGCGCACCGTGCAGCACGGCCGTTCGCCCAAGGGACGCCTGTGCATCGCCTTGTTGCTGAGCACAGACCGCTCGCCGCTGGTACTTGGGCAGAAGGTCGGCGCACACAACGTGGTGCTGCTGCGCGACGGCGAGGAGTTCCTCCTGCATTCACCGGAGGGCCTGTGCTTTCTTGGTGCCAATGTCGACCTGGTGCGCTTCGCCAAGCTGGCCGCGCTGGAGCTGTCTTCGGACAAGCTCGAACTGCTCAAGTCGATGCCGCAACTGGCGCTTTCCGAACCGGTGTTGCTACGTGTGCGCCAGCGGATCTATCCGGTCTTCGAGTGCCTGTTGCAGCGCCGCGAACCGGTCAATGCCGCTATCGAGAAGATGCTCGAAGATACCCTGCTCGATGCCTTCCTCGACCTGTTCAGCCATGCCGGCGAAGAGGGCCGTGACCGGCGCGGCAGTTCGGCGGTGTGCGCCTACCTGGTCAAGCGCAGCCAGGAGTTGGCGATGGAGGCGGGCGGCGATTCGCCCATCAGCATCATCGACCTCTGCGAGCAACTGCGCGTCAGCCGCCGCACCCTGCAGAACAGCTTCCAGGTGATCACCGGCACGCGGCCGGTGGAATACCTGCGCAACCTGCGCCTGAACGCAGTGCGGCGGCGTCTGATCAGCACACCGGCCAGCCAGTTGAAGGTTGGCGAAGTCGCGGCGGAGATGGGCTTCTATCACCTCAGTCATTTCGCCTCTCACTACCGGGCCTTGTTCGGCGAATATCCCTCCGAAACGCGGCGTGCCTAGCCAGTAGTTCTTGAGCGGTCTGCTAGTGCTGCATCTCGTGCTCATCGTGTCGGAGGCACCTGGCTGGCGGCGGTCTTGAAGCGCTGCCAGCCCTGTTCCAGTGCCTGCTGTTGAGCGGGCAGAAGGCTTTCCAGCAGATAGCTCCTGCGTCGTTGTTCCGGGCTCAGCACCTGCAGCGGGTTTTCGACGATCAGCGTCTGCAGCGCAGCGGCGTCGCTGGGCAGTGGGGCATAGAACTGGGTGAAGCGGGCACTGCGAACGATGTTCTCCGGCGCGATCAGAAAGTCGATCAGGCGGTAGGCCAACTCGGGCTGGCTGGCATTACTGGGTATGGCCAGGGTGTCGATGTAGATCGCGCTGCCTTCCTGCGGAATGCGGTAGGTCAGCTGCGGGTTGTTCTGCATCGCCTTGAGGGCGTGGCCGCTCCAGGTCATGGCCAGGCACAGACGGCCTGCTGCGAGGGCGTCGATATGCTCCCAGTTGTCCAGTGCGCGTAGTTGCGAGGCCAGCGGGGTGAGCGTTTGCAGGCTGCGGGCGATCTGCCGGTTGCCGCTGGCGGACAGGCGACGCCCCTGGTAGTTGAGCAGCACCGAGGTGACTTCTTGCGGGGCATCCGGCAGGCCGATGCCGCAGGCGCTGAGCCGGGCGGAATGCGCCTCGTCGAACAGCATCGCCCAGCTGTTGGGCAGGGTATCGGCATAGGCGGTCTGGGCTTTCTCGGTATTGACCGCCAGGCCGATCGATCCCCACAGGTAGGGCACGCTGTACTGATTGGCGCTGGGGATACCGGCCAGGATCGACAGCAACCAGGGGTCGAGCTGGGCATAACTGGGCAGGCGCTTGCTGTCGAGACGTGTCAGGCGCTGCTCGGCGATCAACTGCTTGAGCATGAAGTGGCTGGGCACCACCAGGTCGTAGGGCTCGCCGTTGCGCAGGGCCTGATCCAGCTCCTGCGCGGTGGTGTAGGCCTGGTAGTCGACGCGTATACCGGTCTGCGCCTCGAAGTCCCTGAGCACGGCGGGGTCGAAATAATCCTTCCAGCTGTAGAAGCGAATCACGTCCTGGGCCTGTGCCTGCAGGCTGGCGGCGAGGAGCAGCGGATAGAGCAGACGTTTCATGAGGTGGCTCCTGGGTGCGGTGTCAGGTACGGAAATGCTCCACCAGACGCTGTTGCTGGATGGACATGTCATGCAGAGATCGGCCGATGTACGACGACGCCTCTACCTGCGCAGTCAGCGTCGCGCTGATGGCGCGGATGCCATCGACGCGCTGGGCCACGTCTTCCAGTCCGGCGCTTTGCGCCTGCGAGGCTTCGGCAATCTGTCGGTTCATGCGGTCGATCACGCTGATCGCCTCACCGATGGTGTGCAGGGCCGTGTGGGTGTCGCCGAGCAGACCGACACTGTTGCGCGCCTGTTCGCGGCTGCGGTGCATGCCGTTGACCACGTCACGGCTGAGCTGCTGCAGGTTCTCCACCACCTGGCGGATCTTGCCCACCGAGTTCTGCGTGTTATCCGCCAGGTGGCGCACTTCGTCGGCGACCACGGCGAAGCCTCGCCCCTGATCGCCCGCCCGTGCGGCCTCGATGGCGGCGTTGAGCGCGAGCAGGCTGGTCTGTTCGGCGATGGTGCAGATCACGTCGAGCACCTGGCCGATTTCCTCGCTGCTACCGGCCAGCGCCTGCACATCCTGCATTGCGGCTTCAAGACGATGATCCAGCTGGGTGATGGTTTCGGTGGTTCTGGCGAATGACTGCACGCCTTGCTGGCCGGCCTGGTCGGCAGCGCGAGCTGCGTCGGCGGCCTGGGCCGAGCTGCCGGCGACTTCCAGGGCACTGGCGTTGATCTGCTGCAGGGCCACGGCGGCTTGCTCCACCTGCTGGTGCTGACGATGCATGCCGGCGTTGATGTCCTCGGCAACGCTGGCCGCACGGTCGGCGGTTTCACGGGTACTCAGGGCAGCCTTCTGGATCTCGCCGACCATCGGTTGCAGGTGATCGAGAAAACGATTGAACCCGGTGACCAGCCTGCCTAGCTCGTCGCTGCGCTGCCTGGGCAGGCGCCGGGTCAGATCGCCGTCGCCCTCCACCAGTTCGTCGAGCATTGCGGCCACTCGTTGCAATGGGCGGCTGATGCTGCGCGCGGCTAGACCGATCAGCAGCACGCCAAGCAAGCTGACGCCAAGCCCCAGGCCCAGGCTTTGCCACAGGGCATCCTGCTGGCCGTTGTCCATCTGCGTCTGCAGGCGTTGGGCAGGGGCGTACAACTGCGCGTTGGGGATGTCGATATGCAGGTGCCAGGGTCGCGAATCGGCCAGAGGCTGCAACACCTCACTCAGCTGCACGCTGTCGGGGGCACGCGCGCTGGCGAACGGGCTGCCCAGCTTGTCGGGCTGGGCGCTGTGCCCGGCCAGCAACTGCGTGGCGGAGAGGATGTAAACGGCGTTCTGGCCCTGGTACAGCTCGGCGCTGAGCGTCTCGGTCAGGCGTTGCAGGGTGGCCAGGCTGATGTCGAAACCCAATACGCCGATCACCCGGCCGTCGTCGAGCAGCGGGATGGACAGGCTGCTCATCAATGTATTGTGGCCCTCGACTTCCACCGCATAGGGCTCGACTACGCAAGGCTTGCCACTCTGTACCGGGCAGGCGTACCAGGCGTTCTGTGGTTCTGCTCCGGCCGGTGCCTGGTTGGCGTTGATGTTTTCTTCGGTCAGGGTCGCCTGCACCAGCTTTCCGGGTTCGCTTTGCGACCAGTACAGGGCGAAGCGGCCTTGCTCGTTGCTCGATACGGGCTCCTGGGCAATGAAGGCGTTGTCCTGCCCATCGAGCGCGTCGGTCTGCATCACCAGGTAGATACCCAGCGTTTTTGGGCTGGCGAGCAGGGCGTCATGGATCAGTGCGACCAGTTGCTGGCGCAGCTTTACGGCCGAACCTTCATCGCCCGCGTGCAGGGTACGCAATTGCAGAACCTGCCCGGCGATTCCCTCGCCGTACAGCTCCATGCTGCGAAAGAAGTGCTCGATGCGCAGTTTCTGCGCCACTGCGCTGGCTTCGAGTCGTGCCTGCGCTGACGCTTCGAGGATGCGTGTGCTCTCGCGCTTGAACAGCTCGGCGTTGCGATGCGCCTGGTACAGGGTGATGCCCAGTACCACGGCGACCACGGCAAGCAGGCTGCAGCCACTGAGCAGGCTGATACGCCACTGAATGCTGATGCGCTCGAAAGACATGATCGAACCTCCGGGTGGTGCACGGGCTGGGCTGTCAGGGCAGGGGAGTGATGAGGCAGTCGTCCATGGCCTGGCGCAGAAGGAGCTGGTGAGCCAGGTCAGGAACGTGCGGGGCGACGTTGGCCGTTACCGAGATGTTGCCCTGGCCATGCAGCAGCATGAATTTCGCAGAGCTGGCGTCGTTGCCCGAATACAGGGCGAATCCCTGCTGCGCTGCTTTCGCTTATGGGCGTGACGAGGGCAACGATGCTGCCACGGATCATGGTCTCAGGCCTCGGCTTGTTGTTCTTCTATCGGGGCTGGCGGGATGTGGCTCCCGCTGCGCGGCGTTGCGCCACTATAGAAAGCGCAAGAGATGGGACGTTAGCCCAAATCGGCAGCGTCTTCGTTTGCCCTGTTTGCGTGCATGCCTCATGGCGGAGCGCGTCTTGCGATGCTGCCGATTTGGGCTAACGCCTGATTGGGGATCGGCCTAGCATCGAAATCGCTAGCGTGACTACAACAATGAATTCGCTGGCCGGCATGAGCGGCACGAGCGGCTCACCGGTTTTCCAACGACTGCCTCATAAAACAAGGTCAAGAAAATGAGCGTATCCATGAGTCCGACCGTCAGCTCGACCGAGCTGCGGCGTGGCGCCCTCAGCGTCGGTTTCATCATCTTCTTCGTGGTTTCTGCGGCCAGCCCGTTGAGCGTACTGGCCGGTGGTTTCCCCATCGGCATCATGCTCGGCAACGGTGCAGGTACGCCTGTGCTGTTGGCGCTGACGCTGCTGGTGCTGCTGACCTTCTCGGTGGGTTACACCACCATGGCCCGCCATGTGACCAATGCTGGCGGCTTCTACGCCTTCTCGGCGCGTGGCCTCGGCGGTCTAGCGGGGGGCGCGGCCGGGGTGCTGGCGATGTTCGCCTACAACATTCTCCAGGTCGGCCTGTACGGCATGTTTGGCGGTGTGGCCGCCGGCACCATGGCCAGCGTGTTCGCCATCGACATGCCGTGGTGGGTCTATTCGTTGCTGGCCATGGCCAGCATCGCCATCCTCGGTTATCGCAACATCGACCTGTCGGCGCGCGTGCTGTCGATCATCGTCGTCGCCGAGTACGTGGCGATCCTCACCCTGGATATCGCCATTCTGCGCAGCGGTGGCGAGCACGGCATCAACCTCGACTCGTTCAAGCCCGAGCACGTGTTCAGCGGCAATCCGTCGATCGGCCTGCTGTTCTGCTTCGCCGCCTTCATCGGCTTCGAGGCGACCACCATCTATGGCGAGGAAGCGAAGAACCCGCAGCGTGCGATTCCCTTCGCCACCTACGCTTCGGTGCTGCTGATCGGCTGCTTCTATGCGCTGTCGATCTGGGCCATGGTGATCGGTGTCGGCTCCGACAAGATCGTGCCGCTGCTGATGTCGCTGGAAGACCCGACCACCTTCATCTATGGCCTTTCCGACCACTTCGTCGGTGCCGAACTGACCCAGGTGATCCGCGTGCTGTTCCTGATCAGCATCTACGCCGGCCTGCTGGCCTTCCACAACTCGGCAGCGCGCTACTTCTACGCCACCGGCCGTGACGGCCTGCTGCACGGCCTGCTGGGCACCACCCACCGCATCCACCAGAGCCCGCACATGGGGTCGGCCCTGCAGACCCTGATCGCCGCCGTGGTGGTGCTGATCTTCGCCGCCGCCGGTGCCGACCCGATTCTGCAACTGTTCGCCTGGTTCTCCAGCCTGGCTGCGCTGTCGCTGATCCTGCTCATGGCGCTGACCTCGGTGGCCGTGCTGGCTTACTTCCACAAGCACCCGGAATTAGGCCTGGGCCTGATGCGCCGCTGCATCATGCCGGCGTTCTCCGGTCTGGCGCTGATCTGCGTGCTGGTGGTCGCGGTGATCCACTTCGAGGTACTGACCGGCTCCAGCAAGCTGCTCTCCTACGGCCTGTGCATCATGATCCCGATCTCCCTTTTCGTCGGCGTCATGCTCGCCGCACGTCTGCGCCGGGTTGCCCCCGAGCGCTTCCAGGCACTGGGCAGCCACAGGCTCTGAGCGGTTGCCAGGCATTCATCCATCACGTCACACCACCAGCTAACCGCCGTGCACGTCGTGTCGCCGGCGGCCAAGGGGATGCTTCATATGAACGATTATCAGATGCTCATCGACGGTGCCCGAGTTGTGGGCGAGGGCGATCCCTTCGAGGTGATCAACCCTGCCACCGGGCAAGCCTTCGCCCTGTGCCCGGCTGGCACCGTGGCGCAACTGGAGCAGGCCGTGACGGCTGCCCAGCGCGCGTTCACGAGCTGGGGGCGCAGCTCATGCGCCGAGCGTTGCGAGCGGCTGCAACTGATCGCCGCTGACATCGAGCGTGAAGCCGACGAGCTGGCCAGGCTGATTGTCATGGAGCAGGGCAAGCCGCTGGCGCTGGCGTTCTCCGAGGTCATGGGCGGGGTCGCCTGGACGCGCTACGCCGCCTCGCAGGAGCTGCCGGTTGAGCTGGTCGAGGAAACCTCGACCCAGCGTGTCGAACTGCACCGCAAGCCGCTGGGCGTGGTCGCCTCGATCACCCCCTGGAACTGGCCGTTCATGATCGCCATCTGGCACATCATGCCGGCGCTGCGCGCGGGCAACTGCGTGATCAGCAAACCGTCCAGCCTGACCCCGCTGAGCACCATCCGCCTGGTGGAAATCATTGCCCGTCACGTACCGGCCGGGGTGATCAATATCGTCACTGGCGAGCGCGGTTTCGGCAGTGCCATCGCCAGTCATCCGGGCATCCACAAGATCGTCTTCACCGGCTCCACCGAGACCGGCCAGCGCGTGATGCAGGCTGCGGCCAGCAACCTCAAGCGTCTGACCCTGGAGCTGGGTGGCAACGATGCCGCCATCGTCCTGCCCGGTACGCCGGTCGAGGCCGTAGCCGAGGACATCTTCCAGGCCGCCTTCCTCAACATGGGCCAGACCTGCGCCGCACTCAAGCGTCTGTATGTGCACGAATCGCAGTACCAGGCGTTCGCCGAGGCGCTGGCCGCCATCGCACGTCGTCAGGTGGTCGGCGATGGCCTGGAGGAGGGCGTCACCTTCGGCCCGGTGCAGAACCCCGAACAGCTGGAGCTGGTCGCCGAGTTGGTGGATGACGCCTGTGCCAAGGGTGGCCAGGTGCTGTGTGGCGGTGCGCCGCTGCCGCGCGCCGGCTTCTTCTACCCGCCGACCATCGTCACCGGCGTCAGCGACGGCCATCGCCTGGTGGACGAGGAGCAGTTCGGCCCGGCACTGCCGGTGATCGCCTACCGCGACGTGGAGGACGCACTGCGTCGCGCCAACGCCAGCACCATGGGCCTCGGTGGTTCGGTGTGGGGCCCGGATACGGCTGCCGCGCAGGCCGTTGCGGCGCGCCTGGAAAGCGGCGTGGCGTGGGTCAACTGCCATGCCCAGATTCAACCCAACACCCCATTCGGCGGCTGCAAGATGTCCGGTTTCGGCGTCGAGTTCGGCCAGGAAGGGCTGCTGGAATTCACCACTCAGCAGCTGTTGTTCGTCCGCAAGCCTGCGGCTCAGCAGTGAGGATCACCACCATGTCGATCAATGCCATGTTCAAGCACAGCGAAACTCCCGAAGCAGCGCAGGGCGAAGCCATGTACGCGAAATACAAGACAGCGGAAAAGAAATTCTGGCACCCGATGAGTGCCTCGGCGCCGGCCAACCTCGCCAAGACCCTGATCATCGCCCGTGGTGACGGCAACTACATCACCGACATCGACGGCAACCGCCTGCTCGATGGCGTCGGCGGCCTGTGGAACGTCAACGTCGGCCACAACCGCCCGGAAGTGAAAGCCGCCATCGCCGCACAGCTCGACGAACTGGCCTATTACCAGACCTTCGACGGCATTGCCCACCCGCGTGTGTTCGACCTGGCCGAGCGCCTGACCTCGATGTTCGCCCAGGAGAAAATGGCCCGCGTGCTGTTCAACTCCGGCGGCTCCGATGCCGTTGAAACCGCGCTGAAGATGGCACGCCAGTACTGGATCGCGTCCGGGCAGCCGGGTCGCACCCGTTTCCTCTCGCTGCGTAACGGCTACCACGGCGTGCACGTCGGTGGCACCTCGGTCGGCGGCAATGGCGTCTACCACTACAACCACGGCCAACTGCTCGCCGGTTGCCACCTGCTCGACACCCCCTGGCTGTATCGCAACCCCTGGGATTGCAGCGACGCCGAGCAACTGGTCGAGCATTGCATTCGCCAGTTGGAAGACCAGATCGCCTTCCTCGGTGCCGGCACCATCGCTGCTTTCATCGCCGAACCGGTGCAGGGCGCTGGCGGTGTGATCGTGCCACCGTCGGCTTACTGGCCGCGCCTGCGTGAAGTCTGCGACCGCCACGGCATCCTGCTGATCGCCGATGAAGTGGTCACCGGCTTCGGCCGTAGCGGCTGCATCCTCGGCAGCCGTGGCTGGGGCGTGGCGCCGGACATCCTGTGCCTGGCCAAGGGCATTTCCGCCGGCTACATCCCGCTGGGTGCCACCGTATTCAACCAGCGCATCGTCGATGCCATCGAGAACGCCCCCGGCTTCGCCAACGTGATCATGCATGGCTACACCTACAGCGGCCATCCGACGGCCTGCGCGGCTGCCCTGGCGGTGCTGGATATTGTCGAGAAGGAAGATCTGCCAGGCAACGCAGCCAAGGTCGGTGCGCACCTGATCGCAGGCTTGAAGCCTTTGAGCGAGCGTTTCGACGTGGTGGGTGAAGTGCGCGGCAAAGGTCTGATGATCGCCCTCGATATGGTCGCCGACAAACGCACCCGCCAGCCGCTCGACCCGGCTTCGGGGCAGGCCTCGCGTATCGCCGAAGCGGCGCGTGCACTGGGCGTTCTGGTTCGCCCTGTTGGCAACAAGATCATCATCTCGCCGCCTCTGACCCTGACCACCGGCGAAGCCGACCTGATCGTCGACGCGCTGAGCAGCGCCCTGACCACGCATTGAACCTGCCAGCCCGCGCCTCTCGGCGTGGGCGCCCATCCCCTCCCGCCAAACCAATAAGAACGACTGCACAAGCACCGAGGAGCTCAATGAAGATGAACGTACGACACAGCAGCAAGCTAGCCCTGGCCATGGCCGTTACGGCGGCATTGTCCGGACAGGCCCAGGCTTATGAGCTGTACGCCGATGAAGACACCCAACTGAATGCCGATCTGCTGGCCGTGTTCGGCTGGATGAACAGTCGCAAGAACTACGATGGCACGTCGGGTGGTTCGAGCTGGCGTGAAGGTTTCATCAAGTATGGCCTGAGTGGCCAGCAGGGGCTTGGCGAGGCCGGCAGCCTGTATGGCGCCTTCAACCTGGTCAGCTCCGGCACCTGGGGCGATGGCGATGCCGGTGGCAACAGCGTCGGCTCCGAACGTACCACCAAGATCGAGGATGCCTATCTCGGCTGGCGCTCTGCAGGGCTGTTCCCGGGGCTGGGCCAGGATGGTCTGGACATTTCCTTCGGGCGCCAGGTCGTGCAGCTGGGCAAGGGCTTTCTGATCAACGATGACGGCCCCAACCTCGGCAAAGGTCCGGCCGACGGTGCGCTCAATCGTGGTGGTGCCTATTACTTGGCCGCGCGGCATGCCTTCGACCGTACCGCGGTAGTGCGCATCGGTGGCCAGGACGGTCTGCACAGCACCCTGGCCTGGTTGAAATCCGACAACCGTGCCCAGGCGGAAACCGAGCTGGCTGCCGCGACGCTGGATTACCGGGGAGCGGCAGGGCTGCTGGGGCTGACCTGGGTGCATGGTATCGACGTCAACGATCAGTGGGCCGACGATTTCCTCCAGCAGCGTGATGGCATGGACATCTACAGCCTGCGTGGCGAGAGTGACGCCGGTATCGACAACGCCAGCTTCGCCTTCGAATATGCTTGGCAGGACAAGGACGCCGGCGCCGAGAAGGCCTGGTACGCTGAAGCGGGCTACACCTTCGCCGATGCGCCCTGGTCGCCGAGCCTGACCTACCGTTACACCCGTTACTCCGAAGGTTGGGACTCGCTGTTCACCGGTCTCAACAGCCCGGAACTGGGCACTTGGTTCCAGGGGGAAGTGGCGGCCAACTACGCGGGCATCTTCGCGCGCAACACCGATGTGCACCATCTGGCCTTCAAGGTTCGTCCGCTGGAGAACCTCACCCTCGGCGCTCTGTTCTTCGATTTCCGCACCCTGCACGAGCGTGACACCGTCAACCGTGACGCCCGGGAACTGGATCTGTACGCCGAATGGGTGGTCAACGATCACCTGATCATCACGCCGCTGGTGGGCCTGTTCAAGCCGGAGCGTAGCGACAGCAACGGAGGAACCCAATTCGGTGGCAACGGTACCAATGTCTACAGTCAACTGGTTGTGGCCGTGCCGTTCTGATTTCAGCGCTACCCTCTTGGCGTGACCGGGCTTTGCTCCTAACCACGCTCTAGTCGTGTGTCACGCAGCCGCCTTCGGGCGGCTGTTTTTATGGCCGCAACGGCCAGCTCAACACGAAGCGGCTGCCTCCGTTCCCTGACGCCTGACAGTACGCCTGCCCGCCATGCGCCTCGGCGATGGCCTTGACCACGGCCAGGCCGAGGCCGAGGCCGCTGCCGCCGCTCTTGCGCGAGCGTGACGGGTCGCCACGGCGAAACGCTTCGAAGATATCGGCGGCCAGGGCGAGCGCGACATCATGAAGATTGCCGCTGTCACGGCGGCTCAGTAGAGTCCATTCGATTTTGCCCACGAGTCCGTTCATGTTCACTGTCATTCCCCGTCGCTGGCTGATCCTGCTGGCCGTCATGCTGGCCTTCCTGCCGGTGGTCATCGACATGACCATCCTGCACATCGCCGTGCCGTCGTTGACCCTGGCGCTTGGCGCCTCGGCCACCGAGGTGCTGTGGATCATCGACATCTACCCACTGCTGATGGCGGGACTGCTGGTGCCCATGGGCACCCTGGCTGACCGCATCGGCAACCGCCGCGTGCTGCTCACCGGCCTGGTGGTGTTTGGTATCGCCTCGCTGCTGGCGGCCTTCGCGCCGACCCCGGCGCTGCTCATCGCTGCACGGGTGCTGCTGGCTCTTGGCGGTTCGATGATCATGCCGTGTGTGCTGGGCATCATCCGCCGTACCTTCGAGGATGAAGACGAGCGCGCCATGGCACTCGGACTGTGGGGCATGGTCGGTGCGGCCGGCGCTGCACTCGGGCCACTGATCGGCGGGGCGCTGCTGGAGCACTTCTGGTGGGGCTCGGCGTTCTTGATCAACGTGCCGATCATGCTGGTGGTCGCGCCGCTGGTGTTCCTTCTGTTGCCGCGCAGCGAAGAAACCACGCCCGGCACCTGGGCGCTGGGCCAGGCGCTGTTGCTGATCGCCGGCATGCTGGCGCTGGTGTATGGCATCAAGGCCGCCGTCGGCGCTACGCAGCCGCTGAGCGTGGCGGTGATGGTGGCGCTGCTGGGGTTCGCGCTGCTGAGCGGTTTCGTGCGCCTGCAACTGCGTTCGGCGACGCCCATGCTCGATCTGTCGTTGTTCTCGCGCCCGGCGATCCTGGCCGGCATCATCATGGCGGTGGTGGCCATCGGCGCATTGGCCGGGGTCGAGCTGACACTCGCGCAGGAGCTGCAGTACGTGTTGGGCAAGACGCCGCTGCAGGCCGGCATCTTCATGATCCCGATCATGGCGGCGGCGGCCGTCGGTGGTCCGGTGGCCGGCTATTTGTCCAATCTCTGCGGCCTGCGCCTGTTGTCCAGCGCGTCGCTGGGCTTGTCCGCCATGGCCCTGGCCTTTCTGGCTCTGGCCGATTTCCATCAGCCCGGTTTCGGCGTGCCGGCGATGCTGGCGCTACTAGGCCTGACCCTGAGCATCGGCCTGACGGCTTCGTCCATCGCCATCATGGGCTCGGTGGAGGCCAGCAAGGGCGGGGCCGCCGGCTCGCTGGAAGCCACTGCCTACGAACTGGGCACGGGCCTGGGCATCACCTTCTTCGGCGTGTTCATGAGTAGCGTGTTCCGCCACAGCATCGCGCTCGACGCCGATCTGGCCGCGCCATTGGCCGAACGCGCGGCGCGTTCCATTGGCGACAGCTACTTGGTCGCCAAGGGCCTGGCCGAACCGCAGGCCAGCGCCCTGATCGAAGCGGCCAAGGCAGCCTTTTCGGCCACCCACTCGACGTTGCTGCTGACTTCGGCGGCGATGGTCGGTGTGCTCGCGGTGGTGGTGTTCTTCATGCTCAGTGGGTACCGCAAGGCCGAGGCTGTTCATGAGTCCGGGTAGGGCGGGTGCAACCCGTCTGTTTGGCGGTGGCGGGTTGCACCCGCCCTACGTATGGAACTGCTCGATAGCACGCATCACGAACCACGGGCTCGTAGTGCGAACACACGCAGAACAACGCTACCGTTACCGCTCGCTCAACTTGAAATGAAACGAGGCGAGTTGAAATCCCCTGTGTGCCGTGGCTGGTGTCACTCCCTCCAGCGTTTGAGCAACATCTCGATGAACAGCTCCGCGGTGCTCGACAGGGGCGCGCCATCACGCCGAACCAGGCCGATGGTGCGTTCGATCTGCGGCGGTGGCAGTTCGCGGCTGCATATCGCGTCATGCCCTGTGGCCGGCATCGCCAGGCGTGGCAGGATGGCCACGCCCAGGCCGCATTCCACCAGGCCCAGCGAGGTCGACAGGTGCTGAACCTCATAGAAGCCGTTCAGGCGTATGCCATGGCTCGAGAGAGCGCTGTCGAGCAGCATGCGGTTGCCGCTGTCACGGCTGACGGTGATCAGGCGCACGCTCTGCAGATCCTGCCATTCCACCATCGGTAGGGCGGCCAGCGGATGGTCGCTGCGCATGGCCAGCACGAAGGGATCGCGCAGCAGAGGCGTGAAGCTGACCTCCGGATGCTGGGCGCTGATCATGTTGATGCCGAAATCGGCATCGCCACTGATCACGCGTTCCAGGCCCTCATTGGCACTGACGTCGAGAATGCGAATGCGGATGCCCGGATAGGCTTCGTTGAACACGCGGATCACGCTGGGCAGGAAGTAGAAGGCCGCCGTGGGGATGCAAGCGATGGTGACGGTGCCCTTCTGGTGGGTCTTGAGTTCGCGCACGCCCTGGATAGACGACTCATAGTCTTCCAGCATGCGCCGGGCGCGGGGCAGGTAATCCTTGCCGACATCCGTCAGCCAGCTGCGGCGCGTCGTCCGTTCGAGCAGCTTGGCACCCAGGTTTTCCTCCAGCTTCTGCAGCCGCCGCGAAAGCGCCGGCTGTGACAGATGCAGAGATTGAGCTGCCTCCTGAAAGGAATGCGACTCGGCAACCCGCACGAAAGCGGCGAGATCCAGGAACTCTATTCGATGCATTAACAGGTAAACCTTTCAATATATTACGCATTAATGCTTTTAGATTATCACTCTTCCTTGATGTTTGCATTTGATGCATAAAAAGGGCGCTGACAAGCTGTGCCCACCGCTGCTCTTGCGGTGAGCTGGAACAGAGATAATGAATAGCATCCCTTGCATGATCATGCGCGGCGGCACCTCGCGTGGCCCCTTCATCCGCCTGACCGATCTGCCCGAGTCCCCTGAAGCCCGCAGTGAAATCCTGCTCGACCTCATGGGCGCCGGACATCCGTTGCAGGTCGATGGCATTGGTGGTGGCAACTCGCTGACCAGCAAGGTGGCGATGGTAGGGCCTTCCAGCCGTAGTGATGCTGATGTCGATTACCTGTTCGCCCAGGTCGATGTGACCGAACGTTCGGTGGATTACACCCCCAATTGCGGCAACATGCTGTCCGCGGTTGGCCCGTTCTCGATCGAGACCGGCCTGGTGGCGCCCACCTATGATCAGACCCGCGTTCGTGTCTTCAATCTCAATACCCAGCGCATCATCGAATGCCTGGTGCCGACCCCCAACGGTCGTGTCGCCTACGAAGGTAATACCGCTATCAGTGGTGTGCCGGGCCGTGCCGCTGGTATCCAGCTGAGCTTTCTCGACGTTGCCGGTGCCAAGACCGGCAAGCTGCTGCCAACCGGCAGCGTCTGTGACCGCATCGATGGTATCGAAGTCAGCTGCGTGGACGCTGCCACACCGGTGGTGATCCTGCGTGCCAGCGACCTGGGCGTCGACGGCCACGCCGAGCCTGCCATGCTCGACGCCAACCTCGATATGCTGCGCAGGCTCGAAGGCATTCGTCGCGAAGCCGGATTGCGCATGGGCATGGGCGACGTCAGCCAGTCCGTGCTACCCAAGCCGATCCTGATCAGTCCGGCGGCGGAGGGCGATGCCACCCTCTGTGCACGTTACTTCGTACCGCAGCGCTGCCACAAGGCGCTGGCCGTCACTGGCGCCATCGCGCTCGGTGCGGCACTGAACCTGCCGGGGAGCGTCGCCAACCGCGTTGCGCGGGACGCTGGCCGGCTGCTGGAGGGGCAGGTACTCGAGGCCATTCGCATCGAGCACCCCTCCGGGCACCTCGATATCCGCGTTGGGTTGCGTGACGGCAACCCCAGTGATATCGCCCGCGTGTCGCTGATTCGCACGGCACGCAAGATCATGGACGGTCGTTTGTTCTACCGTGTGGCTGATGCCTTGAATTGATGAAGGCCAGGCCTTCTTCCATCAGCCCGACAATAAACACAAGACGGGTATCCGACATGTTCATCGTTCCTTTCGCATTGCCAGGTTTTTCCGTGATTCAGATGACCGGCCGCGGCCTGCCCTGATACCCGGCAGGCGCGCCATCGCCAGCAATCCAGCTTTCATCTGATCCGATAATTACAAGAGTTCAATGCAATGCTCTCACTGCTCGGTTTATCCATGGTGGTCGTGTTCACCTACCTGATCATGACCAAACGTCTGTCCCCTGTCGTGGCACTGACCCTGGTGCCCATCGTCTTCGCCGTCATCGGTGGATTCGCCCCCGACCTTGGCAAGATGATGCTCGATGGCCTCAAGACCGTCGCGCCCTCGGCGGCCCTGCTGCTGTTCGCCATCCTGTTCTTCGGCATCATGATCGACTCGGGCCTGTTCGATCCGCTGATCCGCACCATCCTGCATGCCGTCAACGGCAACCCGACCAAGATCGCCATCGGCACAGCGCTGCTGTCACTGATGGTGGCGCTCGATGGTGATGGCACCACTACTTACATGATCACCGTGGCCGCCATGTTGCCGCTGTACAGGCGCATCGGCATGAATCCGCTGATCCTGGCCTGCATCTCCATGCTCTCGCTCAGCATCATGAGTGGCATGAGCCCCTGGGGTGGCCCGGCCACGCGCGCCATTGCAGTCCTCGGCCTGGACGCCACCCACTACTTCATTCCGATGTTGCCGACCATGATCGGTGGCGCCCTGTGGGTGGTGTTCACCGCCTGGGTTCTCGGCCGTCGCGAGCTCAAGCGTGTCGGCAACGTGCAACTGCAGACGGGTGGCGATGATTGCTACATCAAGTCGATCCTCGTCGATGGCCCGCACAAGCGCCCGCGTCTGATCCTGATCAACCTGCTGCTGGTGGTGGCGGTGATGACCGCCCTGGTGGCCGGCGTGATGAATGCCGCCGTGCTGTTCATGATCGGCTTCGTCATCGCCCTGATGATCAACTACCCGCGCCTGGACGAGCAGAAGGAGCGCATCCTCGCTCACGCCGGCAACGCCATGACCGTCGTACTGCTGGTGTTCGCCGCCGGTGTGTTCGCCGGCATCTTCTCCGGCACCAAGATGGTCGATGCGCTGGCCAATTCCCTGGTGGAAATGATCCCGCCGAGCTGGGGCAGCTTCTTCCCGCTGGTGGTGGCGCTGACCAGCATGCCGCTGACCTTCGTGCTGTCCAACGACGCGTATTACTTCGGCATGGTGCCGATTCTGGCCCAGGCAGCGTCTGCCTACGGCATCGACCCCGTGGAGATCGCCCGTGCTTCGGTACTCGGACAACCGGTGCACCTGATGAGCCCATTGGTGGCCTCGACCCTGCTGCTGGTGGGCATGGTCGACCGCGACATCGGCGATTTCCAGCGCTTCACCTGGAAGTGGGCCGTGCTCACGTCGCTGGTGATCACCGCGTTGGCGCTACTGTCCGGGGCCATCAGCCTGTTTGCCTGATCCCGTCGGGCCACACGTTGGTGTGGCTCGGCATGATGTGGGGCCCATCGGCCCCGAACAGCGTTTGCCTCGAGCGGGCGCGACACCCTGCACTCACAAGGTGCAGGGTTTACTGACCACGACTATCCGACTCGCAGGGCAAGGCCATCCGCCTGCCTGGTCGAGCTGCGGCTCCGGGAACCCACAGGTTCCCGGTCTTTTTTTCTACAGCTGGAGACTCTTGTTGATGGATTGGTTCATCGATCCCGTGTTCTGGATGGCGCTGATGCAGATCGTCGCCATCGATATTCTGCTGGGCGGCGACAATGCCGTGGTCATCGCCCTGGCTTGTCGGCACCTTCCCGAAGCTCAGCGGCGCAAGGCGATCATGGGTGGAGTGATCGGGGCGATCGCGCTGCGCATCGGCTTGCTGTTCTTCGCCATGCAACTGCTGGCGCTGCCCTACCTGAAACTTTTCGGCGCTGTGTTGCTGTTGTGGATCGGCATCAAGCTGCTGCTGCCCGAGCCGGAAGAGACCCATGAGATCAAGCCAGGCAGCGGGCTGATCGCGGCGATCAAGACCATCATCGTCGCCGACGCGGTGATGAGCCTGGACAACGTCCTGGCCGTGGCCGGTGCCGCCGGCGGCAACCTGCTGCTGGTCAGCCTCGGCGTGCTGATCAGCATCCCGATCATCGTCTGGGGCAGCCAGCTGGTGCTGAAACTGATGGATCGTTTCCCCCAGGTAGTGCTGCTCGGTGGTGCGTTGCTGGGCTGGATCGCTGGCGGCATGGCTGTGGGTGACGTGGCCGTGGCCGAGTGGATGCCGGCGGTCGTCGGTCTGAAATACCTGGCCGGCGCACTGGGCGCTGCGCTGGTGATCGCGGTGGGCGTCTTCATGCGTCAGCGCGGGACTGCGCAAGAGTCTGCGTAGCCAACGGCCCGTCCAGATGCAAAAAAGGCACTTGCGGTAATCGCCAAGTGCCTTTTTAGTAGCGCTGATTTGGTGGGGACGGAGCCATTTGAGTTTCTTTATTTTTCCCGTTTCTGCCCTGACCAAATGGTAGCTCCCCATGTCTAGCTTGGGGCTCAGCTATTGATGGGTTCTACCACGTGATGCTTCGGTATCGAAAGTGCTATCCAGGGTGAAGGCGCTCCGATTTGCGAGCCTTGCCTTGTAGCAGGCGCCCGCAGAGGCTTTCGGAGTGTCAGGAACTCTCTTGTTGCGGATCAGTGGTTAGCGGTGGGGGCAGCCCGATGAGGATACCTACCGGCAGCCAGAACATTACCCAGTAATGGTTTGGGCGCAGGAATAATGCATGAACATCCCACAGCATCGCCGTCATGGCCAGAATGAGCAGGGCAAGCCCCAGGCGTGCCACAGGCTGCTGGCGCAAGTGCCAGCCTTTATGCAACAGGCAGCCCAGAAACACTATGAGCAGAGTGATGCCAGGTAGGCCTAACTGATACCAGAGCTGCAGATAAAGGCTGTGAGCATGATCTACAGAGCCGCTCCAAGGGTAGGTGAAATCGAACGCCTTTCCTGGCCCTTCTCCCCATAGCCAGAAGTCCGGTAGACGCTCCAGCCAGCTCAACCAGATCAGATCACGCCTGCTTGCGCCTCTGACCAGCCACTCGTTGCGCACTTCCGGCCAGAAGATGATCAGCATGCACAGGAGCAGAACGGTTCCGGCGATAAGTAGCATGCGTGCGGTGCGCCCAGGAGATAGCAGCAGCAGGCACAAGCCAGCTGTCAGTGTGGCAATCCAGGCGCCTCGGGAAAATGTCAGCAGGACATAGGCACACAGCCCCGCAATGCCGAGCAGTATCAGGCCTGCTTGCCATGCACGATGGGGGGCTGCGACCAGGCGCTGGCTCAGGATAATGACAAAAATACCGTAGTAAAGGCCGGCAATTACCGGATACTTGAGATCGCCCAGGCCATACCAATCTAGGGTATAGAGGCGGGCATTTTCGCGAATCGTCGCATAGTCCAGTTGTATCGCCTTGATGCCGAACTGATGTATCACGGTCATCCAGGCGAACACAGCCGCTACCGTTGCGCTTAACGTAAGCACTGTAATCAGCGTTCGTGGGTGCGATGTCAGACGCCCGACTGCGTGAATGTAGAGCATCACGAACAAGGCGATTTTCAGCCAATAGCCTGAGTTTTTGCCGCCGACCTCCGCTCGCCAGAGGGCATTCAATACCAAGCAGGCCAGTAGGCCTGCCAGGGCAAGAACCGCTGGCTGCTTCCACAGCCGAAAATCCGGGCGAATGAGCAGCAAGACGAGGCTGGGTAGCATCAGCAACAGGTGTACCTGGGTGGAGTAGCGGCTGCCGTCGGCGATCAGCAGTATTCCCGCTATCTGTATGAAAAGCCCCAGGCTGAGCACTGCCTGCCAAACTGGTGAAAGTGTCGTATGCCTAGTACTGCAGGATGGCACTTGACTGACTAGCCTCCTTACGCTGTGGAGCAATCCCATACTTTAGTCGTTCCCTTCTGCCCTTCTGGATAAGGCATCAGCCGCTACTCATGTCGCGCATTCTGCATAAAGCCTATGGCTTGTCCATCGGCTCCGACTTGCCGTTGCCGGAGCTCTCTTTCATGTGTCCCGATGCTGTGGATGACGTCGACGTTGAGATCCGCCAAATGGCGCTGGATGCTTCCGAGCGTTATGGGGCGTTGCAGCAGATGGAGCCTTTTCTCTGGGTTTGTGGCTGCAGATCCCGGGGGTTGTCACCTTTCTGGTGTACGAGGGGCGGCAGATTCTTTTTGATCCGGCTGCGGGGGCGACAAGGACAGCGTTCGCCTATTTCTCCTCGGTTCGGCAATCGGTGCATTGCTGATGCAGCGGGGATTACTCGTATTGCATGGTAATGCAGTGCGCATTGGTGATCGTTGCATGGTCTGTCTCGGTCATTCGGGGGCTGGCAAGTCCACCCTGGCAACGGCGTTCTCCCGGCGTGGGTACGAAACATTGGCTGACGATGTGGTGCCCGTTACGGCAGATGGATGGGGTCTGCCGAGTATTGTACGAGCCAAATGGCAGATCGATATGACGCTACCAGTTGCTGTCCCCAACGCGCCCTTATGCCCAATGCGCTTTGCATGCTTGAGTAGGGGGAGGGCATACGGCATTCTTGGAGGAGCCTAGGACTGGCGGTGAATGGGGTTTCGCTGGTGTATGGTCTCATTTCCCTGCCTGAGTCGTTTCATGCACATCGCCTTTGTCCTGGGCACGCGCCCCGAAATCATCAAGCTGTCTTCCCTGATCAAGGCCTGCCAGGATCAACGGATCGACTACACCCTGATTCATACCAATCAGCATTATTCGTCCAATATGGATGCGTGCTTCTTCGAGGAGTTGGCGTTGCCGGCTGCCCATTTCAACCTGGGTGTCGGGGCCTGTCCTCCTGCCTCACAGGTCGGACGTATGCTGGTGGCTCTGGAGCCGTTGCTCAACGACCTGAAACCTGATCATGTGGTGGTGCAAGGCGATACCAACAGTGCTCTGGCCGGTGGGCTGGCCGCGAGCAAGGCTGGCTTCAGTGTGGTGCACGTCGAGGCAGGGTTGCGCAGTTTCGACCGCAGCATGCCTGAGGAAAACAACAGGGTGTTGCTCGACCACCTGGCCAGCCACTGGTTCTGCCCTGCCGAGCGACAGGTTCAACTCCTGGCTCGGGAAGGCATTGCCGGAGCGGGTGTGCAGGTGACTGGCAATACAGGCGTGGATGCCACCTTGCTCTATGCTGCACGGGCAATCACACACTCTCAGGTGCACGAGCGGTTTGGATTGCAGCCGGGCCATTACCTGCTGCTGACCTGCCATCGCCCCTTCAATACCGATGACCTGTCGCGTTTTACTCAGCTCATGAGCGCTATCGAACAGCTTGCCCAGCAGCGTGGGCAGGTGGTGATCTTTCCCTGTCACCCTCGTTTGTCAGCCGCACATCACGCGCTACTCGCTACCTTGCCATCGATTCGTTGCTGCGAGCCGCTGGGCTATCTGGATACCTTGGCATTACTGCAGCAGTCATCCCTGCTGCTCACCGACAGTGGTGGTTTGCAGGAAGAGGCCTATGTGCTGGGTTTGCCTTGCCTGATCCTGCGTAACAATACCGAGCGCCCAGAAACCCTGGAAAACGGCGGGGCCTACCTGATCCGGGATATCTCGCCAGAGGCGCTTTGTCGACTGGCTGCCGAGCTGGAGGGGGCGAACATTCACAGGGGCGTAGCCCTTGGCGATGGCCTTGCCTATCGCCATATTCTCGGTGCTTTGCTCGAATCCTGAGGTTTAGCCAAAGAGGCGCTTGGCGAGCCAGGCTGGCAGCCATAGCAGGATCAGGCGGCTATTGCTGGTGGCATAGCGCTTGAGCAGCCGCCTGGGTTCCTGGACAAGGCGAAAAACCCACTCGCAACCGGCACGCTGCATCCACAGAGGAGCACGCCGCAGGCGCCCAGCAAGGACATCGAACGAGCCGCCAACCCCCATCAGGAAGGGTATGTCGAGCCTGGCTTGGACGCGGCTCAGAAAGAGATCCTGATTAGGTGTGGAGAGTCCGACGATCAGGCAGTCGGCTTTGCTGTCGCGCAGTGTCTCGAAAAGCTGCGGCTCCTGTTCTGCGTTGAAATAGCCATGGTGCCAGCCCGCTAGTTGCAGCGTCGGGTAACGGTGTTGCAGCTTTCTCACGGCCTCTTCGATGACGTCTGGCCTTGCGCCCAGCAAATAGGGGCGCAAGCCCTGGATGGCACAGGCTTGTAGCAACGCATGCATCGTATCGATGCCGGTTACCCGCTGCGGAACGGGGATACCCAGGCTGCGAGCTGCCCATACGACACCCATGCCATCTGCGACGCAAAGCTCTGCACGAAACAGTGCCTGGCGCAGTTGGGCATCCTCTTGCAGGTCGATCAGCTTGGCGGTGTTGACATCTGCCAATCTCAACGATTGACGTGTCTTCATGCTGTCCAGTGCGTACTGCATGACCTGCTCCTGCGTCACCAGGCTGACCGGGGCGCCGAGCACGATGGCTTGCGCCGGACTCGAGAGTGCCTGATCCAGTGCTCTCTTATGTCGCCAGCGGGAGAGCCTTCCAATCCTGTCTGTACCGAGTACGGATTGAAGTGCTTTCAGGCGCATGCGCCGGGTTGGCGAGACAGGTGTTCGCTGAGCGTCTCGGGCCTGTTGCAGAAACGCTTCGCGTTGGGCAGGTGTCACGGGTGCAATGGCCGACCCTTCCGCCGTAGGGCGTGCCTCTTGATAAAGATTACCGACCGTGCAGTTCGTGGGGGCAACGGGTTCCCAGCCTCCCAGGCGTATGACGCGCTTCAAGCCGTCAGCACTGAAATAGCAGGTGTGCGCTGGATGCACTGCCGTCCAGGTGGCACCTGAGATGAAGGCATCAGGGACTTCGATGGCCAGGCGACTTTCGGGTGTGCTGACGGCGGCAAGCTGCCTGAGCACACCCACAGGGTCAACCAGATGTTCAAAGGTATGAAAGAGCGCGATCAGATCAAGTGTACCGACTTGGTCGATCTGCTCAAGTTCGATGAAACGAACGGGCGCGCCATCAAGCGCCAGAGTGCGTTCGGCATGACCAGGCTCGACCGCGAACAGGTGCAGGTCATCGCGTAAGGCATGCAGGCTGCCAAGGAAGGCGCCATGGCCGGAGCCGATCTCCAGAACCCTGGCATGGCGGGGTAGTGATTGGGCCAGTCGCCTGGCTCTCTGCAATGCCAGCTCACGGCTGCGCATCTGCAACAGCAGGCGTTCGTCTGGTTTGTCGCTGGCCATGAAGGGAAACAGCTGGCGATAGTGTTCCCGGTAGAAGTGATCCAGAGTCGTGGCCGGCAGATCCGGACACAGGTAGGCCGAGGCGCAATGACCACAGCAGTAGAGCGTCTGGCCGCTATCGAGCAATTGCTCCCGGTCGATAGCATGCTGGTCTTCCGTCATACCGCAGAACCGGCAGATGGCTGCTCCGTAGTTCGGTCGCATCAGGCTCATGCGTTGGCCTTATGCTTCTGCCACTCTGTCACGATCTCCTGAAGACTGTCATCGAGCGGTGTCGCTGCATGCCAGCCCGTGGTCTGTGCGGTCTTTTCCGGATCCCCCCACTGGCTAGGACGGTCGACCTTGCGCCGCAGGGCTGGATCGCTGTGAATCTCTACCGTCAGGCCTAAGCATCGAGCCAGGCCATTCACGATATCGGTAATTGCCGTTTCGCGACCGCTGCACAGGTTGTAGGCACTGGCTCGTTGCTCGGGCCATGGTGCATGGCTGGCCAGTGCGGCCAGACCGGTGGCGAGATCCTTGACATCGACGAAGTCGCGACGAGTATGCAGGTTGCCCATTGCCAGGCGTATATGTGAGCCCGCTGGTGCACCTTCCATCCGTCTCAAGACCTCAGGGATCAGATGGCCGTTGGGGTCGCCCCAGCCGATGGCATTGAACAGTCGGGCAATGATGCCGCTGGCCGCAGTGCGCTCGGACCACAATGCCAGTTGGTGTTCGTTGCTCAGTTTGGTGCCGGCATAGACATCGCAGGGGTGCAGTTGCATGTCTTCATGAAGAGGCTGATCCGCGACGGCGTAAACCGCGCCGCTGGAGGCCAGCAGGACGCGTTTGCAGCCTTGCTTTGCACAGGCATCGAGAACGGTCTGCAGGCCCAGGACATTGACCTCCACAGCCAGCCTGGGATCGGCTTCGCAACTGGGGATGTGATGCAGGGCTGCCAGGTGAATCAGCGTATCCGGTTCGAACTCGCGCAATGCTTGTTGAACACGCTCTGGGTCACGTATGTCGCCAAGGAAAGTGGTGAGGCCAGGGCGAGCCTCAGGCATGGGCAGACCGACGGACAAGTTGTCGAAAACGGCGACATACGCCTCCGGTAGCAATACTTCCAGCAAGCGACGACCAATGAATCCGGCTCCGCCGGTGATGAAAACCCGCCTTTTGTTCCCCAATGCTGCGAATGGTGAAGACAACTTCCGCACTCCCTGGCTGGCAAATCAGGCACCGAGTTCAGTGCCATTGATGGTGCCGCCTATTGTAGGGAGGTTTTGGCAGAACAACAGGTGGGTAGACACAGAATCCGATGGTGATTGTTGTTAGGATGCTGCGTTGATTTCGGGGGCTTATGTCGCTCGTCCAGCGTGATATTCGGACTGTATGGAGGCTGTCTATGTGTGGTCTGGTGGTTCTGGCGCGTTGTCCTGAGCAGGCGAGCAGGCTGGCAATGCGAGCTGCGTTGGACTGTCTGGCGCATCGCGGGCCGGACGCTGAAGGCATGCATGCTGCCTGGGGTGGGCGGTTGCTGCTGGGGCACCGGCGTCTTGCGATTCTCGATACCAATACGGCGGCTTCCCAGCCCATGATTGACCCACTGACGGCAACCGCGCTGGTCTTCAATGGTGCGATCTACAACTATCGTGAGTTGCGCGCTGAGTTGCAGGCACTGGGCGCCGTTTTCAGCACCGGCTCCGATACGGAGGTCATTCTGCTGGCCTGGCGTCATTGGGGCACGGCGTGCTTCCCGCGCTTCAATGGCATGTGGGCGCTGGCGATACACGATGGGCCTTCCGGGAAACTGTATCTGAGTCGTGATCGCCTTGGGGTCAAACCCCTGTATTGCCGGAGATCGGCGGATTGCCTGGCAGTGGCCAGCGAACTCAAAGCTGTGCTGGCAGCCAGCCAGGCACCGCTAAGGGTCGATCCCGCCGCGGCATTGGACTACCTGAGCCTGGGCTTGCTCGATCATCGCCCTTCCAGTTTCCTGCAGGACATCATCGAGGTACCACCCGGGGCGCTCTGGTGCGTCACGCCGGATGGCTTCATCGAGCAACGACGTTTTCATGACTGGCCCGAGGTCGATCCGGATTTGCAATGCGAGACGGTGGCCAAGGCGCTGCCCGAACTTCTCGAGGATGCCGTCGGTTTGCGTCTGCGCTCCGATGTCGCGCTTGCCGCGCAGCTTTCCGGTGGTATGGATTCGGGTAGCGTGGCCTGGGCCATCGGTCAGCAACGCCAGGCGTTGGAGCATTTCCAGGGCTTTTTTTCCTATGGCTACGATGGCGAGATAGGCCAGGAGCACGACGAAACGGCGGCAGCCTTGCGCACCCTGGAGCATGTCGCGCCTGGGTTGCCGTATCACCGGGTAGCGGCTGCCGCCTGTCCGCAACTGGCGGAGCTTGAACAATTGATCGCGGTGCAGGAGTTGCCAGTGGCGACGCCAAGCATTCTGGCGGGGTGGCGCCTGTTCCGGGCTATCTCGGCAACCGGGGCGAAGGTGGTGCTGACGGGGGATGGCAGTGATGAGCTGTTTGCCGGCTATACCCGGCGCTATCTGCCGCTGGCGCTGCGTCGAGCGCTCGGGCGATTGGACTTTGCACAGGCGGGTGCACTTCTGGCGAGTGATGAGCTGTCATACGGCATTGCACTGCGCCGCTTGGTCTGGAGCCTGCCCGCCTCGGCCCTGTATGGCCTGTTCCGCCGGCAGCCGCATATGCGCGTGCTCCGTGAGGGCTTTCTGAATGCTCAGCGAGAGACATTGCAGGGCGTGATCGCTCTGCAGCGCCAGGAACTCGATGTGCAGGGCGTCGATGATGTGAGGCGGGTGCTGCTGCCGCAGATTCTGCGCTATGGCGACCGCAATGCCATGGCCTGGGGCATCGAGTCACGATCACCGTTCCTGGACTACCGCATCGCCGAGCTGGCCATGCGCTTGCCTGCATCGCGCAAGGTTGGACCTGCGGGTGGAAAGCTGCCGCTGCGCATGGCGATGACTGGCCGTCTGCCGGATGCCGTGGTGCGTGGGCACAAGAATCGCGGGTTGGGCAATGCCGAGCAGTACCAGGTTGGCCATATGAACCTGACCGAACTGCTCGAGGCACCTCCGCAGGCCGCAGCAGATTTCATCGACATAGCGCAGCTACGCGAACAGCTACGTCGCCAGCCAGGCAACCCCAGATTGTGGTGGCCGGTCTGTTTCCTGCTTTGGCTGCGTTGGCTGGAGACCGGGCCGGGTCGACTAGCATGCTGACACGTTTTCGTAGAGGGTTTTTACGCGTTGACGAATACCTTCCCAGGTGAAGGTATTCATCGTGCGTCGATGATGTTCGTCGCTGATCCTGCCTCGAGACTGCTGCACGATGCATTGCACGAGTCGGCTGACATCCGCGAGTGGGTAGAGAGCATCCTCCAGGCCGACTTGGGCGAGGATCGCCCGGTTGCCTGGAATGTCGCTGGCGACCACCGGGCAACGGTGCAACAGCATTTCGATGATCACTGTCGGCATGCCTTCCATTTCCGATGGAAGCAGGAACGCATCGGCTGCAGCCGACATCCCGGCGACATCGCTGTCGCTGACGAAGCCGTGGAACTGTACCCGTTCACTCAGTCCCTTGCTGACGGCCAGATGTTCCAGGCGTGCGCGGTCAGGGCCTGTGCCGACCAGATGCAGCACTGCCTGCTCGAGCCCAGGTTGGCTAAGCGCGGCAATGGCATCTTCGAGGCGTTTGACGCAGTCGAGTCGTCCGACCGAGAGCAAGGCCGGCGAGCCCTCGAGTTCTGTGCCCATTGCGTTCTGAGGCAGGCTCTTCAGCAGCACACAGTTGGGGATGAATACAGGGCGGGTGACGCGCAGGTTTCGGGCCTGTAGATAGTCCAGCCAGAATTCAGCCAGTAACACGGTGGCATCAGCCCGCTTCAGGAGCCAGCGTTCGGCCAGTTGATCCCATAGCCACTTGGCCGCGCGTTTACTGGTGCTGCTGTCATGATCGTAGTAACAATGCGGTGTGTAGACGACGTTCTTGTTCAGGCGATGGGCCATGTACGCCGCACGTAGACTGATTGGTGTGCGTGAACCATGGACATGCACGATATCCGCCCAGCGAACGTCAGCCAGCAGGTTGGCCTTGCTCGCATGATGGACTTCATAGCGGCCCGCTCCCGCGTCAGGGTCTATAGCCTGAGCGATCACGCGTATCGAATGCCCCTCTTGCACTGCCAGATCGGCCAGGCCGGCGATGTGGCGCGAAACGCCACCACCACCAGTATGAGGTTGGAAGTTCTTGTAGACGTGCAGGATGCGTGCAGGAGTCATGTCGAGACTTATCTGAGGGCCTGTGTAGTGGTAACGGCGCTGTGTGTATCGAGTGCGCCGAATGCGCGTACGGCGCCGCCGAGCATCAGCCACAGCGCCGCCGAGCCTGAAACCGAAAGGATGTGTTCGGAGGTTACCAGCGTGATGGTCATGCCGGCCGCTAGGTAGAATATTGCCAAACCAAGCGTCTCTTGATGCCGGCGGTATCCGTTCAGCGCCAGGAGCATGGCTCGCCCATAAAAATACAGGAACACCAGTGCGCCGGGGACGCCGATCTGGAACGCGATGCTGAATATTGCCCCTTCGCCGCCGCCGAGACTGCTCAGGAAAAGTGTTCCGGCTACTGCGCCCTGTCGTCCCAGTCCGCCGCCCAGCAGTAAAACCTGTGGCAGGTCTTGCAGGTTTTTTTGCAGGGCTGTCCAGTGCCCGATGCTGGAGCCATCGAGGAAGAAGATGGTTTTGATGATCAAGGAGGCTGAGGCCGTGAGAAAGCCTGCCAGTACGATGCTGGCGAGCATGAGCCGAACCCAGGGCGGGCCGGATAGCTGGCGTGCGCTGAGGGCGTAGCCGAGCAGAGCGATCCCAGCCATCAGCATCGCGCCGCGGGTTCCCGACATCCACACGCCAGCGAGCAGCATGGCGCACAGCAGCAAGCGCAGGCAGAGACCTGCACGATCACGCAGATACCTGTGGTTCATCGCCAGTGCCAGCAGCGCTGCAATGGCCAGAAAGCTGCCTTGAGCCAGCGGTGCGGCGAGCAGCCCGGCAGCGCGCCGTTGCAGGTTCTCCATGGTGCCCATGTAGAAGTTCCAGGGCAGGGCGGTTTCGGGGTGTGTCGATCTGGGTAGAACGCCCTTGATCTGTGCGCTGTACTCCGGAAAGCGCAGGGTGTGTGTCCAGAATTCGGTGTGGCCGATATCCCAGGCGCCGAAGGCGGTACTGGCCAGTGCGATGACGACGATGAACGATGCGCTGCGCTGCAGCTCTGCGGTATTGCGAATGCAGTAGTAACCGACCAGGAACAGTAGCGGGGGGATCATCAGGCTGCCGAACGAGCCGATGATGATCGGCAGTGAAACCCCGTAGGCGAGGCCGACCGGAATGTGCACGAGCGCCAGGGCGCCATATAGCACGATCGTGATGAGCATATTCCTGGGCAGTCGGCAGACCAGCAGGCACAGGGCTGCGGTGATGATGATGGTGGCGTCGCGGCTGGGACGTAGCATCGAGGCTGCGGGGAAATTGCCGGCGTCATAGAGCCAGGCCGTGAACAGGTCGCCGCAGTGAATCCAGAGGATCAGCAACAGCAGGTAATAGCGTCTCATCGCGTGCGACCCACCCATTCCAGCCATTGGTCATTCGTTTTGAATGTGTCCTCCAGCCAATCGCGCTGGCGTTTCAGGAAGACCTGACGCCGTTCTTCATGCTGCGCCAGTTCATCCAAGAGCTGCCTCAGCCCCTGGTAATCGGCTGCGCGGATCAGTGGCTGTCCAACCTTTCGGGCGGCTATCGAGCCGGGTGCCTGCCAGTCGAGGCCGATGACCAGATGCCCGTAGCGTGCGGCATCGAGCAATGCCGTCGAGCAAAAGCCCAGCACGATGCTGGGGGCGCTCCCCGGCTGCAGGATGTCATGTGGCGGGCGTCGACACAGGTGGGCCAGTGTTGCGGGGTAGGGATTCGCCTGCCGACATTCCTCGGGGTGCAGCAGGATTTGCAGGCGTTGCCCATAGTGATCGTCGACATGCAGGTGTTGCGCGAGTTGAATGAAGTCGGCCTTCAGCGAGCGACCGAAGATTGGTGTGTGCGTCTGGGAAATGATGCATATCGCCGCTGGGGTAGATAGCGCCTCGGTAGGGGGCGGCAACGCTTTGCTCGGGCCGCGAAGCAGGTTGGCGGGGGGGAAACCCAGCGCCAGGTAGGCTTCCTGGCTGCTTTCTCCCCAGACCAGTTGTCGATCGGCTCTTGGTGGCGCGAATTCGTCTGTTGGCAGCCCGTGCTGTACACAGAGGCTGCGCCATGTGCCCCGGCCGGCCTCTATGGCGGCAACGGCGAACAGGTCGAAGTCGTTGTGCAGTAGCAGCGTTCCGCCCGCAGCTTGCTGTGCCAGGGTACGCTGCCATGCTTCCAGCCAGAGGCGATGACGAAACAGCGTGCAGCGTACGGGCCAGGCCTCGATGGGAGCCTGATGTGTTGCGGGAAGCGGCATGATCCAGGCGTGCAGTGCACTGATCCAGCCTTTGATGGACGGGCGTGCCGGGCAGGATCCGCTGACTGTTGAGCGCAGGCGCGGGTGGATCACGATGGCAGTGGGGCGTCCTTGTGCTTGCAGGCTTTGCAGGCAGGGCTCCAATGCCTCGCGACCGCTGCTACCGGGCAGTGACGCCACCCCGATGATTGTGGGTAAGCGGGCCGATTGGCGAGGCAGTGACAGGCAGTATCCTGCGTCCCGCATGGCTGCCAGGAAACAACGCAGGTTGCGTTTGTAGCCTGTGCGCTGCCGGATGAAGAAAAGCTCATGGCGCAGGCGGCTGATTTCCGCGCCGTAGTGATCGGCGAGGGCTTGCTGGAACGCTGCCGGCGACTGGGTCTTGGCGGCATATAGCGTTCCTGTCTCGCGCAATGCCTGAGGCTGTCGATAAACCGACAGCAGGATCAATGGCAGCAGTGCCGCGTTCAACAGCCAGGCAGCCGGGTGATCGATGATCAGTGCGCTGATGAAGATGGAGGTCAGGAACAGATAACCACTTGAGGTAAGCCCAAGGCGGCACAAGTGAAGTGTGGCCAGGGTGAGGCCCAGCATCACCAGTGCGCGGCCCCACAACAGCCCTGCGGCGGATTCCAGCGCAAAGGCCGTGAGTTGCCACAACGCGCTGGTGAGCAGCCCGAAGAACATGATGTGCAGGAGTTGGCGCTCGTGCCCGTGGCCAATGGCCAGTGCACTGCCCAGGCCTCCAAGGGTGATGAAGGTCCAGCCCAACATGATCGGGATGAGCAGATCCAGCCTCTGCAGCAGGGGCGTTGCAGGCCATAGTGTCCAGAAGGTCAGTACCAGCAGCAGGCCGATCGCCAATCCTGCCAGTAGCAATGCGCCCAGGTAGCCAGCCCACCTTGAGCCCGATCCTTTGACTTCGACCAGCAAGAGGCGATTGAACTGGTTGAAGATTCCGGATGCCCCATTGAGCGCATGGCTCAACAGGAGGTAGGTGGCGGTGAAGCTGGGGGCCAGTTGGGCGATCAGGAAGGGGGTCAGACGCTCATGCAGGGTCCCGGCAATGCCGATCATCGATAGCTGCAGGGCTGAAGCGAGCATGTTGCTTTCCCGCTTATCCAGGCTGGGTAATAGCAGATGGGGGCGGCCGAACGTGTACAGATTGACCGCTGCCTGAGCGGCAAAACCCAGGCTGACCAGCGCACCAGCCGTACTGGCGGAAAGGGGTGTATTGCTCAGCAGCACGATCAGGCTGGCCATCAGGGCTGTGGGCCAGGCAACTTGCTGAAGCAGAAAGCCCGTATGCCGTCGGCCCTGGGCGAGTAGCGGTGCTGAATAATTGATCAAGCCCAGTAGCGTTGCCGGCAAGGCGCTGAGCAGGTAGGCAAAACCATCGCTTTGCGCACCGCGTATCAGTAGCCAGCCAAGCAAGACTGCTGCATCGAGCAACAGCGTCAGCATCAGTCGATGCAGAAGCGCCTTGCGCCAGCGCGCGCTCCAGCCTGGCGCATCTGGCGATTCGCGCAGGAACAGAGAGCTGTAGCCCAGGTCGGCAATGAACAGGGTGCTGAGAATCAGCAGGTGAGCCAGGCCGACTTCGGCGTACAGCGATTGGCCAAGTTGCTGCAGCAGGAGTAGCTGAAAGGCAAAGTTGGTGATCTGGCCAGTGGCATAGATGGCTGCGCCACTGGCAAAGCTGAGGCCGGAATGTGCCATCTATCGTGCGGCCGTCTGTTCGTCTCGGTTCGGCACATGACACAAGTAAGCACGCGATGCCGCGCCATAGGCAAACCAGGGCTCAAGTTCTATCTGGCTTTGCTCCAGGAACTCGCGCAATGCCCTGCGCTGGCCCTTGTCATTGCTGGCGCGGAACAGGTCATGGTCGTCGCACAACAAGACGCTGCCCTGTACCAGTCGGGGGCCGATCATATTCAGCGCATCCCGCGTGGACAGATAAAGATCGCAATCCAGGTGCACGATGGCGGCGGGGGCAGAGCCGATGGCCTGGGCGTTGTCACTGAAAAGTCCGGGCACCAAGCGCAGGCGTGGCGCCTTCAGGCCAACAAAGGCGCAGAGCTCCCTCGTGCTTTGTTCAGTTGCCATGAACGTGCCTGTGGCAAGGGTGTCTTCGCCCTCATCATTTTCCGGCATGCCTGAGAAACTGTCGAAACCATAGAACATGCTCTGATGGGCCGTGAAGTCTGCAACGCTTCCCTTACGTTCATAGGGAAGATCCTTGGAGTTCAGGATTCGTCCGTTGCAGCGCTGGTAGGACAACCATGAACTGATCAGGCTGTGCCCGCGATAAACACCAAATTCGTAGTAGTCGCCACTGAGTTGTGTCGCATGTACGTAAGCCCAGGCACGGTGCAGTGCACCATGAACATCATTGCGGTTGAAGTGTGCACGCGCGCGTAGCCGCCAGTAGATCAGGCGTGCTCGATCCTTGAAACTGGGCATCCATGTACTCCCGGTGTGTATGAAGGTAGGCGCTGGGTCATGCTGGATTGACGACGGCTCTGTAGAGTTCTGCAACTCTTTGTTTGGCTGTAGCCTGAAGCGCATGCCTTGCGCTGATGATCATTCGGCACCGAGCGGTAACGCCTGGCGACGGATCAGCTGATACAGGGCAAGCAATACCGAACTGGCGAAAAATACCAAGGCGAATATGCCGGCGCCCACGATAAGCGGGCGCCTAAGAGGGATCGGTGTGGCTGGAAGGTCGGTGGTTGCTTTGAGTTGAAGCAGTTGTGGCTTGCTGAGCAGAGACTGAACTTGGTTCAGCACGTCCGAGCTGACTTCCGTTGCAGCCAATGATGAAACATTGGCTTGTTGGAGCTGCTTGGCGCGCGTTATCAGCTGTTGAGCCAGATCATGACCTGAATGATTGGGCGGTAATGACTCATCGATATTGCTGATGACCTGCTCGTAGAGTCCAAGCCGTTCCAGTTCGTACTCGGTTTTCTTGATCAGGCTGCTGTCCTCCGAAATCGTCGATTCCAGGGCGACGATCTGTGCCAGTGGTGACAGATAGCGGCCACCACCACCTTGCACTGAAACCAAGGTATTGCGCTCGACCTGACGAAGTTCGGGGTACCGGACGAGCAACTGTTGCATGTCTTCGATGCGGCTGCGATTGAGTTGCATATCGACTTGCTTGTCGAAAAGCTGGAGTTGCAACTCCGGCCGCTTATCGATGATCAGGTTTTGCCAATCGGTTATGAGGCTGCGTGCACCCTCCAGCACCATTGCTTCACGAATCTGGCTGATCATGAGTTGTTGGAGACGTTTGGATTGGCCGTCGCTGCTGGCTTTGATGGACAATTCCAGTCCCAGGGTGCTGGCTTTTTGCAGATTGGCGCTGGGTGCATCCTGGATATCGTCTCGGCGCAGTGCCGAGCGGTAGCGAACACTGTTTTTCCAGAAATCAGGGTTGCTGAAACGGCTAGCCAGTCGCTGGCGCTCGGCCTCGTCGCTGCCTGCCAGGTTTTTCTCAAGGGTGTTCTGAATGAGGGCCTTATCGGGAAGGATGGGCTCTATCTGGCGCCATTTGTCCAGTGACAGGGTCGGGGTATCAAGCAGTGCTGTGAGTTGATAGAGAGGATTATTCGCCACCCAGAACACGATGGGCACAGTGCACAGCAGCGCTATCAACAGTACCCAGCGCCATTGCTTCAGGTAGAAATTCAATATGCCGATGAACAGGTCGCCCAGCGAAGCTTCATCTGTTCGAGTGGGGGCATCGGCTCGTATCGACATGGTTTGGCTCGTCTTGGGGGATCGGGGGTGTATTGGGTGGCGCCAAGGTGGGGCACTGTGCCATAGGCTTTTGCGGGCCGGCAAACCTAGGAGTTGAGCCAACGTTCGAAGTCTGCCAGTAGACGGGTCTGTTGGCCTAGTTGAGGGTCGCGCCTGGCTCTCAGGTGTTCCGGCAGGCGCTGTGTGAAGAACCGCTGCCAACGCATCCAATAACCGAGCAATAGTGAGTTTGGCGTGCCCTGGCCGCTGAGTAGTTTTTCGCGCGAGGGAAACAGCGCCTGGGCATAGATCCGCAGCTTGCCCGAAAGAGTCTGCTGTTTTTCCAGCAGCATGAGGTAATAGGCGTCCCTGTGCGACTGTTGGCCGTTCAGAAGCAACTCTTTGCTGACATGCATGACTTCGCTGCTGGGTTGATGTTCTGCAGCCATTGGTGGCAGTTCCAGCTGGGGCCACGCCTGGCGTGTCATTTCCAGCAATAGGTAACACCCCTTGCTGTAACCACCGTGCTCGGCAAGGCGCCAGAAGAGTGGCCAATCGATGCTGTGTTTCTCCAGCAGCATGGCGATGTCGCTGATGATCAGGGGGCCGTTATCGAGTTGATGCTGGTAAGCCGCATGCACGATCAGGTGCAGCAGTTGATCCGTTGGTGAAAGCACTCGCATTGCCGGAGCCCCAGGTGCTTGAACCTCGATTGCGCGAGCGCGCAACTGGGTGTGGCTTAGGTAAGCGTCATCTGCATCCGGTGTATAGACACTGGTGTGCAATTCGATACAAACCCCGTTGCTATCGATTAGCGGAGGGAGGTGCCAGTGTTTGTCCAGCCAGTCCCTGGCATGCCCCTTGGACTGCTCGGACTGGACGAAACCGGCTTGCTGTAGGCATTCGAACGCGCACAAGGCCTGCGCATAGGGCACGAGGATATCCAGATCCCGCATTGGGCGCAGACCTGCCGCTGGATAAACATAGAAGGCCAGATAAGCGCCCTTGAGCACCAAGCTGTCAATTCCGGCTTCATCCAGTAGCTGGGTAACCTGCCGAAGCGCCGCGCCCTGTCTGAGGCATCTGATGGTCGAGCGCTGGCAGGCTGTGGTCAGGCGTTCATGGATTGATGCGGGGATCGAGTCGCGTACGCCTTCATGTTTCAACTGCCATTGCAGCAGTGGCAGCAAGCGATGCTGGTTGGCCATATCCAACAGCGTTGTCCATTCCTGCTCGGTAATTTCAGGCAAGGTCACAGGAGGCTGTCCCAGCAGTGTCAGTAGCTGTTGCCGGGCTAGCTGCTGGGGCATGCCGTGCACTCCTGAGTGACGTCGAGAAGGGGATTTTTGCTGCATCTAACCAGACGACCTCGATCCAGTTCGATCACCTGGGTGGCATGTTCCAGTGTTGTCGGTTTGTGGCTGATGATCAGGATAGTCACCGTTCCTTGCAGTTGGGTAAGCGCGTCGCGGATACGCAGTTCGTTATCCTGATCCAGTGCACTCGTGGCTTCGTCGAGAATCAGCAGCAGAGGTTTGCGCAGAAGCGCGCGGGCCAGGGCAAGCCGCTGCCGTTCGCCTCCGGAGAGGCTGACTCCAGCATCACCAATCTGGGTGTCGAGTCCTTGCGGCAGGTCGAAGACGAAGTCGGCAGCTGCCTGGTGCAGGGCTTCTTTCAGGGCATCCTCGCTGGCCTCTTCATGGCCACACAGCAGGTTGTTGCGAATGCTGTCGTTGAAGAGGAACACGTCCTGGGTCATGTAGGCCACGCTATGACGCCAGGAGATGCGATTGCTCGCATCTATCGGTACGCCATCGACGGTAATCGTGCCCATATCCGGAGCCAGCAGGCCGGCGATGACATCGGCGAGCGTGCTCTTCCCAGAGCCCGATGGCCCAACGACCGCGGTCGTACTCAGGTAGGGTAGCTCGAGGGTCACCGAGTCCAGCGCGGCCTGCTCGCGCTCTGCATAGCTCACACCAATGCCACTCAGGCTGATTGCATGGCGCAATTGCCAGGTCGATCTGTCCTGGGTCACCTGCTCGCTTGCTGCCAGACTCTGTTGTAGCAGGGCTTCACCCGCGAGCAGCGCCGGCAAGGCATGCAGCCACTGGTGTACCTGCTGCTGGAGGGTTGCAAAAAGCGGAATCAGGCGGGCGAAGATGAGTACCAGGGTCAGTAGTTGAGCCGTCGCGACCGACCAGAACTCAAGCCCCATGTAGAGATAAAACGCCAGCAGCGCGACCCCGGAGCATTGGAACAGTGCTTTGGTCTTGCCGCTCGTGGCCGAGAAGCGTTCTTGCTGCACGCGCATGTTGTGCATGGCCTGCTCGAACTGCTCCAGATGAATATCCTCACGTCCCAGAGTCTTGCTCAGGCGTATGCCCGTCAGACTGTCCTGCACGTTGGCATGCATCGTTTTGAATGCGGCGGACAAGCCTTGGCCGAGAGCCAGGGCATTGTGGCGCTGGCCATTGAGCGCGACCAACAGCAGAGCCGCACTCAATAGCACCAGCAACGTCATCTGCCACGACAGCAATAGGGCTGCGATCAGGTAAACGGCCATGGTCATCAGCGTAGCGAGTGTCGCGAGTCCGAAGTTGAGGCCATTGCCAATCCGATTGATGTCATTGAGCAGCAGGCTGGCCAGATCACTTCGACGGCGCTTGATGAGCCAGCGCCATTCAGCGTGCAGTAGGGCTGAAAAACACTCGCGGCGTAGGTCATCGACTAGGAGGTGCTGCAGGTGTGCGGCCTGTTGCTCACGACCGTATTGGATGACGCTACGCAAGCCAACCAGCAGCACGAAGAGGGTCAGTAACGGCCCGGGCGTCAACCAGTCGCCAAACCTGCCGGCCGCTGACAGGAAGGTGCTCGTGAGGTTGGCAGGCGTATCAGGCGAAGGCTGCAAAACGTGCAGCAGGGGAATGACAATGGCGATGCCAAGCCCCTCTGTCAGGCCACACAACACCATCAGAGCGAAGAGGCTCGCGACCTTTTTCGCCGGGGCTCGTCGGAGTAGGTGCATGAAGGCGCTGGTGGCAACCGCAAGGGTCATGGCGTTTCACTCCCGGAAGTGACGAAACAGCCTACGACCTTGTAGCGGGCAAGGCCGTCACCACCGCAGACGCGAATTGGCCCTACGCTTACCCAAGCATGTGCGATCAGTTCTTTCTGCTCGCCGCGAGACAAACCAAAACAGGTCACGCAGGGAATGCCTGCTGCCCCCAATAGCATCCGAGCGGTGAGGGCCTGGGCGAAACAGTTGGAATTCCAGGGCGTATGGCATGCAGCCCAGCGAACGGTACGACCAATATCGAGCGCTCGCCTGGTTTGTTGCGGCGTTGCCAGACATGAGAATGGATGTGGGCCGTGCTCTGCACCGAGCAGTTTGCTCAACAGGCGAAAGGGCAACAGCAGAACCAGCGCTCGGCTCAAACCGAGCAATGGCCAGACAATGGGCAGAGCGTAACGCTGAGCGCGCGGCTTGCGTAGGAAATTATGCAGTCGACAGCGTAGTTGTGCGTACATGCTGAGCGACTTCAGATGATCTGGGCTGCGCCCTGATCCAAAAGGGCTTGCACGAATATCAGAATATCCCCGCGGCAGGTCTGTTCGTCGATCCTGTACTTGCTGACGATGGTGTTGGTCATTTGCTCAATGGTCATTGGGTGTTCGAGCAATACCCAGAGGTGCGAGCCTACTCCGCTGATGCCGAAGTATTGGCCACTGCTGACATGCATCATGACAATGTCGCCATCCATTGCGGTTGCAATGAGCTCAGGCGAGCGGATGAGGCGACTGCTGCCGGCTAGATGAGGCATGGCTACTCGTGATCCGAGAAAATAGCGCAAGCCTAACAGCTCGCCGGTGTGATGACACCACTACACGGGCGTCTGGCCAGCTGATAAAAGTATGGGGATCAGCTGAACTCATGATCATCTATCACCAGGCACATATGCTTCGCTGGATGGCCGCGGCAACAGGGGAGGCCAGGTTTGCTGATGATCGGCTGGTAGCTCTTGCAGCGGATTAGGCGGGGACGCTAGGTCACAGGCTGAACGCTCGGGGCTCCAGTTGCATCAAGCATTTGAGTCCGGCTTGGGCTAGTGCTGTATTTCTGCAATGCGAACTTCTCCCGCGTTCTGGGCGGTGCACAGGTACTTCATGCCGCTATCGAACTGCACAGTGATTGAGCCCTGTCCAATTTCAAATGCGACAATTCCCGAACCGCCGTAGGTCTTTGTACCTTTCCAGGCTGTGCATCCCTTCGTGGGTCGTAAGCTGATGCCGTTATGTTGGTATAGGCCGCATGCGTGACCGTGCTCCTTGTCAAAAGGTCGCATGGATATCTGTTGGGGAGTCGGGTTTGTTCGACAGGTTTTCGACACTCCAAAGAAAAACCCCTGACTTTCTCTAGGAAAATCAGGGGTTTATTTGGTGGAACCGGGGGGATTTGAACCCGGTTTCAGCGCTGGCTGTTGGTGACCTTCGTTGGTCAACGCTGGCTGTGCTGGGCTTCCGAATTAGGCCGCTCTGGTCAGTGTCAGTCTTCCTTGGGCTGTGTTTTCGACACATTTTCGACAGTTTCAGTAGGTTAAAAATATCTAAAGTTAGGATGTTTCTTCGTCGTTATCTTCTTCTAGAGATTTGAGTTTTTTGTCTATCTCTTGTTTTAATTTTTCTAGTTCTTTAAGTTTGCTTGGTATGGCGTGCTCATAGAATCCATAGATATAGTTATGTGTTATTAGGTTTCTGAATTCGCTTAGGTCTCTAAGCTTTAAGAAGCTTTCTTTGTCGATTATGTTGTTGTCTAGTAATGAAATTAGAACTTGCTCGCTGTTGGGGTTTTGCTTCCAGTTGTATTTTTTGAAGAGATTTTTTCTTCTTGCATAATTTTTAGTGTTGAATTCTAAATCTCTCCAGTTGCAAAGTAATGCTGCAGCTTCTTGGCTTGAATGTACTATCACACTCTCAACTAGTTCGTCACGCTCTTCTTCTGGTACTGAGATAGCGTCTAGTGAAAGTATGGCTTTTTCGAGTTTTTCTTTTATTTCTTTTGATAATTGTGTTGTGTGTTCGTGGTCTGATTTGTTGAATGTATTGTTGTGTGCAATTTTGCATCGTAGCTCATAAAGCTTTTTCCAGCGCGACTCTAGATATGTGGCGTCACAATCAACGTGAGGTTCAAAATATCTTTTCCAGTTTGACTTTGGAATGAAATCAGATATTTCACTCATTTCTACCGTTGATGTCTTTATCTCAGATATTTTTTTGATTAGTGCGCTTATCTCTAGTGTTCTGTATTCGCTGAATAAAAAATCAGAGAGCTGAATGAAATCTACTTCATATAGGTAGTTGTTGCTGGAGCCGCTTTTGTCTAGTCTGGGGCCTTTTCTGATGTCTTCTGGAATTGTGTCTTTTGTCCAGCCGAGACCAACGTTGGTCAGCATGAATTTTGTTATCAGCTTTCTCATGAGATTTTCAATCTCATGGATATAGGGGTAGCTTATTTGCGAGTAGTGAAAGCTAATATCATCCCAAAGGTTTTGTACGTTTCCATCTGATGCCATGTGAAGTAGTTTGCGAATCGCACGGCTCATTTTGGAGAATGCATCTATATCATTCGAATCTGACTTTAGTCTTAGATGATAAAATATGTGGTTTTGTTCTTCGTTGTGGCCTGCTTGCAGTTCGTAATCAACCTCCAGGGCTTGATGTTTTATTTTTTTGCTTGTTATTTTTATGTCTGAATCTGATTGAAGGAAGCATTTGAAGGCTGATGTGCTTCGACAGAAAGAGTTGTCGGCCGAAATAATCGCAAGATACTCTATTTTCATTATTCTTTCTGTCATTTGGTTTGCATGTTTGATGTGTTTTCAGAAGGTGTTACTTTAGTGGTGTTTATTATTTATTTTGTTTTTTATGTTCTGAGTCGGGGTGTCAAAATTCAATCCAGAGAGATGTTATGTCATCCCATTTTACCTTGTAACCAGCTTGTTTTAGCTCATCTAAAACATCTTTAAAAAGATCTTCTAACCCGGTTTTAGCGCTGGCCGTTGATGACCTTTGTTGGTCAATGCTGGCTGTGTCGGGCTTCTGAACTAATCCGCTTTGGCAAGTGCAAGTCTTCTTGGGGCTATACTTTCGACACTTCTTCGACAGCGATTTCCAATTGCTATTACGCCTGCTAATTCATCTACTCTGAATAAGTGAATGATTCGTGGGGCTGTTTATTCTCTGAAGAGCATGTCTTTACAATGGGTTGGATTCTTTGAGCCCTACTCGGATTGTGTCGGTCATTATTGTATATTCTGCGGGTAGGTTATTTATTATTTTACTTAGCTGTCTTGCTTCGTAATGAGTTATGAGGCACTTTTCTGCTAGAAGTGTGTTTATTCTTTTGAGTGAGCGGTTTATTTTGATTTCGTAATTATCCGCTACTGCCATTTCTAGTAGGGTTAGGCGCTTTCCTAGTTCAACGCTTTTGCTTTCTGTTATTTCATGAAAGCCAGCTTCTGATTCGATTTCGATGTATTTTAGTTGTTTTTCTTGTTCTTTTAATATTTTTTCAAATCTGCTTTCAAGACGTTTTATGGTTTCTTTTATTGAGCTCTCTACTGGGGAGATCTTTTCTGTAAGTGCTGATAAAGCTTCGTTTGTTTGGTTTTTTAGTTCTTCCTTAAGCTCAAACTCTGAGGATTTAGTTAGGTTTTCAACTTCTTTCTTTATGGCCTCAATTTCGCGCGAATGAAGCCGTGTGTTGCTGTACCACCCAAATCCTGTCAGCAAAACTGTCAAAACCACCACGGACCCCAAAGACCAATACACTGTAGCTAAAATTCTATCGATAAATTTTTGAGTGATTTCAAGTTCACGCTTTAAAAGCTCTATTTCGGAACTGTTGTTCGAAGTTTCTTTGGTGTTATCAGTAAGTGACGAAGATGGGTTGTTTTTTTGTAGATCATTAGCCTCATTAGCTGCGCCTGCTATTTGCGCAATTCCCATGCAAAGAAAGATAACAAGAAAAAATAGCGTCTTAAAGATCGGGCTCGCTCCATCGGCTTTCTTTGCTATAAGAGTCAATTTAAATCTCCTTGCTACTGTTTATTGACAGTTTATTCTGTACTTATGCTGGTCAAGTGCGGTTGGCTTCGTCGTACTCGGGGCTGGTCTGCCATTCGTCTGGCATCACGTCACCTGTCATTAGCCACCAGCGGTAACTCGGGTAGAGCTTGCCGAGTTGCTCGATCTCTTCTGCGCTGATCCTTGCCTTTCCGCGTTTGATGCTTTGCCACCTCACGTATTCCTTGCTGTTCACCTCAGCAAGGTCTTTGAGGCTGGTCATTTCTAGCAATTTAAAGAGCCTTTCAAGCATCTTCTTGGGGATTGGCTTCGTCGTATTCAGGGCTGGTTTGCCCGCTCTCGGGTGCGATAGCTCCGCTAGCCAGCCAAAGCGCATAGGACGGGTATAGGCGTGTCAGTGCCTCTACCTCTTGTGTGCTGATCCTCGTCCGCTTGTCGTAGCGAACAGTCCTCCACCGCGTTCCGCTGATCTCGGTCTTTTTCACCAGCTCGTCTAGTCCTGTCTTATCGACAAGTGTTCTAACGCGGTCGTCTATCGATTCCATAATGATCTAGTAATTTACAGGTGTAATATACAAATGCTACCTACCGTCGTTGTATATTACGGCTGTAGGTTACGTCTTGTGTCCGCTGCCAGGTGGCTAAGACGTAGTGCAATAAAGACCAACATAGTGCAGCAAAGGCCATCACGATGGAAGGAACCAACCTCGCGCTGAAAGACCTGCCAGTCCAGCCGGCTCCGCCCGTAATGCCATGGCGCGAGTTCGCCGACTGGATACGGATGAGCCAAAGCCACGACATCGTTTGGGGCTGGATTCGCCACGGTTACATCCCCTCCCACAAGGTCGGCAAACACGTCGTCGTCAACGTCGCGCTGCTGACCAGCCAACTACTCGAACAGGAATGGACGCTATGACTAACCCGAACTCGAAACAGGGCAACGTGGTTGCGCTCGGTGCCGCCATCGAAAACCTGACCAGCATTGTCACCTTCGCCTCGGCCAGCGGCATTCCAGTTGAAGAAGTCGTGGAGTGGGTGGAGAACGGCACCATCCCCAGCGCTCGTTTCGCCGACTTCATCATGGTGGATGTGGGCAAGCTCCGCGCCGATCTGCTCAGCGGCAAGAAGGAATTCAAGGAAGGGGATTACGACCATGATTAGCCTGGGCCTGAACATCGATGCCGCCACGGCCTTCAGCTACATCGGCAAGACCGTTCTCGTCGAGCTGGCCTGGGAGGATGACCCAGAGCCGCTCTGGCGTATCAAGCACATCGTTGGCGTTGTGCTGCCGGTTAGCGGCGTGAACGAAAACGCCTATTTCATGACCATGGACGCCAGCGGTCATGACCCTTTCCCGAATGAGATGTTCTTCGCGAGCATCCGCACTATCAGGGCGATGCGGTACCGCGACCGGCATGGTTCCGGCAACGTACTGGGCCGCATGACCCTGACCCATTCGGCCGGGTCAGGGGCCGCGCTCCCGGCTCGTCGGAACAGCTTCACCGTTCCGGCGAACGGAAGCACGGGCGCAGCGCACCCTTGACCCCGCACCATCATGAATAGCCTGACCACGGGAGAGTGGGGCAGCTTCACCGCCCCGCACTCCCGAGCCCTCGGCGGCAAGAGTGGGATGACAAGGGCAAAGCCCTTGGTGTTGATCAAGTCCCGCCCGCTGCACTTCGCTGACTGCCTGCACCTCGTGTTTCTGGCGCTGCTGAGCGCCTTCCTCTGGTACGCCAGCCTCCCGCCCTTTGATCGTCCTCAGGTGCCTACCTACATCCAGGAACAGGCGTGCCTGATCGACCGGCAAGACCGAGTTGAATACCCCGAGCACTGGATGGAAAGAGATACGTGCGCAGCTGCTGGCTCACGTGCGCACGCCGAGGCACGAGGCGCGCGTGCGCGCGACAGCGGCGGGGCGCGGATGAGCGAGCGCCGGAGTGGTTCAGTTCAGAACGAAGGCGCGAGCGAGGCACGCGCCTTCGCGCTGACGTCCCTGTAACACGTCAGATAGAGACGAATGATTTCGGCCAGTAATGGCCATTGTTGGAGTTTTGAAGCATGGCAAAAGATCAAATCCGACTGGACAACAATGGCTATGAAAGCCCGACCGGGCGGCTGTTCGTTGATCGCAATACGGCTCGTATCACCGACCTGTCGAAAGTCCGCTTGCTGCGCTGTGGCGTCGATACGGTGAGACAGCTCTACAAAGGGCTGCTCCGCCCTGAAATCCTGAGCCTGTTCGACAAGCCCGGCGCCATCGTCGATTTCGCGGGTGACCGCTGGCATGCCGGTCGGGTAAGCCGTGACTCGGGCTACCAGTACAAGCTGCAGAACGCTGACCTGGGTTTTGTGCTGCTGGTGAAGAACTTCAACGCCAAGGTCGAGAATGTCGGCCCGCACCTCAAGGTTGAGGTGTCGCCCCATGCCATCGACAGCCTTTCGCCTGAGCGCCTGCAGACCCGCCTGGATCACTACGCCGCCCAGGTGCTGACGAACATTGAGGTTAACCAATGCGCGGTACACCTCGCACTCGACCTGCAGGGCTGGACACCTCCCGCCGATCTGGTCGCCAGGATGCACTGCAGAGCCCGAACGCACCGGGACGTGTCCGGCATCAACGAACTGCACTGGGCCACCAAGTCGAGCGTGTATAGCCGCGGTGAAACCTCGATGTTCGGCTCCGCCAACGGCCTGCAGCTCTGCATCTACAACAAGACCGAGCAGGCCAAGGCCACCGACAAGCTCGACTACTGGGAAAGCGTCTGGCGTCGCCGTGACAGCTTCGACGATACCGACCCTGACAACTACAACCCTGCCCAGGATGTGTAGCGCGTAGAGCTGCGTTATCACCACTCCATCGTCCAGCAGTTCGCCAGCGGCTCGGTAGACCTGCAGAGTGGTCAGACCATCGAGACGTGTACCTTCGCTGCCTTCTCCCAGCATCTGGACGGCCTGTGGCGCTATGGTCTGAGCCAGTTCAAGTTGATCGCCCGTCCTGGATACTTCGAGCCAATCTGGACGCTGATCCGTGACGACGTGCGCGTCGATCTACCTGTCGATTCCCTGCTCGATGAAACCGAGTACAAGCGCTATCACAAGACGGCGCGTGGCTTCTCGGGCAAGAACGTGGAACTGTTCCTGGGAAACTTCGTAAGCCTGCTGGCACGGGAGCGAGTGGGCGCTAGAAGGGCATTTCACCGGCTTAAGGATTGGGAGTGCTGGCCGGTGATCCGCGACCACTATGCCGCCAAAGGCATGGATGAGGACGCACTCTACAAGCACATCAAAGGCATCCTGGAAGAACGCTACGTCCGGTGGGGGCGTGCCGTCTGATGGCTATCGATCAGCTACCGGATGGCCGCTGGAAAGTCGACGTGGAGCCCATCAAGGGCAAACGCTTCCGCAAGACGTTCAAGACCAAGGGCGAAGCCCAGCGCTTCGAAGCATCCTGCAGGGCCAAGGTCGTCGAGAACCCGGATTGGTCGCCCAGGCCGAAAGACCGTCGCACCCTCGCCGAGTTGGTTGGCCTCTGGTTCGATCTGCACGGACACTCCCTGCGCGATGGTGAACGCCGCCGTAGCAAGCTCGATGCTCTGGCCAAGCGCCTACGCAACCCCCACGGCGCCAAGCTCGACCCGCAAGCCTACGCCCAGGATCGCCGGATCAGGCTAGGGGAGGGCGCCTCACCCAAGACGTTGAACAACGAGCTGGGCTACCTGCGTGCCGTCTACAACGAGCTACGTGGTTTGGGTGTGATCGACTACGCCAACCCGCTCGCCCTGGTGAAGCCGCTCAAGGTGCAGGAACGGGAGCTGTCCTGGCTGACTACCGAACAGATCGCCGAGCTGCTGGAAGAGATCCGGCGCGGCTGTGACAACCCGCACGTCGAGATAATCGCCCTGATCTGTCTGGCCACCGGTGCTCGATGGTCAGAGGCTGAGAAGTTGAAACCGACCGGGCTACGTAATGGCGTGATTACCTTCAGCGGAACCAAGAACGGCAAGGTGCGTTCGGTGCCGATCACTGCAGAGCTGGAAGCCAAGATCGTCAGACACTGGAAGCAACACGGCCAGCCCAACTCGGCCATCACCTCGTTCCGCCGCGCCCTGGCCAGGACGACCATCCGCCTACCAAAAGGCCAGGCCGCCCACGCCCTGCGACACACCTTCGCCAGCCACTTCATCCAGAACGGCGGCAACATCCTCACCCTGCAGAAAATCCTGGGTCACTCCAGCCTGGCCATGACCATGCGCTATGCGCACCTGGCGCCGGATCATCTGCAGGATGCTGTCAGGCTTGGCCCTGTGAGCCGTCTCGTCATTTGAGGATCAGTTTGAGCAGATCAAGCAGTTTCTGAGTAATAAATTGTTCATCTAGCCCATCAATGTTTGTTTGTCCGATAACTCCCGCTTGACCTCCTCGCCCCATCACCAGTGAGCTTTGGTGGAGTTGCACCACTTTCCTAGCGCTATCGCATACTGCTGAGAAGTGAGGGTAGTGCGGCGCCGCATGTCCGCCCTGGCTCCCAACATGAAAGCTGATGGTGATTTTTGGCGGATTGGTCTGATTCTTGTCTTGGCTAGACTCTTGGATGGTCGCTAGGATGCCTTTCTCTTTGAGCGCGTCTACAGTTTTTTGAAACGTAGGCCTCAGGAGATCAGCTTTTAGCTGTTCAAACTTCTCTGTAAAAGCCTCTGCGGCAGCGATGCTTTCATCAATGAGCTTTTTTCGTTTTTCGTCTTCTGCTGCTTTTTCGGCAAAGATCGCTTCGATTCCCTTTTTCAGCTCGTCGCTCATGCTTGACTCCTTTGTCATGGCTTTTGGCCATTTTAATCATGGCAAAGAGCTGTCAGCACTCATTAATCGACACATTTTCGACACCCCAAAGAAAAACCCCTGAAATCCTCTAGGAAAATCAGGGGTTTATGCTTGCTTGAATTGGTGGAGCCGGGGGGATTTGAACCCGTGTCGAGGCTTCTGCATTGTCCTGCTGTAGCTCGCTTACCCAAGCAATTCAGCCTGTTGCCGTCTTCTCTATGACGCATTGATCGGCTGTACCTTGCTGTGTCTGTGACACTTTTGGGGCAGAGCTGGCCGCCGAGTAAATCGAACCCATTCCAGCCCCTTGCTGTGATCCGCAACGCCCGGCTTTACTGGCCTTGCAGCCTGCCCAAGACGGCTTTTCTCCGCTATCCCTTGCAGTGATTTCGACACTTTTTCGACACATTAACTAGACATGCTTTTTAGTTAACGCTAGCTTTTTGCTATTACGGCTAGAGGTGTGTATGCGAAAAAGTTGCAATTTAATTGATAAATTTACTGTTTATCGTTATTTATTTTAACTTATTAAAGGAGTGCTCATGAGCAACGGAACATATAGCTCGATCAGGTTGACTCTATTCAAACATGGCGGCGATTCCTTTCTGGCTGCATTGGACGAGGCTAATATCCCTCACGGCCCGATCCATACGTTTAACTCTAGGCCTCAAGCTTCTGGTTTGGTAGAAGTTATTACCGCTCTATCGGATGCGATGCCTTGGAATTCTATTGCGAAGGTTATAGTGGCTTGGATTGATGCGCGAAAAAGTCGAGAAATAATAATTCACACAGAGGCGGGTTATAAGCTACATGCAAAAGGCTATTCTGTGGCTGAAATTCAGAAGGTTCTTCCTGAGTCTGTAAATCTTATAGTGATAGATACTCAGCCTGTAGATAAAGAAAATAGCTGATCAGCGGTTTTTGTTTTGTATTGGTGTGTCAGCGAAAATTTTAATTTTGACTTGGGTTTGGGTATATGCGCACAGCTGCTCCGGGTAATATAAAAAATGACTTTCTTGCTGGTTTGTCTGATGTAGAGGCTGTGGTTAATAATGTCTCAAATGTATCTCTGCCTATAAGCAATCAAAATCTCCTGGCTGAATATACTTTTCTGGGTGCATCAGTTCTTTTAGAGGGTTTTATTAGTGATATATTTGTCGCTTATATAAATAAGAAATCTGGCCCTTTCATTGGTAGTCTCACCAATAAAATGGATATCTCTGCTGCTGATGAGTATGCCAAGCGCGCAACTACATTTGCTCAAGTTGATATCGCATCGCACTTGACGTTAGAAAAAATACGTCAAATTCTTGATCCTAAAGACTGGAATGTTACTTTTGCTACGTCTGCAGATTTGAAAGCCAAGGCTGGTCAGTGGCTGGATATGCCTTATAAGAATTATTTCACCAGCCTTTCCCCTGGGCATTCAAGCTTGTTGGAGGCTACAAAGGCAATTCGTAACTATCTTGCACATCGAAGTGGTGCATCTCAAAAGGTAATGCAAGCTGCCCTTGCAGATAGTAATTTATCAGCTTCATTTAGGCGTGGGCTGAAGGAGGTGCATAAGGTAGGCTCTTTTTTAGACAGCACTCCGAGAGGTGGAAGTCAAACTAGATTAGAGTTTTATCTTTCAGAGCTTAAGTCTGTAGCCAATCAACTTTGTCCTTAATTTTTGGAAGGTTGTCTGTGAGTTGTTTGTGGGGGGGTTGGGTATGGAAGGTGTTGATAATTGGCATGAAGCGATGGGTTTTTATACAAGAATTAATGAAAGGCTATCTGGTATAGCTCTTTCTTACTTGGCTACGGCAGAGAAAATATCTGAAATATCAAAAATAAAATGGATTGATGAGGGTTTAGATAGATTTTCTAATAAGATGAGGATGAAGGACGTTGGAGGTGCGGTCTACCAATTCTCTGAGTTTCTACATGAGAACTCTATCTTGGCACTGGCGAAAGTAGTTGAGGATACATCTATAGAATTAAAGAGGTTTGTTGGATTTAAATTTGATCTGATCGATAAGCATTATGATGTCTTGTATCAGAGAGAGCTTCAGTCGATCAGAGCACTCGCAAATGTCATCAAGCATAATGTGTCTATTTTGGATAGAAAAAGCTCTGTCTCGGCTAGGTTTTTGGTTGATGAGATTGGTATGAGTGATGGGTGGCAGTTGGATGTTTTTATTCATACTCGCCATGAGGTTTTTAATGTGGTGGAACATATCCCTAAAACGTATTTGGCCATGCTTCATCTCACGGAAATATCTCTTGGTGAGCGTCATCCATATTTGGATATGGCGTATGATGATGCTTTTGACGCAATCTATGAGTTTTTACTTCCGGAAGTTATAAATATTTCTAGACCTAATAAGCGAAAGTCTGAGGGGTGATGACGGTGATTTTTTAGAATATATCTCGCCTGGAATGAGCGTGCACTGTTTCTCTTTTGCTTAGCCAGAGCGTTACAAGTACCCAGTAGTCACTGGCTCTTTTGCTATCTAAGTCCAGTGCGGCTTCAAGGCCTTTGATCGTCAGTTTTTCCCCAGGGCGTACGTTCTTATTGACGGGGTGAAAGCTATCAACCGATTTGAAGTCCCATACTCCATCTTTGTTGATGTAGGCGTAGGCGACTTCAACACTCTCTATGTATCTGGTTTTTGAGTGTTTTGGATTGTTTACGATCTGCAGCTCGTCGAGCCTTGTATAGATAAGGCTCTTTCCCGCTAGCGCTCGACCTTTCCCTGTTACTTTGAAAGCCCATTCGTCATGGGCTTGTCCGACATAGAAGGCTACTTCTTCGCCTGCCTTGGCCTGCGTGACCGCGATCAGGCACAGGATGGTGCATATCAGTTTCTTCATGGTTTTCCGAGCTCCTTTCGGGCGTACCAGCGCCTAGCTGCTTCCTGGGTGATCGCTATCCCGCGTTGGGTTGGCTCAAGTTTCGGTTGGCTTCGTCGTAGGCCGGGCTTGTTTGGCCTACCTCAGGCATCACTTCACCAGTGCTCAGCCACCATCTGTAGTGTGGAAATAGGGCATTGATCTGCTCAATTTCCTCAGCGCCAAGCCGCGCCTTTCCTCGTTTGATGTTTGACCAACGGTAGTACTCCTTCGACCTCACAGGCGCGAAGGCATCCAGTCCAGCCAAGTCAATCAATAGCAAAGCTCTATCAGTGATGCTCACAGGGTTCGTCAATATTCATCGTTGGTACAGTTTACAAACGACACCTCGGTGGTACTATCTACAACGCCAGTGGTAAATAGTACGAACGATCATCGTTCGATCAATGCTGAACATAGTGGATTAAAGCTGATGGATACGGAAGGTCTCGACCCGCAAAAGCTGCACGGCGCCCCGCCCTTGATGCCGTGGCAGAAGTTCGCCGAGTGGATCGGCATGGGCGACGAACCCATCGTGGTACGCACCTGGGTAGAACGTAACTACCTGCCTTCGCAGAAGGTCGGCAAACGCACCATGGTCAACGTGGCGTTGCTGACCCGCCAGCTACTGGAACAGGAGTGGACGCTGTGAGCCGAACAGACCCGCAATTCAAGCTGCGCGTACCGCCCGAGCTGCGCGCCAAGATCGAACAGTCCGCCTTTGCTTCTCGCCGTTCGATGAACTCGGAAGTCGTCATTCGCCTGGAAGCGAGCTACGCCCAGGACAAAGCCGCCAAGGAGGGCACCCATGAGCAAGCCTGACGAAAGCCTCGACCTGTGCAGCGTGAAGACCTTCGCCGAGCTAAGCGGCGTAACGGTCGAAGAGGTCATCAATTGGGTAGACAGCCAGACTATCCCCAGCATGAAGCTGGCCGACTTCCGCATGGTCAACCTTGCCCGTCTCCGCGCCGATCTGGAGAAGGGCAAGAGCGTGTTCAAGGCGGGGGACTACGCCCATGTCTAAGCCTGCCCTGGTGTTCGATCCCGTTACCGCTATCGGCTTCATCGGCCAGACCGTGCTTATGGAGCTGCGCTGGGACGACGACAACGAAATGCTCTGGCGCTGTTACCACGTGGTCGGCGTGGTACTGCCGGTGCCGGGCGTCTTCGAAGATGGTTACTTCCTCGCCATGCCGTTCGATGGCAGCGAAGACCTGCCAGTAGAAGTCTACTTTGACAGCATCAACACCATTCGCGGTATCCGCGACCGTCACGCCACCGCCAAGGTGCTTGGCCGTCTGCCTCTACCAGCGATGGTCCAGGGTAAATGCGAAACCACGGAAGGGGAGCGCCGCCATGCTTGAGTGTGGAATCACCCTGGATGCTGCTACCGCTTTTAGCTACGTCGGCAAAACCGTTCTGGTTGAGCAGGTTTGGGATGATGAACCTGACTCCACTTGGTATTGCCTGCACATCGTCGGCGTCATTCTTCCCATCGAGGGCGTGTATCCGCATGGCTGCTTCATGACCCTGGAGCTGAACGGCGAAGACCCTTTTCCCAACGAACTGTTCTTCAGGAACATTCGCACTATCAGGGCGATGCGGTACCGCGACCGGCATGGTTCCGGCAACGTACTGGGCCGCATGACCCTGACCCATTCCGCCGATGGTTCCGGGTCAGGGGCCGCGCTCCCGGCTCGTCGGAACAGCTCCACCGTTCCGTCGAACGGAAGCACGGGCGCAGCGAACCCTTGACCCCACGCCATGAAAACAAGCCTGACCACGGGAGAGTGGGGCAGCTTCACCGCCCCGCGCTCCCGAGCCCTCGGCGGCAAGAGTGGGATGACAAGGGCAAAGCCCTTGGTGTTGATCTTCAAGCTTCTCCCGCTGCACTTCGCTGACTGCCTGCACCTGCTGTTTCTGGTGCTGCTGAGCGCCTTCCTCTGGTTCGCCAGTCTTCCGCCGCATGGCCGCCCCCAGGTGCTCCCTTTCTCCCTGGAACAACCCTGTCTGATCGACCGACAAGCCCAAGCTGAATACCCCGAAGCCTGGGTAGAGAAAGAGCAGTGCAAGCCCCTGACGTAGCCGTGTGTGTCTCGGCGCAGCCGAGACGGGTTCGGCTGCGTCGGGGGCGTAGCGCGCAGCGAGCGAGTGGCTCCGTACAGAACGTAGCGAGCGCGCGCGCGTAGCCGCTGACGTCCCTGTAACACGTCAGAAAGTAAGACGAAAACTTCCGCAGTAATCAGCAATAGGTGACTGAGTGAAAAAGCCAAAAGACTTCCTGCGACTCGACATGCTGGCACGTGAAGACGTGAACGGTCGGCTGTTCGTAGACCCGGGCAACGCCCGTATCGTCGACCTGTCGAAAGTCCGCCTGCTGCACTGCGGCGTCGATACCGTCCGCCAGCTGTACCGTGGCCTGCTCCGGCCAGAGCTGCTGTGCCTATTCGATAAACCCGGCACCATCGTCGACTTCGCTGGAGAGCGCTGGCATGCAGGCCGGGTGAGCAAGGATTCGGGCTACCAGTACAAGCTGCAGAACGCCGACCTGGGCTTCGTGCTGCTGCTGAAGAACTACAACGCCAAGGTGGAGAACATCGGCCCGCACCTCAAGGTCGAGGTGTCGCCCCACGCCATCGACGCCTTGTCGCCTGAGCGTCTGCAAGCCCGCATGGATTTCTATGCCGAGCAGATCCTCACCCACATTGAACGCAACCAATGCGCGGTGCATCTCGCCCTGGATGTTCAAGGTTGGCAACCGCCTGCTGATCTGGTCGCCCGCATGCACTGCCGCGCCCGATCCGCCCGCGATATCTCTGGCATCAAGGAAATCACCTGGGAGACCAAAAGCAGCGTCTACGGCCGTGGTGAGACCTACATGTTCGGCTCGGCCGGTGGCGTGCAACTGGCGATCTACAACAAGACCGAACAGGCCAAGGCCACCGACAAGCTCGACTACTGGGAAAGCGTCTGGCGACGTCGTGACAGCTTCGACGAAGGCGACCCGGACAACTACAACCAAGACCAGACCGTATGGCGTATCGAGCTGCGCTATCACCATTCGGTGATCCAGCAATTCGCCAGCGGCTCCGTCGATCTGCACACCGGCAACGCCATCGATACCAACAGCTACGCCGCCTTTACACCGCACCTCGACGGCCTCTGGCGCTACGGCATGCAGCAGTTCAAGTTGCTGGCTCGCCCTGGTTACTACGAACCGATCTGGACGCTGCTACGTGAAGACGCCCGCGTCGATCTGCCGGTCGATTCGCTGCTAGATGACACCGAATACAAGCGCAACTACAAGACGTCTCGGGGCTTCTCCGGCAAGAACGTGGAGCTGTTCCTGGGAAACTTCGTAAGCCTGCTGGCACGGGAGCGAGTGGGCGCTAGAAAGGGCTTTTACCGGCTCAAGGATTGGGAATGCTGGCCGGTGATTCGTGACCACTACGCCGCCAAGGGGATGGATGAGGACGGGCTGTACAAGCACCTCAAGAACATCCTGGAGGAACGGCATGTCAGGTGGGGCAGGGCAGTATGACCGTCAAGAAACAGCCTGATGGTCGATGGCTTGCAGACGTCCAGCCCATCCGTGGCCAGCGCTTCCGCAAGCTGTTCAAGACCAAGGCAGAGGCCCAGCGCTACGAGCAATACATCACTGCCAACAAGGCCGCTGACCCCGCCTGGAACCCCAAGGCCCAAGATCGTCGCCGACTCTCGGAGCTGGTTGGTCTGTGGTTCGATCTGCACGGCCACATGCTCAAGGATGGTGAGCGCAGAAAGGCCAAGCTCGATGCCCTGTGCGTTCGCCTACGCGACCCCATCGCCATTAAGCTCGACCCGGCCACCTACGCCCATGATCGCCGCTTGCGGGCAGAAGCCGGCATCACACCCAAGACGCTGAACAACGAACTCGGATACATCCGGGCAGTGTTCAACGAGCTGCGAGGCCTCGGTCAGATCGACTACGCCAATCCACTGGAGCTGATGAAGCCTTACAAGATCGAAGAGCGGGAGCTGTCCTGGCTGACCCAGGAACAGATAGCCGATCTGCTGACGGCCATTCGCGAAGGCTGCGACAACCCGCACGTCGAACACTATCGTGTTGCTCTGCCTGGCCACTGGTGCTCGATGGTCAGAGGCGGAAGGTTTGGCACCATCGAGGCTTCGAAATGGCGCTGTGACCTACAGCAAGACCAAATCCAGCAAGGTGCGAACCGTGCCGATCCAGCCCGAGCTGGAAGCGTTCATTCGTGATCACTGGAAGCGTCACGGCCAGTTCACCGGGGCTATCACGTCGTTCCGTCGAGCCTTGAGCCGATCCGGCATCGTGCTGCCGAAAGGGCAAGCCAGCCACGCACTCCGGCACACCTTTGCCAGCCACTTCATGCAGAAGGGCGGGAACATCCTCACGCTACAGAAAATCCTGGGTCACTCCAGCTTGGCCATGACCATGCGCTATGCGCACTTGGCACCGGAGCATCTGGCGGAAGCGGTAAAACTCAATCCGTTGGCTGCTGTGACACTTTCGGGACAGTTGCTGCCCCTGAAAACACAAAACCCCTGAAATTCTCTAGGAAAATCAGGGGTTTATGCTTGCTTGAATTGGTGGAGCCGGGGGGATTTGAACCCCCGTCCGCCAGTTCTCCACTGTCGGTACTACATGCTTAGCCGTGTCTATTGAGTTAACCCTCAGCCGCCCGACGGGCAGGGTGCATTGGGCGAGTTGTGTAAGTTTTAGCCACTTCGTCCACAACGTACTACGCGGCGATCCTGTTCTGCATGACAATCACTTCAGGTTTACAGGCATCCCCTAGTGATCGCTGGAGCCGAAGCTACCAGAAGGACTAGTCGCGCCGCTTACGCAGCGAGAGCGTAGCCCTCGTAGTTTTCGTCATTGGCAACTATAGAAAGTTGCAACAGTTGATTTACGACTTCTGTTACCAAGTCGGCATGCACCTCGAGCTTCGCTACCGGCGTCGAATCCTAATCGGCCCCAAAACTTTTCGGTTACAGATAGGACGAGAGTGTACGGCAAAGGTTCCTTAGCGTCGACTGCGGATTCCATCGCGGGAGGCTATCATGGCGCCTCGCGCCAGCCTGTGCCTCTGGAAAGGAGCCGTAATGCCGAGTTCTAGCCGCTACCCTCTACGTCAGTGGATCTGGCGAGCGTTTGTGCAAAGCGCGCTGATCCCGCTGATTCTGGTGGAGTCGGTGTTGATCGCGGTTTACCTGCTGAGCAACCAGGCGATTCGCGATGCACAGATCGGCCATCTGCAGGAGGCAGCGGTCAAGGATCTGGCCAGCGCCGCCTTACGCGAAGGGCAAATCATCGACGGGCGTTTGCGTTCCATCGAATCATTGGTGCAGGTATATCGCGATGCCGCTCACAAGGCGCTATTCGATACCCGTTTCCAGGCGGATGAACTCGAGCACCAACGCCATGCGGTAACCGACAGTGGTGTGTTCTACACCCGCAGTGATGATGGTCGCGCGGCATCCTTCTATGCCAACAGCACGCCCCTGGCGCAGCAGGATCACGCCAAGGTCATGCGCCTGTCGCAACTCGACCCGCTGATGCGCTCGATCCAGCAGGCCAACCCGCTGGTGGCTGCGCTGTATTTCAACACCTGGGACAGCTACAACCGCATCTACCCCTGGTTCGATACACCGGCGCAGTATCCCCATGACATGGTGATCCCGGATTACAACTTCTATTACCTCGCCGATGCCAAGCACAACCCGGATCGCAAGGTGATGTGGACGGAGGTGTATCTCGACCCCGCTGGGCTGGGCTGGATGATGTCCGCTATCGCTCCGGTGTATCGCGACGACTTTCTCGAAGGCGTTGTCGGCCTGGATATCACCGTGGGCCAGATGCTGGGCGAGATCGCCGAACTCAATGTGCCCTGGCAGGGTTACGCAATGCTGGTCAGCCATGACCACAACATCATGGCGCTGCCCAAGGCCGGTGAGCTGGATTTTGGCCTGCGCGAGCTGACCCAGTACTCCTACGAGGAGGCCGTGCGCCGTGAGGTACTCAAACCCGAGGACTTCAACCTGACCAAGCACGATGGCATGGCGTCGTTGCTGCAGGCGATGAACGAGGGCAATGGCAACGTCCAGGAGGTGGTGCTCGGTGGGCGCAAGCAACTGGTGGCCTGGAGCGAGATTCCGCAAACCGGGTGGCGCCTGTTGCTGGTGGTGGACGAGGAGCAGATCTTCCATGACACCAACCAGCTGGCCGAACGCTACATGCAGATCGGTTACCTGTTGATTGCCGGTCTACTGGCCTTCTACCTGCTGTTCTTCGCTTTGATGTGGCTGCGCTCGCGTAACTTGAGCAATCAATTGGCCGAGCCCATTTCCGGCATCGCCGATATGGCCGCCAGCCTGGGGCAGGGCAAATACCTGCCGGCCGCACCGGACAGCCATATTAATGAGGTCAGTCGCCTGGCCGATGCCGTGCAGCAGGCCGGGAGACAGCTCAAGGCCAGTGAGCAGGAGCGTCAGGAGGCGCAGAACATCCTGCAATTGGTGCTGGAGAGTACGACCGAAAGCCTCTGGCAGATCGATGCCAAAGCGCTGACCATCGAACTCAGCGAGCGATTCGTGCGGCGCTTCGGCCTGGGCGCTTCGACCTTGGCGCTCAGCGAATTCAACCAGCGCGTGCACCCGGATGATCTGGAGCGGCTGCGTCACTTGCGTAAGCTGTTCGCCGACAGTGGTGAGGAATACTTCGATGCGGAATATCGCTACCTCGATTGCCACGGCGAGTACCTCTGGCTGCTTAGTCGTGGCAAGGTACTCGGGCGTGACGAGACGGGTTGGCCGTTGCGTATTGCCGGTACCCATGTCGACATCACCCGGCTCAAGCAGGTGCAGGAGGAGCTGCGCCACGCCAGCCTAGAAGCGCTGGCTGCGAGCCAGGCCAAGAGTCGTTTCCTGTCGAGCATGAGCCACGAACTGCGCACGCCGCTGAACGCCATCCACGGCTTCGCCCAGTTGATCGAGATGGAGGCGCAGGAGAAGCCCGACGCCAAGCTGGAGAGCGATTATTCGCGCGAGATCGTCAGTGCCAGTCGCCATCTCACTTCGCTGGTGGATGACATTCTCGACCTCTCGAGTATCGAGAGCCGGCGGCAGCAGCTGCAGCTTCAGCCCATCGAAATTGGCGCACTGCTCAGTAGCTGTGCCGAACTGGTTCAGCCTGAAGTGCAGCAGAAGCAGCTGCAATTGCAGGTGATGGAGCCGGCCGATCCGCCCTTGTTCGTGCAGGGCGATCCGCGCCGGGTAAGGCAGATTGTGCTCAACCTGCTTTCCAATGCGATCAAGTACAACAGCCCGCGCGGGATGATTCGCATGGGTTACGAGGTACGCGCCGACTGTGTGCGGCTGTGGGTCGACGACACTGGTCCAGGGCTGTCCAGAGAACAGCAGGCGCAACTATTCCAGCCGTTTCAGCGCCTTGGACGCGAGAGTTCGAACATTCCGGGGACGGGGATCGGCCTGGTGTTGTGTCGCGAGTTGGCCAGCCTGATGGACGGTGAAATCGGCCTTCGCAGCGAACCGGGTGTGGGCAGTCGTTTCTGGCTCGATATACCCAGCGCCGCCAGTCCAGGGGGCCAGAGCAGCGAGGCTGTCGATACGGCGACGCAGGCGGTGCCAAGTCTGGTGCAGGTGCTGTGCGTCGAGGATCACCCGGCCTGCATGAAGATTCTGCAGGCATCGTTGCGTGAGTTCGCCGAGGTGCGCGGCGTCAGTTCCTGCCAGCGCGCGCTGGCCGAATTGCAAGGCAGTGAGCCAGCGCTGGTGCTGCTGGATATCGACCTGCCCGACGGCAATGGGCTGGATATTCTCGACGCCATGCGCGCCGAGCCACGTCTGCGTGATGTGCCGGTGATGGTGATCAGCGCAGTGGCCGATGCCCGTTTGTTCGAGGATGCCCGAGCTCGTGGGGCGTCGGCCTGTCTGAGTAAACCAGTCGATTTGCAGGAGGTGCGGCAGGTTGCGCTGGGCCTGCTCTACAGCGGTTTCTGAACAGGCCAGGCTGTGCGTCATTCGCTGGCGGAAAGCAGATCCAGCGCCTCGCCCAGCACCTTGACCGACTCGGCGTGATCGCCGGCCTTGTGCAGTGCCTCGCCCTCGGCGCGCAGCTCCTTGACCTTGGCCAGCACTTCGGGGTCGCTAGGCGGATCGCTTTGCAGCAGTGCGTCGATCTTGGCCATGTCCTGCGGGCAGTGCATGGCCCACAGTGGCAGGCTGATCAGAGTGGCAGCGAGAAACATGAGTGCGCGACGCATGATGACTCTCCAGAAACAGGCAGGGGGAATCTCAGTATAGAAGCCTGTCGCCTATGTGCCGGTACTCAGTAGTGATACCAGCGCAGCTCCAGCTTCACTTCGTTGACCGGGCTGGCGAGCTGGCTGAATTCGCGTTGGGCGCTCAGGCGCAAACCTAGGTTGCGCGACACTTCCCATTGCTGGTTGAGCGACAGGCGGCGGCGCACTTCGCCGTTGTGGAAATAGTCACCGGTTGCTTCCAGGGTCAGGTTGCCCAGCGGGTTACGCCAGAGCAGCCCGCTGTTGAAGCCCAGTGCGGGTGAGACGACAGCTGTGAAGTCTTCGTTGTATTCCAGGCGCGCGGTACCGAGGGCGAAACCGAGCAAATCGTCGCTCAACTGCCAGCTGTAACCGCCGCCGCCGCTGATATGGCCAACCAGCGGTGTGTCGCCATCTTCGCCTAGTACGCGCTCCAGGCCGCCGCCGATCTGCCAGGACAGAGGTTGGAGCAGCGCATTGCGTGGCGTCAAAGAGCGGATATTTGCCAGATCCAGGCGTTGCAGTTGCCAGTGGTTGTTCTCGTACTGGCGTAGCTTGAGTTGAAGGATCTCGATCTGCGCCCCCAGTGGAAAACCATCGAGATTGTCGTTGAGGTCGTGGTAGGCCATGCGCAGACCGTATTCGGCGAAGGCGCGGTCATCACGGCCGCCGCCGGCCAGCTGCCAGGTACGTGATTCGTGGCCTTCCTCGGGCAGCGGCGGGCGCTCGACCTCCAGCGGTGGCGGAGGATTGCGGTTGATAGTGCCGAGTAACTGGAAGCTGCGCTGGGCGTTGCTGCTACGCTCCTCGCTGTTGGCGTGGTAGCGCACCAGGCGGAAGGCGGCGTCCTGAATCAGTGCGCGCCGTTCGGCTGGCAGGGCGAGAAAGTCGGTATCGCTGAGCCGTGCCGGGTCTTCGCTCAGGCGCAATGCCCAGGCCTGTTCGTCGGCCTGCAACGGTTCGGCGCGCGCCAGCAGTTCGCGCTCCCGCGAGGGACGGTAGTCGATGCGCTCGATCAAACCGGCATCCTTGACCGCGCGTACGGTGTCGGTAGGGATGGCGGTGAGCGGGAAGTGTTCGGTCAGCTCGATACCGGGGCGGGCGATCTCCAGCAGTTCCAGCAGGCGATAGGAGCAGTTCTCGTCGAAGAAGAAGTAGTCGAAGCGGATCTGCTTGAGTTCCCAGACATGTTCGACCATGCGCGCGGTTTCTTCCGGCGTCAGGTTCAGCCGGTATTCCCACAGGTCGCGGTTTTCCAGGCTGTTGTATTCGCTGAGCTTGTCGCGGTAGGGCACCAGGGCGAACAGGCCGGGGTAGCCGCCCATCAGACCACGCCAGGCATAGAGGATGCTGTTGTCGTCGCCTTCGATGAAGGCTCCGAAGTTCAGTGCGTAACTGAGCAGCGCGGTGTTGTGGCTGTCGATATCGGCCTGGTCAATGCGCAGCAGGGTATGGCCGAACATCGACGACGGGCTGTTCAGGTACGCCGCCGGGAACACCAGCACGGTGCTGTGCGGATTGATATCGGCAAACCAGTTTCGGTATTCGGCGCAGTCCGGCCTGGGTAGGTCATCGAGCTGCAGTTGGGCTTTCAGCCAGCGGGTTCGCGCCGGGTAGATGCATTGCGGGTGGCGATCGCCCAGCTCCACCGGTCGATACAGCGCCTCTACGGTAGCGGCCAATTCGGCTGCCGGGTTGTGGTCGCCATCGGCGGCGAGGAAGAAGGCATCGTCGTCGACATAGCTGCGCCAGCCGCCGAGCTTGCCGGTTTCGTAGTGCCCCAGAGCAATCCAGTATGGGTCGCTGGCCAGTTCGGCCAGGCGCTGCGCTGAGGCGGCGTGAAGTGGAAGGCTGAAGCTCAGGGCGAGGACGGCGAAGATCCGTTTCAAGGTCGCTGTTCTTCTGGTTCGGGGCGATGGCCGAGCTTTGGCCGGGTGCGGCGCTGGTGTCAAGGCAGTACTGGTGCGGTATTTGTGCAAGTGCGAGGTGTTACCAGTGATGCGTCTTGCGTCACGTTCCAGGCTTCGGTTGGCCAGGTAGTGGAAGCTCTGGAGCTGACTGAATGGGCGTGAAGAGGGGATTTTTCACTACCAGACGAATCAAGCCTTGATCGCCATTGCACCACAGGCCCAGAATCATGCCCATGTTTTGCGGAGATGTCCGCCCGCTATAAGGATCACCAATGTCCCAGCGTAGCCTCGATGCTTTGCGCCTTGCCCCCGAATCACTGACCCGCCCTTTCTCCCCCGAGCAGTTCAACTTCAAAAGCACCGACGATCTTGAGCCTTTCCGCGGTGTGCTCGGCCAGGCACGTGCCGTGGAGGCGCTGCAATTCGGTGTGGCCATGCCGCGCCCCGGTTACAACGTGTTCGTCATGGGCGAGCCGGGCACCGGGCGTTTCTCTTTCGTCCAGCGCTATCTCAAGGCCGAAGCCAAACGCATGGAAACGCCTGCCGACCGCGTCTACGTCAACCACTTCGACGAGCCGCGCGAACCGCGTGCGCTGGAACTGGCGGCCGGTTCGGCGAGTGAGTTCATCGCCGATATCAATCAACTGATCGACAACCTGCTGGCGACCTTCCCGGCTGTGTTCGAGACGCCGACCTTCCAGCAGAAGAAGAGCGCTATCGATCGCTCTTTCAACAAGCGCTACGACCAGGCGCTGGACGTGATCGAACGCTTGTCGCTGGAGAAGGGCATCGCTCTGTACCGCGACAGCACCAATATCGCCTTTACCCCGATGGCCGACGGCAAGGCGCTGGATGAAGCCGAGTTCGCCCAGTTGCCGGAAGCCGAACGCGAGCGTTTTCACGCCGATATCGCGTTGCTCGAAGAGCGCCTGAACGAAGAACTGGCCAGCCTGCCGCAGTGGAAGCGCGAGTCGAGCAACCTGCTGCGTCAGCTCAACGAGGAAACCATTACCGTTGCGCTGCAACCGCTGCTGGCACCGCTGTCGGAAAAGTACGCAGAAAATGCCGGTGTTTGCGCCTACCTGCAGGCCATGCAGGTCAATCTGCTGAAGACCGCGGTCGAGCAGTTGGTGGAGGTGGACAAGGCCGACCCGCAACTGCGCAAGCTGCTCGAAGAGCTGTACTGCCCGAGCCTGGTGGTCGGTCACCACGCCCATGGCGGTGCGCCGGTGGTGTTCGAGTCGCATCCGACCTACGACAACCTGTTCGGTCGTATCGAGTACAGCTCCGACCAGGGCGCGCTGTACACCAGTTACCGACAACTGCGCCCTGGTGCGTTGCACCGTGCCAACGGCGGCTATCTGGTGGTCGAGGCGGAGAAGCTGCTCAGCGAGCCCTTCGTCTGGGAAGCACTCAAGCGCGCTCTGCATTCACGCCAGTTGAAGATGGAGTCGCCGCTGGGCGACCTTGGCCGCATCGCTACCGTCACGCTCAACCCGCAGGTGATCCCGCTGCAACTCAAGGTGGTGATCATCGGTTCGCGTCAGCTCTATTACGCCCTGCAGGACGCCGATCCGGACTTTCAGGAGATGTTTCGCGTACTGGTCGACTTCGACGAGGACATTCCGCTGGCCGAGGAAAGCCTGGAGCAGTTTGCCCAGCTGATGAAGACGCGTACCTCCGAGGAGGGCATGGCGCCGCTGACCGGCGCTGCCGTGGCGCGTCTGGCTACTTACAGCGCGCGTCTGGCTGAACACCAGGGCCGTCTGTCTGCACGTATCGGCGACCTGTTTCAGCTGGTCAGCGAAGCGGATTTCATTCGTGATCTGGCCGGGGAGAGCCTCACCGATGTCGGCCATATCGAGCGTGCGCTGAAAGCCAAGGCCACCCGTACCGGCCGTGTTTCGGCGCGGATCATCGACGACATGCTGGCCGGCATCATCCTCATCGACACCAGCGGCGCCGCCGTCGGCAAGTGCAACGGTCTGACCGTGCTGGAAGTGGGGGATTCGGCATTCGGTGTACCGGCGCGCATTTCCGCCACCGTCTATCCGGGCGGTAGCGGCATCGTCGATATCGAGCGTGAGGTCAGCCTGGGGCAGTCGATTCACTCCAAGGGGGTGATGATCCTTACCGGTTTTCTGGGCAGCCGCTACGCGCAGGAGTTCCCGCTGGAGATCTCCGCGAGCATCGCTCTGGAGCAATCCTACGGTTACGTCGACGGCGACAGCGCCTCGCTTGGCGAGGTGTGCACGCTGATCTCGGCATTGTCACGCACGCCACTCAAGCAATGCTTCGCCATCACCGGATCGATCAACCAGTTCGGTGAGGTGCAGGCGGTCGGAGGGGTCAACGAGAAGATCGAAGGCTTCTTCCGTCTGTGTGAAGCACGCGGCCTGACCGGTGAGCAGGGGGTGATCATCCCGCATTCCAACGTTGCCAACCTGATGCTCGACGAGCGTGTGCTGCAGGCCGTGAGAGACGGCCAGTTCAACGTCTACGCCGTGCGCCATGTCGACGAGGCGTTGAGCCTGCTGGTTGGCGAGGCGGCCGGTCACCCCGATGAGAAGGGGCGTTTTCCCAAGGGCAGCGTCAATGCGCGAGTGGTCGAGCGCCTGCGCGACATTGCCGAGATTGGCCTGGAGGAAGAGGTCAAGAGCCCCGAGTTGGCGAAGAAACCCGAGGCCGAAAGCGAAGCGGCCAAACCGGCCAAGGCACCGCGTCGCAAGAAAGGGGACGGTGAGGGCGCAGCGGGCTGATCAGATCTTGCACGATTGTCCCTGATCGCCAGGGGCAGCCGCGCAGGTCTTTTTGCTCACTTCTCATGCACAGAGTTATCCACAGGTTTTGTGGGTAACTCTGCTCTTCACAGTGGGATCGCTCGGGGTGTAGGCTGAAGCCTGGATTCCGCGAGGGTCGCCGCGATGTCGCGTAGCCTCTGCCTCACCCGCCACTGCCTGGGCCTGGTCACCCGAATCGAGTGCGTGATTCGGCCGCTGGCAGGAGAAACCGGACGCTGGACGCTGCTCTGCGCAGCCGGTATGTCCGATGCCCAACCTTCAGCCATCAAGGTACAAGGCCCATTCTACGGGCCTTTCGTCGCTGAGGATGTGCTGGCAGGCATTGCCGAGAGTCTGGCTCTACAGGGTTATGTCGAATGTTCCGAACCACCTATCTGGCGCTTGCACCTGTTGGCTGAACTGCGTCGCGTCAATGGCGAAGGGCATGGTCATGGGCGGCCACTGCAACGGCGTCCTGAAACTGACGGCCAGAGCTGAGCGCGCATCGCTATGAGGGTTTTTCCTGGGCCGTTCGTCTGTGCCCGAACTGGGGTTATCCACAGTACTTCCGGAGACTTCTGCTGACCGGGGCGGCTGGGTATACTCGCCGCCGTTTTGCCCCTCTTCTCTAGTGAGTTTTCCATGGAACGCTTTATCGAAAACGCGATGTACGCTTCGCGCTGGTTGCTGGCACCTATCTACTTTGGCCTGTCGCTCGGGCTGTTGGCGCTGGCGTTGAAATTCTTCCAGGAAGTCTTCCACATCCTGCCCAACGTTTTCGCCATGGCCGAAGCCGAACTGATTCTGGTGCTGCTGTCGCTGATCGACATGGCGCTGGTCGGCGGCCTGCTGGTGATGGTGATGATCTCCGGATACGAAAACTTCGTTTCGCAACTGGATATCGACGAGAGCAAGGAGAAGCTCAACTGGCTGGGCAAGATGGATTCCAGCTCGCTGAAGATGAAGGTGGCCGCCTCCATCGTGGCGATTTCCTCGATCCACCTGCTGCGGGTGTTCATGGATGCGCGCAACTACGATACCAACCACCTGATGTGGTACGTGATCATCCACATGACCTTCGTCGCCTCGGCGTTCGCCATGGGCTATCTGGACAAGCTGACCAAGCACGACTGAGTCCTCTTCAAGACCGCTCGTCCGCCCTGGGCGAGCGGTTCCTTTCTGGGCTTGAGCTTTCTTTATCTTGTACAAGAATTGTATTTGTATAAATCTTGTATGAAATAAGGAGGTGCTCGCATGAACCTGCCCGACCTGTCCATCCATGCTCAGGCTGGACGTATCGCTGAACTCAATCTGGTTTCCCTCGAAGGCGGCATCTATCTGCTGGAGGCCTGGATGGGTGGCCGTGCTCATCCGGTGCTCGACAGTCGAGGCGCGACATTGAAGCTGCGCTCGGTCGAGCACGCCCGTGATGTTCTGCAGGATCTGCCGGCGTTGCCTTTCTTCCTTCTGCACACCTCCGTGCACGATGAAATGTGCGGTATGCCGTCAGCCAACAACGGCTTGAAGGTTCCGATCAGCCTGCACTCGGCATGGTCATAGGGCGCATCGGTGGTAACACGTCGATTGGTGCTGGTACTGGGTGATCAGCTTTCACTGCAATTGGCCTCTCTGCAGGGGCTCGACTCCGAACGTGATCAGGTGCTGCTGGCCGAGGTGATGGAGGAGGCCAGCCACGTGCCGCATCACCCGAAGAAGATCGCGCTGATCTTCAGTGCCATGCGTCACTTCACCGAGCAGCTGCGCGGGCGGGGCATTCGTGTGCAGTACGTGCAACTCGATGATCCGCACAACAGCGGTTCTCTGCATGCTGAGCTGATGCGCTGGACGCAGCGCCTGAACCCGCAGGAAATCCATATTTGCGAATGCGGCGACTGGCGCCTTGAGCAGTCACTGCGGCATTGCGGGCTGGCCATCCACTGGCACGCCGACAGTCGCTTTCTATGCAGCCGCGATGGCTTCGCCCTGTGGGCCAAGGGGCGCAAGCAACTGCGTATGGAGTTCTTCTACCGTGAGATGCGCAAGCTCAGTGGCCTGCTGCTGAACCCTGATGGCAGCCCGGAAGGTGGTGCCTGGAATTTCGACGCGGACAACCGCAAGGCGCTGCCCAAGGGGATACGGCCGCCAGCACCACTGCGCATCGAGCCCGATGCCATCACCCGTGACGTGCTGGCGTTGGTGGGCCAGCGCTTTGCCGATCATTACGGCAACCTGGACGGCTTCGACTATCCGGTGACAGCCGAACAGGCCGAACGCCTCTGGCAACACTTCCTCGCCAGCGGACTGGCTGATTTCGGCGACTATCAGGACGCCATGGCCGATGGTGAAGCGTATCTGTTTCATTCGCGCATCAGCGCAGCACTGAACATCGGCCTGCTCGACCTGCGCCAGTTATGCGAGGACGTGGAAGCCGTCTACCGCGAAGGGCGAGTGCCGCTGAATGCGGCCGAAGGGTTCATTCGCCAGTTGATCGGCTGGCGTGAATACGTACGCGGCATCTACTGGCTGTGCATGCCGGACTACGCCGAGGGCAACGCATTCGGTAATACCCGCGCGCTGCCCGAGTTCTACTGGACGGGGCAGACGCGCATGAACTGCATGCGCCAGGCCATCGGCCAGACCCTGGAGCATGCCTATGCGCACCATATCCAGCGGTTGATGGTCACCGGCAATTTCGCCTTGTTGGCCGGCATCGCGCCGCAGGCGATCTGCGATTGGTACCTGGCCGTGTACATGGACGCCTTCGACTGGGTCGAGTTGCCCAACACACTGGGCATGGTGATGCATGCCGATGGCGGTTACCTGGGTTCCAAGCCGTATTGCGCCAGTGGTCAGTACATCAAGCGCATGTCCAATCATTGCCAGGGGTGCAGCTACAAGGTCAGCGAGAGCACGGGCGAGTCGGCGTGTCCGTTCAATGCGTTGTACTGGCACTTCCTCATGCGCCACCGCGAGCGCCTGGAACGCAACCCGCGGCTGGGCATGGTCTACCGCAACCTGGCGCGGATGGACGACGTGAAGAAGCGTGCCCTCTGGGAGTGGGGCGAGCGCCTGCTGGCGCGGCTGGATGAGGGGCAAGCGCTGTGAAGAAAAGCGAGCTGCCGGTGAAGACCTGCGCCACCTGTGGCTTGCCCTTTACCTGGCGCAAGAAGTGGGCTCGTTGCTGGGAGGAAGTGCTCTACTGCTCCAAGCGGTGTCGGCGGGCCTAGGCGTCGTGACGCCAGGCAGTGCTTCTGTGCTAGTCTGGCCGGCCTTTTTGCAGCCCCAAGCGGAGCCTTTCATGTCCGAACTCACCTTCAGCCCCGATCTGTCCTCCGACGAGGGCCGCGTCAGCTACGGCATCGGTCGCCAACTCGGCGGTCAACTGCGTGACAACCCGCCGCCCGGCGTGAGCCTGGAAGCCATCCTGGCTGGCGTGACCGACGCGTTCACTGGCCAGGCCAGCCGTGTTTCCGAGGCTGAACTGTCGGCCAGCTTCCAGGTGATCCGCGAAGTGATGCAGGCTGAGGCGGCTGCCAAGGCCGAAGCGGCTGCCGGCGAAGGTCGTGCCTACCTGACCGAAAACGCCAAGCGTGAAGGCGTGACCGTATTGCCGTCGGGCCTGCAGTACGAAGTGCTGGTAGCAGGCGAGGGCGCCAAGCCGTCGGCCGAAGACCAGGTGCGCACCCACTACCATGGCACGCTGATCGACGGCACCGTGTTCGACAGCTCCTACGAGCGTGGCCAGCCGGCCGAATTCCCGGTGGGTGGTGTGATTCCGGGTTGGGTCGAGGCACTGCAACTGATGGGCACCGGCAGCAAGTGGCGTCTGCATGTACCGAGCGAGCTGGCCTACGGCGCGCAGGGCGTCGGCAGCATTCCGCCGCACAGTGTGCTGGTATTCGATGTCGAGCTGCTCGACATCCTGTAAGAACTGCTCACGGTCTCGCGAGACTGTTAGCGAGTTCTGGCATTCCGCGGTATCGGTGCGCACGGCGCACCCTACGTAGCGGGAACGGCCAATAGAACGGGGCGCCCTGGTGACAGGGCGCCCCGTTTGCGTTTCTCCAGGCAGGGTGTGCTATGCACAGCGGGCAATGGCGAATGTCCATCCATACTCACTGCGAGCATTTCAGGGCCGCAAGGCCCGCGCGTAGCAGTAGAGAAACAGGCTGCGCACCAGCTCCTTGAGCACGCTGGGCTCGCTGGAGTTCAGTTCATGCAGATCCAGGTCACCCTGGTCGCGCAGTTCGTCCAGCGCTTCTTCTTCCAGCATGGCGCAGACTTCGCCGGTTTCGCGATTGAGGATGCGCAGATAAGGATGTGGCCGATCCAGCCAGGCATCGATCAGGTAGGTCATGGCAGTTCTCCTTGGCCGTCTTTACGTAACTGAGAATAATTCCTATTACATAAATAGCAAGGATTAATTGAGACCTTCTGTCGTTTGCCTGTTACCAGCGGCTAAGTTCTGCTGCCGTTGCACATGGGCGTACTCGCGGTAGGGCGTACCGGGCGGCGCTCCGTTCGCGAAGCAGTACGTCGCTGGATTTGCGAGGTGACGAAGAAAGGCGGACTGTTCGCTTCGCTCCTGAGTCCGCCCTACGGGCTACGGGCTACGGGCGGTCGGCGGCCCGATCCGTCCTATGCGCTTGATGGAAGGGGCCTCTCCCGCTAGGGAGAGGCCAGGGGGATCAATGGGTGGGGGCGGGCTGCGCCTGTTCCTGCGGTTGTGCATCCGGTTTGGCCAGCAGGCTGTAGACGCAAGGCAGGACGAACAGGGTGAAGGCGGTACCGACGCTCATGCCGGTGGCGATCACCAGGCCGATGTCGAAGCGGCTCACCGCGCCGGCACCGGTGGCGAGGATCAGCGGCACCATGCCGAATACCATGGCGGCGGTGGTCATCAGTACCGGGCGCAAGCGAATCGACGCGGCTTCCTCAATGGCCTCGCGTACCGGCAGGCCTTTCTCGCGGCGCAGCTGGTTGGCGAATTCGACGATCAGGATGCCGTGTTTGCTGATCAGGCCGATCAGCGTCACCAGGCCCACCTGGGTGTAGATGTTCATGGTCGAGAAACCGAGGAAGATCGGAATCAGCGCACCGCAGATCGACAGCGGTACGGTGACCAGGATCACCAGCGGGTCGCGGAAGCTCTCGAACTGCGCCGCCAGCACCAGGAAGATGATCGCCAGCGCCAGAGCGAAGGTGAGGAACAGCGCGCTGCCTTCCTGCACGTACTGGCGCGAGGCGCCGGCATAGTCGTAGCTGTAGCCGCGCGGCGCTTCTTCCTGGGTGATCTTGCTCACCGTGTCGATGGCCTCGCCCATGCTGGCGATCGGGAAGCCCTGGATGATCACCGAGTTGAGCTGCTGGAACTGGTTCAGTCGGGTCGGTCGGGCACGGTCGCTGATGTTGATCAGCGTGCCCAGCGGCACCATGATGCCGCTCTCGCTGCGCACGTAGTAGCTGTCGAGCCAGCCCGGATTGTCGCGGTAGGCGCGTTCCACCTGGGCGATCACCTTGTAGCTGCGACCGTCGATGGTGAAGCGGTTGATCTCGCCCTCGCCGAGCAGGCTGGACAGGGTGCTGCCCAGGTCTTCCATGGACACGCCCATCTGTGCGGCTTTCTCGCGGTCGATGTCGACGACGATTTCCGGCTTGTCGAAGGCCAGGTCGATGTCGAGGAAGGCGAACTTGCCCGACTCCTGGGCGCGCGCCTTGACCCGCTCGGCCACCTGCAGCAGCGATTCGTAGTCGTTCGGCGTGTTGATCACGAACTGGAAGGGCAGGCCCTCGCCAGTACCCGGCAGCGACGGCAGGTTGAAACCGAAGATCTGCAGGCCGGGAATCTGGTTGAGCTTGGCCTGCACTTCCGGAAGGATCTCCATCTGCGTGCGCGAGCGCTGATCCCAGGGGGTCAGCAGGAAGCCACCGATACCCGACTGCACGCCATTGAAACCGTTGATCTGGAACGACGAGTAGTACTCGGGGAAGGTCTTGAAGATCTCCACGAACTGGTCGGTGTAGCCGTTGATGTAGTCGAGGTTGGTCGGCTGCGGCGACTGGGTCATCATGAACACGATGCCCTGGTCTTCCTCGGGCGCCAGTTCGCTCTGGGTGAAGGACAGCAGCACCGGAATCAGCGCCATCACGATCACGCCGAACACGATCACCACCGGGCGGGTGTTGAGGGTGCCGTGCAGGGCCTTCTGGTAGCGGGTCTTGAGCCTGTCGAAGATCATGTCCAGGCGATGCGCCAGGCCCGAGGGGTTCTCTTCGTGGCGCAGCAGCTTGGCGCACATCATCGGCGACAGGGTCAGGGCGACGATGCCGGAGATGATCACCGCGCCGGCCAGAGTCAGGGCGAACTCCTTGAACAGCGCGCCGGTCAGGCCTTCGAGGAAACCGATGGGGGCGTACACCGCGGCCAGGGTGATGGTCATCGAGATCACCGGCACGGCGATCTCGCGGGCGCCTTCGATGGCGGCATCGAACGGTGTCTTGCCTTCCTCGATATGACGGTGAATGTTCTCCACCACGACGATGGCGTCGTCCACCACCAGGCCGATGGCCAGCACCATGGCCAGCAACGTCAGCAGGTTGATCGAGTAGCCCATCAGCTGCATGAAGAACAGCACGCCGATCATCGACAGCGGAATGGTGATCACCGGAATCAGCACCGAGCGGAAGGCGCCGAGGAACAGGAATACGACGACGATGACGATCAGCACCGCTTCGATCAGGGTCTTGACCACTTCGTCGATGGAAGCCTGGATGAACTCGGTGGCGTCGTAGGCGATGGCCACTTTGAGGTTTGGCGGCAGTTGCGCCTCCAGATCCGGCAGAGCGCCACGCACGTGCTTGATCACGTCCAGCGGGTTGGCGCTCGGCGTGCCCTTGATGGCGATGTACACCGAGGGAATGCCATCGAAGGAGCTGATCGAGTTGTAGTTCTCCGCGCCCATTTCCACGCGGGCGATGTCACGCACCTGTACGCGGGTGTCGCCGACCGTCTTCACTGGGATGGCGCCGAAGGCCTCGGCCGATTTCAGGTCGGTACTGGCGTTGATACTGGTGACCACGTACTGGCCCTTCACCTCGCCAGCGGCGGAGAGGAAGTTGTACTTGCGCACCGCGTCGTTGAGGTCGCCGGCGGTGACGCCGTAGGCGGCCATTTTCACCGGGTCGAGCCACAGGCGCATGGCGAATACTTGGTTACCGAGGATCTGCGCCTCGGCCATGCCGGGCAGGGTGGCCAGCTTGGGCTGGATCACGCGCGACAGGTAGTCGGTGATCTGCGGGTTGGACAACTCATCGCTGTAGAAGCTGACGTACATCAGTGCCGAGGCGTCGGCGGCTTCCTTGGAAAGCACCGGGTCTTCGGCGTTCTGTGGCAGTTGGTTCTTCACCTCGTTGGCCTTGGCCAGCAGCTCGGTGAACAGGCGGTCGGTGTTGGCGCCGATGCGTGCATAGATGGAGATGGTCGACAGGTTCTGCTGGCTCGACGACGTCATGTAGTCGATGCCTTCCGCACTGGCCAGGCTCTGCTGCAGCGGCTGGGTGATGTAGCCCTGGATGGTCTCGGCATTGGCACCGGGATAGGCGGTGGTGACCGTGATCAGGGCGTTTTCCATCTGCGGATACTGGCGGATGACCAGCTTGCTGAACGCCTGGATACCGAGCAGGACGATCAGCAGGCTGACCACGGTGGCCAGCACGGGGCGACGGATGAACGGATCGGTGAAAGCCATGATGATTTCCTTGGCTGTTGCTGCCCGAGGCAGCCGCTATCCGGCGGCTGTCTCGGGACTTGTCAGTTGGGGCTCGGTTCGACGCTGTCGGGCTGCACCGGGTCGTCGACGATGGCGACGTGGGCGCCGTTGTCCAGCTTCAGCTGGCCGGACGTGACCACCTGCTGGCCGGCTTCCAGGCCCTTGAGGATCATCACGCGGCCGTCGCGGCGTTCGCCGGTCTCGATGAAACGGCGCTCGACGGCCAATTGCGTCTTGCCGTCCGCGTCCTTGACCACCTCGCCCTTGTCATCCTTCTTCTCGCCAATCACGTAGACCGAATTGCCGTACAGGGTGTAGGTGATGGCGGTTTCCGGCACCACGATCACCTGCTCCTCGTTGGGCAGCAGCACCTGCAAGTTGGCGAACATGCCGGGCAGCAGCTTCTCGTCGGGGTTGTTCAGGGTGGCGCGTACCTGCAGGTTGCGGGTCTCGTTCTCCACCTTGGGGTTGATCGCGGCGATCTGCCCTTCGAAGCTCTCGTCCGGGTAGGCGGCGACCTTGAGCAGCACGCGCTGACCGACGCTCAGACGCGGGGCCTGCTGTTCCGGCAGGAAGAAGTCCACGTGCAGGCGCGACAGATCCTGCAGGGTGGCGATGGTGGCGCCCGGCGACAGGTAGTTGCCCGGGTCGACCTGGCGAATGCCGATGGTGCCGGCGAAGGGCGCATTGATGCGCTTCTTGTCCAGCTGCGCCTTGAGCTGGGCGACGCTGGCGGTGGCTTTCTGCAGGGTCGAGGCCAGGCGGTCGAACTCGCTCTTGGAGATGTTCGAACGGCTGACCAGGCTACGGCCACGCTCGTACTCGATCTGCGCCAGGCTGCGCTCGGCCTCGGCGGTGGCCAGGCTGGCGCGCTCCACTTCGCTGTCGAGCTGGATCAGCGGCTGCCCAAGGGTGACCTTCTGTCCGGATTCGAACAGCACTTCGCGCACGATACCGTCCACTTCCGCAGCCAGATCCACGCCCTGATACGCCTTGAGCGTGCCGATGGCCGGCAGGCGCCCTTGCCAGGGTTGTTGCGTGGCGGTGGCGGCAGACACACTGATGGCCGGCTGCGGCGCCGAGAACATCTGGATCTGCTGGTAGATGGAGAAACCTTTGTAGGCGGCGAGGGCGAGTACTACGAGCAGTACCACACCGAGCATGATGAGCATGCGACGGAGCAACATATTCCGTTTCCTTGGCAAGCAGAGAGAGGGCCTGGGAATAGGCAAGAGAGGCACCTTAGTGCCAGAAACCTCGGCTGTCAAAGCGTCTCGTTCGTGTGACCGGCACGTCCTTGTGCGCAGGTTGTGAGGGGCTCAGGAGGCAAGACGACGGATTACTTCGCCAGAGCGTTCCTCTGGATCGCAACCGCGGTCACGACACATGGAGGCATGGAGCAGGTACAACACGCTATCACTGTGCTGGCGTGCTTCCTGCGCGCTGAAGACCTTGCCGATAGCACTCTTGGGGCAGGCGACAATCCCTGTGACGGAGCCGCTGGCCTCAGTCGCGGCCGAGGCTGGGGCGTTTCGGGTCGTATTGCCAGCCAGGTACCAGGTACTGCATGGCCATGGCGTCGTCGCGGGCGCCGTTGGCGACTTTCTTGTACAGCTCATGGGCGGCCATGATCCGCTGCATGTCCGGTTCGATGCCGAGCCCTGGGCGATCCGGCACTTGTACCTGGCCGCCGACGATCTGCAGTGGTTCGCGGGTCAGGCGTTCTTCACCTTCCTGCCAGATCCAGTGGGTGTCGATGGCGGTGACGCGGCCGGGCACCGCCGCGGCGGCATGGGTGAACATGGCCAGGGAGATGTCGAAGTGGTTGTTGGAGTGCGAGCCCCAGGTCAGGCCGAACTCCTCACACACCTGGCCGAGGCGCACGGCGCCCTGCATGGTCCAGAAGTGCGGGTCGGCCAGGGGAATGTCCACGGCTTCCAGGCGCAGTGAGTGGCCCATCTGCCGCCAGTCGGTGGCGACCATGTTGGTGGCGGTGGGAATGCCGGTGGCGCGTTTGAACTCGGCCATCACCTCGCGGCCGGAATAGCCGTTTTCCGGGCCGCAGGGGTCTTCGGCATATGCCAGTATGTGGCCCTGGCCTTTGCACAGGGCGATGGCCTCGTCCAGTGACCAGGCTCCGTTGGGGTCGAGGGTGACGCGGGCATCGGGGAAGCGTGCCTTGATCGCGCGGATGGCGTCCATCTCCTCTTCGCCACGCATGACGCCGCCCTTGAGCTTGAAGTCGTTGAAGCCGTAACGGGCATGTGCGGCCTCGGCGAGGCGGGCGATGGCCTCGGGTGTCATCGCGGCCTGATGGCGCAGGTGATACCAGTCATCGGGCGAGCCCTGGCCGGCGAGGTAGGGCAGGTCGGTGCGCTGGCGCTCTCCTATATAGAAGAGGTAGGCGAGCATGGGCACGCTGTCGCGTTGCTGGCCGCTGCCGAGCAACTCGGCAACGGGGACGTCCAGATGCTGACCAAGCAGGTCGAGCAGGGCGGCTTCGACGGCGGTGATCACGTTGTCCAGGCGCAGGTTGATCTCATGCGGCTGCTTCAGCACCCGCGCTTCGGACTCGGAGGTGACCTGGTGCTGGGTGGTCTGCGGGCCCTTGGCCGGCCCGGCGATGGCCTGGCGCAGGCTGTTGAGGATGCGGTTGTAGCGCCCGACGGGCTGGCCGATCACCAGATCGCGGCAGCGTTCCAGCGCCTGACGAATGCCTTCGCCGCCCGGTACCTCGCCGCAGCCGGTACGTCCGGCGCTGTCCTTGAGCAGCACCAGGTTACGGGTGAAGTAGGGCGCGTGGGCGCCACAGAGGTTGAGCAGCATGCTGTCGTGACCGGCGACGGGGATGACGTGCATGTCGGTGATCAGAGGCGTGGCAGAGGTAACGTGCATCTAGAGGGCTCCGAGCGTGATACGGCCGATGGCCGTTGTGGCGAAGGTGCTGATCAGGGCGGCTGTCGTGGCTGGGGCATGGAACGCGACGCGCTGGGCGTGGCATTCGTTACGACGAGCAGGGCGCGAGCCGGTGAAGCTGGCGCTGGCGGGACGGCATGGACGCAGCCATGAGCTGGAACGTGCAGGGGAGGTCGAGGGCATGACCTGGGCCTTGGATATTGTTATATGTTGTCGTATGACTTGGTGTGGATTAGTACCAGCGCGGTTTTTCTCTGTCAACGCTCGAGGTGTCTTGCGTTCTGCGCTACCGGCCTCGCCGGGAATTGGCCGGTGAACTGTTCCAAGGCGCTGTTTAGCGGTGTGCAGGAAAGTCTGCCGAGTGGATGACGGAGAACCTTCGACGAACGGATGGTACGAAAAGAGGTGTTTTTTTTGTTGTTGTACGATAACGTATCTCTACAGCTTCGGCTGACGTTATTCCTCACAACTCGCTTTACAGGGTGTTCGTATAATGAATCCACAAGAACTGAAGTCCATCCTCTCCTCCGGTCTGCTGTCTTTCCCGCTGACCGATTTCGATGCCAATGGTGAATTCAACCCGGAAGGCTACGTTCGTCGCCTCGAGTGGCTGGCCCCGTATGGCGCATCTGCCCTGTTCGCAGCCGGTGGCACTGGTGAGTTCTTCTCCCTGGCCGCTGATGAGTACTCCTCGGTCATCAAGACTGCCGTAGACACCTGCGCCAAGAGCGTGCCAATTCTCGCTGGCGTCGGTGGTTCCACCCGCCAGGCCATCCAATACGCGCAGGAAGCCGAGCGCCTGGGCGCCAAGGGCCTGCTGCTGCTGCCGCACTACCTGACCGAAGCCTCCCAGGACGGCGTCGCCGCTCACGTCGAGCAGGTCTGCAAATCGGTGAACATCGGTGTGGTGGTCTACAACCGTAACGTCTGCCGCCTGAACGCCACGCTGCTGGAGCAACTGGCCGAGCGTTGCCCGAACCTGATCGGTTACAAGGACGGCCTGGGCGATATCGAACTGATGGTTTCCATCCGTCGCCGTCTGGGCGAGCGCCTAACCTACCTGGGCGGCCTGCCGACCGCTGAAGTCTACGCCGCTGCCTACAAGGCCCTGGGCGTCCCGGTCTATTCCTCGGCCGTGTTCAACTTCATTCCGAAGACCGCTATGGACTTCTACCGCGCGATCGCCCGTGACGATCACGCCACCGTTGGCAAGATCATCGATGATTTCTTCCTGCCGTACCTGGACATCCGCAACCGCAAGGCCGGTTACGCGGTGAGCATCGTCAAGGCTGGCGCCAAGATCGCCGGTTACGACGCAGGTCCGGTTCGCGCCCCGCTGACTGACCTGCTGCCGGCAGAAGTCGAGCAACTGGCTGCTCTGATCAAGGCGCAAGGCGCTCAGTAAGCACCGCCTGAGAACCTGATCACGATCTGCTGCGCGTCGGCCCTACTGCGTTAAAAACAGGCTGGAGCGCCAGCCCGGTCGGAGTGCTCATTTACAGCTCGTAAAGTCGAGCGCGACTCCGACCGATCCTCGCCTGTTTTTGCGGGGCCGCCATCGCTGTTGTATGGCTCTAGCTCGAGAGATCGTGAACAGGTTCTGACAACGGTGTAAGCGGCGGCCAAGCAGGCGTTGAACAGGGTTCGACGCCCCTTGGCCGAACGTGTTGGTTTTCACCTCGTGTGCAACGGGAGAATCCCATGACTCGGCGTTATGACAATTACATCGGCGGCCAGTGGGTTGCTGGCAACGATTACGCGCTCAACATCAATCCCTCGGATCTGAGCGATGTGGTCGGTGAATATGCCAAGGCCGACGCGGCCCAGGTCGGGTTGGCCATCGAGGCGGCCCGCGCGGCTTTCCCTGCCTGGTCGACCTCCGGCATCCAGGCGCGCAGCGATGCGCTGGACAAGGTCGGCAGCGAGATTCTCGCGCGTCGCCAGGAACTCGGTGAGCTGCTCGCCCGTGAAGAAGGCAAGACCCTGCCCGAAGCCATCGGCGAGGTGACGCGCGCCGGCAATATCTTCAAGTTCTTCGCCGGCGAGTGCCTGCGCCTGAGCGGCGAGATCATCCCGTCGGTACGCCCAGGCGTGTCGGTCGAGATCACCCGCGAGCCGTTGGGTGTGGTGGGCCTGATCACGCCGTGGAATTTCCCCATTGCCATCCCTTCCTGGAAGATCGCCCCGGCCCTGGCCCACGGTAACTGCGTGGTGTTCAAACCGGCCGATCTGGTGCCGGGTAGCGCCTGGGCCATCGCCGAGATCATCTCGCGTGCGGGTTTCCCGGCCGGGGTGTTCAACCTGGTGATGGGCACCGGTCGTGAGGTCGGTGAAGCCCTCGTCGGCGACAAGCGCGTCGATGGCATCAGCTTCACCGGTTCGGTTGGCGTGGGGCGTACCATCGCCGCCAACTGCATCGCCCGTGGTGCCAAGGTGCAGTTGGAGATGGGCGGCAAGAATCCACAGGTCATCCTCGACGACGCCGACCTCGACGTCGCCGTGGAGCTGGCGGTGCAAAGCTCCTTCTACTCCACCGGCCAGCGTTGTACGGCGTCCAGCCGGCTGATCGTCACCGATGGCATCCATGACCGTTTCGTCGCGGCCATGGTCGAGTGCATGCGCTCGATCCGCGTCGGCCATGCGCTCAAGGCCGGCACCGATATCGGTCCGGTAGTATCGCAGGCCCAGCTGGATCAGGATCTGCGCTACATCGAGATCGGCAAGCAGGAAGGCGCCGAGCTGGTATCCGGCGGCGCGCTGGTGACCTGTGATACCGAAGGCTATTTCCTCGCGCCGACGCTGTTCGCCGGTAGCACTGGCGACATGCGCATCAGCCGCGAGGAAATCTTCGGCCCGGTGGCCAACGTGGTTCGTGTGGCCGACTACGAGGCGGCGTTGGTCATGGCCAACGACACCGAGTTCGGTCTTTCCGCCGGTATCTGCACCACTTCGCTGAAGTACGCCAACCACTTCAAACGTCATGCCCAGGCTGGCATGGTCATGGTCAACCTGCCCACTGCCGGCGTGGATTACCACGTGCCGTTCGGTGGCCGCAAAGGTTCGTCTTATGGCCCGCGCGAGCAGGGTCGCTACGCCCAGGAGTTCTACACCACGGTGAAGACCACCTACATCGGTTGATCGCACGGGGCGGATGGCGATTGCTCATCCGCCCCGTCGCTCATGCAATTCAGTCAAACCCGCATAAAAACAAACAGGGTAACGTTCATGAATTCACAGACCACTGCCGCCGTCGGCACCCCGTTGATCACCGAGCTGCAAGTCGTGCCGGTCGCCGGCCAGGACAGCATGCTGCTCAACCTGAGCGGGGCCCACGGCCCTTATTTCACGCGCAACATCCTCATTCTCAAGGACAGCGCCGGCCATGTCGGTGTAGGCGAAGTCCCCGGTGGCGAGGGTATCCGCAAGACTCTCGAAGACGCCCGCCCGATCCTCGTTGGCCAACCGGTCGGTAACTACAATGCGCTGCTCAACCAGGTACGCCGTGCCTTCGCCGACCGCGATTCTGGTGGCCGTGGCCTGCAGACCTTCGACCTGCGCATCACCATCCATGCCGTCACTGCGCTGGAGTCGGCGCTGCTCGACCTGCTCGGTCAGCACCTGGGCGTGCCGGTTGCCGCGCTGCTCGGCGAAGGTCAGCAACGCGATGCCGTGGAGATGCTCGGCTACCTGTTCTTCATCGCCGACAAGGACAAGACCGACCTCGGTTACCGCGACGAGCGTGATGCTGACGACGCCTGGTTCCGCACGCGCAACGAAACCGCGCTGACCCCCGAGGCCATCGTTCGCCAGGCCGAGGCCGCACATGTGCGCTACGGCTTCAACGACTTCAAGCTCAAGGGCGGTGTGCTCCATGGCGAGGCCGAGGTCGAGGCGATTCGCGCCCTGGCTGCGCGTTTCCCTGAGGCCCGTGTGACTCTTGACCCCAACGGCGGTTGGTCGCTGGATCAGGCCATCGCCCTGTGCCGTGACCTGCATGGCGTGCTGGCTTATGCCGAAGACCCCTGCGGCGCCGAGAACGGCTATTCCGGCCGCGAAGTGATGGCCGAGTTCCGCCGCGCCACCGGCCTGCCCACCGCCACCAACATGATCGCCACCGACTGGCGGCAGATGGGCCACACCATCTCCCTGCAGTCAGTGGACATTCCGCTGGCCGACCCGCACTTCTGGACCATGGCCGGTTCCGTACGCGTGGCGCAGATGTGCAACGACTGGGGCCTGACCTGGGGTTCGCACTCGAACAACCACTTCGATATTTCCCTGGCCATGTTCACCCACGTCGCCGCTGCGGCGCCGGGGCGCGTGACCGCCATCGACACTCACTGGATCTGGCAGGACGGCCAGCACCTGACGCGCAATCCGTTGCGTATCGAGGGTGGTCTGGTGCAGGTACCGAAGGCGCCAGGCCTGGGCGTCGAGCTGGATTGGGATGCACTGGCGCAGGCGCACGAGCTGTATCTGGCCAAGGGCCTGGGCGCACGTGACGATGCCATCGCCATGCAGTACCTGATCCCCAACTGGACGTTCAACAACAAGCGGCCCTGCATGGTGCGCTGATTTTTCAACGTTGACGCCTGTAGGGTGGGCTTTAGCCCACGCTGACTACAGTTGGTGGGCTGAAGCCCACCCTACAGGCTGACTCAGAGCACTGCTCGGCCCAGCCGGCTGGGCTTTGCAGCAGTTTTCCACTGCTTGGCGCAGACATGGTCTTTCCACACGCGAGTCTTCTCGATGCAAGCAGCCAAACCGGGCCGAGCGCGTTACTCCATCCTGCTGGTGCTGTTCCTGGCCACCACGATCACCTTTGCTGACCGTTCCAGCATGTCGATCGCCGGTTCGTCGCTGCAGGAAGGATTAGGCATCGATGCGCTGACGCTCGGCTACATATTCTCGGCGTTCGGCTGGGCCTACGTGCTCGGGCAGATTCCGGGTGGCTGGCTGTTCGATCGCTTCGGTACCAAGCCGGTCTATACCCTGGCCTTGTTCGCCTGGTCGCTGCTGACCCTGTTGCAGGGTTTCGTCGATCTGTTGCCGGTGGCCTGGGCGATAACGACCATGTTCCTGTTACGCCTGGCGGTGGGCTTTGCCGCGGCGCCCTGTTTCCCAGGCAATGCGCGGATCATCGCGTCGTGGTTTCCCACGGCGGAACGGGCGACTGCCACGGCCATTTCCAGTTCGGCGCAATACGCTGCCACGGCGTTGTTCGCGCCGCTGATGGGCTGGGTGGTCTACGCGTTCGGCTGGCAGCAGGTGTTCATCGTGCTGGGTTGCATGGGGCTCGCGCTGTCGCTGCTGTGGCTCAGGGAGATGCACAGCCCGCGCGAGCATCCGCGCCTGAGTGAGGCGGAACGAACGTTCATCGAGAGTGGCGGCGGCCTGATCGATCTGGAAACCCAGGCGACAAGCAAAGCCGGCCCGCAGTGGCGTCATCTGCGTCTGCTGCTTGGCCAGCGCAGCTTGCTGGGCATCTATTTCGGTCAGTACTGCAACAACGCCATTACCTATTTCTTCCTGACCTGGTTTCCCGTTTATCTGGTGCAGGCGCGAGGCATGAGCATCGTCGGTGTCGGGTTTGCCGCATCGGTGCCGGCGATTGCCGGTTGTGTCGGCGGTCTGTTGGGCGGCCTGTTGTCCGACGGTCTGCTGCGTCATGGCTATTCGCTGACCCTGGCCCGCAAACTGCCGGTCGTGGTCGGCCTGCTGCTGTCGGGCAGCCTGGTGCTGTGCATCTACGCCGAGAGCGATGCTGCGGTGGTGGCGTTGATGGCGCTGGCGTTCTTCGGCAAGGGGCTGGGTTCGATGGGCTGGACGTTGGTGGCCGATACCTCGCCGCGGCAGATCCTCGGCCTGTCCGCCGGGCTGTTCAATACCTTCGGCAACCTGGCGGCGATCACCACGCCTATCGTCATCGGTTATCTGGTCAGCCGCACCGGTTCGTTCGACTGGGCGCTGGCCTATGTCGCCGCCAATGCACTGCTGGCGGTCGTGAGTTTCCTGTTCATCGTTGGCCGTATTCACAGGATCGAGCTGGACGAGCAACCGGGGGCCGAACCTGGCGCCCCCCGCTCGGCCTCCGGCTCGGTATCCTGATCGCACAAGAGGAGAAGCATTCATGCAGTTGATTCCCCATCAGGACTCGCCCCGGTATATCCGCCTGCATCCGACCGATAACGTCGGCGTGGTGGTCAACGATCAGGGCGTGGCCGCCGGCGGCCAGTTCGACGATGGCCTCAAGGCCGTCGAAGGCATTCCGCAGAGCCACAAGGTGGCGCTGCAGGACATCGCCGAGGGTGGCGAAGTCGTGCGCTACGGCGAAGTCATCGGCTATGCACTGAAGCCCATCGCCGCCGGCAGCTGGGTGACCGAGCAGGTGCTGCGCATGCCCGAGCCGCCGGTATTGGACAACCTGCCCAAGGCGACCCTGCAAACCTCGCCTGGCGAGCTGCTGGCCGGTTATACCTTCGAGGGTTTCCGCAACCCGGACGGCAGCGTCGGTACGCGCAACATCCTCGGCGTGACCACCACCGTGCAATGCGTGGTCGGCGTGCTCGATCACGTGGTCGAGCGAGTGCGCAAGGAAGTCCTGCCCCAGTACCCCAACGTCGACGACGTGGTGGCGCTGTCGCACAGCTACGGCTGCGGTGTGGCGATCAGCGCGCCGGATGCCGTGGTGCCGATCCGCACCCTGTACAACATCAGCCGCAATCCCAACTTCGGTGGCCAGGCGCTGGTGATCAGCCTCGGCTGCGAGAAGCTGCAGGCCAGCCAGTTGATGGATGGCGATCAGCTCACCAACGGCATGGACGAGGAAGACTGGCTGTTCCGCCTGCAGGATTCCGGCACTGGTTTCACCGGCATGGTCGAGCAGATCATGGACATGATCGAGGATCGCCTGAAGGTGCTCGACCAGCGTCGCCGCGAGACGGTGCCGGCCTCCGAACTGGTGGTCGGTATGCAGTGCGGCGGCAGTGACGCCTTCTCTGGCATCACCGCCAACCCGGCGCTCGGCGTCGCTGCCGACCTGCTGGTGCGAGCTGGCGCTACGGTGATGTTCTCCGAGAACACCGAGGTGCGTGACGGTATCCACCTGCTCACGCCGCGCGCCGCCAGTGTCGAGGTGGCCGATGCGTTGATCCGCGAGATGGACTGGTATGACCGCTACCTGCAGCGTGGCATGGCCGACCGCAGCGCCAACACCACGCCGGGCAACAAGAAGGGCGGGCTGAACAACATCGTCGAGAAAGCCATGGGCTCGATCGCCAAATCCGGCAACAGCACCATCGCCGGTGTCGTCGCGCCGGGTGAGCGTATTCGCGGCAAGGGCCTGTGGTTCTGCGCCACTCCGGCCAGTGATTTCATTTGCGGCACTTTGCAGTTGGCAGCGGGCATGAACCTGCATATCTTCACCACCGGTCGCGGCACTCCTTATGGCCTGTCCATGGTGCCGGTGATCAAGGTGGCCACGCGTACGCAATTGGCCGAGCGCTGGCCTGATCTGATCGACGTCGATGCCGGGCAGATCGTCTCCGGGCGCATGACCCTGGAGCAAATGGGCTGGGCGATTTTTCAGCTGTATCTGGATGTCGCCAGCGGCCGTAAGCAGACCTGCGCTGAACGCCTGCGCCTGCATAACGATCTGGTGCTGTTCAATCCGGCGCCAGTGACCTGATCAGGAGTCTTCATGAACAAACCCCGCGTGCTGCAAATCGGCCCGCTGAGCGAGCGCTTCAACCAAGAGCTGGCGCAACGCTATGAGGTGAGCGCCCTGTGGCAACAGGCCGAGCCGTTGGCGTTTCTGCGTGAGCAGGGCGAGCAGTTCATCTACATGGTGTCCTCGGCACGCTTCGGTTGTACGGCCGATCAACTGCGGCTGTTGCCCAATCTGCGGGTGATCTGCAGTTTCGGTGTCGGCTACGACCCTTACCCGCTGGAGTTGCTGCGCGAGCGCGGCATCGCCATCAGCACCACGCCGGATGTGCTCAACGACTGCGTGGCGGATCTGGCCATGGGCCTGATGATCGACAGCGCGCGGCGTTTGTCTGCGTCGGATCGCTTTGTGCGCAGTGGTGCCTGGGCTGCTGGCGAGAGCTTCCCGCTGGCGCGCCGGGTCAGTGGTAAGCGTCTGGGCATCGTCGGTCTGGGGCGTATCGGCGAAGCGGTGGCGCAGCGCGCGGCAGGTTTCTCCATGCCGGTGCGTTACCACAATCGCCGTCCGGTTGCGGGTAGCCGTTATCAGCACGAACCGGATCTTCTGGAGCTGGCGCGCTGGGCCGACTTCCTGGTACTGACCTGCCCTGGTGGCCAGGCCACCTACCACCTGATCGACGCCAAGGTGCTCGCAGCGCTGGGGACTGATGGTTTTCTGATCAATGTGGCGCGTGGCTCGGTGGTCGATGAGGCGGCGCTGATCACGGCGCTGCAAACGGGCGTGATCGCCGGTGCTGGCCTGGACGTCTACGAACGAGAACCCCAGGTGCCAGCGGCATTGCGCGAACTGGACAACGTGGTGCTGCTGCCACACGTCGGCAGTGCCAGCGTCGAGACCCGTCAGCAGATGGCCGATCTGGTGCTGGACAATCTGCAGAGCTTCATCGCCACCGGCAAGTTGCTGACCCCATTGTAGGGTGAGTGCAACCCGCCAACTGAGGCGGCGGGTTTCACCCGCCCTACGATTCTGAATACGCCGGGTTGGCAATAGCTGCCTGGCCTATCGTTGCACTGCCACAAGCGGTGCAATCGTTCCTTACCTCACCTGCTGCATCCCCGGCGCACCACAAGTGCGCCGTTTTTCATGGTGCGCGGTGATGGCGTTGCCCGAGCCCTGTAGACTGTGGTGTTTTCCGCAGGCAAGGGACAACCCACCGTGCAGTCGGTCATTTCCATCGCGCAACTGAACAAGACCTACGCGTCCGGGCATCCGGCGTTGCAGGGCATCGACCTGGATATTCGCCAAGGCGAAATCTTCGCCTTGCTCGGCCCCAATGGCGCCGGCAAGACCACCCTGATCAGCATCATCTGCGGCATCGTCAATCCGGGCGAGGGCAAGGTGCTGGTCGGCGGCAAGGACATCGTCCGCGACTACCGAGCGGCCCGCTCGCAGATCGGCTTGGTGCCGCAGGAACTGGTCAGCGACGTGTTCGAAACGGTGTGGGCGACGGTCAAGTTCAGTCGTGGCCTGTTCGGCAAGAAGCCCGACCCGGCCTACCTGGAGCAACTGCTCAAGGACTTGTCGCTGTGGGACAAGCGCAACGCCAAGATCATGGAACTGTCCGGCGGCATGAAGCGCCGGGTGATGATCGCCAAGGCGCTCTCGCACGAGCCGCAGATCCTCTTTCTCGATGAACCCACTGCGGGCGTCGATGTGGAGCTGCGCCGCGACATGTGGAACATGGTCAGGCGCCTGCGTGAGCGTGGCGTGACCATCATCCTCACCACGCACTACATCGAAGAAGCCGAGGAGATGGCGGATCGCATCGGGGTGATCAGCAAGGGCCGGATCATCTTGGTGGAAGACAAGCAGGTGCTGATGCACAAGCTGGGCAAGAAGCAACTGACCCTGCAGTTGCAGCAGCCGCTGTCCTGCGTGCCGGCCGAGCTGTCGCGCTACGGCCTGGAGCTGGCCGACCAGGGCCATGCCCTGGTGTTCACCTTCGATGCCCAGCACGAGAACACCGGTATCGCCGAGCTGCTGCGTGATCTGGCCCAGCACGGCATCGACTTCAAGGATCTGCAGTCGAGCCAGAGTTCCTTGGAGGAGATTTTTGTGTCGTTGGTGAAGGAGTCGCGCACATGAACCTGTACGCCATCAAGGCCATCTACCTGTTCGAGCTGGCGCGCACCTGGCGCACTTTGTTGCAGAGCATCGCCACGCCGGTGATCAGCACCTCGCTGTACTTCGTGGTATTCGGTTCGGCCATCGGTTCGAGCATGACCCAGGTGCAGGGCGTGAGCTACGGCGCCTTCATCATTCCCGGGCTGATCATGCTGGCGCTGCTGACCGAGAGCATTTCCAACGCTTCGTTCGGCATCTACATGCCCAAGTATTCGGGGAGCATCTACGAGTTGCTGTCGGCGCCGGTGTCCTACCTGGAAATCCTCATCGGCTACGTCGGTGCGGCGGCGACCAAGTCGGTGATCCTCGGCATCATCATCCTGATCACGGCGCGGCTGTTCGTCGAGTTCGAGATTCAACATCCGGTGTGGATGGCGGCGTTCCTGGTGCTCACCGCACTGACCTTCAGCCTGTTCGGTTTCATTATCGGCGTATGGGCCGACGGCTGGGAGAAGCTGCAGATCGTCCCGGCGCTTATCGTCACGCCGCTGACCTTCCTTGGCGGCGCCTTCTACTCGATCAGCATGCTGCCGCCAGCCTGGCAGACAGTGACCCTGTTCAACCCGGTGGTGTACCTGATCAGCGCTTTCCGCTGGAGTTTCTACGGCGTGTCCGACGTCAACGTCGGCGTCAGCCTGGCCATGGTGCTGGGCTTTCTGGCGTTGTGCATCGCGCTTGTAGGCTGGATCTTCAAGACCGGTTACCGGCTCAAGAGCTGAGGTGCGCGGGGATATTGTAGGGCGTACCGGGTGGCGATCCGTTCGCGAAGCAGTACGCCGTTGGATTTTTGAGGCGACGAGGCCGGCGGACTGTTCGCTTCGCTCCTGAGTCCGCCCTACGAGCTGCCATAAATGACGAATAACCCGTAGGGCGTACTCGCGAAGCAGTACGCCATTGGATTTGCGAGGCGACGAAGAGCGGCGGACTGTTCACTTCGTTACGAGCGGTCGGTGTTCCGGTTTGCCTTGCGGCTCACTTCACGCGCAACTCACACTCGAAGGTTTCCGCCGGCGGTACGTTCGGCTCCCAGGGTTGCTGGTAGGTCAGCAGCAGCCGACCTTCGCCTGGCTCGCGAGCGGTAAAGCGCCAGGTTGAGATGCCGCCAGCCCCCACCAGCCCGGCCTCTTCCGGGTTGCTGTACACCTCTGGGCCAAGGCTCTGCAACACGTTCGCGGCGGCCTCGCGCACTTCCCAACGAAAGCCCGTGGTCGGGTTGCTCGGCAGGCTGAGAATCAGTTGCTGACCCTTGTTCAGCGTCAGCGGGCACTGCCGATCCTTCTTCAACTCCAGCGTGCCGGATTGATGGGCGCAGGCGGTGAGCAGGGCCAGGGCGGGCAGGGTAAGCAGGCGCAAGGTGGCGTGCATGACGAACTCCAGTCGACGAAACCTGGCCCCAGCATAGCCGCACCGAGGTGCGGCATGCGAGCCGTAGGGTGCGCCGCGCGCACCTTGGTCAGTCGAACAACACCTTGGCCACATCGCTGTAGCGCTTGGCGAAGTGCGCGGTGATGCCCTCCTTGAGGTAGTCCGGCAGTTCCTCGTAGCTCCCGCGGTTGGCCTCCGGCAGGATCAACTCATGGATTTTCTGCCGCCGCGCGGCGATCACTTTCTCGCGCACGCCGCCGATGGGCAGCACCTGGCCGGTGAGGGTCAGCTCGCCGGTCATGGCCACGCCTTTCTTCGGCGCCTGGTTGCGCGCCAGGGAGAGCAGGGCGCTGGCCATGGTGATGCCGGCGCTGGGGCCGTCCTTGGGCGTGGCGCCTTCCGGCACGTGCAGGTGGACGAAGGCCTGGTCGAAGAAGGTCGGGTCGCCGCCGAACTGCTTGAGGTGCGAGCTGACGTAGCTGTAGGCGATCTCCGCCGATTCCTTCATCACCTCGCCGAGCTGACCGGTGAGCTTGAAGCCGCGGTTGAGCGTATGGATGCGCGTCGCTTCGATCGGCAGGGTAGCGCCGCCCATGCTGGTCCAGGCCAGGCCGGTGATCACACCAATGCCGGCCAGCACGCGCTCGTTGCGGAACACCGGCATGCCGAGGGCTTCTTCCAGATCCTTGGCACCAATGCGGATCTTCGCGTCGGGATCTTCCAGCAGCTTGACCACCGATTTGCGCACCAGCTTGCCCAGCTGTTTCTCCAGCTGGCGCACACCGGCTTCGCGGGCATAGCCTTCGATCACCGCGCGCAGCGCGGCATCGCTGATACCCAGGCGTGCTTTCGGCACACCGGCCTTGTCCAGTTGCTTGGGCCACAGATGGCGCTTGGCGATGGCCAGCTTCTCCTCGGTGATGTAGCCGGACAGGCGGATCACTTCCATGCGGTCGAGCAGCGGCCCGGGAATCGAATCGAGGGTGTTGGCGGTGCAGACGAACAGCACCTTGGACAGATCCAGGCGCAGATCCAGGTAGTGGTCGAGGAATTCGACGTTCTGCTCCGGATCGAGGGTCTCCAGCAGCGCCGAGGCCGGGTCGCCCTGGTAGCTGGTGCCCATCTTGTCGATCTCGTCGAGCATGATCACCGGGTTCATCACCTCGGCTTCCTTCAGTGCCTGCACCAGCTTGCCGGGCATGGCGCCGATGTAGGTGCGACGATGGCCCTTGATCTCCGCCTCATCACGCATGCCACCGACCGAGAAACGGTAGAACGGTCGGCCGAGCGATTCGGCGATGGACTTGCCGATGCTGGTCTTGCCCACGCCGGGCGGACCGACCAGCAGCACGATGGAGCCGGCGATTTCGCCCTTGAACGCGCCAACGGCGAGGAACTCGGTGATGCGCTCTTTGATGTCATCCATGCCGGCGTGGTGCTTGTCCAACACCTTGCGCGCGCGGCCCAGGTCGAGCTTGTCCTGGCCGTGAATGCCCCAGGGCAGGGCGGTTGCCCAGTCCAGATAATTGCGGGTGACGGCATATTCCGGCGAGCCGGCTTCGAGGATCGACAGCTTGTTCAGCTCCTCGTCGATGCGCTTCTGTGCCGGCGCAGGCAGGGTCTTGCCTTCGAGGCGGGCGAGGAATTCCTCGCGATCCGCACTCTTGTCGTCCTTGCTGATACCCAGCTCCTGCTGGATCAGCTTGAGCTGCTCCTTGAGGAAGAACTCGCGCTGGCGTTCGCCGATCTGCTTGTTCACCTCGGCGGACAGTTCTTTCTGCAGACGACCGACCTCGACCTCCTTGCGCAGCAGCGGCAGCACTTTTTCCATGCGCTTGAGCATGGGCACGGTGTCCAGTACGTCCTGCAGGTCACGGCCCGAGGCGGTGGTCAGTGCGGCGGCGAAGTCGGTAAGTGGCGACGGTTCGTTGGGGCTGAAGCGGTTGAGGTAGTTCTTCAGCTCCTCGCTGTACAGCGGGTTGAGCGGCAACAGCTCCTTGATCGCATTGATCAGCGCCATGCCATAAGCCTTGACCTCGTCGCGCGGGTCGGCGGGCGCCTGTGGGTATTCCACTTCGGCCAGGTACGGGCCGCGGCGGCTCAGCCAGCCGCGAATGCGTACACGAGTGAGGCCCTGGGCGACGAACTGCAGCTTGCCGCCTTCCTCGCTGACATGGTGTACGCGTACCAGGGTGCCGTGTTCGGGCAGGCTGTCGAGGTCGAACTCGCCGTTCTCGTCAGGCGGGTTGTCGACGTAGAACACCGCCAGGCACTTGTGCTCGGTGTTGTCCACGCGCTTGAGCGTGCGTCCCCAGGGATGCTCGTTGACGATCACCGGCAGTACCTGGGCCGGGAAGAACGGGCGGTTGTGGATGGGGATGATGTAGAGCTTGTCCGGCAGCCTTTGCGCGGGCAGCACCAAGCCGGTGGTGGATTGCGCGTTTTCTTCGACAGCTTCGGAGTGGATGTCCTGATCGTTCATGGAGCACCTTTGCTTGCACGTTGGTTGCTACATGGGGCGACATCAGGATTTTTTCAACGTTTCAGTCAAGGCTCAGGCGAATGCCTTGCAGGCGCTGTTCGATCAGCGGCGTGAGCAGGGCGAAGCAGTCAGTGGGGGCCAGGCGAATCTGTGCCGGCTCGATGAGGTCGCTCTGCAGGCGTTCGATCAGGGCGAGCAATGGCAGATCCTGCTCCTGATCGAGCAGGCGGTTGCAGAGAAAGCGCAATTGCATCTGCAGCCCTGGCGGGCAGCGTTCGTAATTGGCGGCGCGCACTGCCAGGCCGCGCAGCCTGGCGAGGTCTTCGAGCGAACGGCAGGCTTCGCCGAGGCCGCGAATCCTGTGGTGATCCTGGCGATAGAGGCGATCTTCCAGATGTTCGATCACTTCCAGCAGTGCCTCGATCAAGCGGCAGTGCGCATCGAAGTCGGCGGGTTTGCGGCGTAACTGCGGCCAGTGCTGTTGCAGGGGCGGCAACTGCAGGCTGGCGCCAGGCCAGTTCAGCCAGAGTTCATCCAGTTGCTGTGCCAGCGCATTGCGCTGCATGACGCTGGCTGCATCCTGTTGCGCGCCCAGGCCACGGTGTTGCTGCAAGGCCTGGAGCAGGTCGAGGCAGCGTTGCACCAATTCGGTATCCGCCTGCTTGCTGGCTTTGCGCTGGCGATTCTCCGTGCGGTGAGTGAACCAGTAGCCGAGCGACAGCAGTACGACCAGCAGGGCCAGGAGTATCAGGGCGGTATCGCTCATCGGGGCTCGCTTGTTGTTCTTGGTCGAGAGGAGCGAAGCAACTCTCCTGCCAGCTACCAGATGCTGCGTAATATGGCTCAGCAGGGTTTTCTGGGTGCACGTTAATAGAGCCTGAATGCTCTCATAGGTGCGATTCGGTGCATTGGTTGCTATAGGTGCAACCATCTTGCTGATAGGTGGTTGCGGCGTTTTTCTGTGGAAAGGAGTAAAGTGCAACCCTTGTTTCGTGCCGCCAGTCTTTAGCGATGCTGCAAGCCCGTGTGATCCGCCTGGATGAACAGGCCCATGAACATGCCCATGATCATCACCAGTTGGTGATGTCTCTGGTCGGCCGTGCCGAATTCGAAGTCGGTGGGCGTGGCGGAGAAGTCTGTCGTATGCGCGCCTGCCTGGTGCCGGGCGATGCGGCTCACCAGTTCGCCGGCATGGGCGACAACCGCATGCTGATCCTCGATCTGGACGAGCAGGACACCCCCAGCGAAGACCTGGAGCTGCTCCACCGCCTCTTCGAAACTCCCCGTTATCCTGCCCTCGATGTCGATTTCCAGCACCTGCTGACCTACGCCGGCGCAGAGCTTGAGCGTTATGGCAGCGACTCCATCCTTGCCCGCTCTCTAGGTGGTGTATTGCTGCGTGCTCTGCATCTACGCCTGTTTGGCGAGCAGCGCCGGCCACCGCAGGGGGCGATGGATATGCAGCGTCTGGATGACTATATCGGCGAGCATCTGGCGCGGCGTATCAGCGTCGCCGAGCTGGCCCACGAAATGTGCCTGAGCCCCAGCCACTTCCATGCTCAGTTCAAGGACTGTGTCGGCCTCACGCCACACCAGTATCTGCTCAAGACCCGCCTCGACCGCGCCGCGCGCATGCTGCGGGAAAGCAACCTGCCGCTGGTGCGCATTGCCGAGGAGTGTGGTTTCTCCAGCCAGAGTGCGCTGACCACGGCCATGCGCCGCTATATGGGCCTGACCCCGAAGCGTTTGCGTAGCGCCTGAATATTCGGTGTTCCACCATTGCGTAGCCCGGATGCAATCCGGGAGCTTTTTGTCCCCGGATTACATCCGGGCTATGGGGGCGGGCTTAATTCTGCGGGCTCTGTACGTAGGGTGGGTTAGCCGCCTGTCACCTCGTTGATCACGCCACCACACGTGCAGTCGAGTAGGGTGGGCTTCAGCCCACCAGTCAGCTCACATGCCAGGCAGTCAACGATGGGCTGACGCGGATCGCCGCCCGGCCCATCCTACTCATTCGCAGGCGTAATTCTGCGGGCTGAGCTTGCGCTCGATCAGTTCGATCAGGATATGCAGCGTCTTGATGTGCAGCTCCTGCACGCGGTCAGCGAAGTCGCCGCCTGGGGCGCAGATGCACACGTCGGCCAGGCTCTCCAGCAGCGAGCCGGGCTTGCCGGTCAGGGCGATCACCTTCACGCCCAGCGTTTTGGCCGCTTCGGCGGCCTTGACCACGTTGGGGCTCTTGCCGCTGGTGCTGATGGCGATCAGCACATCGCCATCACGGCCGTGCGATTCGATGTAGCGCGAGAAGATGAAGTCATAGCCGAAATCGTTGGCCACGCAGCTGATATGGCTGGGGTCGCTGATCGATACGGCGGCGATGCCTGGGCGGTTCTTGCGGTAGCGCCCGGTCAGCTCCTCGGCGAAGTGCATGGCGTCGCACATCGAACCGCCGTTTCCGCAGGAAAAGGCCTTGCCCTTGTTCTCGAAGCTCTCGACCAGCAGCTCGGCGGCCTTCTGGATGTTGCCCAGGGTCTGTTCGTTGGCGAGGAAGGCCTCCAGCGCACGCTGGGCTTCCTGCAGGCTGTTGCGGATGTGTTCGATCATGGCAGGTCTTAGAACCTCAAGGGAGTTCAGGACTGGAGTAGAAGGCAGTCAGCACCTTCACCAGGTGATCCAGGTCATGGCTGCCGGCCAGTTCGCGGATCGAATGCATGGCGAAGGTGGGAAGGCCGATGTCGACCGTGCGCACGCCCAACTGGCTGGCGGTAAGCGGGCCGATGGTGGAGCCGCAGCCCATGTCGCTGCGCACCACGAAGCTCTGTACCGGTACTTCGTTTTCCAGGCACAGGTGGCGGAAGAAGCCGGCCGTCTCGCTGTTGGTGGCATAGCGCTGGTTGCTGTTGATCTTGATCACCGGGCCGGCATTGAGCTTGGGCCCGTGGTTGCCGTCATGCTTGTCGGCGTAGTTCGGGTGCACGCCATGGGCGTTGTCGGCCGATACCAGCAGCGAGCGCTGGATGGCACGAACGAAGGCATCGCCTTCCGGCAGCACGCGGCGCAGCACCTGTTCGAGGAAGGGGCCGTCGGCGCCACAGGCCGAGCAGGAACCCACTTCTTCGTGGTCGGTGCAGACCAGCACGCAGGTTTCCTCGTCATTGGCGTCGATCAGCGCCTGCAGGCCGGCGTAGCACGACAGCAGGTTGTCCAGGCGCGCGCTGGCGATGAAGTCCTGATTGAGGCCGACGATGGCGGCGCTCTGGGTATCGTAGAAACTCAGCTCGTAGTCCAGCACCGCATCCGGGTTGAAGTCGTGCTCCATCGCCAGTTGCTCGGCGAGCAGGGCGCGGAAATCAGCGGTTTCGCTACTGGCGAGCTGGGCGAGGATCGGCGGCAGTTCGTTCTGCGGGTTGATCGCCCAACCCTGGTTGGCCTCGCGGTTGAGGTGGATGGCCAGGCTGGGGATCACGGCGATGGGCTGGTAGAAGTCGATCAGCTGGCTTTCTACTTTACCGTCGCGGCGGTAGGTCACGCGGCCGGCCAGCGACAGGTCGCGGTCGAACCAGGGCGCGAGCAGGGCGCCGCCATAGACTTCCACGCCGAGCTGGAAGAAGCCCTGACGTTGCAGTTCGGGGTTGGGTTTGACGCGCAGGCACGGGCTGTCGGTATGCGCGCCGACCAGGCGGATGCCGCCGTCAACGGCTGGGCGTTTGCCAAGCTTGAAGGCGATGATCGAGGAGTCGTTGCGGGTCACGTAGTAGCGGCCGCCGGCTTCGGTATGCCAGGGCGCGCGCTCGTCAAGGTGACGGTAGCCGGCAGCTTCCAGGCGCATGGCCAGGCTGGCGGTGGCATGGAAGGGGGTCGGCGAGGCGTTGAGAAAATCGAGCAAGCCTTGAATCAGTTCTTCGCGCATGCAGGGCTCCAGACAGCGATGGCGCAGTTTAACCGTTTTGCCGGCGCTTGGCAGGGCGCTGCGCAGTGTGGCGCAGCGGAGCGGCCCTTTTTAGGGCTTGCGCGCCCCGCGCTGACGGGCTCGATATTCCCCAGGTGACTGGTTGAACCAGCGCTTGAAGGCGCGATGAAACGTACTCACGTCCTTGAACCCCAGGTCATCGCTGACCTGGGCCACTGGCAGGCCTTTCTGGATCTGCTGGAAGGCGAGTTGCTTGCGTACGTCTCCGACCAGTTGGGTGAAGCTGGTGCCCTCCTGCTTCAGGCGGCGGTAAAGCGTGGGGCGGCTGACGTGCAGTTCCCGGCACACCTTTTCGATGCTCACGCCCTGCTGCAGGTCGGTCTGGATCAGTTGGCGTACACGAGCGAGCAGTTCGTGCTTGGCCTGTAGTTGTTCGAAACGTTGCAGAGCACGTTGCTCGACGATCTGTTTGAGGTAGCTGTTGGCGCCGCGAATGGGCCAGTCCAGCACGTTGCGTGGTAGTTGCAGGCAATTGCGTGGGCTGTCGTAGACGAGGTTGTCGCCGAAGACCTCGACATAGGCCTGGTGATGCTCGGGGCGGGAAAAGCTGAATTCAGCGCGTTGCGGCCGGATGGCCTGGCCCGTCATCTCTTCGCACCAGCGCAGCCAGGCGCTCAGGCTGCGCTCGATGGCGGCCTGCGGGTAGGGCTTGTCGGCCGCGAAAGACAGCTGCAACAGCAGGCTGTCGTCCTCCTCGCTGAAAATCCAGTTTTCCGAGGGATTCATCAGGGCGATATGCTTCTGGAACACGTCCAGCGCTTCGGATACCTGAGTGCACTGGAACAGCCAGCTGGCCAGTATGCCGCGGGTGGCAGGGTTGAAGCGCTGGCCGATCAGCAGGCCAATGTGTGGCAACGAGCTGTTGGCGGCCAGTTGCCACAGCTTGAGCAGCAGCGACTCGTCCAGGCGTTGCTCCTGGGCAGGCAGCGCGTGGCTGCTCTGGTCGATCAACTGATCGCGATGTAGGCCGGCGGCAGTCATCTGTTCGAGGGTCGCGACGCCCATCTCCAGCAGCGTGTCATGCAGATCCAGCACTGTCAGCGCCGATACGCTGGTGGTCTTCTGCATCTCGCTGCGCCCTTCGTTGAATGCTCTGGCGGAGCACTCTATCGCGATGCTCCTGCGCAAGGCTACGGCGTAGCGCCTGGGTTCATGTTGCAACCCAAAGCCATGCTGTTTGATCCCCAGCGCCATGGTGAGCGTTCTGCCTGCTGCCTAGCATCGTGGACACGACAGTGGCCACAGCCTGGAGGGTGGATGAACAATCATAGAGTCGAGTCGTTGAAGTACCTGCGCACCCTCATTGCCGCGCCTCCGCCGATGATGAGCAAGCGCCTGCAGCCGACCATCGACGAGTACTGCCTGACGATCATCGAGCATTCCACGGCCTGCGCCCTGGGTTATCTCGACCCGGCGCTGGACATCCAGTACTTCAACCTGAGTGACGGCGGGGTGATGCGTGCCGAGGGCCGTGACATTCACTTGGCATGGCCGGCCGACAGGCGTGTGCCTGCGCGGTTGGAGCACGCTGCGGTGCATGCTTGCAGCCTGCTTTTCTTCATGCCGGGCATCGGTTTCGCGTTGCGTGCCAATGGGCATTGCTCGCTACGCCAGGATGGTGCGGGTTCACGCCTGGAGTTTCGTGCCGATGCGCTTTTCCTGCACTGCTCGCGGGCAAAGGTTCGGGCTGGTTTCTGGGAGCCGCACCCGCCGCTTGCAGCGCCCAGTGTCGGAGCGGAAGGAACTGGCCCGCTCAGCGATGCGGCTCAGGTCTTCATCGCGGCCTCGCCCTATCTGCTGATGCTGACCCACAACGGTACCGGTGCGACGGAGATATCCCCGCGAGGCGACCCCGATGGATTCGTCTGTATCTGGGACAGGCGCACTCTGCTGATTCCGGAGCGTCCGGGCAACAAGGTGGCGTGCAGCCTGAGCAATATCCTCAGCGCCGAGGCCGTGACGCTGTCGTTTCTGATTCCCGGTAGCAGTATTGCTCTGTCGGTGGTCGGTCGTGCCCAACTGACTGCCGACCCTGCGCTGCTCCAGCCGTTGGCGATCAAGGGCAAGTTGCCGGTGGTAGCGACCGTACTGCAGGTCGAGCGCTATCGCTTCGTGAGCTGTTCGGAGCTGGTGGAGGCCGGCCTGTGGCGTAAGGAAACGCACATCAATGAACGTGACATGCCGTCGTTCGCCAAGATGCTATCCGAGCACATGAATGGCAAAGGCTTGCTGGGCAAGGCCACCACAGTGGTCGTCGGTGCGGTGGTAAGGCACGATCTGAAGAACCTCTATTAGGTGGCTGCATGGCGCTGAGCAGTACGGCAGCCGTTTGCAGATCGCCGTCATGAGCGCCTGCTCGTCAGGCAGCAAGCCAATGCATCTGGGCAACACCTAGAACGGCGCAGGGCACTCGAAACGCATGCGTTCGCCGGTTTGCGGGTGGGTGAGGGCGAGCATGCTGGCGTGCAGGCACAGGCGTTCATGGGCGGCCAGAGCCTGTTCATGGGCATAGAGGCGGTCGCCCAGCAGTGGATGGCCGATGGACAGCATATGCACGCGCAACTGGTGCGAGCGCCCTGTGATCGGCGTGAGTTCGACCCGGCACCAGTCGCCGCAGCGCTCGACGATGCGCCAATGCGTCAGGGCGTGTTTGCCCTGTTCATGGTCGACCACATGGCGTGGCTTGGTGGGCGGGTCGTAGCGCAGTGGCAGGTCGATGCTGCCGCTATCGGCTTGCGGCTGGCCCCAGCACAACGCGGTATAGGCCTTCTCGGTTTCGCGGTCATGGAACTGGCGCGACAGTTCGCGGTGGCTGTCGGCGTCGCGGGCCAGCACGATGATGCCCGAGGTTTCCCAGTCCAGGCGGTGGACGATGCGCGCTTCCGGGTAGCCGTTTTCCTGCAGGCGGGTCACCAGGCAGTCGCGATTGTCTTCGGCGCGGCCCGGTACCGACAGCAGCAGGGTAGGCTTGTTGATGACCAGCAGGGCGGCGTCCTGGTGGAGAATTTCGATCTGGCTAAGCGGCATGGTGTGTTCTGGTTGGACTGGGCGATAAAAACGAATGGCGGCCGCAAGGCCGCCATTCGTGTATATGAGCCAGAAAATCTATCCTGGGCGCTGCGAGCTAGAGCCATGCAAGGCAAAAAAAGGTGAGGAAGCGGAGTGTACTTTTGTACATGAGCATTACTCGCTTCGCTCGCCCTTCGGGCCGCGCTGAAGCGCGTTAGCCGCAAGCGGCTTGCCGAACCTGTTTTTAACGCAGCAGGGCCGACGCGCAGCAAGTCCAGATAGATTTTTAACGATCCGGCAGGGTTATGTTCAGCTCCAGGATCGAGCAACTGCCCTGGTTTTCCAGAGCGACCTGCACCTGATCGGAGTCGATGTTGACGTACTTGCGGATCACTTCCACCAACTCCTGCTGCAAGGCAGGCAGGTAATCGGGCTGAGTACGCTGGCCACGTTCGTGGGCAACGATGATCTGCAGGCGCTCTTTGGCGATGGATGCGGTGGTTTCCTTCTTGCGCGAACGCAAGAAGTCAAAAATATTCATTCGCGACCTCCGAATAGGCGTTGCAGGAAGCCCTGTTTCTTCACGTCGAGGAAGCGGTGCGGCACTTCCTTGCCCAGCAGGCGATCAACGGCGTCGCTATAGGCCTGGCCGGCATCGCTCTGGTCATCGAGGATCACCGGGATACCCTGGTTGGAGGCTTTCAGTACGGCCTGCGACTCGGGGATCACACCGAGCAGACGGATGGCGAGGATTTCTTCGACGTCTTCGACGCCGAGCATTTCGCCCTTGGTGACGCGCTCGGGGTTGTAGCGGGTCAGCAGCAGATGTTCCTTGATCGGCTCCTCGCCTTTTTCGGCGCGGCGCGATTTGCTCGCCAGCAGGCCGAGCATGCGGTCGGAGTCACGTACCGAGGACACTTCCGGGTTGGTCACGACGATGGCTTCGTCGGCGAAGTACATCGCCAGGTGTGCGCCTTTCTCGATACCGGCTGGCGAGTCGCAGACCACGAATTCGAAGTTCTGCGACAGCTCGGCGATAACCTTTTCCACGCCTTCCAGGGTCAGGGCGTCCTTGTCACGGGTCTGGCTGGCGGCCAGCACGTAGAGGTTCTCGAGACGCTTGTCCTTGATCAGGGCCTGGGTGAGGGTGGCTTCGCCGTTGACGACGTTGACGAAGTCGTACACGACGCGGCGTTCGCAGCCCATGATCAGATCGAGGTTACGTAGGCCGACGTCGAAGTCGACGATGACGGTCTTGTGCCCGCGCAGGGCGAGGCCGGTACCGATGGCAGCGCTGGTGGTGGTTTTACCGACGCCACCCTTGCCGGAAGTGACTACGAGGATCTTGGCCAAGGTGATTCACCCCAAAAAATGAAAATAACGCGGGAATCTGAGGCCAACCAAGGCCTCCAGATGCCCTTTTAACGGAGCCTCTAAAAACTGGCTGCGTTGTCATCGCGGCGTTGAAAGCAGGTTCGAAATGCTCATTTAGCACTCGTAAACTGCGCTTTCTCACCTGCTTTCGCCTTGCGCTGACTGCCTCGCCGACGTTTTTAGAGGCTCCTTTATGTCCGTAAAAAAGTGGCCGCAGTATCCGTTAAAGGCGGGTGATGTTCAACACGTCACCCGACAGACTGACCTGTACCGCATCGCCCCACAGCGGGTCACGGCGCAGGTCTTCGGCGACCTTGTAATGGCCGGCGATCGACAGCATTTCGGCGCCCATTTGCCGACAGAAAATCCGTGCCTTGGTGTTGCCCTTGATGCCTGCCAGGGCGCGGCCACGCATGGGCGCGTAAACATGGATGTTGCCATCGGCGAGAAGTTCCGCCCCGGCGCTGACCGGGGCCAGCACGATCAGATCGCCACCCTGGGCGTAGATCTGCTGGCCGCCGCGTACCGGTGTGGTGACGATGCGGCTGGGTTTGTGTTCGGGTTCGGCGGGCTTCTCTTCGACTTTCTTGGGCGCTGGGTCGATGGGGCGCTCGCGTGCACCGGACGGCGGAAGTACCGGCAGATCCATGGCTTCGGCGGCGGCGATGTCACTTTCCCGCGAGGCCCGGATGGCCAGGGTGCGCAGGCCGTGGCGGCGGCAGACGGCCATCAGCTCGGCCAGATCCAGTTCGCCTTCGCCTTCCGGTAGTTTGTCCAGCGCCAGTACCAGCGGCGTGTTGCTGAAGAAGGCCGGGGCCTGGGCGACTTTTTCCGTCAGTTGCGCGTCGAGGCGTTCGAGGTCGTTGTGTGCCAGTTCCATCACGGTGATGGCGAGCATGCTGCCCTTGAGCTGGAATACGGGGTCTTGGGCAAGGAGGTCGGCTTGGCTCATGGTGGTGCGATGGGCCTTCTGGCGAGTCGAAAGATGCCCGGACTTATAACGACATAGCCCGCATGCCGCAAGACACCTGCATCAGCAAGGCCGTCGGAAGGCGGCGCGAGGCCAGGCCTTTGCCTGTCGATTCGCTGTCGTGACCCTTGTGGCTCGCGCCGATGCCACCGAGCGGCTTGGAAAACTGCGCTAGAATGCGCGGCTTTGCCAGTGATCGGAAACACCACATGGAACGCCCCCGCTTTCGCGCCTATTTTCTTCACCCGCGCTTCTGGCCGCTGTGGCTGGGGTTCGGGCTGTTGTGGCTGGTGGTGCAGTTGCCTTATGGCCTGCAACTGAGGCTTGGGCGAGCATTGGGTGGACTGATGTATCGCACGGCGCGCTCACGCCGGCGCATTGCCGCGCGCAACCTGGAGCTGTGTTTCCCCGACAAGAGCGCTGCCGAGCGTGAGCGGCTGCTCAAGGAGAACTTCGCCTCCACCGGTATTGCCTTCTTCGAGATGGCCATGAGCTGGTGGTGGCCCAAGGCGCGTCTGGCGCGGTTGGCACAGGTCGAAGGCATCGAGCACCTGCAGCAGGCTCAGGCCGAAGGGCAGGGCGTGATCCTCATGGCTGTGCACTTCACCACCCTGGAGATCGGCGCTGCGCTGCTCGGTCAGCTGCATACCATCGACGGCATGTATCGCGAGCACAAGAACCCGCTGTTCGACTTCATCCAGCGCCGTGGCCGTGAACGCCACAACCTCGACGCCAGCGCCATCGAGCGTGAGGATATCCGTGCCATGCTCAAGGTGCTGCGTGCCGGCCGGGCCATCTGGTATGCGCCGGATCAGGACTACGGCCGCAAGCAGAGCATCTTCGTCCCGCTGTTCGGCATTCAGGCGGCCACGGTTACCGCCACCACCAAGTTCGCGCGCCTGGGCAAGGCGCGTGTGGTGCCTTTCACGCAGCGGCGCCTGGAGGACGGCAGCGGCTATCGCCTGGTCATTCATCCGCCGCTGGAGCATTTCCCGGGTGAAAGCGAGGAAGCCGACTGCTTGCGCATCAACCAGTGGATCGAGCAGGTGGTCAGCGCCTGCCCCGAGCAGTACCTGTGGGCGCATCGCCGCTTCAAGACGCGTCCAGCGGGCGAAGTGAAGCTGTACGGGAAGCGTAAGTAGGTCGATTGCAGACGCTTGGTACGCAGCGGATGGCATGCGTGCGGGAGTCAATCGCGTCAGATGTGATCGGTATTGGCCGTTGGCCTTTCTATACTGAAACGAAAAACAGGACTGCCCGATGACCGTTATTGCCCGCCCTCATTTGCCCGTCACTGGGTTGATCCTCTCTGGTGGTGGGGCGCGGGCGGCTTATCAGGTGGGCGTTCTGTCGGCGATTGCCGACCTGCTGCCGGACGCCTCGCACAACCCTTTCCCTGTGATCGTCGGCACGTCGGCCGGGGCGATCAATGCCGTCAGTCTGGCCTGTGGCGCGCTGCAGTTCGGTGAGGCCGTACGCCGTCTGACCTCGGTCTGGCAGGGCTTTCACACCCATATGGTGTACCGCAGCGACTGGCCCGGGGTGCTACGTCAGGCCACGCGTTTCGTCGGGCACAGCTTGCTCGGGTTGGGGCGTAATGCCCCGGTGGCCCTGCTCGACAGTTCCCCCTTGCGTGAGTTGTTGGCGCGTGAGCTGGATTTCTCCGGTATCGCCGCAGCGGTGCGCCACCGTCAGTTGCGTGCGGTGGCGGTGACCGCCTTCGGCTACGAGAGCGGCCAGGCGATGACCTTCTACCAGGGGCGCGCCACGATCGACCCTTGGTTCCGCCATCGCCGCGTCGGGGTGCCGACGCGTCTGCAGCTCGAGCATTTGCTGGCCAGCGCGTCGATCCCGCTGATCTTTCCGCCAGTGAAGATAAACCGCGAATATTTCGGTGACGGTGCGGTGCGTCAGGCGGCACCGATCAGCCCGGCGCTGCACCTGGGGGCCAGTCGTGTGCTGGTGATCGGGGTCAGCGGCAACGCGCACAGCGATCCACATCAGCCTGCTCCGATCAGCCCGTCCAATCGTCCGCCCAGCCTGGCGCAGATCGGCGGGCATATGCTCAACAGCACCTTCATCGACAATCTGGAAACCGATATCGAGCTGCTCGAGCGGCTCAATCAGATGAGTGCATTGGTGCCGCCGGAGTCGCGTCCGCGCGGGTTGGGCTTGAACCCGGTGGACGTGCTGGTGATTGCCCCGAGTCAGCCCCTGGATCAGATCGCCGCGCGCCACCAGCGCGAGCTGCCCAGGGCCTTGCGCCTGTTCCTGCGCGGGCCCGGTGCGACCAAGACCGGTGGTGCCGGGGTGCTCAGTTACCTGCTGTTCGAGCCTGGTTACTGCAGCGAGCTGATCGAACTCGGCTATCAGGACGCGATGAAGCGCAAGGCCGACCTCTGCCGTTTTCTCGGGCTGGCCGAAGTGGCACAGCCCGCCTGAGCTGCATTGTTTGATAGTCGGTAGGGTGCGGGTTGCGCTGTGGTGCGCATGGCGCACCCTACAGTTCGGCTCTGTCAGGCCAGCACTCCATCACGAAAATCACGCAGGGCCTGTTCGATTTCCTCGCGGCTGTTCATCACGAATGGCCCGTATTGCACGATGGGCTCGTTCAGCGGTGTGCCGGCGATCAGCAGCACCCGCGCGCCATGGGGGCTGGCCAGGTGCAACTCGCCCTCGTCAGAGAGCTGCACCAGGCGCCCGGCACTGACCGGCTGTGCGCTGGCCTCGGGCAGTTCGAGCAAGCCCTCGTAGACGTACAGCATGACGCGCTGACCATCGTCCAGGCGCGGTGCGATCTGGCTGCCGGCCGGCAAATGCAGGTCGAACAGCTGTGGTTGGGTATGCGGGCGCTGCACGGCGCCTGTCTGGCGGATTTCGCCGTCATCGAATTCGCCAGCGATCACCACGACCTGTACGCCGGATGCGCTGGTGATGCGTGGGATTTCCGCGGCAGGGATGTCGCGATAACCCGCTTCGCCCAGCTTGTCCTTGGCCGGCAGGTTGAGCCACAGCTGAAAACCGCGCATGGCGCCGGATTCCTGCTCGGGCATCTCGCTGTGGATGATGCCGCGCGCAGCGGTCATCCATTGCACGCCGCCGCTGCCGAGCAGGCCGACGTTGCCCAGGTGATCTTCGTGGCGCATGCGTCCTTCGAGCATATAGGTGATGGTCTCGAAACCACGGTGCGGATGCGGCGGGAAGCCGGCGATGTAGTCGTCGGGGTTGTCGGTGGAAAACTCGTCGAGCATCAGGAACGGGTCGAAGCGCTCCAGGCCAGGCCCGCCGATCACGCGGTTGAGGCGCACACCGGCGCCGTCGGAGGCGGGTTGGCCGGGCTGGATGCTGATGACGCGGCGTTGCGAGGTCATGGCGGGCTCCTTGACAGGTAGGAATGGCGCCATGCTATGCGCATTGAATCGATATTTGGGTGGAAAATTTCCGGGCTACGCATCGATTAATTCGATGCGTAGCCCAAGGGATCAGTCGGCAATCTTCAGTTTGCGCGACTCGTGATAGAAGAAGCGCAGCTTCTCGTACTCGAACGGTGAGTTCAGCTGGCCATAACGGAAACCGGTATTGGCGCGTGTGTCGACGACGCGCAACACGGTGATGCCGGGATTGCTGCGGCTGGCGTCGGCCACGTCGAGGTAGTTGACCGCGTTCTCCAGGCTGTAATCCGCCACTAGGCCACCGGTGTCGCGCAGGTTCGAAGGACCGAGCAGCGGCAGCATCAGGTAAGGCCCTGCAGGCACGCCGTAATAGCCCAGGGTCTGGCCGAAGTCCTCGCTCAACCGCGGCAGGCCCATGTGCGTGGCCGGATCCCAGAGGCCGCCCACGCCGATGATGGTATTGAACAGCAGGCGTGCCGTGCTGTTCATCGCCCGCTGGCCCTTGAGCTGCAAAACGCTGTTGGCCAGGGTCGGGATCTCGCCCAGGTTGTTGAAGAAGTTGTGCACGCCGGTTTGCACCAGGTTTGGCGTGATGTAGCGGTAGCCGTCGACCACGGGCAGGAACACCCACTGATCGAAGCGATAGTTGAAGTGGTAGACGCGGCGGTTCCACGACTCCAGCGGGTCATAGACCTGTAACGCATCGTTGGAGGCGCGCTCGAACTCCTGCTGATCCAGCCCTGGGTTGAACTGCAGGTGTTGCAGCGGGTTGGTGAAGCCGTCGGTGTCGACCTGATGCTCGGCCAGAGCCTGCCCGCTGGCCAGCAGCAGGGCGATGATGAGAGTGCTGTGCTTAACCACGGAAGAACTCCAGCATGGCGTCGCTGTTGACGCGATAGTTGAGGTTGCCGCAGTGCCCGCCACGCGGATACAGGGTCAGGCGTTCGCCGAAGGTGCGGCGAAGGAAACCGATGTCGCCCTGGCCGAGGATCAGGTCGTCGGCGTTGTGCATCACGGCGATCTTGTCGCTGCCCTTGAGGTAATCCTCCAGCGCGTAGAGGCTGCTCTGCTCGATCAACTGGTTGAGGCTGCCGCCGTCGTAGCGTGCGCGCCACATGGGCATCAGTTGCTCGGCGATGTAGCAGTCGAAGTTGCAGCGCAGTGCCATCTGGAAGAAGGGCGTGAGGCTGGTGCCTTCGGTGATGTGGTAGTCGCGCGGGGTGATCAGTCCGCGGCGGTTGAGCAAGTCCGAGGTGAACACGATATCGGCGGACGAGAAACGGAACGACGTGCCGATCAGCATGGCCATCTGTTCGTCGGAGAGCCGCTCTTTTGACTGCTGGAAGTCATAGAGCATGGCGTCGTTGATATCCAGATAGCCCTTGTCGTTGAAGTAGCGGGTCAGCTTGCCCAGCACCAGGTCGTAGAAGTTGGTGCTGTTGTCGATGCCTTGCACCTTGGTCTGCACCAGCTTGTCCAGGTTGCTGATGGAGGTATAGAGGTTGACCGGCGGGTTGAGCAGCAGCACGCGCTTGAAGTCGAAGGCGCGGCGGGTTTCATCCAGCTGGCTGACGAAGGCGGCATGCAGCGCCCCCAGGCTATAGCCGGTGAGCAGGAACTCGCTGACCTCCAGCTTCGGATGTTGGGCGCGCACGGCCTGCATGGCACGGTACAGATCGTCGGCATCGTCCGGGCTATAGCCAGGGGTGGCGAAGCGCGAGGCGGCGGCCATGAAGTCGTAGCTGGTCGGGGATGACAGCTGCACGACGTGGAAACCGGCGCCGTAGAACAGTTTTTTCAGGTATTCGGTGGTGCCGCTGGCGTAATGCGCGCCGGTGCCGGAGATGATGAAGATCAGCGGCGCTCGACCTTTCTGCTCGGCCAGGCGGTAACGCAGTTTGGTTACCGGCCAGAAATTGTCCAGCAGCTCGAACTCACGATCCGGACGCAGACGTACCGAATAGTCGCGTTGCTTGATGTCACCGTCGGCCGGTAGCGCAGGACGCAGATCGGGCGGTGTGGTGGCGATGGTCGCCTCGAACGGGTTGGCCAGCGGGTAACCGTAGCTTTCCGCATCCACATCGGCGGCCACCGCGGAGGCACAGAAGACCAGGCCGCCGAGCAAGGCGGCGAGTCGGGCAAGGCTGGGCATTTGGCAAGTCCCTTTAATTAAGAGAACGTCTGGATTGAACAGCTGGCTTATGACAGCAGTATGTGGGGCAAAGTGCCAGACTGTCCTGCCTTATCTGTATCGGCTTGAATCGCTGCTGCAAAGCACTGTCTGCGTGGCCAATGCCATGTGCAGGTAGTGAGCCAGAGCCGGGCGTGGCACGTGACTCTATAGCGACGGGGTCAACCACCATTTCTGGGGAAGCGTGTGCCAGTGATCGTTTCACTGACCCCCCACAGGTGAGCGGCTGCTGCACTGTCGAGAGCCTGGTCGGGAATCGTCGCCAGGCCAAGCGGCCCACTGATTTCCTGCTCACCGGTTGGGCCGTAGTAGGCCCCGCCGAGCGCTTCGGGGGCGGTAGCGGCATACAACGTGGGCACGGCCCCTTGGGCTGCTGTCTGCAGACGTTCGCGCATGGCGGACCACTGACGCCCCTGGTCGCTGTCCAGGCCGGGGCCACGTGCGACCAGCTCGGTCACCGCGATACCCGGATGGGCGGCTATGCTCTGGATGCCCCAGCCATTGGCATCACTGCGTCGCTGCAGTTCGAATGCGAACATCAGGCATGCCATCTTGGACTGAGCATAGGCGGCATAGGGGTTGTAGATTGGCGTGGATTGCAGGTCGTCGAAGTTGATGCCGCCCCGGTGCACGGCGACGCTGGACAGCGTGACCACGCGCGGGGAATCGCTCTTGCGCAGCAAGGGCAGCAGCTCGGCAGTCAGGACGAAGTGCCCTGCGTAGTTCGTGGCGAACTGCATCTCCAGGCCATCTACGGATGTGCCGCGCTCTGCTGGGGCCATGATCGCGGCATTGTTGATCAGGCCGTCGATTCGGGGCAGCGTGCCGGCGAGACGTTGACTCAGTGCGCGAACCGAGGACAGGTCGGCCAGATCGACGGGCTCGAACTGCACCTTGGCATCGGGCACGTCTTTTTGGATGCGCTCTATCGCCTCCTGTCCACGTTGAGGGTTGCGCGCGGTGATGACGACCTGGGCGCCTGCGTTCGCCAGGGCCTTGGCATCCTCGAAACCCATGCCGCTGGTTCCGCCGGTGACCAGAAAAATGCGGCCCTTCTGGGAGGGCATATCAGCTATTCCCCAGTCGGGTTTGGGGACGTCCTGCGCCAGTGCGCTGCCCACGGTCAAGGCACAGAGCGTAGCGAGGGTAGCGAGATGAAGTCGCCACCTAGCGCGAACGATCCGCTGTGCCCGGTGGGCAAGACCGCCAGTGTTGCGGTCTATCGGCAGGCGTTTGCTTTGAGGGGGATAAAGAGCTGTCGAGTTGATCATGGTCGTTTCCTTGTCTGCGCAATTGAGTTTTACGGTGTTCGTCAAAGCGCCCAGGCTCAGATCGCCTGTAACGTCTTGAGCATGGGCATGGTCGAGGCCAGGAATCGTTGAGCCAGCGGCTCTATGCTGGCGAGGTTGTCTTCGCGGGATTCAAGCGGCTTGCCGTTCTTGCGCATCTTCTCGCCGATGCCTTGCAGGAACTCCCAGACGTACAACGTCAATGCCTGCGCCGTGTCGTGCCCGTCTTCGATGGCGTTGAGAAACAGCAGGCAGATGTGCGGCACCTTGATTGCGCCGCCAGTGATGGGGGAGACCAGGTATTCGATTTCCCGGACGAGCAGCGCGCGCTCACACACGTGATGGTTGAGCTTTCTGCAGCGGGCAGTGATCTCGGGCGTAGGAACCTGGGCGGTACTGGCATAACCGGCGCCGACCATCAGGATCATCGTCTCGATGATTTCCTCGGTTCGCGTAGCGCTCAGCTGCGGATGTGCCCTGAGTTGCGCGATGGTCTTCGGGGCATGCTCGTTATCGGATAGAGCGTCGATGACATCACGCGGCACTTTTTCATGGAGATGGACTTTCCCCAGAGGCAGGGCGATTTCCTTCGGCAGATCGTCCTTGGGCGTGGTCAGCACGAACAGTTGCTCGGATCAGAGCCTGAGCAGTTCACCATGAGGAATACGGCGTGCGCCTTTCAGGTAAACGTCGCAGCGAAACATCTGATTGGTCAGAAAATCCTTGGTGGTTTCCCTGAGCACCGGGTCGCCGATCTGGCTCAGCATCTTCTGCCCGTCTGGGGTGAAACGAAACGGCGCAATGTTCTCTAGAAGGCGGGTCGGGCCGGCGTAAGTGAGTTTGGCGCCACTGAGTTGGGCAGAGACCTCGGCGAACGTCGATATCTTCCAGTCGGCGTTGAGGTACTCATGGGCGATATAGCTGGTGTCGCGGCTGTCCAGGGATTCCAGATGCTGGGCCAGCGCTGGAACGTCCTTGTAGTAGTCCGCCGCAGCGCTGAACACGTCCTTGGTGAATTGCACCGCTCCGGAGATGCCTCTCTCCGCTCCGGTGATGTCACCAACCTTGTCCTTGAACAGCGACATCAACTGGCGGATGGGAACGTAGGGCGCCCAGCCGGGATAAACGTTGTAGCTGACGTAGACGATGCCGCCGGTCTTGAGCTTGCGCCGGATCAGATCGACGATGGTGTCCCGGTTCTCGTTCGAGATCCAACTCCAGATACCGTGCAGCACGATGTAGTCGAAGTCAGGTAGATCAGCCCGCGCGGCAAACTCGCCAAACGACTCCTCGGACAGCTGGACGGCTGCCCCTGAGGCGGCCGCCAGCTCTCTGGCGTTCGCCACATGCGCCGGGTTGAAGTCGATACCCCAGTACGTCGCGCTGGTTGCCGCCGCATGGAAGTTGACCGAGACGCCCTGGCCGAACCCCAGCTCCAGGTAATTACCCGTATCGTGCTGTGGGGGCGCGAACCCGCCTGCGAGTACGGCCAGGCGTAGCAGGGCGGGGTTGAGTTGCTTGTAGTAGCCGTGCGTGTAGTTGACGTCGGTGAAATAGCCTTCGGACCAGCTCATCGTTTCTTGTCCTTGGCGGTGGCCATTTCAGGCGCTGAAAGGTATCGATAGGTCAGCGACACCAGGCGATAGCCGCCGGGCAATGACGGAGACGATGACCATGCATCGCCAATCGATGTCCGCGGGTCGTTGCTGATCCCGCAGGCCGAGTATTGAGTGAGCCAGTGTTCGAGTTTCATCTTCGTGCGCCTCATTGTCAGAGGAGGGAGTCGGTTTCACGCAGGCTCGAGTCCGTGTCGATCAGAAGTGCCTGCTCAGGCCAATGCTCATGCGCGCCATGCCGTTGCGATCGGGCTCCATCAGCGGGCTGTTTCTGAATTCGCTCGGTAGGTGCCGGTACTCGAGTGCACCCAGCAGCGCCCATTTGCTCGAGCCAATTGGGTGCGTAAGCGTCAGGCCCAGACGTGGAGTGATGGCAGAGCCCGGCGAATAGTCGGCGACGCCTCGCGAGACTTCTTCGTCGAGGATGCCGAAGTAGTAGTTAGCGAGTTCGGCGGACATCCAGCTTGCCCCGGCATTGGCCGTGAACGCGGTACGGGAGAGATGCCAGGTGTAGCGATAGTCGAGCGATACCTCGTATCCGTCGCTGGTATCGGAGATGTCATGCAGCGCCTCGAGCGTGATGGCTCCATACGGCGTGCGATAGGTAGCCCGGACGCCGGCATCGATGCCGTCATCGCGGTCGCTCAGGAGGTCGCGGTTCACGCCGTTATCCCGCAGTTCGGCTCGCCCGAGATCCGAGCGGTCGAAGCCATCGAGCCGGGCTGACAGGAGCGCATCGAAGGTCAAGCTGTCCGAGTGGTACAGATGCACCCCGGCGGAAAGCCCACGCAGGAAAAGGTGCTCGCCTTCATAGCGAATCAACGGGATGGGCTGCACCCGCGTGCCTTCTCCGGCATAGGGGCTGGCAGTCAGCGCAGTGCCGACGCCGATAGACCACTTGTCAGGCGGCGAGGACGATTGGCCAAACGCACTGATGGGCAGCGCGAGAATGACGAGCTTGCTGAGTATGCGAACGGTCGGGTTCATGGATGACTCCAGTTAAGCGGTTTGGAGGTGCTCTCGAGAGCGTTCGCCTGGCCATTCTGCGCAACGGCTTGGCCATGGTTTGCTTGCGCTTGATTGGCGGCGTTTGCTGCCTGGTGCGCGGCGTAGCGTGATTGCGAACGTCCCAGCCAGAGACCCAGTGCGGCCCAGGTCAACGCCAGCGGCAGCACCACGCTGAGCAGGCCGCCCATGGCCAGGCCGAGGCGTCCGAGCAGGCCTTCGGTCTGCGCGCCAATGAGGTCGCCGTTGCGGTACATGAAGGTGTCGATGAAGGCCTTGGCCTTGTATTTCTCTTCACGGCTGACCACGGTGAACAGTGCTTCGCGCGCTGGCCGGGTGATGCCGCGCTGCACGGCACGGTTGGTGGCCTCGATCAGGATCAGCACGATGAACGAGCCAAAGATCGCCAGGCCGATGAAGCCGAGTGCGGTGGCGATCGGCAGGATCGCCAGGGCCACGCCGAGACCGAAGCGCTGGATGATCTTTCCGGTCAGGGTGAGTTGCAGGAACAGCACCGCGACCTGGGTCCACATGTCGATGTTGGCCAGGAGCGCGGCGCGTGCATCCAGGTTGTCCGAGACCGCTGCAACCATCTGCAGGCGAGTGAAGTAGATGATCGTCGCGAGCACGCTCATCAGCAGCACGTAGCCGGCGATAGCGGTCAGATAACGTGACTGGAATGCCGCACGCAGCCCGGCCCAGGCGCTCCCGCCGATATGTTCGGTTTCGTTGGCGAGGTCGCTCGCGTCATTGTCTGCCCGATCCGGCGCCATACGCACGAGCAGCCAGGCTGTGGAGATAGCGAGGAGGATGAACGCACCTGCGACCAGCAGTAGATTGGGTGTGCCGAGCGGTTTGGCCAATTGCGCCGTGAGCCAGGGGCCGAGGATCGCACCCAGAGTGCCGCCGACCGAGATCAGCGCAAAGAAACGTTTGCCCTGGTCGCTGGTGAAGCGGTCGGCCAGCAGTGCCCAGAACACCATGGTGACGAACAGGTTGAACACGCTTAGCCAGACATAGAACACCTGACCGCTGCGCTGTCCGACCGTGCCTGGCGCGAACGTCAGTAGCAGCCAGAAACCCATCAGACTAAGTACGAAGAAACCGTAAGTTGCGCCGATGAACTGCAGTCGCCGCAGGCGACTGACCAGCCAGCCGAACAGAGGGTTGACCGCCAGCGTCACCACTGCGGTGACGATGAACAGCCAACGCAGGTTCTCGATGCCGCGCTCCATGCCCAGCGCATCACGCACCGGGCGCAGCAGCATCAGTGCAGTCATGACGCAGAAGAAAAACAGCGCGGCGATGAAGGCAGGCACGATTTCCTTGGGGCGAAGGTTGAACAATGTCTGGAGCAGACGAGGACTACGCGACGTCGCTGTCGTGGTTCGGGTCATGGAAATAGGCTCCTGCTTCGGAGGGCGCCGTCTCGGCGGGCGTTGGCAGATCAGTCGGCGACAGGCGAAGAGGGATAGTGCGTGCGACTGAGCGTTTCGCTGACCGTCCACAGGCGTGCGACTGCCTGGGCATCCAGTGCATTGGCTGGCACGCTGGCCAGACCCAATGGGCCTCGAACTTCCATCAGGCCAGTTGGCCCGTAGTAGCGGCCGCCTATGGCGTCTGGTGCGGTTGCGGCATACAGCGTCGGGATTGCGCCCTGTGCCGCCGTCTGGAACAGAAATGGCAAGGGCGGAAGGCTACGGCCCTGGCTTGGCAGCAAGTTGGTGTAGGAGACCCCGGGATGGGAGGCGATGCTGGTGATGCCCCAGCCGGCCACATCGCTGCGCCGCTGCAACTCCAGGGCGAACATCAGGCAGGCCAGCTTCGATTGACGGTAGGCCAGCGATGCGTCGTATTCCTGTTCGAACTGCAGGTCGGCAAAGTTGATAGCGGCGCCGCGAGCGCGGGCGGCAATACTGGATAAGGTCACGACGCGAGGGCTATCGGCTTTCTGTAAAAGCGGCAGCAGTTCTTCGGTCAAGGCGAAGTGCCCCAGGTAGTTGACCGCGAACTGTATTTCGAAGCCGTCCACCGAGGTGCCTCGCTCAGATGGCTCCATAAGCCCGGCGTTGTTGATCAGGCCGTCCAGGCGCGGCAGCGTTGCCTCCAGGCGCGTGGCCAATGCCTTGACCGAGGAGAGGTCGGCCAGGTCCAGGGCTTCGAACTGAAGGTTCGCCTCGGGCGTTTCCTGGCGGATGCTCGCGATCGCTACCTGAGCTCGCTCTGGGTTGCGTGCTGCGATGATGACGTGCGCGCCCGCGGCGGCCAGCGCCTTGGCACTTTCGTAGCCGATGCCGCTGGTTCCGCCCGTGACCAGGAAGATACGCCCATTCTGAGCTGGCATATCTGCCAGGCTCCAATCCTCTTTGGGCTGATGCTGCGCGAGTGAGCTGCTTGTGGTGCACGCGGAAAGAAGCAGCGCACTCAGGAAGGCAAGGCCGGTGCGCCAGCGTGAAATCATGGGCGTCGCAAGCGTTGCCGTGCTGCTCGTGATGCGGGCTAGACGGGAGGGTAGGGAGGAAGTCGCCCAGTTGGTCATGTTCTTTAACCTCACGGAAATCAAGTGGGTGTGCGGATGGGCGGGTCAGGAACCGCCGTATCTGCAGTGTTTTCCGCTGCGATTAATTTGCGTTTAAGAGCGTCGCTACGCAGGTATTACAAGATGTACGAGGCCTCGAACGGGCTTTGTGCGCTGGTTTTAATCCGTTATTAATGTCGCTGTGGGAACATCGCAGCCCCCTCTTACTCCTTCATTCGAGCCCTGTATGGATGCGATCCTCCTTGTCGAAGACGACCACATGCTTGGTCGTGCGCTGACCGCCGCACTCGGCCAGGAGGGCTGGCGCGTCGTTCATTGCGAGGATGCGAGTTCTGCTCGGACGGCGTTGGTCGATCACGCCTTCGTCGCTGTGTTGCTCGACCTCGGCTTGCCGGGTGGATCCGGGCTGGAGGTGCTGGCGAGCATGCGCGAGCGCTATGACCCGACCCCTGTGCTGATCATTACCGCACGTGATCAATTGAGCGATCGTGTGCGCGGTCTTGATGCTGGCGCTGACGACTACATCGTCAAACCGTTTCAGCGTGACGAGATGCTGGCGCGCTTGCGTGCCGTGTTGCGACGTAGCCGTGGTGCGGTGACGCCTGTGCTGCACTGGCGTGATGTCGAGATCGACCCTGGCGCGCGGAACGTGACCCGGGCGGGCAAGCGAGTGGCGCTCAGCGCGCACGAGTTTCGCCTGCTGCTGGCGCTGTTCGAGTCGCGCGGCAGGGTGCTCAGCCGCGATCAACTGCAGGATCGGTTGTATGGTGACGATACGGAGATCGGCAGCAATACCGTCGCGGTGTACGTGCACCAATTACGCCGCAAGCTTGGCGACGACGTGGTGGTGACGGTGCTTGGCTTCGGTTACCGCGCAGGAGAGGAGACTGAATGAAGGCGTTGCGCACGCGACTGCTGGTCGCACTGGCGGCGGTGCTGTTGGCTGCCTGGGGGAGCTGGTTCACGATCCAGTACCTGGATATGACCGCGAGGCAGGGCGGTGAGGTCGACGACATGCTGCGCAACATCGCCGAGCAGATGTTGCAGTCGTTGCCCAAGGACATCATGAGCGCGGGTCAGCAGCAGCGCTTCGAACTCGACAGTGGAACGACCCTGTCGGGCGGCAAGTTCGAAATGCTCGGGTTCCAGGTCTGGGAGCGCGCTACCGGGCGGCAACTGTTGTCGTCACGCCCGGCGCCGGCGCATACGATGGTTCCCGATTTCGTGGATGGTTTCGCCGACGTGATCATCGCTGGCACGCCCTGGCGGGTGTTCGCGCTCAGCGACGATCATGCCCTCGTCCAGGTACAGACAGGCGTGCCGCAGTCTGCGTTGCGGGCTGCGCAGTTGCTCTGGCTCAAAGCCAGCCTGGTCACGGCGCTGTCGCTTCTGATCGGTATCGGCATCGCCATCTGGTTGGTCATCCATTGGTCGTTACGCCCGGTACAGCGGGTCAGCGAGTCGCTGGCCAGGCGTACCACGCTGGATTTGACTCCTTTGCCCGAGCGCGGTCTTCCGGATGAATTCATGCCACTGGTGTGCGCATTCAACCAACTAATGGGACGCTTGGATCAGGCCCTGCAGCATGAGCGTGAGTTTCTCGGCGAGGCTGCGCATGAGTTGCGTACGCCGCTGGCTGCACTGCTGGCGCAGGCGCAGGTACTGCAGCACGCGGGTGACCGCGATGAGGCGAAGGAGGCGCTCGATCACCTGATCGTCGGGATCGAGCGCACTTCGCGGCTGGCGCAACAGTTGCTCGACTCCGCGCGGGTGGACGCCAGTGGCGCGAGCAGTCGCGCGGCGGACGTCGATCTGGCACTGGTCGTCGGTATGGTCGCGGACGAGTTCGAGCTTATTGCCCAGCGTGATTGTCGGTTGATCGAGGTTGAGGGGGAGCCAGCGCCGGTGCACGGTGACATCGATGATCTGGGCATCATGGTGCGCAACCTGCTCGACAATGCCTTGCGCCATGGCGATGCCGGCACGCGTGTGCGCCTGGAAACTCGGCTAGAGGGGGAAGGCGCCATGCGCATGGCGACCTTGATCGTCGCTGACGACGGCTCGGGGATTGCCGATGGCGATCGCGAGCGGGTGTTCGAGCGTTTCTACCGTGCCGAGAATGGTCATCGCAGATCGGGTGTCGGCATGGGCCTGTCGCTGGTCGAGCGTGTGGTCGCCTCGCACAAGGGACGCCTGCGCTGTGGCATCGGCCTGGATGGCCGTGGCTTCGGTGTCGAGATCCAGTTGCCAGCGGCCGTTACTGGCAGAGTGCAGGTTGACCGCCAGCAATAGTGCCTAATAAGAGACGATCATTTTCATTTCAGGCGTGGTGGTGCAGCCAGGCATGTTTGGGTCGTTGCGCAGCAGGCTGCTTGCGGTTGCGCTCGAAGCGCTGCCAGATCTTCTCGTGAAAGTAGAAGCCCACGGAGTTGCACAGCGGCTCGATGGCTGCCACCAGGCCACTCGCCGCGACGCTGCCGGTCAGTGCGTAGGTCACGCCGAAGGCGATGCAGAAGTGCATGAGGGTGAAAGTCAGGGTCTTGAGCATGCTGCACCTCGATGAGAATCATTTCGTATTGAGTGCAAGGCTAGTGCGCCTGTCGAAGCCAGGGAAATATGGCCTTTGCATGATCTTGATAGTCCGTGTGAATCGATTATTGTTTTATGAAAGCTCCTTTCTATTTATTCCCCGGGTGGGAGGCTGCGTTAAGGTGGCGCTCTATTTCAATGGAGTCGATTCATGCAGATCAGTGATATTCCCTTCGGTGTGACGGACTGGGCTGCGATCCCTGCGACCGAACATCCAGGCGAACGTGGCGTGGCGCGTTGGCGCACGTGTCAGTTCGGTTCGCTGCGTGTGCGCATGGTCGAGTATTCACCGGGTTACCTGGCCGATCACTGGTGCCACAAGGGGCATGTGCTGTTGTGCCTGGAGGGCGAGCTGACCACCGAACTGGAGGATGGCCGGGTATTCGTGCTCAAACCCGGTATGAGCTATCAGGTGGCGGACGGTGCCGAGGCTCATCGCTCCTCGACATCGCCCGGCGCGCGCCTGTTCGTGGTGGACTGAGCCACGATGGGCTGGCGTCTGGCTGCCGATGCGCTGGTGGTGATCCACCTTGGCTTCATCCTTTTCGTGTTGTTTGGCGGCCTGTTGCTGCTGCGCTGGCCGCGTTTGCTCTGGCTGCACCTGCCGGCAGTGGCGTGGGGCGCCACGGTGGAGTTCTTCCATCTGCTGTGCCCGCTGACCCCTTGGGAAAACCAGCTGCGGCGAGCTGCCGGTGATGCGGGCTACGAGGGCGGCTTCATCGAGCACTACCTGATCCCGCTGATCTATCCGGCAGGGCTGACACCGCAGATACAGCTCTGGCTCGGCGGCGTCGTCGTGCTGATCAACGTCACGGTCTATGCCTGTCTGCTCAAGCGCTGGTTGCGACGCACGTAGCGCTGATTTGCCCTGGCCATTCATAAGTCTGATTAAGGGGCTTGGGCACTATTTCCTTGGCTACACTGCGAGCCATTGAAACCGAATATCGAAAGGCAGGCCCGCTATGCAAAACCGCATGATGATCACTGGTGCTGGTTCCGGTCTGGGGCGTGAAATCGCCCTGCGCTGGGCTCGCGAGGGCTGGCGCCTGGCGTTGGCCGATGTCAACGAAACCGGCCTCGCCGAAACCCTCAAGCTGGTGCGGGAAGCGGGCGGCGATGGCTTCACGCGTCGTTGCGACGTGCGTGATTACAGCCAGCTGACGGCGCTGGCGCAGGCCTGCGAGGAGCAGTTCGGCGGCATCGATGTCATCGTCAACAACGCCGGTGTCGCTTCCGGTGGCTTCTTCAGCGAACTGTCGCTGGAGGACTGGGACTGGCAGATTTCCATCAACCTGATGGGCGTGGTCAAGGGCTGCAAGGCCTTCCTGCCGTTGCTGGAAAAGAGCAAGGGCAAGATCGTCAACATCGCGTCGATGGCGGCGTTGATGCAAGGGCCGGGAATGAGCAACTACAACGTGGCCAAGGCCGGTGTGGTGGCCCTGTCGGAGAGCCTGCTGGTCGAACTGCGCCAACTGGAGGTCGGTGTGCATGTGGTCTGCCCGTCGTTCTTCCAGACCAACCTGCTGGATTCCTTCCGTGGCCCGACCCCGGCGATGAAGGCGCAGGTTGGCAAGCTGCTGGAAAGCTCGCCGATCAGTGCGGCGGACATCGCCAACTACATCCATGACGAGATGGCCAAGGGCAGCTTCATGATCCTGCCCCACGAGATGGGGCGTATGGCCTGGGCGATCAAGCAGAAGAACCCGCAGGTGCTGTACGACGAGATGGCCGGCATGGCCGAGAAGATGCGCGGCAAGGTCAAACCTGCTAGCTGACCAGTAGGTCAGCTATTTATACCCGCAGGCTTGCCTGGCACAGCCTGCGGGGGTAGGGTGGCCGCCCCGGCCTGCCTGCCGTCCTGACCATGGAATACCTGTGAAACCAGTCCCTCGGGCCCTGTTGTTGGTGGCCCTGGTGCTGGCGGCGATCAATTTGCGCCCCGGCATCACGTCCCTTGCCCCGCTCATCGAGCGCATTGCCGCCGAGCTGTCGCTGAGCCGCAGCTTCATCAGCCTGACCACGGCCTTGCCGGTGCTGTGCATGGGCCTGCTCGCGCCCCTGGCGCCGCGCCTGGCGGTACGCTGGGGCCTGGAGCGCACCATCGTCCTGTGCCTGGGCTTGATCGGGCTGGCGCTGCTGGCGCGTCTGGCCGCGCATCAGAGCGTGGTGCTGATCGGCAGCGCTATCGCGCTGGGGGCTGCCATCGCCGTTGCCGGGCCGCTGCTGTCGGGGTTCATCAAGCGTCATTTCGCCAGCCAGATGGGCCGTGTGGTCGGTTGGTATTCACTCGGTATGGCCATTGGTGGCGCGGGCGGCGCGGTACTGACGGCCCCGGCCACGGCGCTGTTCGGTGATGCCTGGCACCTGGGGCTGGCCGTGTGGGCAACGCCTGCGGTGTTGGGTGTGCTGTTGTGGGTCTGGTTGCCGAATCAGGCGGGTAGCGCCGGCGAGCAGGAGAGCGGCGGGTTGCCCTGGCGCCAGCCACGCGCCTGGCTGATCAGTTGTTTCTTCGCCATTCAGGCCGGGCTGTTCTATGCCATCGCGACCTGGGCCGTGGCGCGTTATCACGAAGCCGGATTGAGCATGCTGCGCAGCAACTCATTGCTGAGCATCGCGATGTTGATGGGCTTGCCCAGTTCGTTCCTCCTGCCCTGGTTGGCGCAGCGTTACAACGCGCGCTATCCGTTGCTGTTGGCCTGCGGTGCGACCACCTGCTTGTGCCTGGTGATGGTGACGTTCATGCCGCGGCTGGTGCCGGAGATGTGGGCGGTGATCATGGGCTTCTCCCTCGGTGGTTCCTTCGCCTTGTCGCTGGTGCTGCCGTTGTATGAGGCGGGCTCGCCGTTGGCGGTCAGCCGCTGGACCGCGATGATGCTGTTCACCGGCTACAGTCTGGGTTGCCTGACGCCGATCCTCACCGGCCTGGCGCGTGATCTGTCGGGCAGCTACCAACTGCCGTTCGCCGTTCTCACAGGCCTGGCTCTGCTGATGACGGTGTTGGCCTGGCTGCTTGGGCGACGCCGGCAGGTTCAACGCTGAAGAATTCGCGCCAGTTCCTTTCTTGCCCTGGCAGGCTGTGTTAGAAGGCGTTCTGCTTTTTCAGGAGTGCCGGTGTGGAGTCCGAATCCATCGTTTATGGCTGCATCCGCGACTGGCCCTCGGATGACCCCGAGCAACGTCGCCAGCGTCGTGAAACCAACCACGGCGTGCTTGCCGAATTGCCGGCTGGCGATCTCTGGCCGTTCCTTGGCCGCGAGATGTTCTCCTTCTGCGACCTGCCTGGCGCAGGCCTGTACCAGACCCAGGTGATCCATTTCGGCGCCAGCTACGGTGCGGTGGAATACGAATGGAACCTGTGGATCGATGCCTTCGAGGCGCTGCTCAAGCGCCTGTACTGGGCCAGCGCCGTGGTGCACCTGGAAACCGAGCTCAACGGCATTCACACCTTCCGCTGGGAGTCCGATAGCGGATTTCACAGCCCGCAGGAAGGTGCCCTGCGCGTGCGCTGCGCGTGGGAGCGTGAGGGCGTGCTGCGCGGCTGAACCCTACCTGCAGTCACTGGGCGACGAGCTGCGGCCTGCCTTATAGACGATCGGAGTAAAAAGTTCCGTTGTCATCAAATATTTATATATCGGCAACTGCGCTGAAATAACCCCTCGCCAAGATTCCCCCCAACACGAACGAGCCTCAGCTCGGGTGTTTTCAACACTTAAAGTCCAACAGGGGAATCCTCGATGATCCGTAAGCACTTCGCCGGTTTCGCAGCCAGCGCTCTGGCTCTGGCCGTCTCCGCCCAGGCTTTCGCCGGCACTGTCAGCACCGACGGCGCCGACCTCGTGATCAAGACCAAAGGCGGCCTGGAAGTCGCTACCACCGACAAGGCCTTCAGTTTCAAGCTGAGCGGCAAGCTGCAGTGGGACGCCACCAACTTCGACGGCCTGATGGCTGCCGATCAGAACAAGCCGTTCGACGATACCTTCAACACCTTCATCCGCCGCGGTGAGTTCGGTCTGGAAGGCACCGCCTACAGCGACTGGGACTGGGGTCTGCGCCTGAGCTACGACGACAGCGGCGAGGGTGACAGCACCACCGTCGACCGCGCCTTCATCGCTTACACCGGCCTGGACGCTGGCACCTTCACCATCGGCCGTTTCGGCGTCGACTACGGTCTGGAGAACGCCACCAGCTCGTCCTGGATCACCGCCATCGAGCGTCCGTTCATGTACGATTTCCTGAACGGCGACGAAGACACCAAGTTCGGTGTGAACTTCAAGCATTCTGGCGACAACTATGGCCTGATGGCTCAGGTTGCCCACTACAACACCTACGAGTCGGCCGAGAACGGCAACGACGAAGCCTATGGCTACACCCTACGCGCCCACTGGGCTCCGTACCTCAACGGTACCGACGTGGTGCACCTGGGCGCCAACTACCACAGCTCCAACCCGGATGACGACCGTTCCCGCGCCCGTACCCGCATGGGTATCCGCAGCGACAACGATTTCCGCCTGACCTTCGGTGACGTACGCGTGGCTGACAAGGACGTTGAATGGGTGCTGGAGTCCGGTGCCCAATTCGGCGCCTTCCGTGCTCAGGCTGAGTACTTCCAGCGTCAGATCAGCGGCGAGACGCTTGCCGGTGCCAAGTCCGATGTCGACCTCAGCGGTTATTACGGTCAGGTTTCCTACATGTTCAATGGCGTGCGTCAGTACAAGGCCGCCGATGGCAAGTGGGACAAGCCGGACAACATGAAAGGTTCGTGGGAAATCTTCGCTCGCTACGAAAGCACCACCATCGATGCCGATGCTGGCGCCATTCCGGGCAACCTGGGCCTGGCCGGCATCGTCGCCGACGACGTCAACGACGAGTTCAAGGCCAATGCCATGGTCGTCGGCGTGAACTACTTCGCCACTCCGGCCGTGCGCATGAGCCTGAACTACATCGACTACGAAGTGGACAACATCAACACCACCAATCAGATCGGTGGCAAGAGCGTCCAGGACGACGGCAAGGCCATCGTGGGTCGCCTGCAGTACGTCTTCTAAGCCTCACTGTCTGAAGTGTTGCTCCTGATTTCAGCCCCGCGTCTTGCGGGGCTTTTTTATTCGTTCACCCGAAGGGAGATGAACCATGCGCAAGACCACAGTCCTGTTGCTCGCGATCGGTTTCAGTGCCGCTGCGATGGCTCAGGATTACAGTGCCAGCCAGCCTGGCGAGCTGCTTCAGGTGCCCTTGCACGCTCTGCACCCGACTCAGGCGGCGGTCGGTTACGACCAGATCTATTACAAGCTCGGCCGCTTCGCGCAGGAGCGCAACAAGCTGTTCGACGAGTATTGCGAGGCCAATGGTCAGGGCGAGAGCGCCAAGGTGCCGAACGATGCCGACCTGCACAGGCCCGACAGCTTCAGTTGCCAGGACAAGGTCGGTGCTCGTGCCAGCGAGATGAAGACCGTGGTGATCGGCCCTGGAGGCAGGTTGTTTCTTACTGACGGTCACCACACCTTCACCGTGCTGCTGGAACACCCCAAGGGTGGCGAGAACCTGAACATGTGGGTGCGGGTAACCGATAATTTCAGCGACAGCGCGGACATGACGATCTTCTGGCAGCGCATGGCCCAGGCACGCAAGGTCTGGCTCAAGGATGGCAATGGCCAGGCCATCGATCCGCAACGAATACCTGAGCGGCTCGGTCTTCAGCACCTGGCCAACGACCCATACCGTGCTCTGGTCTACTTCACCCGTGAGGTGGGGTACGACAAACCGCGCTCCGGCGAAGTGGCACCGGAGTTCCTCGAGTTCTACTGGGGCAACTGGCTGCGTTCGGTGCTGTCGCTGGACGAATATGACCTGAGTGATCGCGGTGATTACCGCGATGCGGTCGAAGCTGCCGCAAAGAAGATGGTGGCACTGGCTCCCGACGAAAACGTAGGCGACAGCGGTTTCAAGGCGCGTGAGCTGGGTGGGTACTCATCGCTGGATCGCAAGGAACTGAACAAGGTCGCGGGTCGCAAGTTGAACTACGCCACCAGCTACAAGAAGAGCCTGGGCGCCAAAGGCTGATCCTTTTCTGGATCTGCAAAGCAGAAAGCCCGGTGCAATGCGCCGGGCTTTCTCGTTTCAAGGGTACGATCAGGTGTTCTTCTTGAAGTTGTCCAGCGCCTGCTGAATCATCTGGCGCGCTTCGGCTGCATTGCCGTAACCGTTCAGTTCGACCTTCTTGCGGCCTTCCGGCAACTGCTTGTAGACGCGGAAGAAGGCTTCGATGCGTTGTCGCTCGATTTCCGGTAGATCACCGATGTCCTGGATCTTGTCGTAGCTCGGATCGATATCGCTGCTCGGAACGCCGATGATCTTCTCGTCGGCCTCGCCGCCGTCGATCATCTTCAGGTAACCGATGGGGCGGAACTTGATCAACACGCCAGGGTGCAGGGGTTCGCGGGTCAGTACCAGGCCGTCCAGCGGATCGTTGTCGCCGCCCAGGGTGCGCGAGAGAGAACCATAGTTGGCCGGATAGACCACTGGCATGGACTGGAAGCGATCGACGAATACCAGGCCCTGTTCGTTGATCTCGTATTTGGTGAAGCTGCCTGCCGGGATTTCCACTGCCATGTGCACATCGTTCGGTGCGTTTTCCGCCTGTTCTGCGTAAAAGGGATGAACGATGGACTTGTCCGCGAGGGCAGCAGTGCTGCCGAGCACGAGGGCCACACCAATGGTGAGGAGCGACTTGCGCATGGGAACTCCTTTGAGAACTTGAGGTTATAAGGGTTGGCTCTCCCATATTGCGCGGGCATTGTTAGAGATATATTGCAGTCGAACCGCTGCGATCCTTCGTTCTGCTGAAGTTCTGGAATCCGTCATGCCGCTCGAATGCTTCACATCCTTGCAGCAAGTGCATCCTGATGATTGGGACGCATTGTTGCCTGCCCCTCAGCCTTTTCTGCGTCACGCCTTTCTCAGTGCGTTGGAGGACAGCGGCAGTGTCGGTGGGCGTACGGGCTGGCAGCCTGCGCATCGCCTCTGGTTCGACGAGCGTGGTCAGTTGCAGGCGGCTATGCCGGCTTACATCAAGCAGCATTCCTATGGCGAGTATGTGTTCGATCATGGCTGGGCCGATGCCTGTCGTCGTGCGGGTATCGCTTATTACCCCAAGCTGCTGGGGGCCATTCCCTTTTCCCCGGTCGGTGGTGCGCGCCTGCTCGGCGATCGCCAGGGCTGTGCCAGCCTGATCGACGCCTTGACCACTGCGCTGTATGAGGAGGGACTTTCCAGCCTGCATATCAACTTCACCCAACCGGCCTGCGATGAAGTACTGCAAGGCCGTGAAAACTGGCTGGAGCGGCTTGGCTGTCAGTATCACTGGCGCAATCGCGGCTATCGCGACTTTCAGGACTTTCTCGATGCACTCGCCTCGCGCAAGCGCAAGCAGATGCGCAAGGAGCGTGAGCAGGTGGCGGGGCAGAGCATCGAGTTCGACTGGTTAGGCGGCCATGAGTTGAGCGAGGCGCAGTGGGACTTCGTCTATCACTGCTATGCCAACACCTACCATGTTCGCGGGCAGGCACCCTACCTGACGCGGGATTTCTTCAGTCTGCTGGCCGAGCGCATGCCCGAGTCGATCCGCGTGGTGCTGGCGCATCAACATGGCCGCCCAGTGGCCATGGCTTTCAGCCTGCTCGATGGCGATACGCTCTACGGCCGTTACTGGGGTTGCCTGGCCGAGTTCGACCGGCTGCATTTCGAGACCTGCTTCTACCAGGGCATTGCCTGGGCCATCGAGGCCGGGCTTGCTCGTTTCGACGCCGGTGCCCAGGGCGAGCACAAGTTGATTCGCGGTTTCGAGCCGGTGATCACCCGATCCTGGCACTACATCTGTCACCCTGGGCTACGGGAGGCGGTGGCGGATTATCTGCAACAGGAGCGCATCGATGTGCTCGCCTATGCCGAGCAGGCAGTTCAGCATCTTCCTTATCGACACGACTGACGTGATGCCGCGTCTTGCGCGGCCGTCTGATGTAGCGAGCCGGCCGGCGGAAGTTCCCTTCGTTGGAGTTTCCTGAAAAAAGTTCAGAGCTTTCTGCAAGAAGCGTCTGTCACGATGCCACTAAATTCCGCTCTTCACGTTTGCAGTGCCTGCTGTTGTGATCTTCGATTGGTAAGACCAGCGTAACTGGACTAGACCGATACGAGGGGCATGTACACATGGCAGACGGCGTGATGCGGTGTTCGCAAGGAGAGTGGCAGCGTGCGTGATGCGCTCGCCGACACGCAACGGCTGCGGTGGAGAACCGCTCGGGTCTACCTGCCTTTGCCGACAACCTCCGGGCTGCCTGCGTGAAGAGGGAAGTAGACGATGCCCAGCGCTCGCCACAAGCAAGTGCGTTTCACAATCGGGGCATATGGGTTATTTCCCGCTGCCCGATAACAACAAATGAGAGGGGAGCCCCCCAATGACAGCTAGTACTCCGATGCTCGTCACCTTCGTGGTGTACATCATGGCCATGGTGCTGATTGGATTCATCGCCTACCGAGCCACCAAGAATTTCTCCGATTACATCCTCGGCGGCCGTAGCCTCGGTAGCGTGGTCACGGCCCTGTCGGCTGGCGCTTCCGACATGAGCGGCTGGTTGCTGATGGGCCTGCCGGGCGCGATCTTCGTTGCCGGTATTTCCGAGAGCTGGATCGCCATCGGCCTGATCGTCGGTGCTTACCTCAACTGGCTGTTCGTCGCTGGCCGTTTGCGTGTGCACACCGAGCACAACAACAACGCCCTGACCCTGCCCGACTACTTCACCAACCGCTTCGAAGACAGCAGCCGCTTGCTGCGCATCTTCTCGGCGCTGGTGATCCTGGTGTTCTTCACCATCTATTGCGCCTCTGGCGTGGTCGCGGGCGCTCGTCTGTTCGAAAGCACCTTCGGCATGTCCTATGACGTCGCCCTGTGGGTCGGCGCCGCTGCTACCATCCTCTACGTGTTCGTCGGTGGCTTCCTCGCCGTGAGCTGGACCGACACCGTGCAGGCGGCGATGATGCTCTTCGCCCTGCTGATCACCCCGGTGTTCGTGATCCTGGCGCTGGGCAACTACGACGCGGCCATGGCCACCATCGAGCAGGCCAACCCGGCCAACTTCGACATGTTCCGCAACCTGTCCTTCCTCGCCATCGTCTCGCTGCTGGGCTGGGGCCTGGGTTATTTCGGCCAGCCGCACATCCTGGTGCGCTTCATGGCCGCTGATTCGGTCAAGACCATTCCGGCGGCGCGCCGCATCGGCATGGCCTGGATGATTCTCTGCCTGGGTGGCGCGGTCGCTGCCGGTTTCTTCGGCATCGCCTACTTCAACAACAACCCGGAGCTGGCGAGTGCGGTCAACGAGAACGGTGAGCGTGTATTCATCGAGCTGACCAAGATCCTGTTCAACCCATGGATTGCCGGTATCGTCCTGTCGGGCATCCTGGCTGCCGTGATGAGCACCCTGAGTTGCCAGTTGCTGGTGTGCTCCAGCGCCCTGACCGAAGATTTCTACAAAGCCTTCCTGCGCAAGAACGCCTCGCAGTCCGAGCTGGTATGGGTCGGTCGCTTCATGGTGTTGGCCATCGCGTTGGTCGCCATCGCCATCGCCTACAACCCCGAGAGCAAGGTGCTGGGCCTGGTGGCCTACGCCTGGGCAGGCTTTGGTGCTGCTTTTGGTCCGGTGGTGATCTTCTCCCTGCTGTGGAAGCGCATGACCCGTAACGGTGCGCTGGCCGGCATGGTGGTCGGTGCCCTCACCGTAGTGATCTGGAAGGAGTTCATCGGTCTGGGTCTGTACGAGATCATTCCGGGCTTCATCCTCGGCAGCCTGTGCATCGTGATCTTCAGCCTGCTGGACAAGGAGCCTTCCGCTTCGATCCAGAAGCGCTTCGATGAGGCCGATCAGGAATACAAAGCGGTCTGATTTCTCCCTGATGTGAAAAAAGCGGCGACTGCCATGCAGTCGCCGCTTTTTTTATGGCTTGCCATTCATGCTGGCGCATCCTGCGCGCGCGTCGTTAGCCCGCAGGACATGTAGGGTGCGCTGTGCGCACCAATGGTTCACGGCACAGCCTACGGAACGCTTCAGTTCAGGCGCTTGCTCAGATCCTGCAGGGCCTGCCGATAGTCGCTGCCCGCCATGCGCAGGCTGTTGTTGTGGTTGGCACCATCGATCAGCAGCAGGCGCTTGGGCTCGCTGGCTGCTGCGAACAACTCCTCGCTGAAGCGCGAAGGCACGTAGCGGTCATCGCGGCCGTGGGCGATCAAGACGGGCACGCCGACGTCACCGATCTTGCTCAACGAATCGAACTCCTGGGACAGCAGCCAGCGTATGGGGAGCGACGTCTGAGTGACGGCTGCGGCGACATCACCCAGGTTGGTGAAGCTGGACTCGACGATCAATCCACCGGCCTGAGGCGAGTCGTGCTCGCGGGCCAGCTCGTAGGCCAGGTGCACGGCTACTGCTCCCCCGAGCGAGTGGCCGTAGATGAAACGCTTGCCTGGGTCGGGTTGCAGGCGCTCGATATGTTGCCAGGCGATATGCGCGTCCTGATAGACGGTGCGCTCCGAGGGCAGTTGGCCCAGGCTCTGGCCAAAACCGCGGTAGTCGACTGCGAGCACCGAGTAACCCATGGCATGCAACTGCTCGATGCGAAACAACTGGCCGGTGAGGTTCCAGCGTGAGCCATGCAGGTAGAGCAGGGTAGGGGCCTCGGCGCGGGATGATGGCCACCACCAGGCATGCAGGCTTTCGCCAGGCGCCAGATCCGGTGATTGCAGATCCATCTCCTGCAAGCCATTCGGTATGCCGCTGAACCAACGTGCAGTGCCCGGTTCGATCCGGAACACCAGCTTGCGCTCGGTTTCTTCCAGTTTCGCGCAGCCCACGGGTAGCAGGATCAACAGACTCAGCAGGGCAATCAGGCTGAAACGGCGACGGCGCATCAGCGCGATCCAGGATGCGGGCATGGCGGCTCCGGAAAATGAAGGTCAAAGCACAAGGACAGTACTGCGTTGCTGGGGGCATTGACCGGTCATTCGTCGCCCGGTTTCGTTGCTGTGCCTGTAGCCTGGTTACCGCGTGTTACTGCCAACTGGCCTGCTGCGCCGATAATGGCGCCTGGCACAGGGTGGCGCTGCCGGGTTCGAGGTAGGGCGTGAGGATCGGTGCCATCCCCTTGAGTACCTGCACCGGTAGCGCCGAGGTGAAGGTGAAACGCTCGGCCTCGCGCCCCGGCACGAAAGCCGTCAGGGTGCCGTAGTGACGAGGGCCGAGAAAGAATACGAAGGTGGCAGTGCGGTTCATCGCTCTTGAGCTCAACACCCGTCCGCCAGCACCGACGCTTTCGATGCGGTTGTCACCGGTGCCGGTCTTGCCGCCAAGGGTCAGCGCCTGGCCGTCTGCCAGTCGGAAACTGCCTTGCAGGCGACGTGCCGTACCGCCTTCGACAACCTGGGAAAGCGCGCCACGCAGTGCCGCAGCGACCTCCGATGGCATGACCCGCTTGCCACTCTGCGGATCACGTTCGACTCGTGTCTCGTAGGGGGTGTTGGCCGCAAAGTGCAGTTCATCGATGCGTTGCACCGGCTGGCGAATGCCGTCGTTCTGAATGATGCCCATCAACTCGGCCAGCGCTGCCGGGCGGTCGCCAGAGCTGCCCAGGGCAGTCGCCAGCGACGGCACGAGATGCTGGAAGGGATAGCCGAGATTCTTCCAGCGGCGATGGATGTCGGAGAACGCCTCCACCTCCAGCATGATGCGGATGCGGCTGTCGCGGGCACTCTTGTGCCGGCTGCGGAACAGCCAGCCGTAGACCTCCTGGCGCTCATCGACGCTGGCGGCCACGGCATCGCTGAAGCTGGCCTGTGGCTGCTGGATGAGAAAGCCCAGCAGCCACAGCTCCAGCGGGTGGACGCGAGCGATATAGCCCTGATCCGGCAGACTGTAGGCGCCGGGGCCGTAGTCGTTGTAGAGCCGGGTGATGCGCGCATCGCTGAGGTTCTCCTGCGGTACCTGGCCGCGCAGGAAGGCGGCGAACGTCGCCTCGTCGGCATTCGGCATCAGGTAGCGATGCACGGCTGCAAGACGTACCGAGGTCTGCCTCAGGCCGCTGAGAAAGGTCTCCAGGCGTTGCTGCTCGGGCTGGCCCTGGTATTTACGCCAGAAACGCAGGAGGAAGGTTCGACCTTCCCGGTCGGCGAAGCGCTGCAGGTATTCCTGGCGTCGAGGATCCTTGTCGTCCTTGAGCAGTTCGGCGCTGCTCTGGTAGGTGCTGTAACGCACCAGATCGCGCATCAGGCGCACGAATGGCAGGTTGATCGACTCGCGCAGGGATTCGCGCAGTGTGGGGTTGCGGCCATTGTCCTCGCGGCGGAAGTTGCCGAAGGTGTGTACGCCGCCGCCGGTGAAGAAGCGCTCATGCGGGTTGGCGGAGTAGCGCCGCTCCAGTGCGGCATCGAGCATGCTCGCGAGGTCGACGCCTGGATTGCTGCGCAGATAATCCACAGCCCAGCGGCTGAGGTGATCCTGTTCGGCGATTTCCAGCGCACGCAGCTCAGCGGGTGTCTTGCCTGAATACCGTTGATGCAGTTCAGCGATGATTTCCAGATAGGTCGTGAGCACACGCAGCTTGGCGGTCGAGCCCAGTTCCAGTTTGCTGCCCTCGTTGATGTCGAAGGGTTGGTCGGTGCTGTCGGTCTGCACGCGAACCAGGCTGCCCGTTGCGGTGCGTTCGAACAGGGTGAAGCTGTAGCGCACTTCGGCGGTTTTCTCCGGCGACAACAGGCGATCACCGAACAGGCCGATCTTGCCGGCGAACTCGGGGTCGGCCAGGTGTTGCAAATAAGCGCTGGTCTGCTGTTGCAGGTCGCGCTGCAAGGTGCTGCGCGCGGCCAGGTCGAGACGGTCGAGATCGTACAGAGGCATACCCAGCAGATTGGACAGGCGTGAACGGGCGACGCTGATGCCCTTGTCGCTTTCCACCGGGCGCAGGTTGGGCTCCTGCTGCCAGTCGCGATAATGCAGTTTCTGGCTCAAGGCCGCGTCGCGCAGTTGCGCGTCGATCAGCCCGCCACTCGCCAGCAGGCGGATGTGGCTTTCGGTCAGGGCCTCCATTTCCTTGCGCCCCTGCGCCAGATAATAGGACGGGCGGCGCTGGGCGATCATCAGTGACAACATCTGGCGCAAGGCCAGGCCGCGTTCGGCCAGGCTGGCCTCGGGCGAGCGATTGGGATCGAGCAGGGCGTTGCTGCGCTCGAAGTCGGCGCCGTACCAGATGCGCAGGCCGTCGGCCAGGCCGTGAACTTCGCCATGCCCCGGTGCAGCCGACAGCGGCACGCTGTTGAGGTAGTCACGCACGATGTTTTGCCGGGCTTCGAGGGTCTGCGGCCCCTGCTGATAAGCGCGTACGCTGGCGGAAATCATCTGCCGCAGTTTCTCGCCTGCCGACAGGGTCAGGCCGTCGGGGGAGTGGCGGTATTTCTCCAGCTGGGTGGCCAGGGTGCTGCCCCCCGCGGATTGATCCTGCATGTCGAGTACCTTGCCGAGCTGCGACAGCGCGGCCATGGCGAAGCGTGGCCAGTCCACCGCCGGGTTGGCCTGAGGCTGGGCGGGATCGAGCAGGTAGCGGTTCTCGATGAACAACAGGCTGCTGACGACCAGCGGTGGGATGCTGGCAAAATCGGCATAGCCTTGCTGCGGGTAGTGAAACTCGTAGAACGGTGTGCCACGGCAGTCGCTGATGCTCAGCCCGCTCTGACTTTTCTCGACGAATGGGGGAAACAGGCCGTGACTGCTGTACGCCATCAGTTCGGGGGAGAAGCGCGATTGCGCGCTGATCAGGAAGTCGCGCTGTTGCAGGCGCTCCAGCATCAACGGCAGATAGGCATAGCCCTGGCGTTTATCAAAGGGGCCATCGCTGGGATAGAGGATGCTGGGGCTGGGGCCGGGTTCGACTTGGTATGTCAGGCTGGCGGCGTAGCGGCTCAGCTCGCGTGCCTGGAAGTGGGCGCTGCGCAACTCGAATACGAACAGCGCAGCAGCGATCAGCAGCAGGGTAGTCAGCAGCAGATACAGCAGCAGGCGCCAACGCCGTGGCTTCGAGCCCCGTGCCGTACCCGCGATGGGTAGAGCGCTCGAGCGTAAATCGCGCTGCTCAGGGTCGGATTGCCATAATGCGCCCATAATCCCCCGGCCTGATCTGTCCGCTTCACGAAGGCCGCGAAACTGTCGTTCGCTGAATGTCGACCAAGCTACGACCGTCTCGCCTGTCCCTTACAAGCTTAGTCGCTATGCACGTATCCGACAGGCCGGATGGACATATCAAGGCTGGGCGATGGCCTGCTAGACTCGGCTGCAACGCAAAATGCAGGTAACCGGCATGCAGCGCGATCACCGAGAACAGCTTCAGCAGAGCTGGCAGGCCAACGCCGACGCCTGGGCTGCCGCGGTGCGCGAACAGCGCATCGAGAGCCGGCGCCTGGTTACCGACGCGGCGATTCTGCAGGCGGTGCTGGCACTGGCGCCCAAGCGCGTGCTGGATGTCGGTTGCGGCGAGGGTTGGCTGTGCCGAGGGTTGGCCGAACATGGTATCGAGCCAGTCGGGGTGGATGCGTCCGCGCCGCTGATCGAAGCGGCCCGCGCCGCCTGTGATGGCCGCAGCCAGTATCGTGTTTGTGGGTATGCCGAACTGGAGGAGCATGCCGAGCAACTTGGCCGCTTCGAGGTGCTGGTATGCAACTTCGCGTTGCTCGAAGAGCCGCTGGAGCCGGTGATGCGCAGCCTGCACGGGCTGCTGGCGCCGGGCGGCAGTCTGTTGATCCAGACCCTGCATCCGTGGCGCGCCAGTCATGGCGAGCCTTATCAGGATGGCTGGCGGGTGGAGGACTTCGCCGGTTTCGGTGAGGGTTTCCAGGCGCCCATGCCCTGGTTCTTCCGCACCTTGCAGTCCTGGTTGTCCTTGATGGGCGAGACTGGTTGGCGCCTGGAGTGGTTGCAGGAACCGCTGCACCCGGAGAGTGTGCAGCCTGTGTCATTGTTGCTGCTGCTCAAGCCGCTCTGACATGCAATTGCTGCTCAATCTCGACGTGCCCGACCTGCAGGCGGCTGTCGCGTTCTATCGGCAGGCACTCGATCTGCGTGTGGGGCGCTATCTGTTCGAGGGTAGCGTGGTCGAAATGCTCGGTGCCCCGGTGCCGATTTATCTTCTACACAAGGCTGCCGGGTCGTCTCCTTGCCCGGGTGCGCCATCGCCGCGTGATTACGAGCGTCACTGGATGCCCTTGCACCTCGACTTCATCGTCGAGGATCTCGATGCTGCACTGGCCCGAGCCCTGGCAGCAGGTGCGCGTCAGGAAGGCGATATCAGTGAGCAGCAATGGGGACGCCTGGTAACGCTCAGCGACCCCTTCGGCCATGGTCTGTGCCTGTTGCAGTGGTGTGGCGATGGTTATGGGCAGGTCACAACCCGTTCAGGAGAGAGTGATGCGCACGATTGAATTGGCTGGCGTTGCGGTGCCGGTAATAGGGCAGGGTACCTGGCGCATGGGCGAGGATCAGCGCCAGCGCGCACGTGAGATCGCAGCCCTGCAAGAAGGCATCGATTTGGGGCTGACGCTGATCGACACCGCTGAAATGTACGGCGAGGGTGGCGCCGAGGGAGTCGTCGGCGCAGCTATCGCCGGGCGGCGCGACGAGGTGTTTCTGGTCAGTAAGGTGTACCCACACAATGCCAATCTGCAGGGCGTCCAGGCCGCGTGCGAGCGCAGCTTGCGGCGTCTAGGCTGTGAGTCTATCGATCTCTATCTGCTGCATTGGCGCGGACGCTATCCGCTGACGGAAACGGTGGAGGGCTTCGAGCGCCTGCGCGAACAGGGCAAGATCGGCGCCTGGGGCGTTTCCAACTTCGATCTGGATGACCTGCTCGAACTGGATCAGCCGGCCTGCGCGACCAATCAGGTGCTATACAACCTCGAAGCCCGCGGCATCGAATATGACCTGCTGCCCTGGCAACAACAGTCGACCCTACCACTGATGGCCTACTGTCCGTTGAGCCAGGCAGGGGCACTGTTACATGAGCCGGCGCTGCTAGAAGTGGCCGGGCGTCATGCCGTTACGCCTGCTCAGGTGGCGCTGGCCTGGACGCTCAGGCAGGAAGGCGTGATCGCCATTCCCAAGGCGGTGAGCCGCCAACATTTACGCGACAACGCCGCTGCGGCGTCACTGATTCTGGATGGAGACGATCTGGAGGTGCTGGATAGGGCGTTTGCGCCGCCGCGAGGCAAGCAGAGACTAGAGATGGTCTGAAGGTCGGGTGCGCCGCGCGCACCGGGAACCTGCGAAGCGACAGTGCATACGCCCTGTCGCATGTCGTGCGGGCTCAGTTGGCCGGATCGGCAGCCAGGCGACCGGCGTCTTTCAGCAAGGCCTTGAGGAAGGCTTCCTGCAACTCCGGATCGTTACGTGTCAGTTCGATCAGGCTTTGCTCGAGTTCACTGGCTTCCTCTTCCAGGCCCAGATCCGACAAGCGCTTAACCCTGTGTACCCATTGCGCCACGTCGTCACCTTCGAGGTCGTCGAAGATCAGGTCGTGGGCCTCGCGCAGCTTGCCACGTAGCGTGTGGCTGACCATCAGCGTTGCCGTCGCCTGGGCTGACTCTTCACCCAGGCGATCTTCTACGCTCAGTTGCAGCGTGTTCAGGCGGGCCATGTTCTGCTCGGTAAACGGGCTGTCCAGCAGGTTCAGGCGCAGAACGCCGGCGTTGTCGGTAAGCAGCTCGAACTGCTGGTCGGCCGTCTTGATCAGCACCGGGCGTTCGGACCAGGGCAGGTTGATGTACTCCATGCGTCGATCACGCTGGAGTTCCTCGATGCTCGCCAGATTCTGTTCGGCGCGACCGTTGGACTCGACGTTCATGAACGGGTTGAGGCCCGCCATGCCGTAGCTGATCCAGTCGCGAGTGACGGTCTCCGGCAGGCTGCCGAGCAGTACCACGTTGAGCACGTTGGCGCCGACACCCGCGACCACGGCGACTGCCCCGAGTGGCACTTCATACAGCTCACGCCAGGGTTGATAGGGGGTGTAACGGTCATAGCGGCGAGTGACCTCGAACGCCGTGACCTCGTAGCTCTTCTGATCATGCACACGAATTCGTCGCTGTGGCAGCTCCAGCACCTTTGGCTCGCCCACGTCGATCTGCAACTGGTGATCCAGTAGTTTGCGTTCGACGCGCTCCTCGTGTTCGCTGCGTTGCGGCAACTGATTGGCGCAACCGCTGAGGAAGAGGGCGCCGCACAAGGCGGCGCCGGTCAGGCGAAGGTTGTTGCTCGTGTGCATGATGTCTCGGTGCGGCGTGATCAGCGGCTGATACGGGCTTGCAGGAAAGGCAGGATGTCGGCCAACGGTACGGCCTGCGCTTCGGTTTCGGCGCGGCTCTTGTACTCCAGGTTGCCATCGGCCAGGCCGCGGTCGCTGACGACCACGCGGTGCGGAATGCCGATCAGCTCCATATCGGCGAACTTGATCCCGGGGCTGGTTTTCTTGTCGCGGTCATCCAGTAGCACCTCGTAGCCAGCGGCAGTCAGCTCGGCGTACAGCTTGTCGGTGGCTTCGCGTACCTGCTCGGTCTCATAGCGCAGCGGTACCAGGGCGATCTGGAAGGGCGCCAGGGCGTCATTCCAGCGAATGCCGCGCTCGTCAAAGTTCTGCTCGATGGCGGCAGCCACCACGCGGGATACGCCGATGCCATAGCAGCCCATGGTCAGGGTCACTGGCTTGCCGTTCTCGCCGAGCACCTGACAATTCATCGCTTCGCTGTACTTGGTACCGAGCTGGAAGATGTGACCGACTTCGATGCCGCGTTTGATTTCCAGGGTGCCTTGGCCATCCGGGCTGGGGTCACCAGCGACGACGTTGCGCAGGTCGGCAATCTCAGGCAGCGGCAGATCGCGCTCCCAGTTGACGCCGAAGTAGTGTTTATCTTCGATGTTGGCGCCGGAAGCGAAGTCGCTCATCAGTGCGACGCTGCGATCGATGATGCAAGGGATCGGCAGGTTGACTGGGCCGAGGGAGCCGGGGCCGGCGCCAATGGCGGCACGAATCTCGGTTTCACTGGCCATCTGCAGCGGGCTGGCGACCTGCTCCAGGTTGGCGGCCTTGATTTCGTTCAGTTCATGGTCGCCGCGCACGATCAGGGCGATCAGCTTGCCTTCTTCGGCCGCATGCACCACCAGGGTCTTGATGGTTTTCTCGATGGCCAGACCGAAGCCCTGTACCAGCGCGTCGATGGTCTTGGTGTCGGGGGTATCGACCAGGCGCATCGCTTCGGTCGCTGCAAGGCGCTCTTTCTCACGCGGGATGGCTTCGGCCTTCTCGATGTTGGCGGCGTAGTCGGAGACATTGCTGAAGGCGATATCGTCTTCACCAGACTCTGCCAGCACATGGAATTCGTGCGAGCCGGTGCCCCCGATGGAGCCGGTGTCGGCCTGTACCGGGCGGAAGTTCAGGCCCAGGCGGCTGAATACATTGCAGTAGGCCTGGTGCATGCGGTCGTAGGTTTCCTGCAGGGAAGCCTGGTCGGCATGGAAGGAGTAGGCGTCCTTCATGATGAACTCACGGCCGCGCATCAGACCGAAGCGCGGACGGATCTCGTCACGGAACTTGGTCTGGATCTGGTACATATTGATCGGCAGCTGTTTGTAGCTGTTCAGTTCGTTACGAGCCAGGTCGGTGATCACTTCTTCGTGGGTCGGGCCGACGCAGAACTCGCGGTCATGACGATCCTTGACGCGTAGCAACTCGGGGCCGTATTGCACCCAGCGGCCAGATTCCTGCCACAGCTCGGCTGGCTGGATGGCCGGCATCAGCACTTCCAATGCGCCTGCGGCGTTCATTTCTTCACGCACCACGGTCTCGACCTTGCGCAGCACGCGCAGGCCCATCGGCAGCCAGGTGTACAGGCCGGAGGCCAGTTTGCGGATCATGCCGGCACGCAGCATCAGCTGGTGGCTGATCACCACGGCATCGGAAGGGGTTTCTTTCAGGGTCGAGAGCAGGAACTGACTGGTACGCATGTTTGGCCGTTCTGTCGGTTGCTAGGGCTTGGAATAGGCCGGCATTGTACGGTGCCTATACAGTGGCGTACAGGACGGGGCAATCGATGAAGTTCGATGTTTCCGAGGTTCCAGAGGGCGAGCGCCAGATCATCGCGGTACGGGAGGTGGAAGATGGCAGGATTGACTGCGTTTGATGTTCAGACGCTGATTCGGGCAGGGCTGCCAATGGCCGAAGACATCGATCTGCGGATCGATCGGCTCGATGACGAGGGTGTGCTGGCACGTGTGCCGTTTCAGGCCAAATTGGTGCGTCCAGGTGGAACGCTATCTGGCCCGACCATCATGGCGTTGGGGGATGCAGCCATGTATGCCGTCGTGCTGGGGCGGCTCGGCCGAGTGGAGATGGCGGTAACCTCCAATCTCAATATCAACTTTCTGGTCAAACCCAAGCCGGTGGATTTGCTGGCGGATGCACGGATATTACGCTTGAGCCGGCGCCAGGCAGTTTGTGAGGTGTCGTTATATTCGGCGGGTAATGAGAGCGAGTTGGTTGCACATGTGACAGGGACTTATGCTCTTCCATTATGAGTTGCGACCCCTAATCCCTATCAAGAAAGAAAAGGCCCGGTTTCCCGGACCTTTCTTATTTGAGACTCAACTGATTCCTGAAATTACAGGATGCTCAGCGGGTACTCAAGGATTACGCGAACTTCGTCGATCTTACCGCCTTGGTAACCGTCATCGGCACGGTACGTGGCTTGACGTACGCGCATGTTGAGGTCTTTGGCTGGGCCATCTTGCAGGGTGTAGGAAACTTGCAGGTTACGCTCCCATTCTTTGTCCTGAGCCGCGTTGCCAGTATCCATGTCCCAGCCTTTCACGTAGCGAGCCATGAACTTCAGACCCGGTACGCCGTAATCGGCGAAGTCCAAGTCGTAACGCAGTTGAGCCGATTTCTCGTCTTTGGCGTTGAAGTCGGAGCGCTGGATGGAGTTGGCGAGCCAGATGGATCCGCCGCCGTCGCCGATGTCGTAGTCATACGAGGTGTCGCCAGAGGACTTCTGGTATGCAACGGTGAAGGCATGAGCGCCGATACCATAAGTGCTGGAAAGGCTCCAGATGGTGTTGTCTTCGCTGCTACCAGTACCGGTGTACTCTTTGTCGTACTTGGTTCTGTAAATGTTGAAGTCGAAGCCCAGGTTTTGGCCTTCGGCAACGTCGAAGTTGTAGTTCAGGTTGCCATAATATTTCTTGGCAACATCTTCGTTGTCAGCATAGTACAGCGAGGCACCCAGATTGTCGGTGAAGCTATAGGTGCCGCCAACGAAATCAACGCTCTTCTCGATGCCGTAGCTATCGCGACCAGTTTGGTCTTGAGCATTCATCGCAGTGAAGTGACCAGCATTAAGTTCCAGGCCAGCGATTTCTTTGCTGGTCAACAGGAAGCCTGTGGTGGTCTGCGGCAGCAGGCGGCTGTCGTCAGTATTGAAAACCGGCAGAGCGGTCATTTGATCACCATACTTGAGTACGGTGTTGGAGATGCGCAGTTTTACAGCGCCGCCAGCTTCGGAGTAGTCATCCTGCGAGCGACCATCGCTGCCCTCAGGAAACAGGCCAGTGCCAGAGCGACCGCGGCCACTATCTAGTTTGACGCCCAGCAGGCCGATTGCGTCGACACCAAAACCAACTGTGCCTTGGGTGAAGCCGGACTCGAAAGTACCAATGAAGCCCAGGCCCCACTCTTCCGCTTTACCATCTTTGCCGTCGGCAGCGCGAGGGTTGCCGTTACGCCAGTCGCGGTTGAAATACAGGCTGCGGGTAAGAACGTTCAGGCTGCTGTCTTCGACAAAGCCGTTGGACTCGGATTGCGCACTGGCGAATGCCAGTTGGCTGGTGCCCGCGGCTACTGCCAGGGCGATTACGCTCCACTTCATCACTTGCATCGTGATTGCTCCTTTGGTTTAGAAGAGTTGCGCTGCCCACTGTTTTGTTATATGGGCGGCTCTTTCTTTTTGTGTCGGCGCTAACTTATAGCACGCAGCCAATATTGGCGATAGTTGCAGTCTATTCATTGCGGCTTCGCTTATGGCTCTGTCGCATGGCCTTATGAAGAATGTCGCAAATCTGTAGTTCTGTACTTGCGTTCCGTTAATGCCGACGCTTTCGCGGTTCTGAGGTGCCTGGGACCGCTGTTATTGATCGACTGCACGGCGTGCCGAGCATTGTCGAGAGAGATAGCAAAAGTCGTGCTCAAATTCATCGGTCGCCGCTAAAACCTTGATTTTTCGGCGCGCGATAGCGCTCTGCGTGTCACCGGGGCTGGGTTTTTCAAGGGTTTGCTCGGTGTTGCTGCGCGCGATTGATACACGCCCGACGGTCGGCGATGACGCTTTGCGCGATGCCGTCAGCGGTAACGGCTGGGTGCGGCTATTACGGGAAGAAACAAAATGGTGCACGCCGGCGGTGCGAATATGCACGGGCTGCCTTGCTGTGGTGCGTGTAGCCAGGGTGAATTGTCGTCTGCAGCAACGTATGCTTCGCTCCCATCGCGTTGTGCTGGTCAGGCGCTGCGTTTGCGTGTTGGGATTGAGTGAGGAGAGCCGTCATGTTCGCTCTGGATTCGCGTTTGCAGCAGGACTGTCTGCTGATCGGGGATTTTCCCCTGTGTCGTTTGTTGTTGATGAACGACTCCCATTACCCCTGGTTCATCCTCGTGCCGCGCCGTGAGGAGGTCAGCGAGTTATTTCAGCTGGATGCCGCCGATCAGCGCCAGCTCTGGCACGAAACCACACTGCTGGCCGAGACGCTCAAGGACACTTTCGCTGCCGACAAGATGAACGTAGCCACACTGGGTAACGTTGTCAGTCAGTTGCATATGCATGTCATCGTTCGTCGACGTGGCGACGCTGCCTGGCCTGCCCCCGTGTGGGGACGGCATCCGGCGCAGGCTTATGCGGATGAACAGGTGCGCCAGCTCAAGGAGAAGCTGCGCCTGGTGCTGACCGAGGACTTTCAGTTCGTGGGAGAACCGGTATGAGTATCGAGGCTCGTGTGATGGAGCTTGAGAGTCGCCTGGCTTTCCAGGATGACACCATTCAGGCCTTGAACGATGAACTGATCGAGCAGCACAAGCGCATCGAGCGCTTGCAATTGCAGGTAATGGCTCTGGCTCGACGTCAGGAAGAGGCGCAAGGGCAGGCGGGTATCGCTATAGACGAAGCACCGCCACCGCATTACTGAGTCAAGCCAAAGCGCCAGGAGTGATCTGGGGTCAAGCGACTGGCCGAAAGATCACGGGATGGCGGGCAACAAAAAAGCCCGCGAGAGATTGCGGGCTTTCGTTTTTCACTGTGATTCAGCGGCGTGAGGGCGCTGCGGCGATGACATCCTCGGCTTGCAGGCCCTTGTCGCGCTGCATGACCGAGAATTCCACGCGCTGTCCTTCAATCAGCACGCGGTGGCCTTCCCCGCGGATAGCGCGAAAGTGCACGAAGATGTCTTCGCCTGAATCGCGGGAAATGAAGCCGAAACCCTTGGAGGTGTTGAACCACTTGACCGTACCGGTCTCGCGGTCTTCCTGACTGCTGGGCTGGCTGGTCTGGGCCGAGCTCGAGCTGCGCACGTCGTAGTGGCCAGCTTGTGGGCGCAGTTGGCTGCTCAACTGCAGGGCAATGGCGATGACTGCGATCAGCAAGGTCAGCCATATGGCAGGCTGGCCGCCGATATTGGGCAGAGGGGCGAGCAGAATCAGGCCCTGAACGACGGCTGCGAGAATCAGCAGTGCCGATGCCAGGCCTTGCAGTTGCTGGCGGGTGCCATTCAGGCTGGTGGGCTGTTGTGCAGCAAGCAGCAGGTTGAGCAGGCCGACAAGGGCCAGGTAGATGGCGTCAGGTGTATTGAGCAATGAAGTGGAAAGGCTGGGTACGGCAGATAGCAGCAGGGCGGCGAACCCCGCGACAAGATGGGCAATCTTCAACATCTTCGATGAACTCACTGATTGAATGATGACTCACGGCTTTGCGAGGCGAGCGCGCTTTGTCGTTGACCAGATGGACGGTCATGGCGCGTGCCGGTGTGTTGCGTCGTTGCGCCTCAGGATATGAATGTGGCGCGCGACGTATTTAACAGCAAAGCAGGAGGCTTCTCAAATCAAGCGCTTAGCATGGTTTCGCTGGTGATCGGGTGAACCTGATTACGCCCGCCACGTTTGGCTTGGTAGAGGGCATCGTCAGCTCGGGTCAGCAATGATTCAAAGGTGTCGTCCACCCCGGCCAGGGCGCAGCCGAACGAGGCGGTGATGCTATCCAGAACCTGATCGGTACGACGAACCTTGACCCGTAGAGCCTGGATCTTGTTGCGCAGTTGCTCGGCGAAATCGAGCACTTCGGCCAGGTTGTGGCAGTCGCGTAGAACGACGCAGAACTCTTCGCCGCCGTAGCGCGCGGCGAAGGCACGCGGTGGAAGCAGGTCGCGCATCAATTGACCGACATGCTGCAGCACGCGATCCCCGAGCGGGTGGCCATACTGGTCGTTGAACTGCTTGAAATGGTCAATGTCGAGGATCACCAGGGCGAGCCCCTGGTAGGACTCTTTCAGCGCCTGCTCCAGCAGGCGGGTGAAGGCGTTGCGATTGAACACGCGGGTCAGGCTATCCAGTGTCGCTGCCAGGTGGGCGCGTTCGAGCTGGCTGCGCAGGTGCTTGATTTCATCCTGGGCGGCGCGCAGGCGGTAGAGGAATTTCTCCTGCTGATCCTGCATCAACTGGGTGCTTTCCTGCAGTTCGTTGAGCACGCTGGGCAGGTCGTCGATGATCGGTTCCTGCAGGGCGCTCAGCCCCTGCGTGAGGCTTTGCTGGTAATTCTTGCTGCCGAGCATGTTGCGTGAGACATCGCCCTCGATGTCGTCGACCAGTTCGATCACCTGCTGTTGGCCTGCGCGTGCCTCTTCCAGTTCGCCGCGGATGATGTAATCGCGAAACAGCTTACTGGCGGTTTCAGGGGGGAAGACATCGAAATCCTCGACGACCTTGTCCAGGCGACGATTGAGTTCCGGTTCACTGCCCCGGCTGTAGGTGTACCAGAGCGCGTAATGCACGGGGTTGGGCGGGATGTCGTGGCGCATCATCAGCGGCACGGCTTGTTTGAGCAGCGCCGCAGCCTCGCGGGTTTCCTCCGGATACAGTTCGATGATGCTGGGGGGCTTGGCTGGCTGACTCATGTGCTTCGGCAACTCGCTGGCGAATGGCCAGAGCATAGATCAGGCTGGGCGTGCCTGCCTAATGAAAAGGCCCGGATGACCGGGCCTTGAGTGGGATCAGGAGGCGAGCAGGCTGCGTAGCATCCAGGCAGTTTTTTCATGTACCTGCATGCGCTGGGTCAGCAGGTCGGCGGTGGGTTCATCGCTGACCTTGTCCAGCAGCGGGAAGATACCGCGTGCCGTACGCACCACGGCTTCCTGGCCTTGAACCAGTTGTTTGATCATGTCATCGGCGCTGGGTACGCCTTCCTCTTCCTTGATCGACGACAGACGCGCGTATGCGGCGTAGGTGCCGGGTGCTGGGAAGCCGAGTGCGCGGATACGTTCTGCAATGGCATCGACAGCCAGTGCCAGCTCGGTGTACTGCCCTTCGAACATCAGGTGCAGGGTGTTGAACATCGGGCCGGTGACGTTCCAGTGGAAATTATGGGTCTTCAGATAGAGCGTATAGGTATCGGCCAGCAGGCGCGACAGGCCTTCGGCAATGGCGGCGCGATCCTGTTCGGCGATTCCGATATTGATTTCCATGGTTTTTCTCCTATCAGATGAGCCGGGGTGTTTATCCCGCAGTATTGGAAGAAGCCTAACATGCAGGCAGTCGGGATGATCCTGGCTTGTATCAATGAAAGCGATGTTTAGAAGCTATCAACTGTGCGCGGTTCATTTCCATAAAGAAAATTCACTGGCTGGAAGCACGTCGGCAACTTGCTCTAGAGGTTGTCGTGATACGGGCCTCGACCATGCGCCAGATCCGGATTCTGTTGCAGGGCGCGGTTGAATACATCGACCCAGTGTTCACTGAACTGCTGGCCGGCCAGATTGTTGATTTCGAGTATCGCGCGGAGCAGGGGGCGTTTGCTCAGGGTCTGGTGAGCACGTTCGTGGGTGCGTGCGTCGAAGGTATCGACGATCTGCAGGATGAGGGCTCCAGGGGTGATTTCCAGATCGCGCAAGCCCTTGGGATAGCCGCTGCCGTCGACGTTTTCCTGGTGCTGCAGGACAATCTCCATGGCGGGCGCCCAGCCAGGCATGCGTTTCAGCAGGTCGCTTGCCAGCCGTGGATGGCCCTGCATCAGGCGTCGCTCATCACGGCTGAGATGAGCTTGCTTGTGTAACAGCTCCAGCGGCAGGAAGGCCATGCCCAGGTCATGCAGGCACACGGCGGCTGCCAGCTGTTCCGGTTTTTCGACCTGGCCGCCCAGGGCATTGATGCTCAGTGCTAGGTCGAGCAGGCGCAAGTTGCGTCCGCGCCAGTAGCTTGAGCGCTGTTCTGCTGCTTCGGTCAGAGCTGCAAAGAATTGCAGATCCGGGTGTGGGGCGATGCCGTGTCGGGCCAGCAGCGCGTCGGTTCGGCTCCCTGTTGGGATTTGAGGGGCTTGCAAATGGGTGTTGGGATCCATCTGCTGCAGCAGTTCTCGGCGCATGTGTGGTTGTTGCGCTGTCGGTGTCGCGGCGAGTGCCTGCAGCGCCTGGCACAATTGTTTGGTCTGTATTGAGCTCGAGAGGGTGTTCGTTTTGCCCAGTGCGCGATCGATCAGTGCGCGTAGGTGATCCAGGCTCAGTAGCAGGATATCGCCGAGCAGGCTGTCGAATTCCAACTGCTCATTGCGAAGTGCTTCGAGCACATCCTCCATGGCTTGCGGTAGTGGCATCAGGGCATTGAGATCGATGTAACCGAGGTTGCCCTTGAGCGTGTGCACCAGGCGGAAGAGTTCGCGCAGGCGCTCGTGGCTCTTCGGTGCGCGCTCCAGTTCGATCAATAATTGTTCGCAACGTGGGAATTGCTCGGCTGCATCCAGTCGGAAGTCCTCCAGTAGATCGCTGGAGAGGTCGGCAGAGCGGGATGAAGGCATGATGGTTCTCCCTGATGGAGGCCTCTTCATTATAGAAGCCATCCGCCAGGCGGCTGCGTCACGGCGATTTACCCTATATAATCCCGCTCTTTATCGAAGCGCGGCGCGCGGTTGGGCGCACGCTGCAGTGTGGCCTCTGCCCGGTGCATTGGGGGCTGCCTGACCAATCCAAGACCTTTAGAGAAGCGAAACACGATCATGATGCGCAGCCACTATTGCGGCCAACTGAACGAGAGCCTGGATGGCCAGGAAATCACCCTTTGCGGCTGGGTACACCGTCGCCGCGACCATGGCGGGGTGATCTTCCTCGATATTCGTGATCGTGAAGGTCTGGCCCAGGTGGTATTCGATCCGGATCGTGCCGACACCTTCGCCAAGGCCGACCGCGTGCGCAGCGAGTACGTGGTCAAGATCACCGGCAAGGTGCGTCTGCGTCCGGCAGGTGCGGTCAACCCGAACATGGCGTCTGGCGCCATCGAGGTGCTGGGTTACGAGCTGGAAGTACTCAACGAAGCGGAAACGCCACCGTTCCCGCTCAATGAATACACCGATGTCGGCGAAGAAACCCGTCTGCGCTATCGCTTCATCGACCTGCGTCGCCCGGAAATGGCCGAGAAGCTCAAGCTGCGTTCGCGCATCACCTCGAGCATCCGCCGCTACCTGGATGACAACGGTTTCCTTGACGTGGAAACGCCGATCCTGACTCGCGCCACGCCGGAAGGCGCGCGTGACTATCTGGTGCCGAGCCGTACCCACGCTGGCAGCTTCTTCGCCCTGCCGCAGTCGCCGCAGTTGTTCAAGCAGCTGTTGATGGTCGCCGGCTTCGACCGCTACTACCAGATCGCCAAGTGTTTCCGCGACGAAGACCTGCGTGCCGACCGTCAGCCGGAATTCACCCAGATCGACATCGAGACCAGCTTCCTCGATGAAAAAGACATCATGGACATCACCGAGACCATGGTGCGCAACCTGTTCAAGGAAGTGTTGGACGTCGAATTTGGCGAGCTTCCGCACATGACCCTGGCCGAAGCCATGCGTCGTTTCGGTTCCGACAAGCCTGACCTGCGCAATCCGCTGGAGCTGGTGGATGTCGAGGATCAACTCAAGGATGTCGAGTTCAAGGTCTTCGCCGGTCCAGCCAATGACCCGAAATGCCGCGTCACTGCGCTGCGCGTACCGGGCGGGGCGAGCATGCCGCGCAAGCAGATCGACGATTACACCAAGTTCGTCGGTATCTACGGTGCCAAAGGGCTGGCCTATATCAAGGTCAATGAGCGCGCCGCCGGCGTCGAAGGCTTGCAGTCGCCGATCGTCAAGAACATCCCGTTGGACAACATCAATGTCATCCTCGATCGCGTTGGCGCTGTCGATGGCGACATCGTGTTCTTCGGCGCCGACAAGGCCAAGATCGTCAGTGAAGCCTTGGGTGCGCTGCGCATCAAGCTCGGCCACGACCTGAACCTGCTGACCTGCGAGTGGGCGCCGCTGTGGGTCGTCGACTTCCCGATGTTCGAGGAAAACGACGACGGCAGCCTGACCGCCATGCACCACCCGTTCACCTCGCCAAAGTGCACCCCCGAGGAGCTGGAGGCCAATCCGGCCGCCGCGCTGTCGCGTGCCTACGACATGGTGCTCAACGGCACCGAGCTGGGTGGCGGTTCGATCCGTATCCACGACAAGGCCATGCAGCAGACCGTGTTCCGCGTGCTCGGCATCAGTGAAGACGAGCAGCAGGAGAAGTTCGGCTTTCTGCTCGACGCCCTGAAGTACGGTGCGCCGCCCCATGGTGGTCTGGCCTTCGGTCTGGATCGTCTGGTGATGCTGATGACGGGCGCGCAGTCGATCCGCGAAGTGATCGCCTTCCCGAAAACCCAGAGTGCGGCCTGCGTCATGACCCAGGCGCCGGGTGTGGTGGACGGCAAGTCGCTGCGTGAGCTGCACATTCGCCTGCGCGAGCAACCCAAGGCCGAATAAGCCTGTACAAGAAGCCTGGATTTCCAGGCTTCTTCGTTATGGGGCATGCACGACCATGCCCTGGCATTTATCAGTGGAAAAGACGGAGTGAGTTATGGCTGGTCATTCCAAATGGGCCAATATCAAGCACCGCAAGGGGCGTCAGGACGCCAAGCGGGGCAAGATCTTCACCAAGCTGATTCGTGAGTTGACGGTCGCCGCCAAGCACGGTGGCCCGATCCCGGCGGACAATCCGCGTCTGCGTCTGGCTGTCGACAAGGCACTGACCAACAACATGTCCCGCGACGTGATCGACCGCGCCATCGCCCGCGGTGCCGGCAATAACGAAGCCGACAACGTCGTCGAGTTCAGCTACGAGGGCTATGCGCCAAGTGGTGTGGCGATCATCGTCGAAGTGATGACCGACAACCGCAACCGGACCGCCGCCGAAGTGCGTCATGCTTTCACCAAGTGTGGTGGCAACCTGGGTACCGACGGCTCAGTCGCCTACATGTTCGAACGCAAGGGGCAGATCAGCTTCGCCTCCGTGGATGAAGATGCGCTGATGGAAGCGGCTCTGGAGGCCGGTGCTGATGACGTGGAGATGGGCGAGGAGGGCGCTGCTCTGGTGTCGACCAGCTTCACCGAGTTTCACGCGGTGATCGAGGCTTTGGCTGCGGCGGGCTTCAAGGCCGAGGAAGCGGAGATCGCCATGATTCCGTCGATCAGTGCACCGATCACCGATCTGGAAACCGCGCAGAAGGTCTTCAAGCTGATCGATATGCTCGAAGACCTGGATGACGTGCAGAACGTCTACCACAACGCCGAAGTTTCCGACGAGATCATGGATCAGCTCGGCTGAGGTAGCCTGGCCCAGATGCGATCCGGGACATATTTCCCGGTTGCAATCGGGTTGTTTAATGAAAAAGCCGGAAGCGCTGCGCAGCGTTTCCGGTTTTTTTCGTCGTGCGGCGCGACTTTTAACCATGAGTGGCGGATGACGGCGTGCAGGGCGCCCCGTATACTCGCCAACTGGATAAATAGACAGTTGCTGATATGACCTTGATCCTCGGAATCGACCCAGGCTCGCGTATCACCGGTTACGGGGTGGTGCGCGATACCGGGCGTGGCTGCGAATACGTGGCATCAGGCTGCATTCGCACCGGCAACGGCCCGTTGGCCGAGCGCCTGCAGATCGTCTTTCGTGGTGTCAGCGAGGTGATTCGTACACATGGGCCGGTAACCATGGGCATCGAGCAGGTGTTCATGGCACGCAATGCTGACTCGGCGTTGAAACTTGGCCAGGCTCGTGGCGCGGCTATCGTTGCGGCAGTAGAGGCGGGCCTGGAGGTCAGCGAGTACACCGCCACGCAGGTCAAGCAGGCAGTGGTTGGCACCGGTGCTGCGGACAAGCAGCAGGTGCAGATGATGGTCATGCACCTGCTCAAGTTGGTGCAGAAACCGCAGATCGATGCCTCCGACGCCCTGGGTATCGCCTTGTGTCATGCGCACCACCGACAGAGTCTGATCCCCCATGGGTTGGCCGGTGCCAAGCGGCGCGGCGGTCGTCTTCGTTTATAGAGCAAGTGAAGGAACAAGCCGGTGATCGGACGTTTGCGCGGTAATCTGGCGGAGAAGCAGCCTCCGCATTTGCTTCTGGATGTAAATGGCGTCGGTTATGAGCTGGAAGTGCCGATGACCACCCTTTATCGTCTGCCCTCGGTGGGGGAGCCGGTAACCCTGCACACCCATCTGGTGGTGCGCGAGGACGCGCATCTGCTCTATGGCTTCTTCGAAAAGCGCGAGCGTGAGCTGTTCCGCGAACTGATTCGGCTCAACGGTGTGGGGCCGAAGCTGGCTCTGGCTTTGATGTCGGGGCTGGAGGTCGATGAGCTGGTACGTTGCGTGCAGGCTCAAGATACCGCTGCGCTGGTCAAGGTACCTGGCGTGGGCAAGAAGACCGCCGAGCGCTTGCTGGTCGAGCTCAAGGACAGGTTCAAGGCCTGGGAATCGATACCGTCCATTGCACCGCTGGTGGTTGAACCTCAGTTGGCCCAGGCAGTCTCAAGCGCGGAGAATGATGCCGTGAGTGCATTGATCTCCCTGGGTTACAAGCCGCAGGAGGCCAGTCGGGCCGTGGCTGCAATCAAGGAAGACGGTTTGAGCAGTGAAGATTTGATACGTCGCGCGTTGCGCGGCATGGCGTGACAAGGTCGATGGAAGTATTGCGATGATCGAAGCCGATCGCCTGATTACCGCCAGCCCGCGCGAGCGCGAGGAGCAGCAGGACAGGGCCATTCGCCCGTTGAAGCTGGCCGAGTACATCGGCCAGCCTGGTGTGCGTGAGCAGATGGAGCTCTTCATCCAGGCTGCTCGTGGGCGCAAGGAATCGCTCGACCATACCCTGATCTTCGGTCCGCCCGGCCTCGGCAAGACCACGTTGGCCAATATCATTGCTCAGGAAATGGGTGTTTCGATCAAGAGTACCTCCGGCCCGGTGCTTGAGCGCCCCGGTGATCTGGCTGCTCTGCTGACCAATCTGGAGTCGGGCGACGTGTTGTTCGTCGACGAAATCCATCGCCTCTCGCCCATCGTCGAAGAAGTGCTGTACCCGGCCATGGAAGACTTCCAGCTCGACATCATGATCGGCGAAGGCCCTGCGGCGCGCTCGATCAAGCTGGATCTGCCGCCGTTCACCCTGGTCGGCGCCACCACTCGCGCCGGCATGCTGACCAATCCGCTGCGTGACCGTTTCGGCATCGTGCAGCGCCTGGAGTTCTACGGTGTCGACGACCTGGCGACCATCGTCACTCGCTCTGCCGGAATCCTCGGCCTGCCGAT